>JAEEGF012129553.1_pt1 | contig 12547 bp, 8 predicted proteins | sample 9134171 | NCBI WGS metagenome assembly JAEEGF01 (sample SAMN16246542, study PRJNA631951) | gut metagenome | biome: gut microbiome; feature: rumen; material: AP-attached | host: Bos | place: Iran: Karaj | collected 2018-10 | reverse complement strand
CATCCTGTAATTCATAATTCTTCAAACCTTTACAACATACTCTAAGAAGAGAAATAACATATATCTGGGTGGCGTCATGAATTTCGTAAAATTTTTTCAAGTCGTCTAATATTGGCTTAAAAAGTCTATCAGCTAAAACTATATTAGCCCAATCTTTTATATCAACAGTATCAATTTTAGTTAATCGGGAATTTTCCAAATTATTTTGAGAACCTGTATTTTCATCTATTTCGGAAAGAGGAACATAAACTTTTCTTTCTGTATCTATATGACCAATAACAGGACCGTTCTTAGGTATTCTTCTTCCATGATCGTAGATACATCCAAGTCGAGATCTCACCGCATAATGGGCAGGTTCAGTTTTGTTTGTCCGAATCACGATTGTATTTTTAGGTCTCTCAATCGCAAGAATTTCTGCTGGAATAGCCATAAAAAAGCCTCTCAAAAGTATAGTTCAATTATATCATATTTTATATGAATTGTGCTATACTTTTAGCTTTTTTTTCATTGAAATATAGGCGATTTTATGTGATTTCAGTATGAAATACGTACCTTTAACGTGATTTTCTGAAGAGAATTGATTTAGAATAGGAATAAGTCAGAGAATTAAGTAGGCAACAAATCTAGTTATCACCTTGATTTGTTTGAAAGATTGAACGTATAGATCAATCGTTGGGAAAGTTTTATTCAACAAAAAATATGCCCTCGGCAAAGAGGGCATCAAAAAAATGGAGAAGAAAAAATCATGAAAACATCATGTATTTTTCAATCCGATTATATCACACAAGAAACTTATCAAGCAACTTAATAAATTCACTTGGATTGTCAACAGATCCCTGTTCTGCCAGTTTGGCCTGACCGAGAAGAAGTTTTGCCCAGTCTTTGAAGCGATCGTCATCCACCTCATCTACCACACGCTTGATCAGAGGGTGTTCCATATTGAGCTCCATTGAGTACTTGGTCTCAGGAACTGGCTGACCCATTGCCTTGAAAATATTGGTCATATGGGCACCCACACCGTTCTCTGAAATAACCAGGCATGGAGTATCGATAAGTCTTGTAGAAATCTTAACATCAGTAACGCTGTCACCCAGAGCATCCTTGAATCTCTTAAGAGTGCTTTCGTATTCCTTGGACAGTTCCTCTGCCTTTTTCTTGTCCTCTTCGTTTTCAAGTTCACCGAGTTCCAGATCCTGGGCAGCGGCAGAAATGAATCTCTTATCCTTGTATTCGGTCATGTGAGCCATCAGCCATTCATCAACACGATCCCACATGAGAAGAACTTCAACACCTTTGCTCTTCAAAGCCTCGAGGTGGATGTTGCTGGATACTGCGTTATAGTTCTCACCTGTAATGTAGTAAATGTGCTTCTGCTTCTCAGGCATTCTTGCAATATAGTCATCCAGTGATACATTCTGCTCACTTGAATTGTTGGCAGTAGAAGCAAAGCGGAACAGACCTTCGATTTCCTCACGGTTTTCGTAATCCTCTGCCGGACCTTCCTTGAGAGTTGTACCAAACTCCTTCCAGAAAGTCTTGTACTTCTCAGGCTCGTCCTTGGCCATCTTGCTGAGCATGCCGAGAACCTTCTTGGTGCATGCCTTTCTGAGCTGTGAAGTAACCTTGTTGTCCTGAAGAATTTCACGGGAAACATTCAGAGGAAGATCATTGGAATCAACCAGACCCTTTACAAAACGGAGATATGTCGGCATGAACTGCTCGGCGTCATCCATAATGAACACACGCTGTACATAAAGCTTGAGACCGTGCTTGTTCTCGCGGTTGAACAGATCCCATGGAGCCTTGCCAGGAATGTAAAGCAGTGAAGTATATTCCAGAGTACCCTCAACCTTGTTGTGGGACCATGCAAGAGGTTCCTCTGGCTGATATGTGCCTGCAATGGTATTGTAGAAATTCTTATAATCCTCGTCGCTTACATCCTTAGGATTCTTGGTCCAGAGTGCAGTTGCGCTGTTGATCTGCACCCACTTGTTAATCATCTTAGGTGGCAGAGGCTTGCCCTCACTGTCCTTTTCCTCAGGAGCATCTTCATCACGCACTTCCTTGTAAATCTCAACAGGAATTGCAATGTGATCAGAATACTTGGAAATCACATCTTCCAGTTTCCATGTGCTCAGGAACTCCTTCTCGGAATCCTTGAGATGAAGAATAACTTCAGTTCCGCGATCATCCTTTGTAATATCGCTGGTCTCGAAGGTACCGTCACCGGTGGATTCCCAGCATACTGCCTGATCAGCACCGACACCGGCAGCACGCGACTTGACAGTTACCTTGTCTGCAACAATGAAAGAAGAATAGAAGCCAACACCGAACTGACCGATAAGCTGGGAGTTCTTGGAAGCATCTTCACTGAGATTACCGAAAAATTCAGCTGTACCGGAATTTGCTATTGTACCGAGATGTTCAATTGCCTCTTCCTTGGTCATACCGATACCGTTATCAGAAATGATGATAACATTGGCATCCTTGTCAACTTTTACTCTGATTTTCAGATTAGGATCATCACCATAAAGAGATGAATCGGAAAGTGCGTTGAATCTGAGCTTATCAGCGGCATCGGATGCATTGGAAATCAGCTCACGAAGAAAAACTTCCTTGTTTGAGTAAAGGCTATTGGCAAGAAGATCAAGCATCTTCTTTACTTCAGTCTGGAAAACATGCTTTTCTGCAGTCATAAAAATACAACTCCTGTAAATTACACAGCGTCAGTGCTGTAAACAATCTGTCAGTTTTAATTAACTACAAACTATATGAGGATTGGTATTGTGTTTTTCAAGTCAAAAAAAAACTGGTTGGATAAAAAAGAAGCAAAGGCAGAGCAGAATCAATGAAATCCGGCACTGATTACTCAGAATCAGAATATGATGTGTACCGGGGTGGCTGCAGAGATCCAGCATGTAACGCAGCAGGTCTCTGCTGATCTTAAGTTCTTTCTGTCCTGTTTCAGACAGCATGAATATGGCAAAGAAACGGTGAAATAATTGCTACCTGTCAGACGGACACAGTATTGCTGCAAATCGCGGCAGTTCTGCCGTGTCCCGGCTGATATGACACAACCGACTAACAGACTGACTGATTTCCGCTTCAGATGTTTTTTCGGTTGGTAAAGGAATAGGTAAGCGTACTCTCATCCATTGCATCCAGTTCACTTCCAACCGGTATACCGCGGGACGGAGTTGTAACAGATATATTGTACTTCTGGGCAAGCTTGGTGATCATAAAAGAGGTCATATTCCCTTCCACTGAGGAATTAAGAGCAATAATGACCTCCGTATATTTACGCTCACTGAGAAGAGTCTCAAGTCTGTCCAGACCTATATCTTCAGGACCTATACCTTCAAGAGGGGAAATTTTGCCGTGAAGAACAAAATAGGTTCCGAAAAACTGCCCGGTCTGCTCTATGATAGCCACATCGGACGGATTCTCCACAACACACAGCACCATCTCATTCTGTCTTTTGACACTTGAACAGATGGGGCAGATATCCTCATCTGAATAATTGCGGCAGCAGGAACAGCGTTTTATCCCTGACATTGCCGCATTAACGGCGGCAGCAAGCTCCTCACCTCTTCTCCGATCTCCTCCGAGAAGAGCAAATGCCATACGCTGAGCGGTCTTTTTTCCGACTCCGGGCAGATATTGAAGCTTGCTGATAAGCTCTTCAAGCAGGGGACTGTACTGCATTATCAGAACATGTCCATAAGGCCTTTAGGAATAGGCATGCCTGCAGTGGCTTTTTCCATTTTCTGCTGTGATTCAGCTTCAATCTTCCCAACAGCATCATTAAATGCAGCGGCAATCAGATCTTCCAGCATATCCAGTTCCTCATCCTTCAGAGACGGATCAAGAGTCACCTTGCGTACAGAATGCTTGCCGGTAACCAGAACCTTGACAAGACCGGCTCCGGACTGACCTTCAACTTCGATTTTCTCAATCTCTTCCTTAACCTTCTTGACCTTGTCCTGCATCATCTGAGCCTGTTTCATGATGTTGCCCAAACCGCCGATTCCATTAAACATAGTTATTTTTCCTTATAGTTCTATTTTTTCTTAACAAGATGAAATTTGTTTATATCCGGAACGCAACCGAAATTCTTGCACAGCAGTCTGAATGAATCCGACTGCTTCATTTTTTCAAACTGCTGTCTCTTTATTTTGTTGTAAATAACATAGGCTTTGCCGTTAGGAGACTGAGCCTGTGCATTATCGTCGATTTCAAACTCTACGTCCATATTAAACATCCTGCACAGAAGCTTCTGCATGGCATCCGTGATCAGACTTTTTTCCTGTGACGTTATTCTTATAACAAGTTTTCCGTCAGGATCACCGGCCAGATAAGTGTTGAGAAGAATAAGTCTTAACATGGGATCATCCACCCTCCCGTTTATGAGATCTAGCCACTGATCCTTTCCTTCAAGATAGGAGATGGCCTGATCCGGCATGTACTCATCCTTTACGGTGATCTGAAAATTCTTTCTGCGGGTAGCCAGCATATTGTCGGAAAAGACTCTGTTATGTCCAGGGAGATCACCGGACGCTTCGGGATATGGCATGCCGTAATCTGGATAGCCCGGAGGATAATCATTCGAAGCAGTCTGATTTTCAAAATTACCGCTGTCATCTGGAGCAGCGTAACTGCTGTCAAAGGACTCAGGCGGAATCATATCATCATAGCCGCCGTTATCTGGATAAGACTCCTCACTACCGCTGTCCCCGGAAGAGAATCCGTCAGATAACCCGTCCGGATCACCTGCCCCGTAAACACCGGCGGCAGTGCCGTCAGACTGCGCGGCAACACCCTCTGCCGGCTGCTGACTCATCACATAAGTTTTCTCTGAATTTTCAGATCCGCTGACTTCAGCAGATGCTTCTCTTTCCGCAGCAGTCTTTTCGGCATCGTCATTTTCAGTCCTGATTTCAGCAGGCTTTTCAACGGCAGTTTTCTCTGTACCTTCGACAGAATTAACTCCGTCAGCTTCGGCTGTCTCCCCGTCCGTATTCACTTCAGATGCTTCAGCTGCAGTTTCAACAGCTTTGTTTTTGACTGTTTTAGATGATTTTCTTGCAGTCTTTGGTCCTGCAGGTTCGGCAGCATTATCGTCTGTATTCGTATCGGAGACTTCAGCTGCAGGTTCATCAGATTTGGCTTTGAATGCTCCGGCTGATTTTCTGACTGTCTTCGGCTTTACAGGTTCAGCGGCTGTTTCACCGCTTTTTGCTTCAGCAGCATCCCCGTCAGTTTTGACAGTCTCATCTGTAACAGCTTTTACAGTTTCGTCTGTACCCACTTTTGCTATTTCAGTTTCACCGGCGGCATCGACTGGTTTGCTCTCAGAAACTTCTGCTGCAGTTTCAGTTTTTGGTGACTCCGCAGAATTTTCAGCAGACAGAATTACAGAAGTTTCTGCAGCAACAACTGACTCCTGTTCTGCAGTCCCGTATGTACCGGAACCGGATGCGTTTTCATCCGTAGCAGTCAGGCTGATCTCAGAACGAACCTCTGAACCTGCTGTTTCAGCATTTTCTACCACATGAATTTCTTCATGAACTGGTGACTGTGCGGCACCGGCATCACCGTTCACCGAACTTTCTGCACTGCCTTCCGTACCACCGGCAGTTCCTTCAGATCCTGTCGCTTCAGCATTGGTACCGGTGCCAGCATTGATGCCGTTCACCGGAGTCTGAACTTCAGCGTTCTTCTGCTCATTCCCTGCTGTACCGGAGCCGTCAATTCTGTCCGGATCAGCAACCGGTTCAGAAGTCCTGTTTTCTGAAGCCGCATTAACATCTCTGCTCCCTTCAGCCTGTACTTCAGTCTGATCCAAAGTGGATCCGGCAGTCTCTGCTGCACCGGCATTATTCTGAAAATCTGAAACAGTGTTCTGAACTGAGGTATCAGGTGCTTTACTTACAGCATTTTCAGTCCCCTGAACCTGACCGCTGTCAGACTTCCGCTCCGGCGCTCCGTTACTGTCAGATGGCCGGATTGCAGCAATTTGTTCTGTGACGGCCATTTCGTTCTGCGGCAGCTGCTGTTCAGCAACACCAATGCTGTTCTGTGCTGGCTGCCGCGGAATAACAATACCAGGCGGATCAGGAACTTCAGGCTTAAATTCAGCCTCAGTAACCATCGTAATATTGGAAATAAATCCCTCTTTTTTCGGCTGCGGTCTTCTTTCTCCATTCAGTCCGATAACCAGGAAATTACTGTCCCAGGGAATTTCTGCAGGATCAACCTCTTTGACCATTTCAGACATCTGACGCAGAATATCTTCCGAAGTAAGTTTCTGAGACTGAGAAGAACCGTGATTTGAAACATCAGAGGATGAAGCTGGCGAAGCGGAATAACCTTTATCAGACTGTGCTGACAGATTCTTTATATGATCCGGGAGAGTCAGTTTCTGAATTCCGCCGGAAACCAGTTCATCGATGTCGGATTTTGAACATCCCATGGAATCGGCACCGCCGGACTGAACAGCAGTCTGAACTCCATGAGTGCTTACCTGCTGAACATTCTGAAAGTGCTGTCCGGACTGATCTGCATTAAAAGACTCGGGACTGACCTGATTTAAATCATTCCGTTCCGGCTGTATCCGGGCAGACTGCTGAACCGGCTGCTGTTGCCTGGGAAAATTCCGGCTGTCTCCGGCTGACGGATCCTGGTTCTGAAAATTTACAGACTGGGGCTGATCAGCAGAGCCTCGTATCATATCCCTTACATTTCCGGCAGAACTTCTCATTTGAGATCCCGGATCCTGAGTTCTCTGAAATCCTCCGCCGGAAACAGCTGTGCCGGCGGAATTTCTTCCCCGGTTTGCCGATGAACCGCCGCCGGTAAATGCCAGCATTCTTATAAGAACCATGTCCATGGCAGTTCTGCCGGACGGTGCATAGATAAAATCCCTCTTGGCATTCAGCAGGATCTGATAGTAGAGCTGGAGCGTATCCAGCGGAAGACTGGCAGTAATATCTCTGAGATTCTCCATTTCATAGGTATAGACACAGGTGCCGCTGCCGCCGATAACGGAAAAAAGACTTGCCTGGTGAACCAGAGAAATCAGATCATCCAGCATGGTGAGATAATTAGGGGAAAATGCATCGATACTGTCCAGGATCCTGTACAGTTCAGCTCCCTTTTTGGAATAGACCGCCCTGATAAGATCGATGTACAGATTCCTGTCCATACGCCCCAGCATGGAAAGCAGATTTTCTCTCCTGAGATTGTCTCCGGAAAGAGCAACGGCCTGATCTGCAATTGAAAGAGAATCACGCATGCTGCCATTTCCTGCTTCAGCAATAAGTCTGATGGAATCCTCGTCGTAAGAAACATTTTCCTGATCCAGAACTTTTTTCAGCTGAAATTCAATCTGCTCTTCGGTAAGAGCAAGAAGCTTCAGCTGAATGCAGCGTGATATGACAGTGGGCGGGATTTTCTGGGGATCCGTTGTGGCCAGAATAAACTTGACATGCTCAGGCGGTTCCTCCAGCGTTTTAAGGAGAGCGTTGAAGCTGCCGGATGAAAGCATATGCACTTCGTCAATAAGATAAACCTTGTAGCGTCCTGCACTCGGTCTGTAGTTGACATTCTCCAGAATCGCCCTGGTATCCTCCACCTTTGTCCTGGAGGCGGCATCGATTTCAATAAGATCAACAAAACGGCCTTCATCAATGGCACGGCAGGTTTCACACTCGCAGCACGGACTGCTGCTGACTCCCTTCTCGCAGTTAAGTGCCTTGGCAAATATTCTTGCAAGAGTCGTCTTTCCCACACCTCTGGTACCGCTCAGCAGATATGCATGATGCAGTTTTCCTGAATCCAGAGAATTCACAAGAGCGGAAAGCACCTCCTTCTGTCCCACCATTTCATCAAAACGGTGAGGACGGTACTTTCTTGCCAGAGCCAGATAATTACTCATCAGGAACAGTTCCTCCTACTGAACAGCTATTTTATTCACCTTCATAATCAATCAGAGAAAAAGTCTCAACCGATTTTTCCCTGAGTTTTTCTCTGCCCGGAAGATCTTTGAGACAGATGACGAAACACGCTTCGGCAACCTCTGCACCGAGACCGCGTGCAAGATTCACCATGGCAAGAGCAGTTCCGCCGGTGGCAAGAAGATCATCAACGATCAGAATCCGATCACCGGCCCTGACACTGTCTCTGTGACACTGGAGAATATTTGAACCGTATTCAAGCGTATATTCCTCGCTTACAGTTTCACGTGGAAGCTTGCCCGGTTTTCTGACCATGACAACGCCCGCATTGATCCTGCTGGCCAGTGCCGCCCCGAAAATAAATCCTCTTGCCTCAGCAGCCATGATTTTGTTATAGCCACTGCCTGAAAACCTTTCGGCCAGTGCGGTAACAGCAAGATTAAACGCTCTGGCATCCTCCACAAGAGACGTTATATCACGGAATATAATCCCCTTCTTCGGAAAGTCAGGTATGGATTTTACCGAACCTACCAGATACTCGTAATCTTCTTTGTTCATAATGTCACCAGTCTTTCATAAAAAAACACATCAGTCCCTTAACTCACGGCAGCAGTTGCGTGCAACATGCCGGTTAAGGATATCAGGAGCAAATGCCACACCGGACTTATTCTATCATACTGAAGCACCATCGTTATGAATTCTTTGCAGCAGTGTGAAACAGGATCCCCGCTGTACAGAAACTGACATTTCAGACCGGCGAAGTTTCATTTCAGTTCTCTGCTGTCATCCGCCGGGAACCTCGGATTTCAGCAGCAAACAGCATCAGGAAGAAGAACTGAACACAAATACAAAAGCATGTACATAAATCACAAAACATGGAATCATGAACATAGCTGCAGCCGGAGACCGGAATGACCCGTTTCAACAACGTATGGATTCTGAAAAAATCCGAAGATCACGGTTTGTTTCGGTTATGCTCCGGATATGTGGCAGATATGCCGGTTCTTCTGTATCATCATGGCAGACGTTAATCAAATCACAGTGTTTGGCATGAGACCGGCGTCGCCGGTTCTGCAGTGCACGTGATACGGGAGGTGAAAATGAAATGTCCGAAATGTAAAGCTGAACTCTCAGACGAAAGAGCCACCTTCTGCACCTACTGCGGAGCAATGTTTGATGCGCAGGTTCAGTCAGAACCGTCGGCAGCAGATATTCCTGCTAATTCTGAATCAGTCTCAAAACAGGAATCTTCTCAGAAAACAGCTGAGAGACAGAATCGCGTAAATCTTGATAAAACAAAAGATCCGGAAAACAGAAACCGGAAAGATGCACCGGGGAAAATGCCTGCAGGAACAGGCGGTGAGGCGTCTGATCCGGCACCTTCCGAAACAGGTACTGACATATCGAATGTTCTGAACAGAACAGGAACGACAATCACCGTAACCCTTCTCTTCTTTTTTGGTCTGACAGTTCCTGTTGTCAATCTGCTGATTACTATCGCAATCATATTTCTTTCCTTCAGGGCATCCCGGCTGTTCTCTGACATGAAGCAGGTTTTTGACCGTCGCAATGAAACAGAGCACGCTGAATTCGTAAAAGACACCGGTAATAAATTCAAAATCATCCGGATGTTTATTTTCTATTCGATCATTATTCTCGTTCTTTTCGCTCTGGAATTCGCCTTTGAAATAAACAGCCCCGTATTCAGTCTGCTGATGGGAGTATTCCTGCTGCCGTATATACCACTTGCCCTGTACCCTTTTTACCTGATGGCTGTATGTTTTTTCCGTCTTTTTACACTCAGAAAAGCACTCACACAGCTGGCATCATCCGAAAATCTTATAACTCCGGAGGATAATACCGTTCTTACAGTTATCGGAACCATAATACTGGCTGTGACCTTCATGATACAGGCAGCAAGTATCCTGGTTTCTGTAGCGCTGTTTACCCTCAGTTCTCCAGATCCAAAAGCAGTGGAAGAGTACAGAAAGGTTTCCGATTTTGCCATGGAGGTCCGGCAGCAGGTGGAGCTGTGCATAAAGGATGTGGGTGAGAGCGGCATGAACAGATTCTGCAACCTGGGTTACAGCGCAGATCCTGAAATCGGACAGAAGGGATGGGATTTAAGCTACTTCAGAAAAAATGATGCCGTCGGGCAGATCTTTATTTCAAAGGGAGTAATCGATATCAGGGCTGTTGAAGAAAAGGGACTTGGCGGAGCTAGCTACGTTATGGAACCGGAAATCAGAGGAAACAGGATAAACTGGATCCTGAGCGACAGATCAACATGTCTTGAAAGACTTCTGTGCAAAAAAGAAGAGGAAAAGTAGAAAAGCTGAGCAGATCGGTTCACCGCCGGAAACAGCGGATATCTGAAAAAAAAAAGACTGGAACGAGCGGGACACAGCCAGATATTTCTTCCGATTTTCCGGTTTCTTGCACCACTGTCCAAAAACGCTTAAAATATGTCCGGAGGCTCAATATGGCACTGACAGAAGATGCAATTAAGGTAAGAGACGCCCTGGTAAAAAAGGGACTTGAAACGCCGTTTTCCAATAACGGGATCCCCGGTTCCGAGAAGAAGGCGATGATAGCATCCCACATATCGGAAATCATGACGATCCTGGGACTTGATATCACTGACGATTCTCTTGTCGGCACGCCGAAACGTATAGCAAAAATGTACGTCAATGAGATTTTTTCCGGACTGGACTATGAAAACTTTCCGAAAATAACCCTCATAGAAAACAAGATGCACCTTGATGAAATGGTTAAGGTTCAGGATATTACCGTAACCTCCACCTGTGAGCACCACTTTGTAGTCATCGACGGTACCGCCAAGGTTGCCTACATGCCAAAGAACAAAATCATCGGTCTTTCAAAAATAAACAGAATTGTCCAGTTTTTTGCCAAAAGACCACAGGTTCAGGAGCGGCTTACCCAGCAGATCCTGGTAGCACTCCAGACGCTTCTTGAAACAGACAGTGTGGCTGTGACCATCACTGCAACCCACTACTGTGTAAAATCAAGAGGTGTAAAGGACGCATCCTCATCAACCACCACAACAGCCCTGGGCGGATATTTCAAGACAAATCCTGCATCCCGCCATGAATTTCTAACTGATGACTGAGAACGTTTTCTTCAGTCATCCCGTCAGGCAGCTGCCGAATATCTTCTGATCAGCCGGCAGCCTGCTGTACCGGCACATTTTCATTTCAGCCGGTTCGACTATCCGCAGACGTCAACCTTATGCACCGTTTCAATGACCGGAAGTCTTTTTGCCGTTGATTTCCGTATGATCCGTCAATGTCAATCAGAACAAGAACCGGAGCAGGTCAAACAGTTTCCGCAAACTGAAGCATCAGTTCATTAGCCACGCCAACCTGCTCAATATATCTACAGCATTCTCAAGTTCATACATCCTTTATCTGATCGTAATCCGCCGGGATAATCTCAATACGCACAACCTGTTTAACAAAATTTGTTGTAACCTTGCTCACCCTGTAGCCTGCGTACAAATCCGTATGCTCTACGACATACTGTACAGCATAGATATCATTAAAGACCTTTGCATCAATCTGCCATGTTTTGTCAATTACAACCGTTTTCATACATGGCGTTATATTAAATAAATCTTGAAATGGTATTGACATTACCCGAACTCCATTAAACTTTGCTAACTGTACTTGTATTTATAATTATAATTATTTTAACACTTTCCGATCTTTTGCATATACCTGATCTCAAGGACAATTTTAACGATCTGATCAGTCAATTGATTGATTTAAAAGAAAAAATTTACAAAAAAGGCACTATTTTTGTAAATGGTCGGAAATAAAAAATTCTGACCGTTCTTGAGGATATAACATAGGTTGAAAAAATTGATGAGCGACATCACATTTTAGTAAGTTTTTATGCAATAACTATTCATTTTTTTCAAAAAACTTTTTTATATCGCTCAAAAAGGCTGTTTTTAAGCTCATAACAGGGTGTTGTTTTTGAGATGACAGTTTTGCTTCCAAACCCTGTTATCGATCTGTATATGCGTGTTATGGACGTTTAACGGCGAGTTTTTTGAGTGAGTTAAGCTACTAAAAAAAGTTAAAAAAATCAGTATGATATAATATACATAGTACCTTGAAGGTGTCTATGAATACTGAAGAAACAAAGAAAAAAATTGGATGAAGCAATATCAAAATTGGAGTCTTTCAACAAGAATTCCGATCCTGCTTTTTCTTCGCTTCTTCAGATGATTGCCGGATTAGTTGTCTTGATTATATCGGCGTTTGAATCTCTTAAGACATCGTTTGATTCGCTTCAGAAGAATCATTCAGAACTGAGTGATTCTTTTAAGAATCTTTCTAAAACCAATAGCGAGCAGACAAAGACGATTAAAGAACTTACGAAAACAATCAGGAAGTATGAGAGAACATTAGCCGAGAAAAATTTCACGAACAAATCTCTTGGTGACAAGGCCTACGGCAGCAGTCGCAATGAGCGTAATACAGCGGATAAAAACCGAGATGAAGATCGCTCTGAAAAAGAACAGGCGGAGAAAAAGGAAAAAGCGGTAAAAGGAAGAGCAACGAATT
>JAEEGF010407371.1_pt1 | contig 12547 bp, 8 predicted proteins | sample 9134171 | NCBI WGS metagenome assembly JAEEGF01 (sample SAMN16246542, study PRJNA631951) | gut metagenome | biome: gut microbiome; feature: rumen; material: AP-attached | host: Bos | place: Iran: Karaj | collected 2018-10 | reverse complement strand
CCTCGTCGGCCGAGGTGGCGCGGAAGTGCTTGATGGGCATCAGGATGCGGATGGCCGTGCGGAGTTGGAAGTTCGCGCGATAGAGCAGCTCCTTGTTTCCGGTGAACGACACCATGCGGCGTCCTATTTGTATGTTGTTTGCGCCGAGGTCTATAAGCTCCGTCGCCAGCACTGTTTCAAGGCCTTGGAAGGTCTTGGCTATCATTTCGAACTCTTCTCCGGTTTTGCTCGCTGGAGTGTTCCACTTGGGATTCTGCATTTGTTAGCTTGTTATTTAACTATGAACTATGGACTATGAATTATGGACTATTACAGGCATCCCCAGTCTTCAGGCCGTACCAATTGGCTCTTTCGCTTTTTTGCCTGAATGATTTGCTCGCCCGGCTTCGTGCTTTCGGTTACCCAGACGTTGCCGCCTATTACGGTGCCTTGAGCGAGAGTGATGCGTCCCAGGACTGTCGCATTACTGTAAACGATGACATTATCCTCGAGGATTGGGTGGCGGGGAATACCTTTGACGGGATTGCCGTTGTCGTCCAGTGTGAAACTCTTCGCGCCGAGCGTAACGCCCTGATACAGTTTGACATAGTTGCCAATGATGCAAGTTGCTCCAATGACAACGCCGGTTCCGTGATCGATGGTGAAGTGATGACCTATCTGAGCTCCCGGATGGATGTCAATTCCTGTTTCGCTATGGGCCATTTCGGTAATGATGCGAGGAATCAAGGGCACGTCCAAAAGCAGGAGTTCGTGGGCAATTCGGTAGCTGCTAATCGCCTTGATGACCGGATAGCAACTGATGATTTCGCCATACGACTCGGCTGCAGGGTCACCATTATAAGCCGCTTCGACGTCCGTAGCGAGAATGTTTCGCAGCTCTGGCATGCGACTGATGAACTCAGCTGCAATCGTTTGGGCCTTCTCTGTCAGTTCGCACGTCTGAACCTTCTCGCAGGATTGGAAACAAAGGCCTGCCAAAACCTGTTGCGTGAGCAGTTGATTGAGGCGGTCCAAACTGACACCTATGTGGTAGGGGAGTGTTTTGCTGTTCAGCGTGGACTTTCCATAGAATCCTGGAAACAGGATGGCTCGGCTAAGTTCGATAATCTCGGCAAGAGCCGGAGCTGAGGGCAGCGGGTCGCCATCATTGTGTTCATGGAAAAGGCCGTGTAGTGAGTCAGGCTCTGAAAGACGGCTGACGGTCTGCTTCAGCAGGTCGTTGAGTTCGTTTGGACTCATGGCTTTGAGTGCTTTACAATAAATACTGCTGCAAAGGTACAAAATAAAATTGACAATCCGAAATTGATAATTGAAAATTATCACGTGTCGAAATAAAAAACGTAACGTGCCATGATTGCAAACGTGGCACGTTACGTTTGCAATCATCTAGTGTGATGTTCGCAATTTACTAGTGTGACGTTTGCGATCATAACATGCCACGTTTGATAAGACGAAGAGCCGCAACCCTGACTTGGCAGTGCTGCGGCTCTTATTATAAAGATGTGAAATGTCGGAATCCTACTTCTTCTCGGGCTCCTCAACAATATTCTTGCCTCTGGTGAGGTAAGCTGTGGGAGCTGCCACGAAGATAGAAGACAGCGTACCGAAGATGACACCCAAGATCATTGCAAAGGCGAAGCTGCGAATGCTGGCACCGCCAAGGCAGAAGATAACTGCAAGTACGATGAACGTAGATACAGAGGTGTTGATGGTACGGTTCAAGGTGCTGTTCAAAGAAGTATTGAAGAGTTCCTGCTTGTCGCGCTTCGGATGCAGGTGGAGGAACTCGCGAATACGGTCGAAGACAACCACCTTATCGTTGATAGAATAACCGATAGCGGTCAGCACGGCACCGATGAACGTCTGGTCAATCTCAAGAGAGAATGGCATCCAGCCCCAGCACATACTGTACATACCCAAGATGAGGATGATGTCCACAACCAGTGCGGTGATGGCACCAATAGAGAACGACAGGTTGCGGAAGCGGATGAAGATGTACACGAAGATGGCGATGAAGGCCAGGATGACACTCCAAATGGCTCCCTTTGTGATGTCGGATGCTACGGAAGGACCTACCTTCTGGCTGCTGATGATAGAACCGCCAGCACGCTCATCGCGGTTGATGAAGTTCTCCAGGGTAAGGTCGTTTGCCAACAAGTTGCCGCCCTTGAGGGTGTTGAACAACTTCTCTTCAATCTCGCTATCAACTTCGATGCCGTCCTCTTCAATGCGATAGTTCGTAGAGATACGGATGGTTTTGCCTTCGGTACCAAGTGCGATTGCGCTGGTGTTGCTTTCAGGGAATGCTTCGGCCAACAAGCCGCGAACGGTCTCAGGTTGTACGTTGTTCTCGAACAATACCACGAAGTTGCGACCACCTGTGAAGTCAATACTCTTGCTAAAGCCACGAGTGAACATGAAGGCAATGCTGATGACTGCCAACGTGCCGAAGATAGCGAAGCTCTTCTTGTATGCGCTCATGAACTTGAAGTTCGGGTTCTGGAAGGAAATCTTGTCACCAATAGCGGTGCGGAATGTGAGGCCGAGCCACTTGTCCTTGTCCATTACCTGAGTATAAACAACGCGTGTCAGGAACACAGCAGTGAAGAAGCTGACGCAGATACCGATCAGCAACGTAGTTGCGAAGCCGCGGATAGGACCTGTACCGAAGTAGTAAAGAATGATAGCCGTGATGACTGACGTCAAGTTAGAGTCGAAGATGGCGCTGAAAGCGTTGCTGTAACCAGCTGCAAGTGCTTCGCGAACCTTCTTGCCTGCCTTCATCTCTTCCTTCGTACGCTCGTAGATAAGCACGTTAGCATCGACTGCCATACCCAACGACAGTACCATACCTGCGATACCACTCATGGTGAGGGCAGCCTGGAAACTTGTCAGGATACCGATAGTGAAGAAGAGGTTCAGGATAAGAGCGCAGTTCGCAACCATGCCTGGGATGAAGCCATACATCGTGATCATGTAGATCATCAGGATGACAAAGGCGATGACGCAGCTCCAGATACCCTGACGGATAGATTCTGCACCAAGAGAAGGACCAACGATTTCCTCGCTGACAATCTTTGCGGGAGCAGGCATCTTACCAGACTTCAGCACGTTGGCGAGGTCGCGAGTGTCTTCTGCAGTGAAGTGACCAGTAATTTCGGAATTACCGCCAGTGATTTCGCTCTGTACAGTAGGAGCACTGTAAACGTTATCATCAAGCACGATGGCTACGCTACGCTTCAAGTTGGCCTTTGTGAGGGCAGCCCAACGACGTGCACCATCGACGTTCATCTTCATGCTAACGCAAGGCATACCTCTCTGATCGTAAGAGTCGCTGGCATCGGTAACAACGTCGCCTTCCAGAGGAGCACGGCCGTTGCGCTCTGTCACCTTAATGGCATAGAGTTCGTAGGTGTTGGCATTGGCACCTTCACCCATGCCCTTTACACCCCACTTGAGGCGGAGATCGGAGGGGAGGACTTCCTTAGCTTCAGGAGAAGCAAGGAGTTCATTGATGGCATCCATGTCGCGCTTGCTGGCAACACCAACCACGCAACCATAGGCATATCTGTGGTTCAAACGGCTCAGCAGAGGATTCTGCTTGTGGAGCTTTTCGAGGTCAGCAGCAGAAGCAGTTGCTGATGCAGTCTCTTCATCGCTGTTCTCAGCAACGGCAGAAGCGAGGTCGGCAGCAGCCTTTGCAGTGTCGGCAGGAGCCTCTTCAACCTCTGCGACTTGTGTTGTGTCGGCAGCAGCTGCATCTTCCTTGATGCCACTCAATGCGGCAGCAAGCTTAGTGTCAAGAGTAATCAGGAAAGGAGTAATCTCCTGTGCATTGTAGGTCTCCCAGAACTCGAGGTTGGCACTGCCTTGCAGCAACTTACGTACGCGTTCGGGTTCCTTTACGCCAGGCATTTCGACCATGATGCGGCCTTCCTGACCTTCGAGGGCCTGGATGTTAGGCTGTACGACACCAAAGCGGTCGATACGGGTGCGGAGCACATTGTAAGAGTTGTCAATTGCACTCTTAACTTCAGCACGAAGCACGCTCTCAACTTCCTTGTCAGTGCTCTTCGTTGTCACTTTGTCACGAAGTTGTTGTGTGGCAAAGAGTTCAGCGAGAGCCTTGTTGGGCTCGAGAGCTTTGTAGTCCTTTACGAATAAAGTAATAAAATCACTTTGGCTGGCAGCAGCCTCTTTTGTGGCCTGTTCAACAGCCTTACGGAAGTTTTCATCTGTCTCTTCTTTGTGGTCGGCAAGTGCTTTGATGACATCAGGCACGCTGACTTCCAGAATAACATTCATACCTCCCTTGAGGTCTAGACCAAGACCAATGCCCATCTCGCGGCATTCCTTCAATGTCCAAACATTGCAGTACACCTTGTTGTTGAGCAGAGAATCCATGTAGCGGTCGGCAGCAGCCTGACCTTCTGTCTGTGCGAGCTTTTCAACTTTGCTTTCGAAGTGATTGGTCACAACGGAGAAGCTCAGATAGAAAAGACACACAAGTGTCAGCAGAACTGCGAAAACCTTTACAAATCCTTTGTTTTGCATTGTTAATAGAATTATTTAATTTTTGTTTATATTTTATTCCATTTTGGCATAATAGCGTGCAAAGATAAGACTTTTTCCGTAAACAAAGAGCAAAAGAGGGATTTTTTATGCAAAAAAGAAAGTTTAATGAACTTTTTTGCTCAAACGGGCAACGAGAGGGTAGTGGTCAGAGGTGGAAATGCTTTTATCTATGCGACATGACTGACACGCCCAGTTTGAGGAATGGAAGATGTGGTCGATGCGTACGGGAAAGAAACGCTGGGAGAATGAAAAACCTGGCCCCATGCCTTTCGCCCGATAGGCTGATGTGAGGCGACGGGCAAGTTTTTGGTAGGTATAAGAAATGGGTGTGTCGTTGAAGTCTCCGCAGACAATAACAGGATGGCTTGCATTATGGTCTAGGAGAGCGCAAATACTGTCGGCCTGTGCACCTCGATAGGCTGCGGCTTCGCTCAACTTGCCCAGAAGCATTCGCGAACTGTTTTCGATAGCTTGACGGCCAGGTTCTATGATGGCGTTGGCATAATCGTCCTTTTCTGCTGTGCTTAAGTGAGTGCTTTCCAAATGGTTGTTGACAAGGAGCAGGCTGTCACCTTGATAATCTATCCAGCAAGCTATGCTGTGGTTGCTGCGTGTCGGATAGTCTATATTCAAGGCTTCGCTCAAAAATGGATGGCGTGAAAGTATAGCTACATTAATGCTTTGCAGAGTATGGTAGGCTGTTGTGTCGAGCCAAGCCTTATGGTCTTTGAAGAAACTTTTGTTAAGCTCTTGCAGGCAGACAATATCGGCATTGGCCGTGTTCAGGAAGCGAATCAATTCGTTTTGTTTCTCTTCGTCGCTTTCAATATAGCTGACGTTGAAGGTCGCGACAGTTATGGTTGTGTCGACAAGTTTGTTGCTGTTATTGTTGTTACTGAAGTGGATAGGGCAGTAGTCGAGGATGTAGCCGCCAATAAGAAGCGCTCCAACAATAGGCACCCATACCAGTCGAGCATGGAACAGAAGCCAAAAGAAGATGAAGAGTATGTCGACAACCAGAAAGATGGGGAATGCCAAGGTGAGGAGCGAAAGCCGAGGCATAACGTCTGGCGAGACGAATGTCAATGCCACACTCAGCCATAATAACAATATGGTGCAAAGATTGGCTCCGAGGAAAAGACTTATTGAGAGTCGTTTAAGCATGATTATTTTCTGCTTATGTCAAACAGTCGCTTCTTCTCTTCACTTGTGAGACCTTCGTAGCCGTTCTTCTTCACTTTGTCCAGAATGCGATTAAGTTCTTCCTCTTCCTGCTTTTTCTGTTGGCGATAGGCTGCCTCTTGATTGTATCGGCCTCCATAAGTGACGTCAATATGTGGTTCTTTCTTCTTGAATAAGGAAGAGAACCAACTTCGGAAATTATCCCATGAGTTGCTGCCTCGATCGTAGCTACTGTAGCCGCCACGATTGCCTCTTCCGCCTCCTCTACGCCAATAGAGCAGAAGCAACAGGCCAACAAGCATACCACCAAGATGAGCCATGTGTGCTACTCCATCGCTGCTGAGTGAGAGAGCCGACAGAAGTTCTATGACGGCATAGCCTACGACGAAGTATTTTGCCTTGATGGGAACGGGGATGGGGAAGATGAACAGTCGTTCGTTGGGGAATGTCATGCCGAAAGAGAGCAAGATGCCATAGACGGCTCCTGAAGCCCCAACGGTGTTCCAACGGTTAAGGTAGTCAGCCATAGGAACGATAGCATCACCAAGATTTATTTGCCCGTAATTGCCAAAGCCGTAGTACCAATACTCTGCCATCTGAACGAGTTCTTGAGCAAGACCTGCTCCAAGTCCGCAAGTCAGATAGTAGAAAAGGAATCTGTTCCTGCCCATCGTCTGCTCCATAATACGGCCAAACATCCAAACGGCAAACATGTTGAAGAAGAGATGCGACCAATTGGCGTGCATGAACATGTAGGTAAAGATTTGCCAGGGACGGAAGTTGCTGGCTAGGAAGAAGTGCAGGCCGAACATCTCCTCGAGGTCTATGTTGTGAGAAGCAAAGGCCAGACTGGCAAGGAAGCACAGCACATTGATGATGAGCAGGTTTTTAGTGATGGGAGGTATCGTATTCATCTGTAATTGTCTAAATGTTAATATTTCGCGTGCAAAGATACGAAAAATAGATGTAGAAATGGGGCAAAACCGCCTTTATATCAAGTTTTTTCGTCATTTATTGCATTTTTTTAAGAAAAAGCTTTGCTGTTAAGGCAAGTTTCGCTAAATTTGTGATGCAAAAGTGCAATAATATAGTGTATTAAATAACTTAATTACAAACAACTAAACAATTATCTTATGAACAAGACTGAATTAGTTGCCAAGATCGCTGAGGGCGCTGGCTTGAGCAAGGTTGACGCAAAGAAGGCTCTGGACGCAACTCTGGAAGCTATCAAGAAGGCTGTTAAGAAGAGCGAAAAGGTTGCTCTCGTAGGCTTCGGTACTTTCGACGTTACAAAGCGCAAGGCTCGCAAGGGTATCAACCCCGCTACAAAGAAGGCTATCACCATTCCTGCAAAGAAGGTGGTTAAGTTCAAAGCTGGCAAGGAGTTGGCATTCTAAAGAAAGCTTAATTCTAGGCCCCTCTCTTGAAAGAGGGGCTTTTTTCATGCCTCTTTCCAAAATGGGAAGGGGCTTTTTCATGAGCGGTTCAGGAATAGAGGACTGGCACTTACACAAAACATCACTAGTGTAGTTTACAAACATCAAACGTGAAGTTCGCAAACTTCACGTTTGATGTTGGCCATTTTCACGTGTGACGTTTTCCAACTTAACGTTTGATGTTTTCTTGTGCGTGCAAACGTGACATTTAGAAGAATGTTGTGTATGTTCAGAACAGCCTGTACGTAACTGTTACCGAAGCATTCGGATAGACTTTGAACTTGGAGATGGTGTTGACCATATCGCCAACCTTTCCAGGAATATTATGCAGGTCTTCTGCCAAATCAACATGGTTTCTCAACTCGCCATAAGGTCCGTATCTGTATGTTCCAGGAATGCGGCCAACGATGTCACCATAGTAGAAATCGTCTTCGTCAAAGCCGATACCACCCAAATACTTTCCACTTTCGTCGAAACGAATAGGGCTTACGTCTATCTTGTACACATTGTCAACATATATCTTGGGCGAACCACAAAGGAACAGAACGCCTGCATCAACAGTCAGATTCCATTTCTGGTCGCGAGACAAATGCGTGTTATATCCTAAACCCAGATAGGGACGTATCTTACTTATGGTCATTTCAGCTTGAGCTTTGTTACCCTTATCGGGAACCATAAGGGCTTTGTCTCCATCGGCAAATGTGCCTAGATTGAAGCCTGCAACACCATATCTGTAGAAAGGATCGTCTTTCGCTTTGCCCTCTTCGTGTAGCCAAGTACCTTTGATTCCTTGTTCCGGATAGTTGACATAAATGGAATTGTACGCATTAATGCCTTCCAAAATCAGCGTTTCTTTCTCCAAGTTGCATGCATCTCCCGCAGTGGAAGGTCCGATGAAGAAACCCGTGGTAAAACTCCAATGCTTGTTGTTCTTGAAAGGCATAACATCAACCAGGAACTTGAACTGGTGCAAGTTGGGCTTGAGAGACATTGTAACATGATCCTTTGCCTCAACATTGCGGAACTTGTCGAACATCTCCTTGTACTCTGCAAAACCTGGACTATTGATGTCAATCCCATATTGGGCAAGTTTATCATCAATCTTTCCGACTTTTGCAATGAGATTACTTATGCTTCCATTGCGGGTTTCAACGTTGAAATCGGACTTGATGGAGAATCGCGGCATATAGTTGTAACCAGCGCGAATGCGTACATAATCTCCAACAGGAACGGCAACATCTACGCCTAAGCCTAAGGTGCCGACATTAACGCCAACATCCAAATGGTTCAGAATACCTTTTTGGGCCAACTTCGAAGCACTTGAATTGTATTGAGCCAACATTGCTGCCGGCAATGACAAGACAAATAATAGCAGAAAGAACTTCTTCATTTACTTAATTGCAATCTTACGTCCACCTACAATATACAAGCCAGAAGGCAAACCCTGTACGTCGTTTGTCTGTCGCAGCATTGAGCCGCTAAGAGTATAGACTCCAGTCTTCGCATTATTTTTAGCTTGACCGGCAATGCCATTTATGCTGGTTGGATCATCCGTCAACTCAAGCGTATTCGGAGTAAACTCATTTGCCAGGTAATAACTTGTATTGGCAAACAGACAATCAGCAGGAATCAATCCAGTGTATTCCTCAAAGTCAGTTACCATAATAGTATTGATCCTGTCCGGAGCATCATTGCTCAGAATCAGTTTGCCGTTTGCAACCGTGAATAGTCGCATCGTTGCTGCGTCAAACTTCTTGTATGCATCCCTAGACCTTTCGGGACGTTTGCCATTGCAGAAGTAAACGCCACGAAGTTTATTCCCTTTAACCTTTGCGGTCGTAGAAGTAAGGAGTTCAATGCGATTATCAGCAGTATTCGGCGATGCACACTCTATGAGGACAGGCGTCTTGGCAGGAATGTCGCCCTCAATCTCCTGCAGAAGAGCATACGAACCAGCAGCATCGCTGACATAATAGATATGCATATCCGAAGAAACCGCCCTGAAAGGGAAAGCGGCATAGAACGGTTGATAATACACACCATTCAGTTCGATTGTAGGCTTGATTCCGACATAATTGATGGAATGATCTGTCTCAATCTTGTCAACAATCCACCGGCGGTATGAAATGTCCTTGCCAGTGGTACCCATAGTTCCTTGTTGTGCAGAACTGGATTTGCCGTCATAAAGGTATTTTGTTACTCCGGCCTTAGTGGCAGATACTTCGTAAGTTTTATCCGTTTTTTCGCTGACATTGACATAGTAACCTGTGAGAGAATGAACTCCAGTACCTTGTGCCGTAAGGTCAAAAGTGTTGTTGTCTATCTGCTCAATGTATATAACGCTGGCAGGATCAGAGATAGCCTTCTCTGCATCCTTCCAAAGTTGGATTGCTTGGAAGTCTTCTTCGTCACGTGCGATGTCGTAATAGTCCTTGTTGTCGGTAACATAGACATAACGTTGTGTTGCCAAGTTATGAATACGGTAGTATCCATTACCAACAAAACCTGTTCCAGTTTCTATGTCTTGTGCATGAACTGTTGACAAGGCAAACAAAGCAAATAGGGGAAAAGTAAAGAATCGTCTCATAAATGATAATTCATCCCCCCGTCACACTACACATGCAGAATGGCGGGGGGAAGTTGTTAATAGAAGTATGTCAATAATTACTCAGCAATACAGATTGTGACACGATTGAGATCGTTCAAATCGTAAGGCTGAACGGTATCACCCTTGCTGTCTACTATTATGCGGCTAGGAGAAATACCATACTTTTTAGTCAGTACATCAGCAACACCTTGAGCGCGCTTCTGTGCATAGCCAACATTGATTTGTGGGTTACCAGTGCCTCTGTCAGCATAGCCGGTAACAGAAACCTTAGCATTAGGATACTTCTTGAGGTAGTTAACTACGTCCTCAATCTTCGCCATCTCAGTCTTGCTGATTTCAGAACCGCGGATGGTGTAGAAGATGTCACGACGCATCGGGTCGTGAGGCTGAGTTTCGGGCTCTTTGTAGACAATCTTTTCAACAACCTTTTCAACAGGTTTCTCTACGATTTTCTCTACAACGATGGGCTCTGCTGCTTTCTTGCTGAGCTTGCCAAGTCTAACCTTGACACCTGCCAACAGGTTGAAATACCAGTCGGCATTGCCAGCCTCTTTAGAGTTGTAAGTGTCAGAGAGGACATTGCTGTTTAACTCAAGGCCAAGAGCAACACGACGACTAATGTTGAAGTCGAGGTAAGCACCGAGTCTGCCAACGACGCGTGTGGTAGAACCACCCCACAAATCAGTCATTTGATGTTCTACGGGTGCAGTTACACCGGTAGCAACCTCTGTTGAAGCAACGAGATTGCGTACATCTGCTGCTTCACCATTATGCCATGCGAAATTAAGGCCGAGACCAGCCAGCAAACCAAAGTTGCAAACGCGATTTGCTTTGTAACCGAGAATCCAATTGGTCAGGTCACATGTTACGTCAAGAGTTGGAGCAATGAAATTGTACTTCCATGTCTTAACGCCGAGGCCAAGATAATCAAGATTAGAACCGCCCTTGCTCTGCCATGCATCAAGAGAGAGACGTAAACCCCATACAGGTGAGAAGTTATAGCCTGCTCCAACTTGAACGTTACCAGAGAGGAGATCACTGAAAGATACTTCGCCCAAAGTATATTGTCCACCTACTTGACCTTGAACATACCAATGTGGAACGAATGCATCACATTTCTTTGCCGCAGCCTGCGGCTCTTGCGCAGATGCTGTAAAGCATCCGGCAAGCAGCGCAGCTGTCATTAAAATATTCTTAAGTTTCATAACTTTGATTCCTTTTTTTGTTCAAAAAGCGGTTTTGTTTATTCTTCAATCGTGAGGTAAGACTTGACGGTCGAGATGTTGCCATCGAAGTCAAGAATAGAGTAAGCAACCTCGTAGATATAACCAGGTACCATACCTGTTACATTCATTCTACGTACGGTTCCGTCAACAACAGTGTTGAGTTTGCCTGTGTTGGCTGCCTGCAACTTAGCCTTGCAATCGGCGTCACCACCCTGAGCACTTGCATTACCCTTGAAGACATTTGTTACAGCGACATGCTTTCTTGCAATAGGCACGAGGAGTTCCAAATTCTTTGTGGTTGGGTGGAATGCCAGAGATTCTTTCTTCATCTTGGTGGGATATTCCTTCCAGAGGCTCAGACGCTTGAAGCCCTTACCATTATTGCTTGCAACGATGAAGGGACCGAAGCGGCGGTTGATAGAGTTCACGAACCAGCAGAAGTCCTTGTTAATCATATCCAGATACTTCCTGAGATTTTCATCAACGAAGTCGTCAACCCATGCAGAGCCGCCGTATTCATTAATGCGATCCAAGTTAGCATTCAACTCTTCAGCTATCTTTTCGAGAATATCTTGCTGATCATCCAGCAGTTCACGAAGGTCTGCGGTCAGTTCCAGTACGACTGGGAGGTAGACTGAACCATCGCGGCCAACGCAGTCTTTAAGAATAACGAAGTCAGCGCAATCGGAAGTGATAGTGAGACTGCTTCCTGCATATGCTGCAAGAGCATAACTTTCGTCTCCAACGACATTGAGCGTAATTACACCGTCAATGAGTTTTGCTGTTGCGTAAGAGTCATCAAAGGTGAGAGTTGCATATGCTTCAACCTTATCGTCTTTTCCTCTTGCAGGTACGAGCATCTTAAGCTTCATGCCATTCAAAATATCACCGAAGACAACAAGTGTTGCTCTGTTTTCTGTAATATTTTCATTGTCAAATTTCACAGCTTCAGGAACAGTAACAGGACTACCACCTGCGGTCAGATCCTTGTCGAACTTGATTTCAAAGTTACCTGTACCGGGGGCTTCAACAACATAACCTACGCCATTCAGCGTGACATTTGTTACCTTTGCTTCGTACTTGGCGATAACTCCATCAACAAGACCGATGAATTTAATTTCTTCAATCTTAAGGTTATCGATGAGTCCCTGAACGACACCAGTAAGACCATCGCTAGTAACACTAATGTTCTGTTTCAGCGTCTTTGCGACATTATTGAGAATACCATTGAAGAAGTCGTAACCAGGCATCTTCTCGTAGTTGAAGTCCTTACCCCAAGCCAAGTTGAGAGGCTTGAAGAATGTGGCTGCCAAATTGTACTGAGAGTATACAGAGTGTTCTTTCTCAGCTCCGTCAGCATCAGTGGTAGTGTAAGTGCACTTCAAACCATATCTGTCAACCTTGAGGTCGCGAATTACCTGATAGACATCGGTTAAAAGTTTATGCAAGCTGTTTTGTCCGTCAGGCTTGTCGAACTGATTTCCGATCCACATGATCTTGTCGTATGCTTCATTGAACAG
>JAEEGF012233660.1_pt1 | contig 12548 bp, 4 predicted proteins | sample 9134171 | NCBI WGS metagenome assembly JAEEGF01 (sample SAMN16246542, study PRJNA631951) | gut metagenome | biome: gut microbiome; feature: rumen; material: AP-attached | host: Bos | place: Iran: Karaj | collected 2018-10 | reverse complement strand
TATTCAGCACAGCAGTCTCAGCCTGATACAGATCCCTGTCCGCATTTATCAGACCTGTACTTATTGTATAGAGCATGTCAAAGTACAGTTCTGAGTCAGCTTGCTCAATTGATTTCATCTTAGTTGCATTGAGAATGATGCTGATGACAAGCGTTAATACCAGTACTGTTGAAATACCGATAAGCAAAAGTCCAAGTGGTGCCTTAAAGCCTGATTTCTGATTCATGTGTTTACCTCCTTATTCCGAATCCCGTACAAATATTATATTGCTTTTCGGATAAAAGAGTGTGCTTTTTTGCGAAAATTTATACTTTTTTTAGACAATTTGTTTATATTTAATCACCTGCTTATTTGCTTATTATTTCCCGTATCAAATCTCCTGTTCTTCTTATTTCATCCCAGAAATCCCGGGCAGACAGCCTGATTGCGCCGCTTCCCATGACGATTACCTGCTCAATTGCATCGGAAGTGGCCACCGTCACGCGATATTTTTTGCTGAGATCGTGGGCCGCTTTTTCGATGTACTGGTCCGCAGTTTCGGCTTCTTTTGTATAAATAATCACAAGACCCGCCTGTTCTTCCATGTGTTCTTTCCCGCCGGGAACCTTGTAAGCATCAAACACAAGTATGACTTTTTCCCGCCTGAAGCCCTGGAAGTTGATCATTGAGTCTATAAGGCTGTCCCTGGCAGCCTTGAGGTCTGTAATAGCCAGATTTTTCAGCTCCGGAGAAGCGTAGATCATGTTGTAGCCGTCCACCAGAAGGTATTCTGCATATTCATTCATTTCGGCCTTTTTGGTGTTCTCATATTTCTCCCTCTTCTGCCTCTCAACCTCGAGATCTCTCTGGGCTTCCTTCTCTTCGGGAGTCAGTCCCTGATAGACCGTCTCCGTCTCTACGTATCTTGGCTTTACCGCGCCATAGGTCCTCTCAAATATGGCCTTGAGCTCGCCCTCTGTTGCGCGCAGGTCTTTTTCTATTTCAGCAAAAGACCTCTCGGCAGTATCCTTGTTTCTTATCTTCTTCTGGAGTTCTTTGAGGGCCTCCATGTCTATATTGTTGGAAAGATCTGTCTCTATGACCTTGCTCTCAGGATTCCAGCCACTGTCCACGTGCATATGCTCACGGACCTGATCCCAGGGCACAACAGTTCCCGCACCGTGCATGCAAAAAACAGAGTCCGGAGAGTTGCGACGGTCCAGCTCAGGGTCATAGTTCTTTTGTGCAATTACTTCTTCAGGATTGTGGCATGGCGCATAGCCACTTAAAGTGGTGAAAATCCTGCCCTCTCCCTTTGTGTAGGAGATGACGTCGCCTGCGTAGTCGCCGAAACTCTCAGCCGGAACCACACCGGTTACGATCGACATGTTGCCATGAATTTCGGGTCCGGATACAGTGCCGTTCATCCTCTGCATATCTGTCAGCGCTCTTCCAACATACTCTGACGGAACTTCCAGCCTGTAGTCCAGAACGGGTTCCAAAAGAACTGAATCCGCCATCATCAGTCCCTGCCTCACTGCCCTGTAGGTGGCCTGTCTGAAGTCGCCGCCCTCGGTGTGTTTCACATGGCTCTTTCCGGCAATTACGGTGATCTTCATGTCGGTGATCTCCGAGCCGGTGAGGACGCCTCTATGTTTCTTTTCCGCAAGGTGTGTAAGGATCAGCCTCTGCCAGTTAAGTGACAGATCGTCCGTGCTGCAGTTTGTGTCAAACTGCAGGCCGCTTCCAGGCTCCAATGGTTCAAGAAGAAGGTGAACTTCCGCGTAGTGGCGCAGTGGTTCGAAGTGTCCAACGCCCTCCACGGGACCTGTGATGGTTTCTTTGTAGACGATGCTCGCTTTGCCAAATTTTACATCGAAGCCGAATCTGGTCTTTATGATATGAGTCAGGATTTCTTTCTGAACTTCGCCCATGAGCTGCAGACGTATCTCTTTTGTCTCCTCTTCAAAGGCCACAAGGAGCATGGGCTCCTCATCCTCAAGAGCTTTCAGCTGTCTGTATACGATGGCCGGGTCTGCCTCATCGGGAAGAATCAGAACAGATGAAAGAATGGGCTGAAGGATCTCTGCTACAGTGTCTCCCTCCAGCGCTCCCAGGCCCTCTCCCGCACGGGTGTCTGACAAGCCAAGAACGGCGCAGACTTCTCCCGCAACCGCCTCCTGGGCCGCGGTGAACTTCTCGCCGGAATATATTCTTATCTGGTCTATTTTTTCGTCGCCGATCTGATCCCTGATGCGGAGCTTTCCCGATGTTATCTTGATGTGTGTCAGTCTGTTCCCGCTGCTGTCGCGGCTGATCTTAAAGATACGGGCTGCGAAAGGCTGCTCAACCAGAGCTGCATCCATGCCCGGAGCATCTGCAGGCGCATAGTCTGAGATAAGCTGCAACAGTTCTTTTACACCTTCCATCTTCAGAGCAGATCCAAAAGTCACAGGAAAGCACTTGCGGGATGCGATTAGTTCTGCAGCCTTCTGTGCTGTAACTCTCTCGCCATCGAGAAAAGCTGTCAGAAGATCATCGTCACATACCGCCAGCTCCTCCTGGGCTTCGTCGCTGTCAATTCCGCCGGTGAAGTCCGCCATGTGGGTTGTGAGACCCTCCTTCAGAGATGCGAGGATTTCTTTTCTCTCCTCATCAAAGGAGCCTGTCATCTGGTCCATCTTGTTGACGAAGATGACTGTCGGAACCTTGTAGTGATCCAGGAGCTTGAACAAAAGCTTCGCCTGGCTGGTGGCTCCGTCAGGCGCGCTGATAACAAGGATCGCCAGATCCAGTACCTGCAGGGTTCTCTCCATCTCGGGCGAGAAATCTGCGTGGCCCGGAGTGTCCAGCAGGGTAAAAGAAATATCCCCATAATCAAAATGAGCCTCTTTGGAAAATATGGTAATTCCCCGGGCTCTCTCAAGTTCGTATGTGTCCAGGAAGGTGTCCTTGTGATCCACCCTCCCGGCGCTTCTTATGGCCCCCGACAGGAAAAGAAGCCCCTCAGAGAGGGTCGTCTTTCCCGCATCCACGTGGGCCAGGATTCCTATTGTAATGTGCTTTTGCATGGTGCGCTCCTATGTTCGCAAGTGCATCGTGGGGCTTGCCCCAGGCAGCGGAAAGAGTCTTCCTCCAGTAATGATGGCAGTGGTTTTCTCCATCAATTTCCGAAAAAATTGACTAAATGAAGGTTTTTTGCTTGATTTAGTCAAAGTTTTTGCCATTTTTCTCATGCTTCTGATGGAGACAATTGACTAAATCGTAGTATTTTGTATCATTTAGTCAATTTTTGCGACTCTCGTGAAAGAAAAAATTGACTAAATCAAAGATTTTTCATGGTCTTAGTCAATTTTTCTGCTTTTCAAACAATGAAGCAACTGAGTCCGCAACTCCTCGCCACAAAGCTTAGTAATTGAAGATGCACGTTAAAAGATACTATTATAACAAATCGATCAAACCTTGAAGACCGTACTGCTCGTAGATTCGCCTGTAGTAGGAAACCTCGTTGGCGATGATCGCGTCGATCTGCCTCATGCCGAGGAGTTCAACGGGTGCCTTGTCGTCGGTCATGATATGACCTGTGCTCTCGTAAGTAACGTAAGTGTCGGACACCTTACGCATCATGACTTTCAGGGTTTCGTTTTCTTCCATTGCAGTATTGGAATCAAGCCTGCTTAGGAAGTCGCTGTTGTCTGTCGCAAAAAGCTCACGGTTTGTAGCGCCGGGAACCTTGACTGTAACCACGTTGTCGAACACAGAACTGATGGTGTCAGCCAGGTAGGTGTTGATGGACGGCTGTCCATTTGATGCGTTTGCCGCAAGGGCATTGTCATCCTCGCTGTACATGTTCATGTTTACCACCATCACTCCACCGGGAGCCAGGTGCTCTTTTACCATGGAAAAGAACTCTACCGAAGACATCTGGAATGGAATGGTGATGTCCTGATATGCGTCTACCATTATAACGTCGTAGAGGCCATCGATGGCTGCAAGATATGCTCTGCCGTCATAGGTTGTTACCTTGGTAGTCTCAGGAAGTTCAAAATACTTGTGAGCGAGATCAGTAATCTTGTCATCGATCTCGACACCTTCGATGTTTATGTTATCGAAGTATCTGGAAAGCTGAGTTGCGTAGGTTCCGGAGCCCATGCCGAGAATCAGAAGATCAAGCTTCTCTCCAGCCTGTTCCTTCTCTTTAATTCCCGCCATGTACGGCGCAGCCATTGCGTAGTCATAGTACATCCCGGTGAGAGCTCCATCCTTGATGAGAATGGACTGCACACCGAATAGCACGTTGGTTGAAAGGATCACGCTGTTGTCCGTCTCTTTAACCTGAAGATAGTTGTAGACGGATTCGCCCTCGAAAGTAAGGTCTTTCTCCCAAAATGCAAAACTGGTGCTGTGGCCAAGGATGACGCAAAGAACAAAGACGAGGACTCCCGCAATGATCCTGTTTCTGTCAGCCTTGGCTATGGATTTTTTTCCGGACTTCTCCTCACCACCCTGGGCGCTCTTCTCGCCCTCCATTGGACTTACGAAATAGAGTATCGAAAGGATCAGAAGAATTCCCGAGAAGATCAGGAATGTAACTGCGGTTCCAACCGCCGGGATTGTCACAAAGGTCGGAACAAAGGTTCCGATGATGCTGCCCACGGTGTTGTAGGCGCCAAGAGTTCCGATAATACGGCCGTTGTCATCAAGGGAATCGGTTGTGTATTTTGCAAGGCTGGGGGTTACGGTTCCCAACAGAAAAAGAGGGAACACAAATACCACCATGCAGGCGGCAAAAGCGGCGATTATCAGGAAGTTGCTGTTCACCGCAAAAACAAGGACTGCAGATATTCCAATGATTATGTACTTGCCAACCACAGGAATTGCAGCAATCCACAGCGCTGCAATCAATATGCGCACATAGAGTTTTCCGGGATCCGGATCTTTGTCCGCCTTCCTGCCGCCGTAGATATTTCCGAGAGCCATTGCTATCATGATGGTCCCGATTATTATGGTCCAGACAATCTGCGACGAGCTGAAGTACGGCGCCAGGAGTCTGCTTGCTCCCAGCTCCACGGCCATCACCGACATGCCGGCAAAAAACTCCGTCAGATATAAAAACAGTTTATTTGAAAGTATCTTTTTCTTGTTCAATTGAAGTCCCCATCCCTTCTTTATAATTATGCAGCAAGGCTATTGTATAACGGAAAAAGGGCTGTTGGCAATATCAGCCAAAAGCCCTTTTTTCAAGCAGTGTCAGTTGTCGAAGATGCTACTGATGCCGTTCAGCTCAAGCTCAGGGTAGCCCTTTTCTTTTCCTAGAGCTATCACCGACATGGGATCCTCGGCGTGGAAAGTTGCAACGCCGTACTGAAACTGCACCAGCTCTATGCCGTAGAGATCCGCGATCTTCCGGGCCTCCTCCTCGTTGTCGCAAAGGCACAGAAGCTCTTCGCCCTCGGCATATTCAGGAGTGACAACTTCTACCGGTTCAATATAATCACTATTTCCCGTAGTATCACCTCCCGGTGCTGCTGATGGCTGAGCTTCCTGCGCGGATCCACATCCGGAAGCCGTTACTATAAGAAGCGGTAATATTACAAAACCAAGAAAACTCGCAGTCAGTTTTTTCATTTACTTAACCTGTACCTTGTACGTTAACTTCTTGCCGGTTCCATCCAGTGAAGTAATGGTGATCGTAGCCGTGCCCTTTTTCTTGGCATTTACAAACAGCATATAACCACCGTCCCAGGACTTATAGTCTTCATCATACTCAACCCTGGCAGATGCAACGTCAGGGTTACTACTGGTTACTGTGAATTGATTATAAATGAAACCATCTGCATAAACAGATCCTACCTCATAATCTCCAACACCATAGCGGGATATATTACAGATAGCACCGTTATATACCGTATATCTTGAACCGTTATACCATCTTACCTCAAGCTTGGTATTAGGAAGAACGGAACGGAATACAGCCGTATCGGAAAAGCCCGTTCCGTCAGTGGTAGTCGCGGTCACTCTAACAGCAATGTAATAAGTAGTCTGCAGTTGATAATCCGAAACGCTGCTGATCTCATAATCCTTCTTAACATCTGCTTTAAAGGAATTCTTATTCTTAAAAGATATCTTGGAACCAGAGCAGGTAAGATACCATTTTTTGCTCTTTATCAGGTTCTGATAACTCTCTGAAAATGGAACAAAACCGGCTTCTTCATTGTCATCTTTAAAATAACCAACCTCATAGGTTACATTCGTTTTAGAAACGCTGGGTTTTCCGTATGCATCTCCCACCTTCACAGAAAGTGGCATGTTTGCACCATATCCGAGATAAAAGACCTTATCACCCATAATGCTTCTGTCGAAGTATTGTGACATGCTCTTACCTGCAGTCACATAAACTCCGGAAGCAGGTGTGATGACTGTCACCTTTGCCGTCGCCTTTTTGCCTGAGCCGTCGTCTGCAGTACAGGTGATGGTGGCAGTACCGGCCGTCTTTCCAACTACATTCGCTCCGCCGCTTCCATCGTTCACAACCTCAGCCACCTTCGTGTTGCTGCTGCTCCATACTACACCGGTTCCGGATAACGAGCTGCCTCCCACGATAACCTCAGAGCGAAGATGTATCTTAGTTTCATCTGTCAAATTCCGGATATTTCCGGCAGAATCCACATTCACTGTGTTTGTATCGTAAAGCCTGAAGGAGGAGAGAGCACCCTTGTTATTATAGCCAGGAGTGTACACCGGATCATTACTGTCGACTGAGGCCTTGATCCTCACCTCCGAAGCTTTTGCAGAAGTAGTTTTAAATCTTATGGTCCCATACTGTCCGCTTCCGTCCTGTGCTGTTGCTTGCAGTATAACTGTACGTCCCACAGGAGCATCCTTAGCCACAGTAACAACGCCCTTGGCGTCAACAGAAACTCCATCCACAGAGGTCATAAGGGACCAGTCTACTTTCTTGTCGCTGACGGCTGCAGGAAGGACTTCAGCCTTAAAGGCAGCCTTTTCGCCAACAGCTATTTCTGACTGACCGGTAACTTTTACTGATTCAGCCAGTTTCACAACCTTGACAGTCATGGATGCTGACTTTTTGGATCCGTCCTGAGCCGTTGCGGTGATCTTGCAGGTACCGGTTCCGACAGCACGGAATACACCTGTGGTACCTCTACCCCCACTGACATATTGAGTCATATTCCATTCCATGACCTTAGGATTGCTGGATTTATAGTCTACATAAGCACCATTGTCTGCTGTACCGGCAAAGTAAGCAATCTGTCCAAGCGCAACCTTTGTCTCCGAAGGATTATCCGAAAGCAGCTCTATAGTAACCTGCTTAGCCTTTTCACCGACAACCCTGACAGTCATCTGACCCTCGGCGTCCTCGTTATCCACTGACCTGGCACATACATCGAATTCTGTTCCCGCAGGAATGTCGTTCGGAACAGTGAGCACACCGTTTGATATTGTAATCTGCCCGGGGTGATCTTTAAGGAACCATTCAACCTGCTTGTCAGCATTAGAAGGCAGAACCTGTGCGGTGTATTTTACGCTTGTCCCGGCCACGACAGATACCGGTCCTGAAACGCCAACCATCGCAGCGACCTGTTGAACAGTCACCTTAACAGCAGCTTTTTTTCCTGATCCGTCGTTTGCATCGCAGGTGATGGTTGCGCTTCCCTTTGCCAGCGCGGTCAGGTGCGCACCGCGTCCATCCACTGTAACTTTTACAATCTTTGGATTGCTGCTCTTCCATACAGGTGTAACTACAGGATCTTTGAAGGTGCCGTCATAGCTGCAGTATGCCTTAAGGGATTTTACAGAAGGAGCATCCGCAATACTCATGGACAGCGTCGATATGCCGTCATCACCGGCTTTGTCTTCGCATATTTTCAGTGCCTGCGCCTTTTTCGAAGAAGTTACATTTACCGTGATCTTTGCACTCTTTGAAGATCCGTTGAGATCATAGACGGTAACAGTAGCCGTTCCCACGCCCACGGGAATAAGTCTTGCATTGGAGGGTTTGAGATTGCCGGGATCAAATTCTAATCCCTCAACCTTAACAACGCTCTCATTGGAAGATGCCCATCTGGTAGACACATATTGAAAGTATCCGTTTGCTATCATGTCATTGCCGTTTATATCGATAAGTGTCGTCAGGCTGACATTTTTTACAGCACCTGTGTCGAGGCTTAAACTTACAGGGTTTCCACCGTTAAGGACCATTGTTTTGATGGGCTTAAGATCAGTAACATAAATGGTCCTCATTGCCTTTGCACGTCCATCTGCAGTGGTGCAGGAAACTATCAGCTGACCGTACTGGGAAACAGCTGTTGTCAGCTGGCCTGTTGATGCATTGATCCTGGCCTTTGACAGATTGCCCTCTTTGTAGCCTTCTATTTTCCAGGTAACCTTCTGGGAAACCTCTAAGTCAGGGTTATTTGATGTGACCTTTGCCTCAAGTTTGACTGACTTTCCTGCAACAAGATTAGTCGGGCAGTAAAATATCTCAACACTGTGGGTAGAAAGATCCATTGCCCCCGTCCAAAGGTCGGGATCCACAGTGAAAATCAGAGTGCTGACTTTGCCCATAACACCCATGCCGGTGACAGCGGCAGCCTTTACCGTAACCTTAGTCTTTGTTGAAAGACCGGTGCCCGTAATATTATAAACAGGAATGCCATTTGAAGGATCGTACAGATTTCCGCTTACTATCTCGCCATTGTAAACAGCCGGAGCTTTTCCGTCAGTTGTATATACAATGCGGGTATTGTCATTGTCTCCCTCTTCTCCTCCAAAGTTCAGCGCAGTGATCTCAACCTTGGAATTTGGTGCTATGTCATTGGCAATCGTATAGCTCCTGCCATCCTGCACCTCTCCCAGATTTGTCTTGTCTGCATTATTTGCATACAGCGTGATCCTCGGCGCTGTCGTGTCTGCGTTAAAGAGTCTGGTCAGATCCAGAATTCCTTTTCCTGACCCTGCTCCAGCCGAACCTGTAACAGCTGACCTGATGACCGTTTTCATGGTGTCGGGGTCCACATGTCCCACCGCACTCATGTAGAGTGCGCAGGCTCCTGCAACAACAGGGGTCGCCATTGAAGTTCCGCTGTCATACACATAGCCGTTGGTATTTGAAGAATCGCAGGAATAAATCTCGCTTCCGGGAGCCGCAATATCTGCCCAGGAGCCTGTGCTTGAAAACCATGAAAGAAGCCCGTTTTCATTGACAGATGAAACTGCGATCGTGTGGCCAGATGCCGCAGGCCACTCCATGGAGTTGGAATTCCTGCTGTTTCCCATAGCTGTAACAATGGTACAGCCTTTGTAATATGCCATGTCCATAGCCAGATCGACTTCTGCAGAGTAATTGAAGCTTCCGAGACTCATATTTGCAATATCCGCTCTTCTGCCACGTTCTGACCAGCTCCCGTCAATATTTCTGCCTGCGACATACAAAGTAGCCTGTGCCAGATTGCCATGGATATAAGTTCCATCTGACTCGCAGACCCTTACAGGAAGGATCGTCACATCGGGAGCAACACCTGCTCCATACTTTCCGTTCAGCGCAGCAGCGATTATACCGGCAACGTGAGTTCCATGTCCGGTGACATCTGCGGTATTATTATTGCCATTAACAAAATTCCATCCCTCAGAAGTATTGACAACCTTGGAGCCATCGCTTCTCACAAAGTCTGAATGTGAAGCATTGACACCCGAATCCACAACTGCCACAACAACATCTCTGTCACCCGTGGTAACACCCCAGGCAGAGTAGGTATTGATCATGCCGTGGTGCCACTGATAGGAGCCGTTTTCGGGATTAAGATATGGATCAGGATTACTTGTGCCATACCACCAGTCAGAGAAGCCTCTTCCTGCAGCCACATCATCATCACCTGCGGAAAAGAGCTCACTCTCTTCTTCTACATCATCTTCTGCCACAGGTTCTTCGACTTTGCTGATGTAGTTTGGCTCAAGATACGGAAGCTCGAGCTCCTTATCCAGCGCGTATTCAAAGGCCTCCTCCACGGAAAGTCCGCTGTCTTTCAGGCTGATGGTGGCAACTCCGTAAGAGTATTCAAGCAGTTCTCCTGAATAGGCTTCTGCATAAGCCCTGGCTTCTTCTTCAGAATCCGCCAGAGTGATCACTTCATCCGACACATAGTCAGAGCCTTCGCTCATGACCTCAAATGCAGAGAGTGCATCATGGGACCTGGCATTTTTCTTCATCGTCCTGTGCTCGGAAGTAACTTCGAAGCCTTCAGGCAGTCCTTTTACGCCCTCCGGAAGTTCTTTTTCCTCAGCCTTCTCATCGGACGGCTTCTCCTCGCCTTCCTCTGATTCAGCATCATCATCTGCAGCCTCTTCCCCGTCGGATTCTTCGGATGTCTCATCTTCAACATCATCAGTTTCTTCATCGGAAGCACCTTCCTTATTTTCAGAAGAATCCTCTCCGGTTTCTTCCTCACTATTTTCATCTGATGCAGCATTGCTGTCGTCATCGCTCTCACTCACTTCGCCGTCAGTATCCGAGTCAATCTCGTCAGGCACTTCATCCAAAGCGATGCCATTCTCTGCAACTTGCTCAGCGGCATAGACCGTCGGCGTAAAATTTCCGGACGATACTATCACAGTTCCACAGAGAAGTGCGGCTAATAGTCTCTTCATAAAACAAAAAATCCTCCCTTACATGTAAAATAAACCGCATCTATTTTACAACGTCAGGGAGGATTTTTCACTATTAAATTAATCATTGTACTTTGACGGCAAGTTCCATTTTGTGGCCACTGCCATCTCTTGTGGAAATGGTCACTGTAGCAGTACCCTTACCTGTAGGATAGAGCCTGAGCACCCTCTCAGTTCCATTCTCACCACTTCTGCTGTAAAGATAAGGGGTTACCACATTTGTATCGGAGCTCACAACAGAAAGCTTGACTGAAGTGCTGTATTCAACATACTGCTCATCCTTGAATTGCTTCAGCACGCCACCCTCGTAAGCCTTAGTCTTATCAATAGTGCCGTCTTCTTTCTGGTATTTACTGAGCGTCATAGTTGCTGTGGTCACAAGCTTACCAGACCTCATCATAAATATCTCAGGCGCAGCCTCGGCAACCTTGACATACTTCACTGCACTGTATCCTGTTCCATCTGTGGTGGAGGCAGTGATCTTCACGGCGTAGTAAGGAATATTGTCGCCGGATCCAACCGTTACACCAAGTTCTTCAAGGTCTTCAATATACTGATCTCTGTCTTTGACCGTCAGCGTTCCATCAGCAAAAGTAAAGAGTAGCTGATTCTCTTTTGCCTCTTCTGAATTCTCAAGTGGAGTGAACCTTCCGCTTCCCGTGTAGGTTCCAACTTCGTAATCCCAGTTCACCTGCTTAACAGCAGGTTCACCATAGAGATCTCCCAATGCAGCGGTAAAACTGTATGTTGCTCCAAAAGTCAGGTTGGATGCATGGTAAACATCTGACTGAATATCTGCCCCTGCCGGTATTGCGATGCTCGATGCCGGAGCAATCACAGTCACATTCACGCTGGCACTTGCGCGGGAGCCGTCGTCTGCAGTGCAGGTGATCGTAGCAGTACCTGCGGACTTGCCCACGACACGGCATTCTCTGTCTCCCACTTCGTAGACTTCCGCCACAGAAGTATTGCTGCTCTTCCAGTTAAGCCTGACGTATGCAGCCTCATAAGGAATTCCTGTGCCCGTAAGAACAACCTGATTCTCATTGCACTCATCGTCGTCAGTGAACTTTGTATTGTAGAACCTGACATTCGTAAGGTCGCCCGCCGGTGAGTACTCCGGTATGTGAACGCCTTCAATCATTGAATCCTGTTCCGCTTCGATCAGTATCTCTGTAGTTTTCGCTCCCATTATGAAAACAGGGCAGATGCCAGTCACGCCGCTTTCATCCAGGGCGGTAGCTGTGACAGTGACTGTCTTTCCGGCTGCAGAGACAGCGTTCTTATTTACGGTCACCACACCGGAGCTGCTGATGGTCACCCCTTCAGGCGCATCAGCTCCAAGACTCCATTTAAACTTTCTATTGGAGGCCTTTGCCCCCAGAACCGTTGCTTTATAGGTTGATTTATTTCCGAGAACGATGTTCTTTTGTCCGGTAACTTCGATTGAGGACACAAGTTCTTTTACATAGACAGTAAGCGTTGCCTTCTTGCCGGAACCGTCGGTGGCAGTCGAGGTTATCTTGGTGGTTCCTTTGCCAACTGCCTTTATGACAGCTGCCGTCTGTCCGGTTTCCGAATCGTAATGCACATCTTCTATTACAGCTGCCTTTGTGTTTGATGATTTAAAAGAAATCTCTGTTAAATTATTAGCTGTCGCAATAATCCGGGTTGATCCCTTCGTTGTCTCTGTCGGGTTAATGTAGATGGTGTTCGGTTCACCCTCTGCAAAAACAGCGGTTACTTTTGACGCCTTGGCAGCGGTGACAGTCACATCCCTGGTCTGGGTAACGCCGCTTCCGTCTGTAGCTGTTGCCCGCACTGTAAAGCCGGTATCCGCTCCGACTGCAGAATTTACCTTCACCAAGCCGGTGGACGCGTTT
>JAEEGF011425331.1_pt1 | contig 12549 bp, 14 predicted proteins | sample 9134171 | NCBI WGS metagenome assembly JAEEGF01 (sample SAMN16246542, study PRJNA631951) | gut metagenome | biome: gut microbiome; feature: rumen; material: AP-attached | host: Bos | place: Iran: Karaj | collected 2018-10 | reverse complement strand
TCACTCGTATACCTTCTTCGACACCAGCTACTGCATGCAGGAAGACAGGATAAAAAGCTACAATGAAGAACTGGAAAGCCTTAAGAAAAAGTACGCCGGAAAGATAAAGGTGGTAAAAGGTATAGAGCAGGATTACTATTCGACCGCTCCGGCTGAGGGCTACGACTGCGTCATAGGCTCCGTCCACTATATCTTTACGGAAGGATACTACATACCCATCGACGAGTCGCCGGAGCTTTTAAGAGGCGCCGCGGACCAGTTTTTCGGAGGAAATATGCTGTGGATCTGCAAGGCATATTACGCCAATGTCTCCGACGTGGTGAGAAAGACGGGGGCAGACATAATTGGACACTTCGACCTCATATCCAAGTTCAACGACGGCGGAAAGCTTTTCGATCCGGAGGATCCGAGATACAAAGCCTTGTGGAAGGCGGCTGCTGACAAGCTCCTGGAGACAGGAGTCCCCTTCGAGGTCAATACGGGAGCCGTGAGCAGGGGCTACAAGGCAGCGCCCTATCCTTCTTCGGAGCAGATAGAGTACATAAGGGAAAGAGGCGGCCGCTTCGTCTTAAGCAGCGACGCCCACAGCCCCGAAGGGATAGCTTTCGGGTTTGATAAGTACGAGGAACTTGTGAGATAATATGCCTATGTATGAGTGAGAAAGGACTGCTTGTATGACAGGTATATTATTCGTTTGACACGGTAACATATGCCGAAGCCCCATGGCGGAGTTCATCATGAAGGATATGGCTGGAAAGGCCGGTCTATCGGATAGTTTTGAGATCGCTTCGGCTGCGGTCAGCCGTGAGGAGATAGGAAACCCCGTATATCCTCCCGCAAGAAGGAAACTCGCCGAGCACGGGATCTCCTGCGAAGGAAAGACCGCAAGGCAGATGACGAAGAGCGATTACGGACGCTACGATATGATCATCTGTATGGACGCGTGGAACGTAAGGAACGCTATGAGGATAACGGGCGGCGACCCGGATCGTAAGATATCGCTGCTTCTTGACTTTACGGACAGGACCGGGGAAGACATATCTGACCCCTGGTATACGGGAGATTTCGACGAAGCCTTCAACGATATACGTCTCGGATGCGAGGGCCTTCTCAGACATCTTTTGGAAAATGGGGAAATAGGGTATAATGGAAAAGAGCAGCCGGACAGAAGATAAGGCCGGCGATTAGAAAGGAAACGATATGGAAATAGAATTCAGATACACTCAGCCCAGAGACGTCGATACTCTGTATGACTTCTTCGAGGCCTACGACGCGGAGCCCGCGGAATCCAACAACAACTTCTACTTCGGCTGGGAGATAGAGTCCATACAGAAAGACGCTGTGGAATATTATCAGAACTGCTGGCTTGGAGCCTTCGACGGAGACAAGATCATAGGCATTTGCTGGATAGGCGAGGCCGAGGACGAATACGACAGGAACGGGGACCCGGCTGTCATCCAGTCCGACGTATACGTGCTCCCGAACAGAAGGGGACAGGGCGTAGGAACGGAGCTCATAAAGACTGCTCTCGAACTTGCTAAAGAGGAATACGGCGACAGGGACGTGCACATCACTCTTCTGGACGACGACCTCGTGCCTTTTTATGAAAGGCTCCATTTCGTATTCGAAACACCGGGACTGGGCCGTCTGTATTACGAATGAGCATACAAACTGAGATTGGCGAAAAACTTAAAGAGATAGAAAAAGCGGAAAACGTAAGGATACTTCACTGCGTCGAATCGGGAAGCAGAGCCTGGGGCTTCGCTTCCCCCGACAGCGATTACGACGTCCGCTTTATTTATGTGCATCCAAAGGACTGGTATCTGAAACTGGAAAAGACCAGGGACGTCATAGAGTGGCAGCTGGACGAAGTGCTGGACATAAACGGCTGGGATCTTAAGAAGATGCTCACCCTTCTGTATTCCTCGAATCCCACTATATTCGAATGGAACAATTCGCCCATAGTATATAAAACGACTACGGAATGGGCCTTGGTATCGGAAGTCATAGACGGATATTTCAGGCAGAAGTCAGGTCTTTACCACTATCTCAGCACGGCGAAGAGCAATTACAGGGAATACCTGAAAGGCGATACCGTAAGGCTCAAGAAATATTTCTACGTACTCAGGCCTATACTGGCCTGCAGGTGGATACTGAAGAAGCAGACCCCGCCTCCCATGCTCTTTTCGGAGCTGGCGGCGGAATGCCTGGAAGAAGAGATGAAAGAGCCTGTGGAGAAACTTCTCAGGCTCAAAACGGAGACTCCGGAAATAGGAGAAGGGAAAAGGATAGACGCGATCAACGAATACATAGACAGGGCTATCCCGGAGCTCGAGGAGATCATAGGAGCGCTTCCCGATAACGGGACAGGCAGCTGGGAGACTCTTGATAAACTGTTCCTGTCCATCGCCCAATGACCGGAAACATGGAAACTGAAAGACTCGTAATAGACAGAGTAAAGGAAACGGATAAGGAAGATTATTTCACCTGCATCTCCCACGACAAAAAGGTGCTGGAGACTTTCATCTGCAATTACGCGGAGAATATAGACGATTTCGATATATCACGCTACGTGGGTAACGACGGTATATGGGCTGTGCGCCTTAAGGAGACCGGCAGGCTCATAGGCATACTCACCCTGTTCGACGAGACCGACAGCTCCTGCGAGATAGGTTACGGTATTGGGTCGGAGCATTGGGGAAATGGCTACACCACCGAAGCGGTGAAGCGTTTCCTTGAATACCTATTCGAAGAAAAAGGTCTTAGGACCGTGCATGCGTCTTTCTTCACGGGAAACGAAGCCTCGAGAAGAGTGATGGAAAAGTGCGGTATGGAATACGAGCGCTTTTCGCCGAAAGAACTCGTCTACCTCGGCAAAGAGAGGGATCTTACCTACTATTCTGTCAGCAGTGAAAGATTTAAAGAAAAAAGAATGTGATATCGGCGCGGAAAGGCAGTCACGCCCTCCGCGTTGAAATATATTTAAATAAGGAGAGTGCTGTTTGAAGTACGACGCAACGGCAATTGTGGGCTGACCGGGAGGTTTGTCTGCAACAGGAAAGAAAACCTCCCGCTTTATTTGAGCAATTGCCGGTCAACAATTTTCAGGAGGATAAACAATGAATAAAAATGGCTATACCATTCGTTTGGAAAGAAAAGAAGAATACAGAGAAACAGAAGAGCTCATTAGGGAATCGTTCTGGAACGTATATATGCCGGGATGCAGCGAGCATTACGTCATGCACGTGCTGCGGGACGATCCCGCCTTCATAAAGGAACTTGACTTCGTCATGGAGCAGGATGGCAGGCTCATAGGACAGAATATGTTCATGAGAACGGTCATCGAGGCAGATGACGGGACCATCGTCCCCGTTCTTACCATGGGCCCCATATGCATAGCGAACGATCTCAAGAGAAAAGGCTATGGCAAGAAGCTCCTCGACTACTCTTTGGAGAAGGCGGCGGAAATGGGCTTCGGAGCGGTGCTCTTTGAAGGCAACATAGGCTTTTACGGCAAGAGCGGTTTTTGCTATTCTTCGGAATTCGGTATTCGGTATCACGATCTGCCTGAGGATGCGGATTCATCCTTCTTCCTCTGCAGAGAGCTCATACCCGGATATCTTGACGGTATCACCGGAGTCTATCAGACGCCGAAAGGCTACTACGTAGACGCAGCCGAGGTGGAAGAATTCGATAAGAGCTTCCCGCCCAAGGAGAAGAAAAAGCTCCCCGGACAGATATTCTAAACGAAAAGCGTTGAGCGAAGGGTCTCCCTTCGCTCTTTTCTTGTTTTTTAAGATAAATGTTATACGGCTTCACAATTAGCAAATATTGGAGTATATTTGTGTATAATAAGCAAAAAGACAGAGGTATAAACATATGATCACAGAAAAAGTAACAGTCGGCGAAGGAACGGAGTACCCGCTTAACGGTCTTCTCACTCTTCCTGACGATCTTTCCAAACCCGTCCCGGCAGTAGTGATGGTACACGGTTCAGGTCCAAGCGATATGGACGGGACCGTTATAAAGCTCACACCATTCAAGGATCTTGCAGAAGGCCTTGCAGAAAAGGGCATAGCATCCATACGCTATGACAAGCGTACTTTAGCTTATGCCCGTAAGCTCATGGTTGAGGTCGGTAAAAACATCACTGTAAAGGAAGAGACCATTGAAGACGCCATCTTTGCGACGGAGATACTAAAGAAAGATCCCAGGATAGACGGCGGACGCATATATATACTCGGGCACAGCATGGGCGCCATGCTTGCTCCAAGGATCGATGCCGAAGGAGCAGACGTAAAGGGCTACGTGCTGATGGCAGGATCTCCTTACCGTCTTGAAGATATAGTCTTAAGGCAGCTAAAAGAAAGCAGGACCCGCAACGGTCTTATCAACTGGATCGTGGGACTTCAGAAAAAGAGCTACGAAAAGAAGTTCAAGGGCATGTACAAGATGAGCGACGAAGCGGCCAAGAACAAAAAGGTCGTCGGAGGAAGCACCCTTTATTACTTCAAGGAGATGGGTGAAAAAACAGCTGTCGATTACCTTGTGAAAAACGAAAAGCCCTGCCTGATACTTCAGGGCGAAAGGGATTTCCAGGTCCTCGCAAAGGATGACTATGCGCGTTTCAAAAAGCTCCTTTCAAAAAGGCCTAATACCGTATTCAAGCTTTATCCGGGACTGAACCACTGTTTCGTGGAAGCCATTTATTACAACATAATGCAGGCTTCCGACGAGTACGGCAGGGAGAGACATATCGAAGTAAACGTCATAGGAGATATCGCAAACTTCATCAAGGGCCGCAGCTGATACAAAACTTGACACAGGGCCGCGCTCCCGATATGATTTTCGGGAAAGCGGTCTTTTTTGTGCGCTAAGCGCAGAGGATAAAACTTATGCTTAAAATACGAAAAGCAGTTCTAGAGGATATACCAAGGCTCATGGAGATATTTGCATCAGCCAGGAGATTCATGGCCGGGTCGGGAAATCCGAATCAGTGGCCTGATACCTATCCACCTTTGGATCTCATAGAATTCGATATCGAAAGAGGCGCCTGCCATGCGGTCCTTGAAGACGGGATCATACATGGGGTTTTTGTTGCCGTGGAAGGGAAAGATCCAACCTACGATGAGATAGACGGCTCTTGGCTCAATGACGACCCCTACGTCACCATACACAGGATAGCGGGCGACGGAAAAGTGCACGGCATCTTCGACAGCGCCGTAGAATATGTCAGGGGTTATACGGACAATATACGCATCGATACCCATGAAAAGAATCTTACCATGCAAAGGCATATATTAAAGCAGGGTTTCGTCTATTGCGGTATAATAATCACACACGACGGTACTCCGAGGCTTGCTTATCAATGGAGCCGGACTTTATAGATGAAAAAAGTGATCGACGACAGATTTACAGAATATGAGGCGTCTTTACCTGAGGGAGAGAAGGAAAGTTTAGAAGCTTTCTTTCAGGACTTTGATAGCAGGTGTTTCCTTCCGAAGCGCGAAAAGCAAAAGCTTAAAAGCGATTTCGAAAAGGCGCTTCTTTACTATGCAAAGGAGGGGCTTTCATCAGAAGAGGCTTATGCCAGGCTGAGCCCGTCGAAGCTTGGCGGCTTTTACGCAAGGCCTGCTGTTTCCTGGTACGCTCTTGAGGACTCCGCAAAGATATATCCCCTCTCGATGAAGCACGGCGAGATGGCGGTGTTCCGCCTTTCAGTATATCTCAAAGAGGCCGTGGTGCCGGAGCTTTTGCAGATGGCCCTTGATTTCACAGTCAAGAGGTTTCCCGGCTTTGCGGTGAGTCTCAAAAAAGGCTTTTTCTGGCATTATCTTGATACGGAGAAGATACGCTTTACTGCCGAGGAGGAGAAAGGTATACCCTGCAGCCCCATAAGGCTTTCAAAGAGCGGCTCTCCGGCTTTCAGAGTCCTTTATTTCGGAAACAGGATCAGCACCGAATTCTTCCACGTGCTGACGGACGGCACGGGAGGGATGCAGTTTTTAAAGGCTCTGACGGGAGAGTACCTTAAGCTTTTGGGAGCCAAGTTCCGGCCTGAAGACGGCATCCCCGATATATATGAGCTGCCTTCGGCAGAAGAATATGAAAATGCTTTTTCCAAGGTCAAGGATGCAAAAAACGCCGCTGGATTCGTCGACAAAGCAGCAGTACAGATGAGCGGCAAGCTTTCGGCTGTAAAGCCCGCGGGTGTGTTTCATTTCAAAATGAGCGCAAAGCAGCTGAAAGAGGTATCTAAAAGATATGGAGGAACGGTCACCAACTACATGCTGGCCCTCATGTTCATAGCAAGCAGAGCCGCAACGGACGAACTGAATGGCGAGCTGAGCATACAGGTCCCCGTCAATATGAGGAAGTTCTATCCTTCAAAAACCCTGAGGAACTTTTCCCTCTATTGCTGGGTCAGAAAAGAGCTGAAGGATATAGGTGAGCTTCCCGCTCTCATCGAAGACATAAAAGAGCAGCTCGAGAAAAGAGCGTCGAAGGAATCGATGAACAGGATGTTGGCAGCGGCAAAAGCCCTGGTCTCATCGGTCAGATATATACCTTTGTTCATAAAGCAGCCTGTTGCTGCAGCGGTATACGGCTTCCTTGGAGACAAGATATTCACCAACACCCTTTCCAATCTCGGGGTCGTGACTTTCCCGCCGGAACTGGCGGAATATATAGAGAGCATGGACTTTGTCCTTGGCACAGCGAGCACCAACAGGGCGGAGTGCACCCTCGTCACTACGGGAGACTCAGTCACTTTCACTATAACGAAGAACACCAAGGATCTGAGTTTCGAGGAGAAGATGTACGAGCTTCTCACTAAAGACGGCATAGAAGTCATCGCAGAAGGGAGCGGGTATTATGAATATTAAAAAGATATATCCTCCTGCGCCTAAGAAAAAAGTCAGAAGAGCTGCGATAATAAAGGTTGCAAGGTGGCCTTTCGTCATAGCAGGCTTAAGCTGCCTCCTCGTAGACTTCCTTATCGGAGATTTTGGCTGGAGCCTCATAGCTGCCGTTTCACTGTATATAGTATGGACTGTCTTCATATCCCCCGCCATGGTCGAGGTAAACCCCATAAGCCAGATGATAAAGGTGGCTGCCTTGATCTGTTTGCTTTTGTTCGTCATATCTAGAGCGGTACCGTGGAAGGGCTCAACTGACGTCATATCCATAATATGCTCATCTGTTATGGGCATCTCCTTTGCACTGCTGGTCAGCGACTATCAGAATCAAAAGAACAACGTATTTCCCATGATAGTTCTTTGCCTTGTGTCCCTGGCTTTCTCCATCCCTCTGTTCATGAGCAGGGAAGGAGCCGGCAGATGGTTCTACGGAGTATCGGGCATCATAGGTGTGGCGGTCTTCATTGCGTCAGTCATCATACTGGGAGGCTCCTTCTTCAGAGAGCTTGGAAAAAGGTTCCATACAAAATAAATACTCTGCGCCTATACGGCAGCTGCAGCTTTCGTGGACGCAGGATTCTGCCGGTTTTGACAGAATGATATATATTTACACAATAATTTAAATACGGAGGAAAATAGAATGAGAAAAGATCTTGGAAAGAAACCGTGGATATATCCGCAGCCGGTACTCATCATCGCCACCTACGATGAAAACGGAGTGCCCGACATCATGAATGCTGCATGGGGCGGAGTCGGTGACGACACACAAATCTTCATGTGCCTTTCCGCTAATCACAAGACTACCGAAAACCTTCTCAAGAGAAAGGCTTTCACCGTGAGCATGGGCACCAAAGAGACCCTTGCGGCCTGCGATTACGTTGGCATAGTTTCGGGAAACAAGGTTCCCGATAAAGTCGAAAGGTCCGGTTTTCACGTACATAAGTCAGAGCACGTCGATGCGCCTGTCATAGAAGAGCTTCCCCTTTGCCTCGAGTGCGAGCTCATATCCTATGAGCCTGAGCACTGCCATCTCTTCGGAGAGATCGTCAATACCTCAGCAGACGAGAGCATACTTACAGACGGAAAGATAGACCTTTCGAAATTCTCTCCCCTCGTATTCGACATATCGAACGGCAAATACTATACCCTTGGCGAGAAAGCGGGAGACGCCTTCTCTGCAGGAAAAGCTCTAAAAGAATAAACAAGGAACTTATTTGTATGAGTGAATTAACAGAGATCAGAGAAGACATCCAGGATAGTTCGAGAGAAAAGACCATAGTAAGGACCAGCATCATAGGGATCGTAGCTAACGTATTTCTCGCGGGCTTCAAGGCTGCAGTGGGTGTCCTCACCCATTCGATAGCCATAGTCCTTGATGCCGTAAACAACATATCGGATGCCGGCAGCTCCATCATAACCATAGTGGGAACTAAGCTGGCTGCAAAGGAGCCCGATAAGAAGCATCCCTTCGGATACGGAAGGATAGAATATCTAAGCGCCATGATCATCTCGGTCATAGTCCTCTATGCTGGCATCACTTCCCTTATAGAGTCGGTAAAGCATATCATAGAGCCTGAGACACCTGAGTATACGACAGCTTCCCTCATCATCGTAGGCGTAGCCGTGCTGGTGAAGATAATCCTCGGCCGCTACGTAAAAGGCGTTGGCGAAAAGGTCAATTCCGATTCCCTCGTAAACTCGGGAAAAGATGCGACTCTCGATTCTGTCATATCCGCATCCACCCTGGTGGCAGCTGCCGTATTCTTGAAATTCGGTCTGTCCCTTGAAGCGTGGCTGGGCGCAGTCATTTCTTTGGTCATAATCAAATCCGGTCTTGAGATGCTCAGCGAGACCATATCGCAGATACTCGGAGAGAGAAACGACAGAGAGCTTGCCCACAGCATCAGGGAAACGGTCACGTCCTTCCCCGGAGTTCAGGGAGCTTACGACCTTGTCCTCAACAATTACGGACCTGACAAATGGAACGGTTCCATACACATAGAGGTTCCTGACACCTACTCCGCCAGCGATCTCGATCTGCTCATAAGGAATATACAGACGACTGTGTACAGGGAGCATCAGGTCGTCCTGACAGCCATAGGCGTATATTCCATGAACACCACAGACGAAGAGGCCATAGAGGCTCAGAAGAAGGTGAGAGAAATAGTATTTTCCCACGAGCACGTAAAACAGATGCACGGCTTTTATTACCTGAAGGATGAAAAGACCCTGCGCTTCGATCTGGTTGTAAGCTTCGATGCCAAGGACCGCAGACAGGTCTTCAGAGAAGCGGTGGCAGACGTGCAGAAAGCCTATCCCGATCACAGGCTTCAGGTGACCATGGATACCGATTATTCGGAAGAATGATTCGTTAAGGAGATAATGATCCTGTGTTAAAGAAAATATATTTTGTAATCGCAGCGGTATTGGACGGAGCGATCATTGCGTTTTTTGTTTTAGCAGTCATAAGCAGCAGCATAAGTAAGGATGATCTGTTGATCTTAGGAGCCTTTTTATCCGCTTCGTTTTTGCTCATGGCCATATCGCTGTCCTGTATACGCAAGCTAAAGGAGGGTAAGGAAAAGCTTGTAAGGAATTCTCTTCTTATGAAGCTTTCAGTGATATTTCTCTGCATTCCCTTTGCTTTTTTGAGCTTTGCAGACGGGATATATGCCTTTTGCATATTCTTTTTCCTGGGACTTGTCATTGCAGGTATAACTTTTAAAGTTATAAAGAGAAAAACGCAGCCAAGGACTCCGGCCGCTCCCTTAAAAGAAGAAAAATATTCATTCAGATACAAGGGCAAATGGGAATGGGATGCGGCTGCAGATGAATATATGCGTCTTCATGGGATACCCGGGACCTTAGATCTCAGCGAAGAGCAAAAAGATCTGATCTACGGCTATACGGCGACCCCCTTTTCATATATGTTCTACTGGCTCGCCGTAAACGGTCATTTGAGCGGCAGCTTCATGGATGAGTTTGGAAAAGACGGTCTGATCGAAGACATGCTCTCAAAGAAGTGTACGCCCGCTGAGACTTTAGGGCGCCTCGATCACTATTTCGGCAGCGAATATTTGAAAGAAGACATCGTTCCTTTCTTCCGTGCATATTATGATACACAAGGGCGCTTCGGCATCAGACCAAACTACGTTTTCGACTATTACGAGGCCCTAGGGGAAGTCGAGGACAGATACTACTGCATAGATTTCTCCTGGGAAGTATGCGATGCTTTGGATAAAAAGATAGAGGAACGCTACTCGGAGTGGAAGAGAGATTTCGGCCGGGAAGAAGGAACATCGCAATATGAAAACGAGTCTGCCGGAAGAGAATTGCATTCAGAACTTTTCGGCTCAGATCTTGAGATCCATCTTAGCGGGACCAAATATATGGGCTTCCCGAAAGATTACTCCAATAGCTGCCTTGAGATGCTCGACGGTCTTGCGGAGCGGCAGCTATGGAAGCTTGAACGCTTTTTTGAAAGAGAATATGGGAAAGCTGAAGATCCTTATGTCACCCGCATCGAAACTTTCAGACCCGACTCTTTATATATCATGGAGCCAAAAGAGGCAGGAGACGTGGTTTTTGCAGTCAGCGGAGAGGCGGTATTTGAGCCGGAGCACGGTATATCTTTTACGGTCCGGAACGGCATCGTCCTTGATTGGGCCTTTGCAAGCGATATCGAGGACCCGTACAATTCCGAGAATATACGCAATTACGAAAACGAGCCATCCTTTGATATCAGCGCCGTGAAAAGCATTGAAGATGCTGAATTCTACCTTCAGATGGGTGAGCTTGTAAGGGTAAAGCTACTTCCCGAAATGCCCTGCTGCAGCGCAAAAGGGGAAGAGGAGTACGTATATCTGACTCCTGCAGCTCTTAAAGAAAAAGAAAAGTATGAGAGATATATCAGGAATATACGCTCTTTCTCCGGCATCCGCGATCTTGAGATGGTCTTTGTTCCCGAGTACTATAAAGACAGCGACGGTAAAGCGCTGTCCGTAGTGCCCGGTGATATATTCATAAGAACGGCGGACGCCAGTAAAAAGGTCAAGGCGTTTTTCCGTATCAACGTGTGGAATTAGATGATGTTCGCAGTCCCGTATTAGAAAGACGGAGGTTATCCTATGGGCGGAAATGCCATCAGGGGGTGCCAGGAAGGCAAAGTGACCCCAAAATATTATGAAGTAAAGTGTCCCAAATGCGGAGAGGCCGTAGAGGTCTTCGTTTTCATGGGCGGCAGCGCCGATAAGACCGGAAGGACTACGGCCGACGAAAGATGCCCGGAGTGCGGCAGGAAGATACCCGCTCTTACGCCTATAACAGCTTTGGAGCTTTATTAGTCAGGGGAGGCGGCTATGCCTTTTAAGATACTCAAAAAAGATATCACTACCATAGAGGTCGACGCCCTCGTCAACTCAACGAACAGCGATATGTTCGGATATTCGGGCGTAGACAAGCTTGTCCACGAGCTGGGAGGAGAGGACTTCGACAGGGAGTGCGCCGCTTACAAGGGAAGGCTCCGTTTCGGAGAAGCTCTGTATACTAAAGCTTTTGGAAAGCTAAAGTGCAGATACGTCATACATACCTACGGGCCCACGTATAAAAACGGGCTCGAGGGAGAGCCGGTCATACTCAAGTCCTGCTACAGGGAAAGCTTAAGGCTGGCAACGAGCCTTGGCTGCAAGAGCGTGGCTTTTCCTCTCATATGCGCTGGCACCCTTGCCTATCCCATCGAGGAGGCTTTGGGTATCGCAATATCCGCTATCAACGAGTATCTGCGTCTTGAAAACGACAAACTCGACGTTACCTTGGCCATATACTTCGGTTCTTCCGACAGGGTCTCGGAATCCACCCTCAAGGATCTGGACAGATACATAATGGAAAACTATTTCTCATCTAAAGCCGCTGAAGAGGAAAAGAGCCTCGACAAGATGCTTGAAAAAAAGAACGAGAAATTTCACGAGATGCTAAGGCGCCTTATGGATGAAAGGGGCCTTACGGATCCCGAGGTATACCATCCTCTGTACATGTCTCCCAAGACCTTCAACAAGATCATCAACGGCAACGTTAAGCAGCCCAAGAAGAATACCATATACGCCATAGCCATGACCATGAAGCTCAGCTACGAGGAGACAAGGGATCTCATGGAGTCGGCAGGCCTTACCTTTTCTTCAAGCAGCAGGCAGGACATCATAATCAGCTACTGCCTCAAGAACGGTATAAGGAACATATACGATATAAACATGCAGCTGGTAAGCCACGAAGAGGAGCCCATCTGCTGATACATTTCTCCCGCCGGGAGAAAAACAGCTAAATATGATAAGTATAATAAAGCCGAAAGTAAGAACTTGAGGCTTTATTTTAATGAGATGAAGAAATACGAAACAGGGATGTACGGCGGCAAATTCATGCCGCTCCATAAAGGACATGAATACTGCATCAAGGTAGCCGCCAAGGAGTGCGAAAAAGTCTACGTGATACTCTTTCACGGAGGTTTGGACGAGGAGAGGATACTGGCAGAAAAAATGGAGCCCTGGCTCTTGCCTTCGGCCCGCATGGAGCAGATCAAAAGGGTATGCGAAAAGTACAAAGGCTTGGCGGAGATCATCCCCTGCGAGATCGACATATC
>JAEEGF011280940.1_pt1 | contig 12549 bp, 3 predicted proteins | sample 9134171 | NCBI WGS metagenome assembly JAEEGF01 (sample SAMN16246542, study PRJNA631951) | gut metagenome | biome: gut microbiome; feature: rumen; material: AP-attached | host: Bos | place: Iran: Karaj | collected 2018-10 | reverse complement strand
AGGGCGTCGAGGAAGGTCGTAAGGAAGGCGAGGCTGAGCGCGTAAGATTGCAATCTGAATACGATGAGTTTCGCAAAGAGAAGGATGCTACAATATCTGATCTTAATGCTTTGATTTCAAAACTTCAGACAGAACTAGATGCGTTAAAGAATAAAAACTAAATAAATTCCGTATATTATGGGCTGTGAGGAAGTGAGTGATGTCTCATTTCTTCACAGCTTTTTTTCTTTATTTTTATTTGCCGAAGACTTAAGACACATTTTAGAAAATGTTCGGTAAAATAATGTTCATACTAAGATTATATTAGTGAAAACACATTTTTTAGAATTATAGAAATTTTATTTTTCAACAGAATAGTCAAGATAAAAATATGATTTTCGAAAGGAACTTTGACAGTTAAAAAATGAAAGATAATATCTACAGACAGACAGATAGTCTTGTTAACTGCGAAAAACAAATAATAAGAGCCGCCAGGAATGGAAGAGTAATCTTTGATTCCGGCGGCTTTTTGCGTTATATGAAAAATCCTGTTTGAGGCATGAAAACAGGTTGATATAGATGAAGGGTGTTTCAAAAAAATGTAACAGGAGGTTGTTTATGGCGAAGAGATTAAGAAAAAGAGCAATCAGTATTGCACTTATGCTGACAATGGTCTTTACTCTGTTTCCGACGACATCAATAATTGCATATGCTGCTGAAGATAATACAGAGTATAGCCTTCTTATGGATCAGCAGGAAGATGAAATAGTATTGGAATCTGAGGAAGTTTTCGTCACTGAGGAAAATGAGGAGATTACAGATCCGGATGAATCTGAGACAGAGGATTCTTCAATTCTATTGGAGCTTGAGCCGGGGATGATTTTGCCGGCGTATGCGGATGATGATCCCCCCTATGCACAATATAAGAACTCCACAACAGTAATAACTTTTGATGAAAAAGAATGGTATCTTATTAATTATGATACCAGTACTGTAACACTGCTTGCAAAAGAATGTGTTGGTGAGTCAAAATATTATTCAGGCGGAGACTTTGTTGAGTATAGCCAATCTACAGTGAAGACAGCAGTAGATAATTGGTATAACAACAATATCACAGCTGACGCAAAAACAGCAGTAAGCGATGGCAGGATGTTCCTGCTGACAACTGATCAGGCAAATGATATAACGAATGCAGAAGTCAGGAAGGACGCGACTGTAGCCACCAGTTCCACCAGTGGCTGGTGGCTCTGCTCGCTCGGGTTGACTGAAAATAGAGCGGCTTTAGTGCTTGGCAGGTCCGGGGAAGTCTTCGCTGGTGGCCAAAGCGTGCTTACCACGAAAGGTGTCCGCCCCGCTTTAAAGCTCGACCTGAGCAAGGTGGTATTTAAATCTAGTAAGAATACTTTTTCTCTGCCAACGGAGTATACTGCACTGAACGACAATACCAAACCGGTTATAACTGTAAAGCGTGGCGGCACCGCGGTGACCGAGGGTGCTCCGCAGATTGGTGATGTTCTGACTGTTGAGACGGATGCTACCGATCTTGTTTATGTGTGGTATCGCGGAAATGATATAATCACAGATGCAGAAACCGATACCTATACTCTTACCACAGATGATTTTGGAAAGGCTATAAAAGTAACAGTTTATCAGACTAAGAAAGATGACGGCACAGACTATGAAGAGAGCAATCGTCCTACGCTGACGTCTGAGGCAACTGCAGCGGTTGAGAAGAAAACCAGCGCCGCAACACAGATCGCAGCGTCTGATATCACGGTCACTAAGACTGACAAAGGAGTTTCTTTCACTGCACCGGCGCAGGTAAATACAGGTAGCGAGGATGCCCCTGTTTATAAGTACGAGTACGGCTATAAAACCGGCGACGCGACGGATTACACCTGGACGGACACTCTGCCGATTACCGGCCTTAACCCCGGCACGGAGTATGAGGTCGTAGTACGTGAGAAGGCAACTTCTGATACTGCGGCAGGACCGGTATCCGAGCCTGTTACCGTCAAAACAGATGTGACAGTGACTATAGGTGATGCGCTTATACAGGGCCAGGAAGTTGAGGTTACAATTATTCCGGCTACAACCGGTGTGACCTATAAGTGGTATATCGGCGACAGTTCAGAGCCGGACGGCGAGGGAACCAAAATTGTTCCAGGTACCGGAGGCGGAAAGATTAAGATAGAGGTATATGCAGGCACTCCTAAGACTCTGATTGGAACCGGTACTACTACAACAAAAGTTAAGACAATTGCCGATGTTATTAGCGGAAGCACCACAAGTCCGGTAATCATAACACTAGACGGTCCTATTACCGGTGGAATCCCGATTCCTTCCGGTAAGGAAGTAACACTTGAAATTGACGGACAGGAAGTCCAGGGAGACATCGATGTACCGGGAACATCGACTCTGACCATAACCGACAGCAGCAATCCTCAGAAAGGTACTGTAAAAGGAACAGTTAAAGCTAACACAGGTACTGTTATCATCAAGGGAGGAAGATATGATAAAACTCCTGCAGCCACTGAGCCCGGTACTGTGACTATTAAGGGTGGCTTGTTCAAGATTGACCCTACACCTATGATAAGTAAGCCCTATGCGGTTAAGGAAAGCGGTGATGCGGATTATCCTTACGAGGTCTTTTGCGCTTATGATCCACTGACTGATGAGAATAAACCTACTATCACCATCAAGCGCGGTGGAAATACTGTTACTGAGGGCTCGCCTCAGACAGATGACGTACTGACAGCTGAAACGACTGCAACTGATCTTATTTATCAGTGGTATCGTGACAATGAACCTATAAGCGGCGCAACTGAAAGTACCTATAAAGTTACTAAGGAAGATTTTGGCAAAACTATTACTGTTAAGGTATCTCAGATAAAGAAGTCTGATGGAACATACTATGCTGAAGATGAAAGACCTGTACAGAACTCTGAGGCTACCGAGGCAGTAGAAAAGTCTGATGCTCATGCGGCGGAAGATGTTGAAGAACTGATCAGTGCACTTCCGGAAGCAAAAGATATTACCTTGGAAGATAAGGACGCATTTGATTCTGCATTGGCAGCTTATGATGAATTAACTGATGATCAGAAAGAATTAATATCGAAAGAAGATAAGAAGAAACTTACGGATATAGCATCAAAGCTGGCAGAACTTATTATTGAAGCAGCAACACCGAAGGCTCCAGAGTCAGCCCCTACCTATGACGGAAGTACAGTTACTCTTGTGACTTCAATGGAAGTAGAGGGTGGTACAGTAGAATATGCCTTTGGAACAGATGGGACAACTGTGCCTACTACCGGCTGGACTAAGACAATACCTACAGCTACTGACGCCGGGGATTATTATATCTGGTACAGGATAAAGACAGATTATACTGATGTTACTGACCCGATTTGCATCAAAGTCTCCATCGAAGCAGTAACTGACAACAAAGTAACTGTAACCATCAGCAGCTGGACCTATGGTGAGACAGCAAATACACCTGTTGCTACAGCAGCCTTTGGAGCAGATACAGCTACCTTCAGCTACAGCAAGGAAAAGAACGGCACCTACACTGCTGAAGTCCCTTCAATGCCCGGAACATACTATGTCAAGGCAACTATAGCAGAGACCAAGAACTACAATGGTACAGAAAGTGAAGCAGTAGAATTCGTTATCGATAAGATTCCGCAGAAAGCACCTGAGGGCATTCTTGGTAATAGAATAAAAGCCGGAACAAAGGAAGGTGTCATTACCGGCGTTGACGATACTATGGAGTATTCGATTGACGATGGTAAGAGCTGGATTCATGTTGACAAGGGCGCAACAACTATTGAAGGCCTTGCAGCCGGAAAAGTAATTGTCCGCAGGGCTGAAACCGAGACCCATAAGGTAAGTGAAGCAGTTACTGTTGAAATTAAAGAATACAACACAGAACTAACTGTTTACTTTGCAGAAGGTACCGATAGCGGAACAACCCAGTATGTAACTTATAATGAAAAAGAGAAACGCTATGAACATATCTTTACCGGTGAGAAGATTCATCCTGCCATAACTGTAGAGGGCGGCGGAGAGCTTCTGAAGGAAGGTCTGAATTATACTGTTTCTTATACTGACAATGTAAATATCAGTTCCGGTGGTAAGGTGGCCAAAGTCAAAGTAACAGGAAAAGGCGACTACACCCAGACCAAGACAATATCCTTTACCATAGTTAAGGCCGCGCTGAGCAAAGATACTATTGTTGCCAGCGGAATGATTGTAAAAGCAGGAGAAAAGATCGCACCGGTTCTTTATTTCAATGGTTATAAGTTAAAGAACAGCGATTACACTGTTAAGAGTTCCACCGGAAAGATGACTTTCAAGACAACTGATAAGGATCCAACCCTGACATTTACAGGTAAAGGAAACTTTACAGGAGAACTGAAGCTCCCTGTTACTGTAATAGCTAAGAATGCGAAAAAGCCATCTGTTAAAGTAACTCTGCAGTCCGGAACAAAGCGCATTTATAACGGATCACCTCAGACTCTTACTGTGGCAACAGCTGAAAAAGCCGGAGAACTTACAGTAAAGAGCAGTGTTGACAATAAGATTCTTACAGAGAATGTCGACTTTGTTGTAAGCTACAGCTCTAATATCAACGCCGGAAAGGTTACTGTTACTGTAAATGGTGTTGGCAATTACACAGGAAGTTCCAAGAAAGAATTTTATATAAAGCCTGATACAGCGGTGGCTAAAGTTGATAGTTCTTTTGCCGATGGAAAAGGTTCATACGAGTTCAAGAAGGAAGGTGTAACTCCTGCAATCACTGTTACTGCAACAAGGGATAAGGTTGCTACAGTGCTTACTGAGGGAATAGATTATAAAGTAACTTATTCCAATAATAAGAAGGTAGGCGATAAAGCGAAGTACAGCGTAACCTTCCTTGGAAACTATAAGGGCAGAAAGGCTATCACCGGCAAGACCTTCAAGATCACAACATCTACTTTGGATGAAGCAGTAATTGTAGCCGGTGACAAAGTAAAGACTGTAAAGACTGACAAGGATGGAATCAGTGTATCCTTCAAGTCTGAGCCTCTTGTTTCAATAGGAAAAGTTAAACTGACTAAGGGCACAGATTATAGCGTTGCTTATCTTGTGGATGGCAAACCTGTAACCGGCAGTAATATTAAATTGAACAAGGGTGAGACCTCAAAGACCATTACTGTAGAAATCACCGGAAAAGGTAACTATGTCGGCACCAGCAAGAAGACTGCTACATATAAAGTCTATAAAGTAATAACCGGTGCAAATGCAGTTGATCTTTCCAAAGCCAGAATTGTTGGTAAGGGAACAAAGGCAGCTGTAAAGAGCCAGAAATATACCGGAATTGCCGTAGAACCTGAAATCGACGTTCAGATCAAGCAGAATGGAAAGTGGGTTAAAGTTGATCCATCACTTTATACTGTAAGCTATGTAAACAATGTAAGACGTGGCACAGCATCCATAGTTATCAACGGAAATGGCACTACTACATTTGGAAGTAAGAAGTCTAACTTCAAGATTGCAAAGAGTGCAATGAAGGATGCTAAGGTAGGTAAGTAAACAAAAAAATGTAAGTGAACCTCGTGGCAGCGTATGGGCCTGGGGGACGGAGTTAGTGGTCCATTTTTCATTGGAAAATGGACCACTAACTCCGTCCCCCGGGCCCATATTGCTTTTTGTTGTCCTCTATAGTTAAAAGTTATACAATAAATAGTGTATACAAAAAAGTCTTGAGGGGGACAATATGGAGAACAAGGGCGAAAAAGGCGTAAATCATTTTATGCTGAAAATCTGTGGCTTTATCGTTGATAAGCGCAATCTTTTCTTTCTGATCTATGCTATTCTGTGTATTTTTTCAATTTTTTCTAGAAACTGGGTAAAGGTCGAGAATCAGTTGCCGGAGTATCTTCCTGTGACTTCTGAAACCAGCAAAGGACTTCATCTGATGAAGGAGCAGTTCGTCACCTATGGCTCTGTTAAGGTCATGGTGGCAAACATCTCTTACGATGAGGCTTTGTCTATTAAAAAGGAGCTCGAGCAGATAGATGGCGTTTTTTCCGCTGACTTGGATGATACTGACAAACACTATAACAACGGCTCAGCTCTCTTTGATATAACCTTTGAATATGATGAAAGAGAAGAGGAGTGTCTTGTCCTTTTAGAGAAAGTAAAAGATTACTTCGCTGAATATGACTACTATCTGTCCACATCCCTTGGAGATACGCAGTCGGAGCTGATAAATGAAGAGATGAAGGTCATTTCCGTGCTGGTCGTTATAGTAGTTGTGGGGGTTCTTCTTCTGACTTCCCAGGCCTATGCTGAAGTTCCGGTTTTGCTTCTTACCTTTGGAACTGCGGCTCTGGTACAGATGGGAACAAACTTCATGCTGGGCACAATTTCTTTTGTCTCAGATTCTGTTACAATCGTGCTTCAGTTGGCCCTTTCTGTTGACTATGCCGTCATATTTCTAAACAGATACAAGGAGGAACATGCGGAGCTTGAAAGCAGAGAGGCTTGTATTGTAGCTCTTTCAAAATCCATTCCGGAAATCTCCGGAAGTTCCCTAACCACCATCGGTGGTCTTATAGCCATGCTGTTCATGCAGTTTGGAATAGGTAAGGATATGGGTATAGTCCTGATCAAGGCTATTATTCTCAGTCTATTGTCAGTATTCCTTTTTATGCCGGGGGCGATCATGGTATTTGCCGGATTGATGGAAAAGACTCAGCATAAGAATTTCATTCCAAAAATCCCCTTTGTTGGTAAATTCGCATATTTTACAAGATTCCTGGTGGCTCCGTTGTTCATCATAGCTATTATTGTGGCTAACAGGATATCCAGCGGTACACCTTATGTATATGGCTATTCAAAGATCACACCACCTCTCACCAATGCTGTACAGGAGGCAAAGGATCTTCAAAATGCTAATTTCAGGTCTGACAATCTCATGGCCCTGGTATTCCCGTCAGGAGATTATGACAAGGAAAAGAGCCTTATACACGATCTTATGATGGACGGAAGAGTTTCGTCTGTCACTGGTCTGGCCAATGCAGAGGCTCTCAGCGGATATACCCTCACATCTGAACTTACACCAAGACAGTTTTCGGAACTGATAAATATCGACTATGAGATGGCAGAGCTGGTGTATACGGCCTATGCTGTCAACAACGAGGCCTATGGCAAGGTAGTAAACGGTCTGGCAAATTATAAGGTGCCCCTCATAGATATGTTTTCCTTTGTCTATAATGAGGTCGAGCAGGGTTATGTAACTATTTCCGATGATCTCATGGCGCAGCTTAAAAATGCTGACAAGATGATGACCTTTGCCAAGAAGCAGCTTCAGGGACCGGAGTACTCCAGAATTCTGGTGTATTTAACTCTTCCTGAGGAGTCGGATCTTACTTTTGAATATATTGATAAGCTGCATACTATTGCAGAAAAGTACTACGATGCAGATAAGATCTACGTTGTGGGCGAATCTGTCAGCCAGTATGATCTTAAAAAGTGCTTTGCCAGGGATAATACTGTAACCAGTGTGATTTCTATACTGGCTGTTCTTATAGTGCTGTTGTTTACATTCAAATCAGCAGGAATGCCTGTTTTGCTTATTCTCGTTATTCAGGGCTGTATCTGGATCAATTTCTCCATACCGGCACTGCAGCACGACAATCTCTTTTTCCTGGGATACCTTATCGTAAGTTCAATCCAGATGGGTGCCAATATCGACTATGCCATCGTTATTGCAGGCAGATACACTGAGCTTCGTGCAACCATGGGCAAAAAAGAAGCCATCATCGAGACCATGAATCTTTCCTTCCCTACCATTATTACTTCAGGAACCATGCTGGCGGTGGCAGGAACTCTTATCGGAAACATGACTTCTGACTGTGCTATCTACGGTATTGGTAAGTGTCTGGGGCGTGGAACAATAATTTCTATTCTGATCACAATGTTTGTTCTGCCTCAGATTCTGCTGGTGGGAGACAGAGTAATCGAGCTCACAGCATTTGTAATGAATATGCCTGTCCAGACCAAGCATCGCACAGGCAGCATGCGAATTGACGGCGTTGTACGAGGCCACATCAATGGTAATATCGTGGGCGTGGTTCATGCAGTTGTAAAGGGTGATGTCAATGCCTATATTGAGAGCGACAGCGTGTCCATGATGGATGAGAACAATAATAAACTGGAGGTTGAGGAAATCTGATATGAAGAAAAAGATAATTGTACTATTTCTTGGTCTTATGCTTGTTTCCTTACAGCCTCTGGCAGTTATGGCTGAAACCAATGAGACGGCAAAGACAGAAGAATCAACAGAAGAAAATACAGATGATTCCGTTAAGACAGCAACTCAGGTCATGGCTCTTGAGGATGAAAAAGATGTTGATGCTGATATAAGAGAAGAAATCGAAAGCACGATTCCTGAGGAAAAAGAGGAGATCATTATTTCCAGCACAGAGGACTTCCTTAAATTTGCGGAAAACTGCAAGCTGGATACCTGGTCTGTGAATAAGATTGTTAAGCTTACCAGTGATATTTCACTTCTTGGCTACAAGTTCTCTGGTATTTCCACCTTTGGCGGTGAATTTGAGGGCTACGGACATACTATCAGTAACTTAAGCCTTAGCGGTAATACGTCTTACTGTGCTCTTTTTTCCACCCTGCAAAAGACCGGAAGCATCAGCAATCTCAATATTAAGGGAAATGTTATTCCCTCAGAAGAGCAGATCTATATTGGAGGAATTGTTTCTGAGAACTATGGCAGGATAAGCCACTGCGACTATATAGGAGTTGTCTCCGGCAGCGACTATGTGGGCGGAATAGCAGCAAGTAATAAGCTGTCCGGCTCCATTGAATACTGCAGTTTTGACGGCTATGTTCGCGGCGTCCATTTTACCGGAGGTATAGCCGGTGAGAATCTGGGTAACATCTCCAATTGCACCAATAAAGCAGCTATAAATACCACCAACAAGGATACACAGATCTCGGTTGATGGTATGAGTGACCTGAATAAGATCATTTCTTTTGTGAAAAATCTTAAGAGCTCAGAAGAGACTGCAAGTGCAGATACTACAGTTACGGATATCGGTGGAATTGCAGGTAATTCCATAGGTATCATCAGTAAATGCATAAATACCGGTGCTGTGGGCTACGATCACGTGGGTTACAACATTGGTGGAATCTCCGGAAGACAGTCCGGGTATATTTACAAATGTACCAATAACGGCAAGATCAGAGGAAGAAAGGATGTTGGCGGAATAGTAGGACAGGCTGAGCCCTATATCACAGTCGATCTCAGCACAGATATTGCATATCAGCTAACTGAAGCTATTGGTAAGCTTCGTGATAATGTCAGGGATACATTAAGGGATACCAAGAACCAGTCCGGAGTAATATCCAACAGACTAAGTGTCATTCAGAAGTTCACTGACCTTGCTCTTGATGATGTGAAGTTTCTGGCTTCCGGCACCATCGATTATGCTAACGGTGTTTCCGGAGCTGCCACAGAAGCCTTTTCCAGAGTGGATTATCTCATGGAGGAAACCTCCAAGAAAAATGGAACCCTGGATTATACACAGAGAGCCATGGGAGATTTTGGTGATTCTGCCGACAGCTTACAGGATGCTCTTGAGTCTCTGGATATTGAGAACTATTTATCGGGTGATGAGCTTCAGCAGTACAGGGATGCCAAGAAGACTCTTGAGAGCGCTGTGGCACAGTATACTGAGCTTGCTGAAAAATCTTTTGATCCATATTATAACTACTATGTTTATGAGGGAAAGAAAGAAGCCGGAAGAGATGACTTTGATTACATTCTCGATGCTACAGGGGAAAAAGCAGACTATACCAGCTGGTCTGAGGCTCAAAGCGTAATAAAGAGTAATATTGAAAATGGCACGGGTCCTGCAGCAAAGGGTAAATGGAAATATAGTGATGGCAAGAGCTTTCCGGATGACGAAAAGGAAGAAGATGCCTTAATAGTTGCTGCGGCTTCTCTTAATGCACTTACTGCTGCCAGATCTTATGCCAAGGATAACTATCAGAGCCCTATATATGGATACAGCTATGAAGAAGATTTAAAAATTGCTCTGGAAGTAATTGGGACTATAGCAGAGAAATATCTTCCTATAATGGCGGATGATGTGAGAACAGATGCCATAATGGCCATGGATTCCATTGAAGGCGCCGCAGACAACCTGGAAATGGCAGGAGGCGCCCTGAGATCCACACTGGGGAACCTGGCATCGAGAGAGGACATTGTTTTCCCGCAGTTTAGTCAGGAGTACAAGACTCATACCGCTTCTTTGGTTGATAACATGAAGGGCATGAATGATAACTTTGGACTCCTTAATAATGAAATGAACAATGCCACGGGAGTTCTGGTGGATGACCTTCTGGCAATCTCTGATCAGTTCAGTGACATCATGCTTCTTTTTACAGATGCCATTGATGGCGTCCTTGATAAGGATTATACCGAGAAATATGAGGATATTTCCCTGTCAGAAGCGGAAACTACAATAGATGCCACCATCGATGAATGTGTGAATTACGGAACTGTGGTATGTGATATTTCTGCAGCCGGAATTGCCGGTGACATGGGCATTGAATATGACTTCGACCTGGAGAGTGACATCACCGGCATTAAAGATAAGTTCATCAATATTTCCTATATCACCAAATGTGTAATCAGGAACTGCAGAAATTGCAATGACATAGTTTCTGAGAAAAATTACGCAGGCGGAATCTGCGGTCTGCAGGAACTTGGCACCATCAACAAATCCGCTAACATTGGAAATGTAACTTCGCGCTCCGGAGGGTATGTAGGAGGTGTGGCAGGTAGATCAATATCCTATATCATAAATTCCAGAGCCTGCGGTATTCTTGACGGCGCTTCTTTCGTAGGCGGCGTAGTGGGAGATGGTAAGCACATCCGTGACTGCATGACCCTGGTTAAGATTGATAACTCAGGGACCTGGTACGGAGCCATTGCCGGACATGTCCACGAGGACGGCGTAGTAAGAGACAACTATTTTATCAGCGAAGAGCTGGCCGGTATCGACAGAGTAAGCTATGCCAAAAAAGCTGAGCCCCTGAATTATGGTTCAGAGAATATGCCGGATGAATTCAAAAACATGACCATATCCTATATCCTTGAGGACGAAAGCCTTGATGGAGGTCGGCAGCTCATTCAGAAGACCAGTGTGGGCTACAATACCACCATTACCGAGGATTCTTTCCCTGAAGTTGAATCCAAAAAGGGATACTATGTGGTCTGGAACACTTCTGAAATTGACAACATTAAGACAGATAAGACCATCAAGGCCAAGTACGTGAAATACAGAACCACTCTGGCAGAAGCTGCAGAAGAGGGCGAAAGAACCCTTCATCAGCAGGAAATTCTGGTAGATGGTGAATTCAAAGAGACAGATGAACTCATAGTTGAACGAGACAGGAAATATACTTTAGCGACCATAAGTAAGGACATCTCAGAGTTTAAGGACTTAAGAGACTACGAGACCATCAATCTGAAGATTCCCGATGACGGAAACGCCACCCACAAGATCAGATTTAAGCCCAACACCAGCATTTCCGACATCTTCAAGAACGTAGACGTTTACCTGGTAGAAGGCGGTAAGAGCGTATTACTGGAAAAGACCGGCACCCTGGGCAAATATAACACCTATGAAGTTCCCGGCAACGACGTTACCCTGGACATCAAGTTCAACAACGCAGAGAAAGAACTGTACAAAATCTACGGAATAGTTATTGGCGTTGTGATCCTTGTCCTGATACTTATCATCGTGTTCATAGTCCAGGCCACCAGGTACGGAAAGCGTCTCCCTAAGTTCTTCAGACGAATTAAAACCGACGTCACCCACAAGATCGAAACCAAGGAACAGCTCTTCTACGACGACAGCAAAGAAGAAAAGAAGGAAAAGAAGGAAGAGAAGAAAAAGAAGTAAGTAGAGAGAGTAGAGAGCGTTGCTAAATCCCTTGTCTTACTTCCTCTACGTGTGTAGTGTAGGAAATTAAGGCTTTTACTCGTAGTAAAAGCCTTTTTTCAGTGGACTCCTACGAGTGCTAGGAAGGAAAATAAGGTTTTTACCTGTAGTAAAAACCCGTTTATTGTGATTCTTTTACGAGTGCTAGGCAGGAAATTAAGATTTTTACATGTATTAACCGGCTTTTTTTTATATTATATTACGAGTTTTAAGCCCCAAAACTAAGATTTAGACTCGTAGTAAGCTTCGTATCTTTTCTTTCATTTATTCTTTTTTTACAAAATATATAAACGAAAAATGGTAAAATGTGTTCATGAAACTATAAAAGGAGACATTTAGTTATGAATGTAGCTAGAGTAATACGTAAATCCAGGAGAAACAATAGATTATTGTCGCTGGCTTTGGTGGTGTTAATACTGGTGGGATTGCCTGGTTGTGGGCAGCAGACGCAGAAAGGTAGTAATACCGGTGATGGCGCAGCTGTGGCACTTGCGCAGGAAGATAAGTCCACTACTGGAAAAAGAATATATTATGCTGCGCCTCTTTTTAGTGA
>JAEEGF011279810.1_pt1 | contig 12550 bp, 6 predicted proteins | sample 9134171 | NCBI WGS metagenome assembly JAEEGF01 (sample SAMN16246542, study PRJNA631951) | gut metagenome | biome: gut microbiome; feature: rumen; material: AP-attached | host: Bos | place: Iran: Karaj | collected 2018-10 | reverse complement strand
GGTCCCGCCTACGAAGCAGGACTTCGCCCGGGTGATGTCATCACGGGCTACAACGACATGTCGGTTCATCTCGGAAGAGAGCTGGCGGTAGAGCTCCGCTACGATCCGATCGACGGCAGCCCTATCGAGATCACTTACGAAAGAGACGGCGAGGAGTACAGCACGACCGTCACTCCTTCATACAACAGGCTTTACAGGCTAGGTTTCTCATACATGCTTGATGACAACAAGGCAGTCGTCGAAGCGATCGGCAGCGACGGTGCGCTTTATGAGGCGGGTGTCAGACAGGGCGATGTGATCGTCGGTATGGACGGCACAGAGATCAAGTCAGGCAACGATCTTAACAGTTATATCGGGCTTCATCCTTTTACGGGGGATGTTGTGTGTGTTTCAATCGAGAGAAACGGCACCGTACATGACTACTTCGTTACCCCCAAGGTGATCGAAGACTACGACGCGGGACTCTCGTTCAACAGCAATTACAGATCGGAGATCGGCGGACTCGCCGTTATAAAATATTCGTACTACGAGCTTCGTTATAACATCGTCGGAACCGTAAAGAGTCTTGTAATGCTCTTCACGGGCAAGCTTTCCTCGGATGATGTGGGCGGTCCCGTCAGGATTGTGGAGGAGCTTGACAATACGATCGAAGCAACTGAAGACCAGGGCGCGTTCATCGTGATCATGAACCTTATCAACTGGATCATCGTGCTGAGTGCGAACCTCGGAGTCATGAACCTTCTTCCGATCCCCGCGCTCGACGGAGGCAGGATCCTTTTTGCACTGATCGAGCTGGTGAGACGCAAGCCCATCCCGCCCGAAAAGGAAGGTATCGTTCATCTTGTGGGCGTGATACTGCTGCTGGCACTTACGGTGCTGATCTTCTTTAAGGATATCGTTAGACTATTTACATGAGGATTCAAAAATGGACAGGATGAAGACACACGAAGTCAGGATAGGAAGTGTTGCTATCGGGGCGAACAACCCTGTGGCTATCCAGTCCATGACCAATACACGGACAGATGACGCAGCCGCTACGATCGCTCAGATCAAAGAGCTTGAAAAAGCGGGATGCGATATCATCAGATGCGCGGTGCCCGATGAGGCAGCCGCCAAGACGATAGACAGGATCAAAGAGGGGATAAACATCCCTCTTGTTGCGGACATTCATTTTGACTACAGACTTGCGATCATGGCCATGGAGCACGGGGCCGACAAGATCAGGATCAACCCCGGAAATATCGGCTCGATCGACAACGTCAGAGCTGTCGTAAAGGAAGCTTCGCGAAGGGGACTCCCTATCAGAGTGGGCGTCAACAGCGGTTCTCTCGAGAAAGAGATAGTTGCAAAATACGGCGGTGTCACCGCCCGCGGCCTTGCGGAAAGCGCCTTAAGGAACGTCAGAATCCTGGAGGATCTCGACTTCGGTAATATCGTCATAAGCATAAAATCCTCCGATACCATGATGTCGGTAGAGGCGCATGAGCTTTTAAGGGAAGCAACCGATCATCCCATTCATGTCGGGATCACCGAGACCGGAACTCCGACATGCGGTATCATCAAGTCGGCTGTCGGGATCGGGATGATCCTCGGACGCGGTATCGGAGATACCGTCAGAGTCAGCCTTACCGCTGACCCCGTACTTGAGGTTGTGACCGCAAAGAGGATCCTTAAAACGCTCGGACTCAGGAAGGGCGGGATCGATGTTGTTGCCTGCCCTACATGCGGACGAACGAGGATCGATCTGGTCGGACTTGCTTCGCAGGTTGAGAAGCTCTGTGAAGGATATGACCTCGATATTAAGGTTGCTGTTATGGGATGTGCCGTTAACGGTCCCGGAGAAGCGAAAGAAGCGGATCTCGGGGTTGCCGGCGGCAGAGGAGAGGGACTGATCTTCAGACACGGCGAGATCATAAAAAAAGTGCCGGAAGACATGATCCTCAGTGAGTTAAAGAAGGAGCTTGATTCCTATGCTGTTCTTTGATGCATTTCCTACACTGGAGACTGATAAAGAATTAAGAAACGTCTTTTCCAAGGCAACGGTGAGCTCCGTTACGGCGCTTCCGGATGCTGATGAGGTTGTTGTGCATGCCGTCAGCGACAAGTACATCACCGGTCTGCAGATCGCTTCCATGGAGAAGGCGCTTTTTGATTCCGTATTCTCAAAGGCCGGCAGGCTTGTCAGTCTCAAGGTCAAGTTCGATTTTGAAGATCACACGGACTTTAAGGCAATGTGGGAGAAGTACAGGCTTTATATGGCGGAGGAGATCGCCGTGGAGAGCGCCCTGCTTGCCACCATATACAGAAATGCGCAGGTCAGTGCGCAGGACTGCGTGATCACACTCGATATAGAAGAAAACTACATAGCACGCGAGAAGCAGAGCATTCTTGCAGGCATGATAATAGACCACTGGAAAGACCACTTCGGGATAGATGTAAAAGTCGATTTTAAGTACCACGAGGCTGTTTCGAGAGATAAGTCGCGTCGAGACGAAACTGTCCGCGTGATCAGAAAAGAAGAACCCATGGGAGCAAACAAGGCAGAGAACGAAGGCCTTGTTTCGCCCGCAGTCGACGACTGGTTCGACGACCTCTTACCCGACGACGATATGGACAGTGCCCCGGCTGCGTCGACTGCCGGTACTTCCGAGATCTTCGCCATGGCTGCCGAGGCCAAGACAGACGCAAACCCTCAGGGAGAGGCTACTTCCGGCCCTGCTCCCGTAGAAAAGAACGCAGAGGAAGATAAAAAGGCCAAAGAGCCTGAAAAGAAGCCCGGGAAGGGCGACCAAAAGGACTATAAGCGTAAAGGCGCAAACTCCAAGTGGAAGAATGCGAACTCACTGCCTCCGGATCCCGACATCTTCTACGGCAGGAACTTTGAAGGTGAACCCATCAAACTTTCGGAGCTTGCGGAGGCGGTCGGTCAGGTCGTGGTGCGCGGTATGGTAAGGGCCTGCGAGGACCGCGAAACGAGGACCGGCAAGATCCTTGTGAATTTTGCGATCACCGACTTTACAGATTCGATAAGGGGCAAGATCTTCCTCACGCCCGAAGACAAGGACGCCGTTCTTTCAAAGCTCAAGAAGGGCAAGTTCATCATGCTCAAAGGTATCGTCGACTACGATTCTTACGACAAGGAGGTCACTGTCCAGTCGGTTCAGGGCATCAGGTCCATTAAGGATTTCAGAAAGAAGCGCCGCGATGATGCGGAAGTGAAGCGTGTCGAGCTTCACGCACATACCCAGATGAGCGACATGGACGGTGTGATCCCGCCCGATGTGCTTATCAGGCGCGCTCTCGAGTGGGGGCACCGCGGTATCGCGCTTACCGATCACGGTGTTGTTCAGGCATTCCCTGTAGCGTTCCACGCTCTCCACGACAAAAAGAAGATCCCCGAGGAGCTCCAGGAGGCGGCCAAGAACTTCAAGATAGTCTACGGCTGCGAGGGCTATATCGTCGACGACGAAGTGGACAGCGTTACCGATGAAAAAGGCAGAACGTTCACTCGCGGCGAGGACGGAACCTACAGCGAAGAGGACATCCGTCATATGCCCTCACATCATATAATCCTCTTATGCAAGAACGATACGGGCCGTGTCAACCTCTACAAGCTTGTTTCGTATGCTCATCTCAAGTACTTCGGAAGGTATCCCAGGATCACGAAGAGCCTTTTGAGAGAGAACAGGGAGGGGATAATCGTCGGATCGGCCTGCGAAGCAGGAGAACTCTTCCGCGCGATCGTTCATAACAAGCCACAGGAGGAAGTGGACAGGATCGCTTCGTTCTATGACTACTACGAGATCCAGCAGGTGGGCAATAACGCCTATATGATTAATGACGCTCGTTTCCCCGATGTCAACTCGTTCGATGACCTCAAGAGGGTCAACATGAAGATCTCTGACCTTGCGATCAGGGACAATAAGCCCTGCGTTGCAACGTGTGACGTGCACTTCCTTGATCCCGAAGACGAGGTTTACCGCAGGATCCTTATGACCTCCAAGGGATTTAAGGATGCGGACAACCAGGCGCCTCTTTTCCTGCACACCACGGATGAGATGCTCAGCGAGTGCGCATATCTGGGTGAAAAGCGTGCATATGAGGTGGTTGTCGAGTACCCTAATCAGATTTTCGATTCGATAGAAAAGATCGAGCCCGTGCGTCCCGATAAGTGTCCTCCCGTCATCGAGGATTCGGACAAGACGCTTCGTGAGATCTGTGAGAATAAAGCACATTCGATGTACGGAGATGTGCTCCCTGAGGCCGTTTCGTCACGACTTGAGCACGAGCTCGATTCGATCATAAAGAACGGCTTCGCCGTGATGTACATCATCGCTCAGAAGCTCGTGTGGAAGTCCAACGAGGACGGCTACCTCGTAGGATCGCGTGGTTCGGTCGGATCGTCGTTCGTTGCGACGATGGCCGGAATCTCGGAGATCAACCCGCTTCCTCCGCATTATTATTGCCCGGACTGCCACTACAGCGAGTTTGATTCGGATGTGTGCAAGGAGTATTCGAACAAGTCCGGATTCGACCTTCCCGACAAGGACTGCCCGGTCTGCGGCAGAAAACTCGTAAAAGACGGACAGAACATCCCGTTCGAGACGTTCCTCGGGTTCTACGGTGACAAGGAGCCCGATATCGATCTTAACTTCTCGGGAGAGTACCAGAGTAAGGCACACGACTATACCGAGGTTATCTTCGGTCAGGGACAGACATTCCGTGCCGGGACCATAGGTACACTTGCCGAAAAAACGGCGTTCGGTATCGTATCGAAGTACTACGAAGAGCGCGGCATACAGCTCAGGAGCGTCGAGAAGGAGAGGATAGCTGAGGGCTGTGTGGGCGTCAGACGTACCTCCGGCCAGCACCCGGGCGGTATCGTCGTGCTTCCTCACGGTGAGAACATCTTCTCGTTCACGCCACTGCAGCATCCCGCGAATGACCTTACGAGCCCGATAATCACGACACATTTCGAATACCATTCGATCGACCATAACCTTTTGAAGCTTGATATTCTCGGACACGATGATCCGACCATGGTCAGGATGCTTGAGGACCTCACGGGGATCGATGTAAAAACGATACCCATGGACGACCCCAAGGTGCTTTCGCTCTTTGCGTCAACCGAAGCCATCGGCGCGGACCCCAAGGATATAGACGGGATAGATCTCGGATGCCTCGGACTGCCCGAGCTCGGAACAAACTTCGTTATGCAGATGCTTAAGGAGGCGAAGCCGAAGACCTTCTCCGACATGGTTAAGATATCCGGTCTTTCACACGGTACCGATGTTTGGACGAACAACGCGAGTGATTACATTAAGAACGGAGACTGTACCATCGAGACTGCGATCTGTACCCGTGACGATATCATGATCTACCTTATCTCAAAGGGGCTTGAACCGGGTCTGGCCTTCAAAACGATGGAGTCAGTTCGTAAGGGCAAGGGACTTCAGCCCGAGATGGAGCAGGCGATGATCGATAACGATGTTCCTCAGTGGTACATCGATTCGTGCAAGAAGATAAAGTACATGTTCCCGAAGGCGCATGCATGCGCTTATATGGTCATGGCGTTCAGGATAGCGCATTTTAAGGTTTATCATCCTCTTGCTTATTACGCTGCATTCTTCAGTATCAGGGCCACGGGCTTTGATTATGAGAAGATGGCTCTCGGAAGGGAAGAACTTCAGAGAAGGCTGGCTCTCAACAAGAGTGTTCCGAAGGTGAACAGAACCGCCAGGGATGACAAGGAGCTTGACGATATGCATCTCGTGCTTGAGTTTTATGCGAGAGGCTTTAAGTTCGTGCCCATAGACATTTACAAGGCAAAAGCCCGCCACTTCACCATAGTCGACGGGGCACTCATGCCTTCGCTCGTAACTCTTCAGGGACTCGGTGAAAAAGCTGCCGAGATGATCGAAGACACCGCATCGAAGAAAAAGTTCCTTTCGAAGGATGACTTTAAGAGAAGCTGCAAAGTGAGCGACACGATCGTTCAGCTCATGAGCGGACTGGGGCTCCTCGATGAGCTTCCCGACACGGATCAGATCTCGTTTTCGGATATGTTTGATCTCGGAGTATGATTTTGAAAAAAAGTCTTGCAATCCTGTTTATGGTGTGATAGTATACTACTTGCTGACGCGAAAGCACAGCGAGATGGCGAATTGGTCAAGAGGCTAAGACGCCGCCCTCTCACGGCGGAAACAGGGGTTCGATTCCCCTATTCGTCACTTAAGAAGCTTCCCGATGATCATTCGGGAAGCTTCATTTTTTTGCAATGCATATTTTGCAATATAAGAAAAAAATCATTTTCCCTTGACACCCCCAATTATTAAATATAGAATAAAAATGTTGTAGTGGTTTAGCCGCTATAATGACAACAAAATATTTTCCAGGAGGGACTTGTTCTTGATTTACGCTATTTGCGGCGTTTGCGGTCTCATCGTTGGAGCAGTGGCAGCATGGCTGATCGCCTCAAAGGTTGTTATCGCCCGTAAGAATAAAGAGGACGAAGCAACGATCGGAACTGCGCAGAGCAGAGCCAAGGAGATCATCGACGAAGCCACTAAGGCCGGCGAAGCCAAAAAACGCGAGGCTTTGGTCGAAGTCAAGGAAGAATCTATCCGCGCTAAGAAAGAACTCGACAGAGAGATCAGACAACGTAACGCTGAGGTTCAGCATTACGAACAGCGCGTGTTAAAGAAGGAAGAAAACCTTGATCGCAAGCTCGAAGCCGTAGAAAAGAAAGAAGCGAAGATCGCCGCTAAAGAACTGGAACTCGAACGTGTTATGAGCGAACAGGAAGAAGCTCGTGACAGACAGATTCAGGAATTAGAGAAGATCTCGTCAATGACCTCCGAACAAGCCAAGGAATATCTTATCAAGACAGTCGAGGACGAAGTACAGCATGAAACCGCTGTCCTTATCAAGGATCTTGAGCAGAAAGCAAAGGACGAAGCAGACAAGAAGGCTAAGGAATTAGTCATCAACGCAATTCAGAAGACTGCTGCGGATCATGTCGCAGAAGCTACCATCTCGGTTGTTCAGTTACCAAGCGATGAGATGAAGGGACGCATTATCGGTCGTGAAGGCCGCAACATCCGTACCCTTGAAACACTCACGGGCATCGATCTTATCATCGATGATACACCTGAGGCTGTTGTTATTTCAGGTTTTGATCCCATCAGAAGAGAGATCGCAAGGATCGCTCTCGAGAAGCTTATTGTGGACGGGCGCATACACCCCACAAGGATCGAAGAGATGGTTGAAAAAGCCAGAAAAGAAGTTGAACAGTCCATTAAGGAAGCCGGAGAGAACGCTGCTCTCGAAGCAGGTGTTCACAACATTCATCCCGAGCTTATCAAGCTTCTTGGTAAGATGAAATTCCGTACCAGCTATGGTCAAAACGCACTCAAGCATTCTGTTGAGGTTGCACTTCTTGCGGGACAGCTCGCAGGAGAGCTCGGCCTTGACGTGAGACTTGCGAAGCGTGCCGGACTCTTGCATGATATCGGTAAGTCGATCGATCAGGAGATGGAAGGAACCCATGTTCAGATCGGTGTCGATCTTTGCCGGAAGTATAAGGAATCAGCTATCGTTATCAATGCCGTTGAGGCACATCACGGTGATGTTGAATTCCAGTCGCTTATCGCATGCATAGTTCAGGCAGCAGACGCTATCTCGGCCGCAAGACCGGGAGCGAGAAAAGAGACCCTTGAGACCTACACAACAAGGCTCAAGCAGCTCGAGGATATTTCCGGAAGCTTCAAGGGAGTCGAGAAATCTTTCGCCATCCAGGCCGGAAGAGAAGTAAGAGTTATGGTCGTTCCCGAACAGATCAACGATGACAACATGGTATTACTTGCACGTGACATCTCCAAGAAGATCGAAGCAGAGCTTGAATACCCCGGACAGATAAAGGTCAACGTCATCAGGGAATCAAGAGTAACCGATTACGCAAAATGAAAAAAGCTTTCCCCGTACGAAATTTGTACGGGGAAATTTCATGTGCGGAGATATTTTGTATTCGGAAATAATCCGTGTAATGAACCGCTAATGTAAGGAACCGTTTCATGATCGGGAAAGCCCGGGGAAAACACACAGGGCATCTATGAATAAAAATTCATCCGCAAATTTATTTCAAATAAAATTTAATGTTGTAATATTTGAGCATATACAGTAAAATATGTTGAACTATGCCGACTTGAGGGAGACAGAGTATCTGACAGGGTACCGATTCTTAAGAACACCTCTGGGGCCGGTAGCACAAGAGCGCACATAAGCGCTTATATGCATAAATATTAGTTATTAACATCCCTGCACAGGGGTGAGGAAAGGGTGTATCACAAATGTCACTTGAATTGTCAAAAAGAGCAGCAGGGGTAAAACCTTCGTCAACACTTGCCATCAGCGACAAGGCAAAACAGCTTAGGGCAGCCGGAAGAGACGTTGTCAGCTTCGGTGCGGGAGAGCCTGATTTCCCTACTCCGAAGAATATCTGTGACGCCGCGGTCAAGGCGATCAATGACGGTTTTACAAAGTACACTGCAGCTTCGGGAATCGTTGAACTCAAGGAGGCAATCTGCGAGAAATTCAAGAAGTTCAACAAGATAGATTACGAGCCTTCGCAGATCGTTATCAGCAACGGTGGAAAGCACTCGCTCACCAACGTTTTCTCTGCGATCGTGGATCCCGGGGAAGAGGTGATCATCCCTTCGCCTTACTGGCTTTCGTATCCCGAGATGATCAAGCTCGTGGGCGGAACTCCCGTCTATGTACAGTGCCGCAAGGAAAACGGCTACAAGATCAGCGCCGCTGAGCTTGAGGCTGCCATCACTCCCCGTACAAAGGCATTTGTACTCAACACACCCAATAACCCCACCGGTATGCTTTACTCGAGAGAAGAGCTTCAGGCTCTTGCCGATGTGGTCATTAAGAAAGACATCTACTGCATCGCGGACGAGATGTATGAGAACCTTGTCTACACAGACGAGGAGTTCGTGAGCATCGCATCTCTTTCCGATGAGATATATAAGAGGACGATCACCGTCAGCGGTATGGCCAAGAGCTACTCGATGACCGGTTGGAGGATCGGTTACACCGGTTCTTCGAAAGAGATAGCAAAGGCGATGGGAAGCATCCAGTCACACCAGACCAGCAACCCCAACTCGATCGCTCAGAAAGCTGCCGTAGAGGCTCTTAGAGGACCTCAGGATACAGTCGCAGCCATGAAAGAGGAGTTCAAGAAGAGAAGCGTCTACACCTTCGAAAGGATCGACGCGATGCCTCATGTTTCGATGATAAAGCCCACAGGTGCTTTCTATGCGTTTGTGGACGTGAGCGAAACATTTGGGATGTCCCACAAGGGAACGGCAGTTAAGGATGTTTTCGGACTCGCAGATATTCTTCTTAATGAATATGATGTCGCAGTCATCCCCTGCAGTGATTTCGGATTCCCGACACATATACGTCTCTCTTACGCAACATCGCTTGAGACGATCAAGAAGGGACTTGACAGGATAGAAACATTCTTAAAGACACTTGCCTGAAAGAAAAGGAGCAGAAATGAAGAAGATCACATCAAACGAGCTCAGAAAAGCTTGGATAGATTTTTATACAAAGAGAGGACACGTTGACTGCAAGGCAGTATCGCTTGTATCCGACGGCTCAACGGGCGTTATGTTCAACGTTGCCGGCATGCAGCCGCTGATGCCTTACCTCCTCGGTAAGAAGCATCCTCTCGGAACAAGGCTCTGCAACATTCAGGGCTGTGTTCGTACCAACGATATCGATTCCGTCGGTGATCAGAGCCACGGAACATTCTTCGAGATGATGGGCAGCTGGTCACTCGGCGATTACTTTAAAGAGGAGCGTTGTAAGTGGAGCTTTGAGCTCTTGACCGAAGTGTTCGGCTTTGATGCCGACCATCTTGCCGCAACAGTGTTCGCAGGCGATGAGAACGCCCCCCGTGACGAAGAGGGAGCTGCGTGCCGTATCGCTTCCGGTTTCAGGAAAGACCGCATTTTCTACCTTCCCGCAGAGGATAACTGGTGGGGACTTGAATTCGGTCCCTGCGGTCCCGACAGCGAGATGTTCTATATTGAGGATAAGCCTGACTGCGGTCCTGACTGCGGTCCCGGCTGTGACTGCGGAAAATATACGGAGCTTGGCAACGACGTATTTATGCAGTATGAGAAGCACCACGACGGAACCCTCACCCCCTTAAAGCAAAAGAATGTGGATACGGGCTGGGGATTGGAGCGTATCCTTGCTTTCTTAAACGGTTCCAGGGATGTTTATCAGGTAGATGTTTTTGTTCCCGTAATCAAATATATCGAGAAAGAAACCGGCTTTAAGTATGATGCGGATGAAAAGATGACGAGATCCATGCGTATCCTTGCAGATCACATCCGTACTTCAGTTATGCTGATCGGTGATGAAGCAAAGCTCACACCTTCAAATACAGGTGCCGGCTATATATTAAGGCGTCTTATCCGCAGGGCTGTGAGACACGGGCGTACGCTTAATCTTGGAAAGGATAAGATATTAAAGATCGCAGAGATCTTTATTGACGAGATCTATTCCGAGAGTTATCCGAACCTTGTAAATAACCGTAAATTTGTTCTTAACGAACTTGGCCGTGAGATCGAGAGATTTGAAAGTACTCTTGAAAACGGTATGAAGGAATTTAAGAAGATCCTTGATAAGACTTCTGCATCCGGCAAGAAGGAGATCGAAGGAAAGGATGCATTCTTCCTGTATGATACCTTTGGATTCCCTGTAGAGCTTACTTTGGAGCTCGCCGAGGAAGAAGGATTTACTGTAGATGAGAAGGGCTTTGCCGATGCTATGGAAGAGCAGAAGCAGAAGGCCAGAGAGAATCAGAACTTCTCAGCCAACCTTGAAGCAGGTGTTTCAGCTTTTGACAAGCTTGATGAGAATGTGACCTGCACATTCATCGGATATACAGATCTGACAGGAACAGGCAGGATTGAGGCCATTTCCAACGGAAGCGACCTCTGCGATGAGCTCTCTGCCGGTTCAAAGGGAAGCATTATCACTGATACGACTCCTTTCTACGGAACAATGGGTGGACAGGTAGGTGACATCGGTGTTATCGAGTCAGCTGACGGAGCGAAGTTTGAAGTCCTTGAGACTGTACATGTTGCCGGCGGAAGAACAGCTCACGTTGGAGAAGTTCTTGAGGGAACATTTAAGACAGGAAGCGAAGTGACACTTAAGGTTGATAAAGAAAACCGTGCAAAAACATGCCGCAACCACAGTGCAACCCACCTTCTTCAGAAGGCCCTTCGCGAAGTTCTTGGAGATGGCGTTGAGCAGGCAGGTTCTTACCAGGATCCCGACAAGACAAGATTTGACTTCAGCTATCATCAGGCAATGACCGCTGATGAGATACAGAAGGTCGAGGCGATTGTCAATGCCAAGATCCTTGAGGCACTTCCTGTTGAGACCAAGGTCATGTCAATTGAGGATGCCAGGAAGACCGGAGCAATGGCGCTGTTTGGAGAGAAGTACGGCGATACTGTAAGAGTTGTCAACATGGGCGATTTCTCCATTGAGCTCTGCGGTGGTACTCACGTATCCAACACAAGCCATGTGGGTCTGTTCAAAATAGTATCTGAGAGCGGTGTTGCTGCAGGCGTTCGCCGTATCGAGGCACTTACAGGAGATAATGCAAGGGCATACTTCAATAATGTTGAGGCGGGACTCAATGAAGCTGCCAAGGCTCTTAAGACCAATCCTTCGGATATGGTTGCACAGATCAGAAAGCTTCAGGAAGAGCTCAAGGTCCTTCGAAGTGAGAACGAGTCCTTAAAGAGCAAGGAAGCAAAGGCGGCTCTCGGAGATGTTACCGATCAGGTCAAGGAAGTTAAGGGTGTTAAGCTCCTGGCTGTTTCCCTTAAGGGCGTCGACATGAACGGCCTTCGCGATTTGGGTGACCAGATGAAAGCCAAGATCGGAGAGGGCGTAGTTGTCCTTATTTCCGAGGCGGACGGCAAGGTCAACCTTGTTACAATGGCTACTGATGAAGCAATGGCAAAGGGCGCTCATGCAGGTAATCTTGTAAAGGCAATCGCACCCAAGGTCGGCGGTGGCGGCGGCGGACGTCCCAACATGGCCCAGGCCGGCGGCAAAAATCCGGCAGGTATTGCAGATGCTCTTAAAGAGGCAGAGACAGTACTTGAAGGCCAGATCAAATAATTTGATAAAAAACTTCTTGACGGCTATTGTTTTTGTGATATAATTATTGATGTTATGTGAGCTATATGGCTCAAAGCATAGCAAATAACCCAATCAGTCATGTACTTGAAGGGACTGAAGGGAGGGTAAGAGAAGAGATGTCAACTGTAGTAGTAAAAGAAAACGAGACTTTGGATAGCGCACTGCGTCGTTTTAAGAGAAGTTGCGCCAAGGCTGGTATCCAGCAGGAGATCCGTAAAAGAGAGCACTACGAGAAGCCTAGCGTAAGACGCAAGAAGAAGTCTGAAGCAGCAAGAAAGCGCAAATATAACTAAATCAAAGAAGGTCC
>JAEEGF012211697.1_pt1 | contig 12551 bp, 5 predicted proteins | sample 9134171 | NCBI WGS metagenome assembly JAEEGF01 (sample SAMN16246542, study PRJNA631951) | gut metagenome | biome: gut microbiome; feature: rumen; material: AP-attached | host: Bos | place: Iran: Karaj | collected 2018-10 | reverse complement strand
TCCTGTCCAGTTGGGTGTATTTAAGAGCCCAGAAACCACCATTGCACAAGACTGGATTTATGTGGATAACTTCCGACTCTTCTATTTAGGTCTCGAGACTCCCGACGCTGTCGATTCCGTCAACCATGTGACTAATACCCCCAGTGCCATTTATGGTTTGGATGGCAGACGACAGAGCAGGGTGCAGCGTGGCGTAAATATCATTCGCATGAGCGATGGCACTATTCGCAAAGTGTTAGTTAAATAGGTTAATTTATCTTGATTAATGGCAAGGGCTGCGTCTCGCTGACGTGGCCTTTGCCTACCAATTTCGCGAGTTATGAAAGCCCATTTTCTCTTTTCTATTTTGCTTTGTGCCTCTTTGATCACAACCACGGCTCAGTCGCCTATGGACGAGAATCTGGCACGCCACGATTTCTTTTATGCAGGACAAAGCAAGCATCAGCGCATGTATATCGTTCGCAACGGCCAAATTGCATGGAATTACCAGAACCCCAATGGGCGTGGTGAAATCAGCGATGCCGTGCTGATGAGCGATGGCCATGTACTCATGGCACACCAATATGGCGTGACTGAAGTGGATGCTAATGGGCAAACCGTTTGGGCATACGCTGCGCCTGACGGGACAGAAATTCATACTGCCCAACCTATTGGAAGATCGAACGTGGTGTTTGTACAAAACGGACGTCCGGCTAAAGTGGTGATAATGGAAATCCCGTCAAAACGCATCATAAGGGAATTTGAAGTACCAACGAATGAAAAAGGTTCTGTTCACGGGCAGTTCCGCAATGCACGGCTTACGAGCAGGGGGACATATCTCATTGCGAATATGGCTCTGGGATGCATTCATGAATACACCTCCGAGGGCAAAGAGGTGGATCGTTGGGACGGTTTCCTACCATGGTCGGTACAAGAAATGCCTAAGACCGGTAATTTGCTTATCACAGGACGCAAGGGACTGATACAAGAAATCGACCGCCAAGGGCACACTATTTGGCAGATGAATACCACTGACTATGGCGTGACACAACCGCAGAAAACAGTGCGCTTGAAAAACGGCAACCACATCGTAAACAATTGGTATAACGAATGGAACAAAGCGCCAATGGACACTGTTAATGCCCCTGTGCAGGCCATAGAGGTGGACAAGGATGGAGTGGCAGTGTGGCAATTGCGGGCTTGGAAGAATCCCGACCTGGGCCCATCAACCACCATCCAACTCCTGGATGAGGTGGTGAATCGCGACAGATTATTCTTCGGCGAGTTCGGCAATAGCCCAAAACCCAAACTCATCATGGGACCCAACCGGCCTATAGGTAAAGGGCGAGGCATATATCCAGGTCGTGTAGCATGGATTCACGCCCCAGGTGTTGCGCAATGGGACGGTAAGACTGGCCTGTGGGTGGAAGACCGTTGGAACAATCAGACTAAAGCTGACGCGATGATACGCGAAGCCGTGACACAACTGACAGGCGAAACAACTGTAAAAGGTGCCTGGACAGCACTGTTCAAGCATTTCAACACTACCCACGGACGGGGCAATCGAGGTTACAAAAAAGGTGAGATGATAGCTGTGAAACTGAATATGAACAATGCTATTACTCACTGCGATACCATCGAACTGAACTCATCGCCCTTCGTCACCTTGGCGCTGGTGCGCTCAATGGTACAAGACGGAGGTATCAGGCAGCAGGACATCGTGCTCTGCGAACCCAGCCGTGCTATTACTGACTCTATATACAACAAGGTGCACAGGGAATTTCCCTTTGTTCGCATGATTGACAATATCGGTGGCGATGGACGCGAAAAGTGTGAGTATTATCCAGAGCAGATTACCTACAGTGCCGACAATGGCAAGATGGCACGGGGGCTGGCTAAATGTATTGTGGATGCCGACTACCTAATCAACTCTGCCTTGCTGAAGACACATTCTGGTCCTGGTGTGACACTTACATCGAAGAACTGGTACGGGGCAACAGACATAAATCTACTTTGGAGACAGAATGCCCATAACAACATAAGCCAGGACAAGCGCAATGGTAAGCCGCAATACAAAACTTTCGTCGATTGGATAGCACATAAAGACATGGGACAGAAAGCGCTGTTCTTTTTGATCGACGGTACATACGGATCACGTGACGTGAACGGAGCACCTAATCCCAAGTGGATGAAAGAACCCTTCTATGGTGATTGGGCTTGCTCACTCATAGTTTCACAAGACGAGTTGGCCTGCGATGCAGTGGGTATGGACATTATCATCAGTGAATGGCCAGAGTTCGGCAGTCTAAACTATTGCGACGAGTATTTGTGCGAAGCTGCAAGCATTCCCAATACGCCTAGTGGCACCATTTATAAACAGGATGGAAAGCCATTGATGCAACCCCTAGGACTCTTCGAGCATTGGAACAATCAGAAAGAGCGAAAATACACGAAGATTGATTTGAAATATAAGAAAATCGAAGATTGAAATGTATTGTTTGCCAAGGAAGAGAGAGGGTTTACTGAATCTGTTGATTCTCGTTTTCATGCTGTCATTTAGCAATGCGGTTGCACAGGATGCCTTTCAAGACATACTGCCCGTGACCGACCCAGCAATGAAACGAAGCCTAAACGGAGTATGGAAACTGAAAGTCATCAGTGGTATCGACGAAGATGTTTCCGTACCCGACGAGGACACAACATGGCGCACTATTCCCGTGCCGGGATGCTGGGAGGTCTATGGCTTCTGCGAGCCTAGTTATGACAAAGCAAAAGCGTTGACTGGCTATTACCGAACGACGTTCACTGTACCGAATCAATGGGTGGGAAAGCGCATCGTGTTGCGTTTCGACGGTGTTCTTTACGGCTACGACCTGTGGGTCAATGGCAAGTGGGTAGGCATGTGGCGTTCGGGGTATAACACGGCCATGTTCGACATCACCGACTGTCTGGTTAACACAAAGCAAGAATCTCAAACATTATCGTCACAACAAGAACTAGCCATACGTGTTATCTCGCAATTCCCCGGCAGCGATTTTGATTATAATGATGACTGGGCACCCAACGGCATCTTTCGCGACGTGACCTTAATGGCCGTGCCTACGACACATCTCTCAGACTTAACCATCAGAACAAAGAACACAGGCGAAATCTCGGTGGACACAAAAGTAGTATGTGCCAGCAAGCAAACTGCGATTGAGCATGAGATTCTAGACTCCCATGGAAAAGTTGTAGCCAGATTCTGCGGACAAAATTCTAAGGTCGACACCCCCCATTTGTGGACAGCCGAAACGCCATATCTTTATACTTTGCGAACAAAACTGAAGCATAAAAACAAAACGCTGCAGAACTTTGAACATAAATTCGGCTTTCGTGAGTTGACCATCGACGGGAATGTAATTAAGCTGAACGGGCAGCCTATCAAGTTACGTGGAGTAACCACCCATGCCACCGCCCCTAAGACGGCAAAAGTGATTAGTGACGACCTTACCCTAAAAGATATGAAACTGATGAAGGAGGCCTCGGTCAACTATATCCGAACCTCACACTATCCCCGAGAACCACGTTTCTACGAACTGGCTGACTCTTTAGGATTTTATGTCATCGATGAGGTTCCTTTTGGCTATGGCGATAAGAACTTATCTAAAGAGGAGTTCTATCCAGTGTTGCAGACGCGAGCACAAGCTACCATTCGTCGCGACAAGAACCACGCCTGCATTCTGATATGGAGTCTTGGAAACGAAAACCCGCTGACGGACATCTGCATAAAACTTGGTGATTATGTGAAGAAAGAACTCGACCCATCGCGCCCCATTTGCTATCCGCAAGTAGGCAGTTATTTCCGCCGATTCAATTACAACTTTCCCAAGGTGGCTGACATTTATGCTCCTCACTATCCCACAACGAACCAAATAGCTGGCTTCTACCAGCAGGCCGACCGACCTATCATTTTTACGGAATATCTGCACACTCTCGGTATATCATTTGAGGACCACGATCGCCAGTGGGAAATCATAGAACGAACCCCATGCATTGCAGGAGGATCGGTCTGGGAGTGGGTCGACCAAGGAATACCCACCTCTTTGCCTATTGAAGGAGAGAACATGCGTCAAAAGTCTTCATATGACTATGAAGAGCGCGTGTTCCTTACTGATGGAACAGGTTTCCAGATGTATGGAAACAAAGGTACAGATGGCCTGCTTTATGCCGACCGTACACCACTGCCCAACTACTACGAGCTACAACACAACTATGCCCAAGCTGCCATCACTGACAGTATCCTTGTGCTTGGCAAAGGACAGACTGACGTCAGTCTTCACATCCAAAATCGTTTCGATTTCCTGAATCTGAAGGATAATGTTACCTTCTGCTGGATACTTACTCAAGACCGTGATACTATTGCCCGCGGAACATTTTCGCCTGAGTGCCCGCCACACCAGACTATTGATTACCCTTTCTATCTCCCTCCAACGCTTGACACACACAAGATTTGCTTGCTATGCGTTGACATCAGTGATGCAAAAGGTCGAACTTTCAATCGCCAGTCCATCCCTATTAATCCCACAGATCTGACCGAACGATTACTTGCAGGATTGACTGAGAAGACAACTGACCCAATGAGCATCATGCAGAAAGGCATCTTAATCCGTGCTGGTCGGAAAGCCACAATGGCTGAAATGCTAAAGGTGGGTGACAAACGCCTGAAGAAATACATTCTGCCTTTATTGCTAGACAGCACAAGAGCAGGAAGCATCAAAACGGACATCAAGACAGAACTTGTTGGCAATGCTACTCACTTTGCCTTTTCACTGACACCAGACACATCGGATACCTTCCTTTCCGAACTGGGTATTGCGTTTTTGCTTGACCAGAAAATAGATCGCGCGCAGTGGATAGGCAATGGACCTTTCGCCACCTATCCAGGCCGTCATAGGGCAGGTCGTTACGGATTCTGGGCTTTACAACAGGGAGACCTTTATTTCGAAGGAAACCGTCGAGGCGTAGATGCTGCCTGGCTTTCCGACAAAGACGGCAATGGTCTATTGCTTGTTTGTAAGAATGGTAACGTAAATTTTGAACAGACCGACCGTGGCATTGTCCTCACCTATAATGTTGCTGTCTCTGGCCAAGGGCCAAAGTTTGCACGTACTGCTTTCCCTGTCATTGCCAAAGAAGTGGGTACTGTCAGTGGCGACTTCTATCTCTATCGCACTAAGGCAGAAAAGATACCACGGTTATTACAAAGCCTCTTTGCCTATCCCCAGACAATAGCAGCACCTTTCCGTCCCTTTTTGACTCAATATGATACCTACTTAATGAGGTTCGACGACATCATTGACCAATAGGTATCATCAAGCTTTTAACAATACATTCATAACAACTCCCAACGAGTCTATCTACTTATGCGTGCATCTTTTAGATGCATTTTTTGTCATGTCTACTTTTTTTCATAACTTTACGACCAAATTCTAATAAATGATGTCATGAAAAGACTTTTCGGACTTTTGGTATTAATGGTGTGCATCCATTTTGGCGCACAGGCGCAGAGTAAACTTTACCCGCATCTTTTCGACCTTTCAGAGGTAACTCTTGGTGAAGGAATGTTCAAGAATGCATTGCTCTTGAACAACGAGGTACTGATGCAGTACGATATGGACCGTCTGCTTACGCCCTACGTTCGACAGGCAGGTATTGATGCAACATGGGAATCGAAACATCCCAACTTCCCAAACTGGGGAAGCGGCAATTTCCGTCTTGATGGTCATGTGGGCGGACACTATCTGTCGGCTTTGGCTATGGGCTATGCCGCCAGTGGCGACACACGTCTGAAAGAGCGCATGGAATACATGCTCGACGTGATGGAGCGTTGCCAAAAGAAGTTCGATTCGGATAAGACCGGCCTTTACGGCTACATTGGCGGCTATCCCAACAACGCCCTGTGGACAACGCTTTATAGCGGCAATATGGACACCTTCAACCAATGCCGAGGCCACGTTCCCTTCTATGTACAGCACAAGGTGTTGGCAGGCCTGCGCGATGCTTACGTTTATGGGGGTAGCGAACGAGCCAAGGAGATGTTCCTGAAGATGTGCGATTGGGTAATAAACGTCGTTGCAAAGTTCAGCGAGTCACAGATGCAATCCATTCTCGATACCGAGCATGGTGGCGTCAACGAGACGCTGGCCGATGCCTACCTTCTTTCTGGCGACAAGAAATACCTCACTGCCGCTAAGCGCTTCAGCCACAAGACGATGATTGACGGCATGCAGTCGCTCTCCACAACCTTCCTCGACAATCGTCACGCCAATACCCAAGTGCCCAAATACATAGGTTTCGACCGCATCGGACAAATGGACGGGACACGTACATACAAGACTGCCGCCTGGAACTTCTGGCGCGATGTCGTACAGAACCGCACGGCTTGTATTGGCGGAAATAGTGTCGATGAACACTTTATGCCCAGTCAGAACACCGACCGCTACATCAATAATCCCAATGGTCCTGAGTCGTGCAACACCAATAATATGTTGAAACTGACCGAAGACCTCTTCCTCGACCGTCCGGGCAATGCCTCTTTAACGGATTTCTACGAGAAGGCTACCTATAACCACATACTCTCCACCCAGAACCCAACGACAGGCGGATATGTCTATTTCACCTCATTGCGTCCCCAGCACTATCGCATGTACAGTCAGGTGAACCAAGGCATGTGGTGCTGCGTAGGCACAGGCATGGAGAACCACTCGAAGTATGGCGAATTCATCTATGCCCACATCGGCGACACCCTCTTTGTCAACCTCTTCATCAATAGTGAACTGAAGAACGAGACCTTTGGCATTCGCCAGGAGACAAACTTCCCCTACGAACAGAAGTCCTTGCTCACCATCACCAAGGCCGGAAAGTATTGTCTCGCTATCCGCCGTCCTCAGTGGGCAACAGGCAAGGCCTCTACCTATGAATATATACGCAAGGACTGGAAGGTTGGCGAACAAGTGACCATCGACCTTCCCATGAGCCTCAGCTATGAGGAATGTCCCCACCTCTCCAACTATATTGCCTTCCGTTATGGCCCCATTCTGCTTGGTGCCATTACATCGACGGAAAACCTCACAGGCCAGTTTGCTGGCGAGGGACGCATGGATCATGCCCCATCACTCGGTGCTCAGATTAGCCTCACCTCAGCACCCATGCTCATCGGCAATCGTGCAGACGTGCTCGGCAACATCTACCCCATCGACGCCGACCATCTGAAGTTTGGCATACGACCTGCCTTGCTCAACAGCGAGCGCTGGTCAAACCTTGTGCTGCAACCTTTCTACACCGTCCATGAGGCACGCTATATGACCTACTTCCAGCAACTAACCGAAGCCGAATGGGAAAAGATTCGTGAGGAGGTAGAAGCCGAGGAGGCCGCTAAGATGCGACTGGAAGAGCGCACGCTTGATGCCATCTCCACAGGCGAACAGCAGAGCGATGCAGGACACGGACGCACTGGTAACTTCGGCACAGGTTCCTATCAAGGCGAATACTACATCGATGCCCAGAGTGGCAGATGGTTCCAATACGAACTGGAGACAAAGGGCATAGTGGACAGAGTCTCCCTGATGGTTCGCTACACTGGTGCCGACAAGGGTCGCACGTGCACCATCTCCATCGATGGAGAGAAGTTCCGTGATGTCACCATTTCTGGTACAACTAATGGTTTCTTTAATGTAGAATACCCCATTTCATCGAAGTTTTTGACACGTGGCGACGGTTCGGTTAAGGATACCATCACGGTTCGTTTCACGGCTTCTGGCTCTTCTCCCACACCAGGCGTATACTACATCCGCTTACTGAAGGAGTACGAAGGTTCGAAGCTGAAACACTACACTTTTGTTCCCCAGCAATGGATAAGTGCCGATGCTGCTCGCGTCAAGAGTGTAGCATACACCGCCGATGGGCGCATTCAGGTCAATGGGGCTTCTGGTTCCAACAACATCGCCCTGCAACTCGACACACGCTACAGCGACAGTTCTTATGTGCGTCCCGACCAGAACCTGCTCCTTGTTCGTGGCACGCAATTGCGAACAGGTAGTGGGTACAGTTATCTTTGGTGGTTCAATGGTTGCAACAAGGGTTCACAAGTGGCTCCCACCTACAGCTATCACGCAACAGGTTCCTCCAATCCCTATTACTTTCTTTGGGACGTAACGAACAGCGGGCTTGCCGACTATTGGACGGCTAATGAAGAAGACCATATCCTGATTTCTGCCAACAGCAAACCCATGATCACGTGCTTTGGCTTGACTGCCTCCAGCACTTCGGGCACGGCCTATATCGATGATATCGATTTCCTCACAGCTCAAGAAGCAGTCGACCGCTATCCAGAACTCTCCAAGACTCTTGGCCTCACACCCACACGCATACTTCCTATTAAGAGAGGAAATGCGAAAGGAAAAAAATATGATCTCTCCGGTCGTCCAGTCGGTAGAGGCTACCAAGGCCTCGTTGTCAGCAATGGAAGGAAGCAACTGAATTAAGCGATAAAAGATCACCGCCTATCGGCTCATCGAAAAATAGATTACCAATCAACGAATATTTGGTTATTATTCAACGATTATTTACTTAGCAATCAAGGCACGATGATTGTCAAGTAAATTTCGCAGCATTAATATATCTTCTTGCAATGAACCTTAGGCCTTCTGGATTTGCGCCTTAGGTTCAATTAATTTGCACCTCAGGTTCGATTAATTTGCACCTTAGGTCCGATTGTTTTGCACCTTAGGCCTTCCGAATTTGTACCTAAGGTTCGATTCTTCTGCAACACTATTTGATTTCTAAAGAATAATTTGTACCTTCGCCTTCGGTATGACGAACGAGGAGTTTATAAGCCTACATCGGGAAGAGGATGTCAGACGACTAGCACTGACACGAGCCCCTGAGGGAGTGGACTTGAAATGGTGTCTGCAGCAGATAGAAGGCTGGCAGATAGCCCGACGGAAACTGCCATCATGGGCCGCTACAGAAGGCATATGGTATCCCGTTAAACTGTCGATGGAACAATGCTCGAGTGAGGAGACGGCGCGATACAAGCGAAGCATCGTGGAAAGACTGATTCCAGAAGAACGAATGTCAATGGTGGATCTGACAGGTGGATTGGGAGTGGACTTCTCTCAACTTGCTCCCCTGTTCCGCGAAGCAACCTATGTGGAAGTACAGCCTCAGCTCATCGAGCTGGCTCAGCATAATTTCCCATTGCTGGGAATTAGAGATGCAACTTGCACTGATAATTCTTCATTCTTGGAGGAGCCAGGCGTAGGCCTTCGGCCGTCCGATTACTTCACGCTTCACGCTTCACTCTTTTTTATTGATCCAGCCCGTCGCGATGGAGTGGGAAGGAAGACGGTCTCCATTCAAGACTGTACGCCTAACCTGCTGGAAATACAAGACAAACTACTCGCAAGGGCACAATGGGTAATGGTGAAACTATCGCCCATGCTCGACATCACACAGGCATTGCGTGAACTGCACGGCGTCAGAGAGCTGCATGTAGTGAGTGTGCAAGGCGAGTGCAAGGAGTTGCTGATGGTGATGAAAGCAGGAGCGGAAGGACCTGTAACCATGCACTGTGTAAATTTGGGTACTGACGATGACGAGATAACAATTACACTCCCTGCATCGAACCTATGTTCATCGGCAATCGAACCTAAGGTCATATTGAATAAGGCCTTAGGCTTAAACGAATCGAACCTAAGGCCTTTTCTTTACGAACCTAATGCCTCCATCCTGAAAGCTGGCGCCTGTGATGTTTTGACCAAGAAATATCCCATCGCGAAACTGCATCCAAGGAGCAACTTGTTTGTGAGCGAGCAATTCAATGCCCATTTTCCAGGACGCCGATTCCGCATTGTGGGAGTCAGCGACTTCTCAAAAAAGAACCTAAAAGCCCTAATTGGCGACCTCGACAAGGCAAATCTCACCATTCGCAACTTCCCAACCAACGTCGAGAAACTGAGGCGACAACTGCGTCTGGCCGAGGGAGGCGACTCCTATCTCTTTGCCACCACACTGAACGACGGACAGCACGCACTCATCCGATGCGAGAAAGCCTAAGCCTCGCACGCGCGTCTCCTTATTATTATAAATAGTGATTATTATCGCTCCGACAAGTCGCGAGTGGTCTCCTGCAATATAGCCTTGCCCAGACGCTCCATCTGCTTGTTGTCACCCACCATAGGACGCTGGCTAGTGAGGTCATAGACAAAGAAGCCTGTGGAATCGACTACAGAGAAACCATTGTTGAAAGTGTGGAAGGCGAACTGGCGGGTGTATTGGCGACCCAGCACGTCGCGACTGAAAAGAAAGTCGTCATGTGCTATCCCCAACTGCCCAAGAAGCGTGGCAGCCAGGTCGGTCTGATTGCAATAAGCATCCACCACACGAGGTTGGCGAACAGCACCTCCCAACCAAAGCATGGGGATGTGCATCTTCAACTCCGAAATCTCGTCCAAACCCGCATGATTGACTCCGTGGTCGGGAAGCATCACGATGAGGAGGTCGTCCCACAAAGGCGAGCGACGCATGCGCTCGACAAACTGTCCAATGCAATAGTCTAGGTAGTGGAAAGCATTATCTACAGGGTCGGCCAAAGCCTGATGAGGAACCTCCCAAGGTTCGTGACTCGAGAGGGTATTATAGCCAATGAGGTGGCGCGGTTCGTCAGGCCCTACAGCCCACCTCTCTATGTTAGAGGCAATGGTATCTAAGACAATCTCGTCACAAACACCCCATTTCGACTTGACACGCAAAGAACGGGGATAGTCGTCCTGCGAACTCAACTCCTCGAAACCGCAATTAACGAGATAACTGCGCTTCTTCGTGAAATTAATGTCGCCTCCATAGTAGTACGACGTGGTGTATCCTTCATCACGAAGCGTACGGGAAAGAGCCGGAAGGTGAGCATTCTTGGAAGGTACCTTCTGCAAACTCATGGTTGGGAATGAGGGATAGCCACTCCAGATGCACACGGTAGCGCGGTCGGTTCGATACGAATTGGCGTAGCACTGCGAGAAATAGATACCTTCCGAAGCCAAGCGATTGAGATTTGGCGTAACATCTTGTCTTCCGCTTATCATCGTAAACTGACCGCCACAACTTTCCAGCATGATAAGCACGATATGAGGTCGCTTTGTGCGAAGCAAGGAGTCGGGATCAAGCGAACGCGTATTGAAGACGCTGTCAAGAATGCTTGCACACTCCTCATCGGAGAAGAATTCGTAACGGACATCACTGCGACCCGTGTTCTCGAACGACGAAAGGAAGTTGAAGACGGGGTTGACAGCCGAATGATTGAGAAATGCCTGCTGGGAATAGTAGACCTGCCCAATGTTGGTGGTGGATTCATCTATGCCTCCGCGAATGCCTATGAATACCAAAGGCAGAGCAAGGATGGTAAGTAAAACATACGCCCACTTGCGCTTCATCGCCTGCAAGTGCGGCATGCGCCAAACATAAAGGAAGAAGAATAAGCCCGTGAGCAATACAATAGCCAAAAGTCGAAGCAGAAGGTAACCAGTGGAAACACTTGCTGCAGCAGTCTCAGGCGAAGAGAGATACTGCAAGCAACTGACATCGAGCTTGAATCCCCAATAGGGATAGAGGCTAGTATCGGCCACGAAAGCAAGAGCAAAAGCAAACGCCACCAAAAGGAAATAGACACGCAACACGCGACGCAATCCCTTGCCCCACCACCACAGTGATACCAACATCAAGAGCAGGGGCAGAACGAAGAAATAAAATGCTGTGGAGAGGTCGAGCGTCAAGCCATGACGCAACACGTCAGCCACATCGCCTACCGAGAAGAAGTGGTCGGCATGGTTGGCACACATGAAAGCAACCTTGGCCACAAGGAATATCGCCACTGTCACCACATAAGTGCGTAAAAGAAAAAGTATGCGGGGTTTCATAGCATGAGCATGTCTGGAATGTGTCCTAAAATGAAGCCGTCCCCAACAAGCGTCGGGGACGGCTCTGTCTATCGTCAATAATCAGATACGATATTATTCAACCTGATAACGAACTTCCTTTGTACGGAACTTCTTGGTGGTAACCTTCTCCTTGTCGGTATAAACACCATGACCGGTGATGATGGCTACACGGTTCTTGTCGTTCTCTGCGTAAGGCTGAACGGTATCACCCTTCCACTCAACAGACTTGATGATCTTGGGATCAACACCGTGATCGATGAGAGCCTGCTTTGTCTTTTCGGCACGCTCCTTCGAATACTTCATGTTCAGTTCGGGAGTACCAGTGCCCTTGTCGGCATAAGCAGTAATGCGGATCTCAGCATCCTTCACACCCTTCAGGAACTCAGCAACCTGAGCAATCTGAGCCTGCTCAGAGCTAACATCGGACTCGCGGATGGCGAAGAAGATTTCCTTCTTGATGTCGCGGTCAGCGCTTACATCCTTATAGTTTACATCGTCGTACCAAGTGGTGTCGATGCGAGTTGCATAAACAGGTTCAACAGCCTGTACTGGCTCTCTCTTAACCTTCTTGAAACCGAACTTATAGGTCAGACCCAGCTGAGC
>JAEEGF012218011.1_pt1 | contig 12552 bp, 12 predicted proteins | sample 9134171 | NCBI WGS metagenome assembly JAEEGF01 (sample SAMN16246542, study PRJNA631951) | gut metagenome | biome: gut microbiome; feature: rumen; material: AP-attached | host: Bos | place: Iran: Karaj | collected 2018-10 | reverse complement strand
CCATCATCACAGCCAGCATCAGGCCAACCAGCTTCTTCATGGTTTCTCCTCCTTGACAGCTTTTCGCTGTGTTTGATGGCTTTATTATATGGTTTTATGTTATCTCCGTCTATGGAATAATGTTGGGTTTATATGGTATTATGTCTGTTATCAGTGCTTGGATAAATTTATATACATGTATATTTTTATGCCATATTTTCCATTTTCTCTTCGATGGACCTTAAATATTCCGGTTTTATACATATAATATCCATACATTTAACTATAATTCTGCCTCACTTTTTCTTCAGCAGAGCGGCATCAGCGCCTGAGAATTGCCAAAGAAGGGAACCATCGCTTGAAATGCCCTGTTTTCCTGTCCATATGTCTTCATATATTCCGGAAGGCAAGCCGCTTCTTTTCAGATCGACAGACAAGGCCTGCGTCCCTTCCTTCCAGGAAAACAGGGCCGCGTAAGTCTCCCCATTGATCCGCGCTGTAAACACCGGACAGGCCGAGCCGCCTGCCGCATCCACGGGCCGGAAAACGACGCCGCTGCGTGCAATGGCATTAACCGCAGGATTGCCCGCAATCTTTTCCGTCCTTTCCTTTACGCCGGGCCGGCTGTAATCCTCCGACAAAAGCATCACCGATCCGGCGATCACTGCGGAGGTATAACGTGCCCGGGCCTCGCCCTCCGTGGAATCCCGCAGCATGCAGAAGGAGCGCTGCAATACGATGTGGTCGGGGTCGTTGAACTGGTACAGCCTGCCGCCTGTCCACCAGGAATAGGTCTGGGCATTGAGCACGTACTCAATGTCCTCTGCCAGCCCGAAGGCATCGCAGGAAAACCGCCTGGCATTGCCATAGCCATAGGGAAACAGCGGCGCGATGGAAAGACTCAGGAAAAACGGTCTGCCGATCTTCTTTTCATCAAACAGACTGTTCAGCACCTGATAGCCATATTGCAGCGCCTGGCGGCCCGTGCGAATGGCGGGATCGAAGTGCTTTCCCTCCATGCCGGCATGGCTGAGAAAATCAATTTTCAGGTAATCATAGCCCCAGTCGATGAATTGCTTTGCTTTCTTTTCCGTCCATTCCAACCACAGCGGAAGCGTTACGTCATACGGGATCGCCCGGTCGATGCGAGGCAGCGGTTTTCCCTGTGCGTCCCGTAACACGATTTCAGCAAAGGTATGCCCCGGCATCAGGGGAATCTCTTTGTCCAGCGGCCAGAAGCAGGCAAACGGCGCGTCATAGATCCCCGCTTTCTGACCGTGCGCATGCAAATCATCCTTGATGCGCAGGCGTTCTTCTTCCGGAATGCGCTGCCATCCACCATCCAGGTTGATAGAAGTTTCGCCATGGTTTTCAAAGCCATTTGGCATCAGCTTTTCCCGTACAAATTCTCCGCTTTCCCGGAAATTTTCGGCGTTCAGCGTATATGCCAGCCCGGCATAGCTGTTGAAGCCAAAGGGCACTCCTTGATTCCACATCCGGGGTTTGCGTTCCTGCTTCAACGTATCTGCGTAGTTTTCCAGCAGCGTCCGCCAGTCATTCCCATAGGAAATCAAGAAACGGGAGGAAAATACTTCGTATCCTTCCATGATTCCATGCGGAGCGTAATCATGACTGCCCTCGTCGCTGGCCCCCTGGCCACAGCGAGCCTCCAGGATGCGTGCATCCATGCCGGGACAGGCCACGGCATTTTTCCATACGTCAAAATCCATCGCCCCAATGAGCAGACCCTCCCGGCTCTCCTCGTTGAACAGCACCGTTACGTCATAGCTTTTCCGCCCTGCCCGAAGCGCCACAGCCTCATATCGCATCCACATATCGTTGTCATAGGGAACGAGCAGCATCTTCGCTCCAAGATCACGCCACAGATAAGGTGTTTCGTCTCCCTTGCCATGAGCGATCAGAGGTGTCAGGCTGTTGGTGCGAGCCAGAGACCCGTCCTTCCTGCGCAGGGTGCATTGCGCCATCGCTCCAGCATCGGTGACGGTCAGCCTTTCCGTCAGCATCAGACCGTTTTGATTTTCAAAAACCAGCGTCAGACTGTTTTCGCTTTCTTTCGCTTCCACAAGGTTTGCTTCTCTGCTGTCGATCACGCAGCCCGTGTCCGCATCTTTCGCGGAGGCAGAGGCTGAAAGCAAGGGAGCACCCTCCAAATACAAGGTGAACACGCCATGCTCTTCCACTTTCCAGGCATATTGTTTCTTCATCATGGAAACACCTCATAAATCATATTTGATAGAATCGCCCTAAGCCTGTATGCTGTTTTATCATAACGAAAAACCATGTTTTCGTCTATATGGAAAAATGAATGGAGTGGAAGAATTATGATATATGGATTCTTTTCAGAAAGATGAACCTATCAGCGTTACGTATTATGATGAGATAAACACAGCTGCAAAATGCTCTTTCTACTCAGATGTTGTTCGATGCTTCATATGCTTCTTCTCTAAATTCTTTTAAAATGGATATTGGAAAGAGAGTAAGCGATGCTGGTTGCCCCTTTTTTCTTGAATGTCCGTATACTACTGATCTATGTAAAAAAGAAAATCCAAAATTGATAAAAATCAAACCAAATCACTATATTGCATGTCACAACCATCGGATATAAAGTGTACCCCATGTCAAGAACAAACTTTTGTAACGATGGACGATGAAAGTGCTTCATCCAAAGCAGCAAGTCTCCTGCTCTGATGATCCAAGCAGGGGTATGGAGATGGAGCAGGAAATCTCCCGTCGCGGGCTTTACGTGCGGAATGATGGTGTGGCAGCCTTGTCATAGGTGCTAGCCCAGTGGACAGCAGGAATTTTCAAAGAAAAAGATACATGTTACCATCCCTAATTGAAAATGTTACCATGCTCCAAAAAGTAACACATGGTAACATTGTATCAAAATTCACGTTTCTTTCCACCCAACAACCCTAATCTTGATACGAGGTTAGGGTTGTTACTTTTTGCCCGGAAAGGCGCTAAACTTTGGACTTCTGGCTATCTACCCGTAACCCTATGCCCGTCTGGAGCAGCCTCTGGACGGGCATTTTTCGCGTTATGGACGAGTATGGGGTAACGGAAGAGGCTTTTTCCGTTACCCCATAAGGTTTTCCCGTTACCCCATTGGGGCTTCCCGTTTCCCCATTGAAAAACGGCCAGGATGCTCATTCCACCCTGACCGTGATCGTTTTTTCTCCTTTGAAGGTGAACGCCACTGTGCCATCGGCGGAGATGACCGCCTTCTGCACCAGCATGTTCCAAAGCTGATCCTGCCACTCCGTAAGCACCAGCGGCGCATTCAGCATTTCGTCGATGAAGCCCTCAATCATCCTGCTCCGGGCTGAACGTTCATCCCGCTCCGCTTTCAGCTTTGCCAACCGGGCTTCAGCTTTTTTAAACCGGGAATCGAACTCTGCCGCTTTCTGCTCAAAAGTAATTTTGTCCGCTCCTGTGGCTGCATAGGTGCGGACATGAGCGTTATTCAGCGCTACTACCTCATCGATCTCTTTCTGCGTCGTGTCGATTTTCTCATCCAGCGCCTTTGTGTCCCCCAGCAGACCAACCATCACCCTGCAGTCCTCTGCGATGCTTTCCCGGTCTGCCATCAGGAGGTTGTACGCTTTCAGGAACAGAGCCTTGATGGCCTCTTCCGTCAGGGTGGGCGTCCCACACTTCTCGCCTTTGCCGTACTTCCGATTGCAGCGCCAGATGACCTTGCGGTATGGATCGTTGGAGTGCCATACCTTCTGGCCATAGTAACCGCCGCAGTCCCCGCAGACGAGCCGGGAGGCAAAGATGCTTCCACCGCTGTACCCTCGTCCGATTGCCTTGCGCCGGGCCAGTTCAGCCTGTACTTTATCAAACTCCAGCGGCGGGATGATGGCGTCGTGATTGCCTTCCACATAAAATTGTGGCACTTCGCCCTCGTTCACCTTGTGCTTTTTCGTCAGGAAATCCACGGTGAAGGTTTTTTGCAGCAGCGCGTCCCCTTTGTACTTCTCGTTCGTCAGGATGCTCAGAACGGTCGATTCTGACCATTTCTTTTTCTTCATAGGCGTCGGGATGCCCTTCTCTTCCAGCATGTGGCAGATGCCGATGGGCGTCATGCCGTCCATAAAGGAACGGTAGATCAGGCGGACGGTTTCGGCCTCCTGGGGGTTGATCACAAGCCCTCCGTCCTCTCCGCGATCATATCCCAGGAAAGAGCTGTAGGCAACCGAGACCTTTCCGTCAGCCATACGCTTGCGATGACCCCAGGTGACGTTCTCCGAAATACTCCGGCTCTCCTCTTGGGCCAGGGATGACATGATGGTGATCAGCAATTCGCCCTTGCCATCGAATGTCCAGATGTTTTCCTTCTCAAAAAAGCATTCAACGCCATGATCCTTCAGTTTCCGGATCGTCGTCAGGGAATCGACGGTGTTTCTGGCGAAGCGGCTGACGCTCTTGGTGACAATGAGATCGATGCGTCCAGCCAGCGCATCCTCCACCATTTCGTTGAATCCATCCCTGTGCCGGGTGGTCACTGCGCTGATGCCCTCGTCGGTATAGACCTTGATGAATGTCCAGTCGGCATGGGATTGAATGAATTGGGTGTAGTAATCAACCTGGGCCTCATAGCTGGTGAACTGCTCATCGCTGTCTGTGGAAACGCGGGCATAACCCGCAACCCGGCGCTTGGCCAGGGAGGCGATAGGCGCTGTAGTGAACACGTTTTTCGTTGCCGGGATGGTGGTGATTGTCTTAGCCATGGTGCCTCCTCTTTGCGCGCTCTGCCGCCTGTACCTTCATCTCAGTCGTCCAACTTTTTGACCGTGAATCATACTGCCATTCTGCTGTTTTCTCGGTTCCGTCCTTTAAATGAAAGACCAGGCCGTTCGGGTAGACCGCCGTGATCTGATCAACGGTTTCCCGGAGAGCCTGCTCGTCAAAACTGTTCCAGCCGAACAGATCACAACAAATGCGTTTCAGCGTTTCATCCGGGATCTTCTTGCTCTGGCAGTAGGCTTTTCCTTCCTGAATGAAGGTCGGGCATGCCCAACGGGAAAGGCCATGATTCAGGACGCGTTTGAAGCGCCGTCCGCATGATGGGCAGAGAATCATGCCGGTAAAGGCGTAATGCTGAATCTTCTGCTTCAATGGGTAAGCGGCTAAAATCCGAGATAACGCATCCTGGGCGGCATCGAAAGTATCTTGATTGATAATGGCAGGATGCGTATCCGTCGCGTAGTACTGCGGCAATTCGCCATTGTTCTTAACTCGCTTTTTGTCCATGTGATTATTCACGAAAACCTTCTGCAGCAGGGCATTGCCGGTGTACTTCTCGTTACGGATGAGATCCCGGACGCGAGTCGTTGTCCATTTACCGCCGAAAGCGCCAAAGTGCTCATTTCTGTTCAGCCAGCGGGCGATGGAATTCAGCGTGTCCCCACGAATGACCCTGGCATAGATTTCCCGAACAATCTTGGCCTGCTCCGGATCAATCTCAATACCGCCCTTTTTGCTGATCCGATATCCCAGCATGGTGCGCAGGCACATCAGCTCACCCTCCGCAAAGCCTTTCCGAATGCGCCATTTCTGGTTGTCGCTGACGGATTTGCTTTCTTCCTGCGCGTAGGAAGCCAGAATAGTCAGCATTAGTTCTCCGTCAGCGCTTATCGTGTGAATCCGTTGTTCCTCAAAATAAACGTCAATTTGTAATGGCTTCTGTACTATCGCCCTCCAGATTTGCCGCATTATGGCGAATACGCAGGAGTGTGATGCTTGACAGAGCTGTATCCACAAGAAACAGGACAATCAATGATACAGAAACAATGTGCATCGCTGTGATGGTCAGTAATCCATAAAGTTTAAAAAGGAAGGGTTTAACATAGTAAACCATGCCTAAACCCAGAATACCGAAAGGAATCAATGTATCGGCGCATACCCGTCCATTGAGATTAAACTTCTTGGTAGAATAATCCCACCATCTGGCATGAAACGCCTTTTCCATGATATAGCTGGTGAGATATTCCAAGGTGCCGCAAAGCAGAATTGCCAAACCGAAAACAGCAAGCGGATCTTCCGTGAATTTTGATAATAACAACGTGATCATCACTGTGCCAAATCCGTATATCGGACACCAAGGACCGATCAGAAAACCACGATTGATAAAACGTTTGAATTGAATCAATTTACACAGAACTTCCATACACCATCCCATGAAAGAGGCTGTAAAGAAAAGAAGAATATAGGATTCGATAAGTGCAATATCCATCAGGATGCCTCCCTTCCGCAATGCTGTTGTGCGTTTTGAGAAACTTCCGTGTGTTCTATGAAAGAATCGTTTCCCATGATGGTCTGCGCGCTGTTCATTTTTTCATACAGCACCATTTGAAAAAACAGGATCAGATCAAGGAGAAGAAAAACACGCTTGATCATCCTCCGTCCCCCTTTCTTGATGAACGGTCAGGAAAGCTTAGCGGCACTTCTTCTTTTTCTTTGTTTCAACAATATAAGAAAGAGCTTCCTTTTCACGCTCTGCCAGGTAATTCCGGTAATTACAGTAAATCCTCTGTTTTTCTTTATCCGTCAAAGTCAGCATATATTTCCCGTAGCTGGTTCCCGCTTTTGAGGCAGCCCATGAAATGGCGTCCACCTGTTTATTCCTGGGCAGAGGAGGGCTGGATTTCATGAGGATTCATCCTTTCTGAATTTGTTGAGGCTTGCTTTTCGTGTCTCGCGCGCCTGGATAATGAAGGAACCTTTTCAAGTATTTTCTCTGTTTGGTTTATTCTATTTTCATCATTCAGACGCCTGGAAATCAGGTTCAGCAGCATGATGAATTCCAGGATGCGATCCCTGGTTTCCTTTGGAAGTTCTTTCATAGAGGAAAATGAAGATGTGATGGTTTTGACACGATCTTTTCTGACTTCTGATAACGTATGTGCACCTGAAGCGTTCAGCACGTCGAATAAAGCATCCACAAATTCCTTTCGTTCCTCCTGCGGGATTTTCTTCATCCACTTGCGTATCCTCTGGTCAGTGCGGATACTTTCCCGTGTCAATTCCGGCAGGGTGACAAAATGGTCGCCCATGATCTGCCAGGAAAGGCCGTCATGCTGGAGCAAACCGATTTGTGAGCTGTCCACGATCTGATAGTTGTCCGGATGCGCTAGCAGCATCCCTACCACGGAGGACTTGGGAACGATGGAGCGAATCTTGTGGGAAACTGCCTGATATGCCTCGGAGCTGAGGAACGCTTCCTGAAATCCCGGCCCATCATTGGACCAAACGCTGTCGATCCGCCTTTGAATCTCTGGCGACGCCTGAACAGCCGCGTAAACAGCCAAATTGCCGCCTTTGGAATGACCGCCCAGCAGCAGCCGATGATCGGGGTACTGTGCGGCCACCCGTTCAGTATATAAAACAGCTTCCTCCTGGGAAGGAACTTCCGGCATACAGGCCATCAGGAAATCTTCTTTCCATCCCGTTAGATCATCCGAGGTGCCGCGGAAAGACAGGTAGATTTGTTTTCGGGAGACAAGAATGGTCATGGCAGAAAATTGCTTCACTTGCTCCGTATCTAATATCTGCACAAGGCAGCTGAGCCGCATATTCCGAAAACGGCGCGTATCCGCCATCAGATACAGCATCCATTCCCGCAATTCCAGGGATGAGGCTTTTTCCGGATCAGGGCGCTGCGGAATGGCATGAAGGGAAAAGTATTCTGCTGCGGCACGCTGGATCGTAATGTCTTGCTTGCCGTTTTTCGGCACGATCCCCGAAAAATCCAAATAGCTAAGTGTGGAAAGAACCAGATTATCCACCTCGTTAAAGGGGCTTTGGGTTAATTTTAAATCTCCTCGCCACGTCAAATAAGAAAAGATATTATTCAAAAAGCGCACCCTTTCTATTACCAAATATCCTGCATGATGCCCACACCCAAAGCGCCGTCGCCCGTATGACAGGCAATACTGACAGAAAGAGGGTCTTTTTCGATCAAAAGGTCTGGAAACGCCGCCTGCAATTCGTTCCTCCAGGTTTCTCCAATCTCCGGGTCGCCGGAATAGGCCGCCCGGATCGCTACCTTTTGATCGGCAAAGCGGGTTTCCCTATCGAGCTTCAATGCCTCAATGATTTCGTGCATACCGTGCGCATCAGCCTGTTCCGGAGACAGCCCGCTGTTCGTATCTGTCAGAATTGCAATTTTGTTTTTTACACGCATATTCCTTCCGTAGATGGAGATTGGAAAGCAGAAGCAGCCCGATGGCTGCTTCTGCGGGAACACATTATGCTTTCAGCCCCAGATTGGTCTTTTCCCAGGGCATCATGCTGGCGTTGCTGCCGAAATGCCCGTAGCAGGACACCTTGGAAAAGCAGGGAGAGGTCAGGTGAAAGCGCCGAATGATGGCGGTGGGGCGGCAATCTGCCTGGTTCATGACAGCTTGATAAATCCGATGCTCCGGGATTGTGGCGGTGTCAAATGTGTCGATGCGAACGGACATGGGTTCCGCTAACCCGATGGCATAACTAAGCTGCACTTCGCACTTTTCCGCCCAGCCTGCTGACACGATGTTCTTGGCGATGTACCGAGCCATGTACGCACCGGAGCGATCTACTTTGGAAGCGTCCTTGCCGCTGAAAGCGCCGCCCCCATGCCGGGCATAGCCGCCATAAGTGTCCACAATGATTTTCCGGCCCGTCAATCCACTGTCACCTGCCGGACCGCCCACCACGAAACGGCCAGTAGGGTTGATGTAATACTGGGTGTTATCGTCCAGCATCCGGGCAGGCAACGTGGGCAGGATCACATGGGTCAGAACGTCGTCTCGCAGAGTATCCGTTTCCACGCTTTCGTTATGCTGGGTGGAAAGGACGACCGCAGCAATGCGCCTGGGCTTTTCGTCCTCATATTCCACCGTCACCTGGGTTTTTCCATCGGGCCGCAGATAGGGCAGCTCTCCGATGCGGCGCACATATTCCAGCCGCTTTGCCAGGGCGTGGGCCAGTTCGATGGGCAAGGGCATCAGGCTGTCGGTTTCCCGGCAAGCATAACCGAACATCATGCCCTGGTCGCCCGCACCGTTGTCTATTTCCTCCTCCGGCGTTTTGCGGCATACGCCCCGGGCAATGTCGGGGGATTGCTCATGCAAATCAACGGTGATGCGGCAGGTATTGGCATCGAAACCATTTCCCGGCTCCGTATAGCCGATCTCGCTGATGACCTGGCGGGCAATGTCCTCGTAATCCACCTGAGCCGTGGCGGTCACTTCCCCGAAAATATGTACCTGATCGGTGGCACAAGTGACTTCGCATGCAACGTGTGCGGCAGGATCCTGGGAGAGGATAGCGTCCAGGATGCGATCCGCGATCTGATCGCATACCTTATCCGGGTGTCCGCTTGTTACGGACTCAGACGTAAAATAGTGAATCATATGGTGTTATGCTCCAACACATACGCCTTGCGTTCTTCGGGGATCTCGTCCCAAAGCTGTTCTGCCTTGCCCTGCCAGCACTCCGCGTAATGATCGCATTTTCCGCAAAGATGCTCAGCGCTCTCTGGCGATTGCAGGTCGGTGGATTTGGCCCCGGTTTTTTCGATCATGCCCCGCAGCTTGTGGGGATTCTCCAGCATGGGGCAGGGCTGGAACATATTGTCGTTGAAGGGCTGCCCATCGTGATACGCCTGGAACAAAGGAGAGCGCAGCCCCTCTAAAATGGTCTTTTCCCGAATGTTGGAGTCGGAATAATGAATGAACACGCAGGGGTCCATATCGCCGTTGGCGTTGATGTGGAAGTACCTGCGGCCTCCGGCAATGCAGCCGCCCACATATTCGGCGTCATTCTGGAAATCCATGGTGAACAGCGGCTTGCGCCCTCGCAGGTCCCGCAGACGGCGATAGACCGCCTCCCGCTGTTCGGGATTGGGGAGCAGCACCGGCGCGGCGTCGTTGCCTACGGGCATATAATGGAAATACCAGATGAAGTACGCGCCTTTTTCAATCAGCATATCAAAGTATTCCTCTGACGTGATGCTTTCATAATTGACGCTGGTATAGCAGGAGGAAATACCGTAGATCAGCTTCCGTTCGTGCAGAATATCCATGGCCCGGATCACCTTGTCGAACACGCCCTGTCCCCGGCGGCTATCGGTGGGTTCCTGGAAGCCTTCCAGGGAAATGGCGGGCACGAAGTTTTTAACCCGCAGCATTTCATCGGCAAAGGCTTCGTCGATCAGGGTGCCGTTGGTGAAGCACAGGAACACGCAGTCGTCGTGCTTTTCGCACAGCCTGATGATGTCGGCTTTGCGCACCAGCGGCTCGCCGCCCGTGTAAATGTACATGTACACGCCCAGCTCCTTGCCCTGGCGGATGATGTCGTCGATCTCGTCGAAGGAAAGATTCAGCTTGTTGCCATATTCCGCCGCCCAGCAGCCGGTGCAGTGCAGATTGCAGGCGGAGGTGGGATCCAGCAGGATCGTCCAGGGAATGTTGCAGTTGTATTTTTCTTTCAGTTCCAGCTGCTTGGGCCAGCCGATCATGTTTTCATTGATGAAGAAATTGACGGCTACGGTTTTCAGCACTTCCTGATCCACGTCGCCAATCAAGTGGCGGATGTAGCGGTAATAGGGATTTTCCGGATTCTCAATGGCGTCCTTCACCTGCTCCAGCTGATGGGGATACATTTTCCCGGCGTACTTTTCTGCCCAGGAAAACAGCTTGCGCATATTTTTCTCCGGGTCTTTGTACAGATAATTGAAAGCTTGCTCCAGGCCAAATTTTTTTATCGTTGTCGATACGCTCATGTTTTCGTCCTTCCTTTCGTCGTTGTCGTATAGGTTGGTACCTGACCAAAATATAACAAGACGCGACAGAAAACGATATAAACAAAACCGGCGTTTCATCCAAAAATCAGATAAAACGCCGGTTTTGACCATTTTTGTGCAAACATGCGGTTTTGACTATTTTCCCTTCGGATCACTTTGCGAGGAATGAAGCGCCTGGCAGATAAACCCATGCAGGACCTTGCTCATCCGGTCAATGCCCTCATCAATATCTTCCTCCATATTATTCCAGCAGAATTTGAGAAAAAAACCGAAAAAGGCATATCGGCAGAAAGTGGCGATATCCTCAATCTCTTTCTCCGGGACGCTCCTTCCCTGCGCCTCCTTGCGAACATAGCTGTCAAAAACGTCGTTCGTCGATGAGAACACAAATCGCTCCAACTGATCCCGGGACAGGGAATTCATGATATGCTTGACGATTTTCTGATTCTTTTTGCAATTTTGCAGGAAGGCTTTCAAATTCTTTTCCCAGGAATCCGTACTTCGCTCGTGGCTGAACTGGGCCAGTTTCTGTGTCATCCATTCATCCAGCAACTGATAAATATCCTGATAGTGATAATAAAACGTATTATGATGTATACCGCAGCGCTTCACCAGCATGGAAACGGTGATTTTATCAAAAGGCACTTCCTCCAGCAGTTCCTGAAACCCTTGCAAAATGGCTTTTTTAGTCAGGCTTCTCATACGGTTTCCTCCTCACGCACGGGAATGATGCGGGGCAGACTGACAGCAAAAGACAAAATTATTGATATCCCCTCTCCACCTTCTGTTGGATCATCTCCATGCGGCGGTCCAGCACATCGCTGATTTCTGCGCATTCCCGCAATTCCTTTTCGATTTCAGGCGTGATGATAACGTCTTTTTTGTATCGGATTTTATGCTCCAGGCTGGCCCACCAATCCATGGAGATGGTACGGAACTGCACCTCCACTTTCATCAGCTTCTTTTGATCGTGGAGATAGATGGGAATTTGGACGATCAGATGCAGGCTGCGGTAGCCGTTTTCTTTGGGATTGGCGATATAGTCTTTCCTTTTGAGCAGCGTAATATCGTCCTGCTTGAGCAGAGCGTCAGCCAGCATGTAAATATCCGATTGGAAGGAGCAGATCACACGCACACCGGCTACATCACAGATGCTTTCCTCAATGCTTTCCGCCGTCAGGGGCACCTGCTTTTTAATCAATTTATTGGCGATACTTTCCGGCGTTTTGAGCCGGGTCTTGATCGTTTCAATGGGATTGTGATCATATTGCAGGGACAGTTCTTCATTCAGTACATTGAATTTCGTTTCCACCTGCATCATGGCGCAGCGATAGTAGGCCATCAATTCTTTATACGGCAAAGCCAACTGATGGATTCTCCCCTTGATTTCTCCCTGTGAAATACGATTCAATACAGCTTGTTCGATCATGCCGAGGTTTTCTGATTTTCTTTCCGTCATATCTTTTGTCCTCATATTCTGGCAACACATTCATTTCACGATTACTATGAAAACGGGGATGTCGATGGGAAAGGCAGTGTTGATGTTGAAAAACTTGCCATCGGCATCCCCTATATAGATATTTCACCGACCTGGAGAGGGGATATATCCAGATCGGAGAAATAACGCAAGAACTGTTCAGCTTCATACTGTATCGCTTTGAAAACAATATCTGATTGTTCTCGAATATTTAGACTTGTTGCGCTATCGAAGGCGGTAGACCTTGGATTGATTTGGACGATTCGGGCACTCGGTCTGATAT
>JAEEGF010215694.1_pt1 | contig 12553 bp, 8 predicted proteins | sample 9134171 | NCBI WGS metagenome assembly JAEEGF01 (sample SAMN16246542, study PRJNA631951) | gut metagenome | biome: gut microbiome; feature: rumen; material: AP-attached | host: Bos | place: Iran: Karaj | collected 2018-10 | reverse complement strand
TTGGGCGAACCGCAAGTGGGCGGCTGCGCTGCCGCACTGGACGGTCAACGAGTTTTTCAAGGAACTGGAAAAGCTCTTGCTCTGCGAGTTTGACATTGACCACGCAAAGGCTCTCGTCACCTGCTCGGTCACGAGCGAGAACGTGGGCAATGCCGGCACCATCTATATCGACAAGGTGATTGACGCTTTCTCGGTGGAAGTCTCCACCGACGAGGACAAAGACGGTTACAAGCCAATGCTGAATCAAGGCTTCGCAGAGGGCGGTCATAGATTGGATAACATCTATAACGCACAGTGGTACATCGACAAGAAGACACGAGCAGACGGTACGGTGACTTGTACCGAATGGCCCACGCTGCAAGACCTTTTCAACAGCAACTTGCCGCAGGATTCCGTCAGCGACACTGGCGGCGGTCGAAGCGACTACGCCCAATATCCAGGCGGCAAGTGGGGCTTGCACCATGTGCAGGACATAGATACTTACTTCGTTCTCGAAGTGATGAAACGTGTGGAGTACAGGACTACTCCTTTCACGATACACTCCGAGCACATGAAGTGGGGGAATGTGTGTAGGCTGGTACCAGTGAACCGCTTCGGTCCAGTCATTCTCGACAAGGAGAATGAGGACGATGTAGAGGAGATAGGCATCATTCCTGCTTGGATAGACGAGACCGACGAGACCTATGGCAACGTCGTTTTCCTTGACTGCGGAGAGAGCGGTGACGACGACACGAACTCGGCACATCAGACACACCAGTACGTTCCCGATGGTGTGACGTGGCAGGAGCACGTCGAACCCGATGTGCCTATCCAGTTCGGGGCATTTTCAGCAGTGAGTGATGGAGAGAAAGAGAAGTCGGGTGCCGTGTTCGACAAGCTCTTTGTCGCCTTTTGGTGGGGCGACTACCTGCGCAACAAGCCGCAGTTGCCCCATCCGTGGACGGACACCTTCGACATGACTTACTCCTATGTCGAGCCGCCAGTGCTGACCGACACAAGCCAGCTCACCATCATCTGGGGAGTGATTTACAGCGGACGCAACTACTCGCTGCGAATCAACAACAACGCCTACGGACAAGGGAGCGAGCGGTCAACCTACATCGAGGTTGACCAGAAGAAGAAGTACTCCTTCTCCTTCCTCGCCGATGAAATCCCCAATGTCCGAAGCTTGTTCTTCATCGAGGGCAAGAAATACTTGTGCGCCAAGATCACAGCCCAGTTTGACGAGAACGGCATGAGCCATCTCCTCAAAGGCGAGTTTTACAAGGTAGTATAGTTATAAAGGTAGCGATAAGAAAAGCAAAAGAAAGCACCTGCTCCTTGAATTTCAAAGTGCAGGTGCTTTTCTGTTGCGGTCACTAGGAAAGTAACACATTAGGAAACAATGAGGGAAGCGCTAAAGGAAGCGCTAAAGGAAGTGCTAAAGGAAGCGCAAAAGGAAGCGCTATGAGTAGCGCGAAAGGGAGCGCATAAGGAAACTCCTCTTGCGCCGCCACAACCTTCATCGTTTGCCGTAGAGCACCCAGTCAAGAACCTTGCGGTTTGCTTCATCAACTTTGCTTTGGTCAAAGTCAATGTAAATGTCAGTGACAGTGTTGTTTCCGTGTCCTAACGCATGGGCAATAGTGTCACGAGGGATGTCCAGGCTCGCAGCAATCGTTGCCCATGAATGCCTCGCCCAGTAAGTTGAAATATCAGGAAATAACGGATTGTATTCCTTTTTCCCGCCCAGACCGCTGCGCTTCACCGGGCCAATCTTCTTCAATGCTCGGTTGAGTCGCTTGGTGTAATCCTTGTAGTCGCCGTATCGGTCGAGGATGTCGAGCAGCCATTTCTTGCCACGATACTTGTTTATTATCTCCAATGCCTCAGGTTCCACCTTTATGCTATAAAGGCGCTTCGTTTTTGCGCGATAGAAGTTGATGCGACCATCATTGTCAATCTCTTTCAGATTGCAGAGGTCAATGGCATTAATGCCTAATAGCATGAACATCAACTTGAACATGTCAAGGTACTGCTGGGCATGCTTTTCACAAGGGAAATTGAAGAGCTTTCGGAGATTCTCCACTTTGAGATTGCGCTTGCGAGTTTCCACGTTGCGTATCTTCATACGGCGGAAGGGGTAGAATGAAGTGATGTCATCGTCTATCGCCTCGTTGAAAACGGCACGAATGTTACGCAGATGGATGTTGCGGGCATTGCGAGACGGCGATTGGCGTCCTAGGTAAGTGTCGAAACCTACTAGCCACTCCTTGGTTACGTCCTCAAAAGCCAGTACTTCGAGTTGTTCTCCGACGTACTCATACATGCGCTTATATGTTTCCATATATAAGCGTTTTGTACTCTCGCTTTTGCTCTCTGCAAACATCTTGAAGCGAGTACCGAAGAGTTTCGCTTTGCGTTCCTTTTCTTCCTTTGCCTCGGCTTTTTCAGGATTAAGCTGATACAGAATGTAATTCTTCAGCTCTGCGGTTCCCATTGAACCAAGCTTCCCCTCGTTTGCCAAAGAAAGGATAGTTGTGTCTACTAGCCGCTTTACATTAGTAATGTAGGCATTCATGAGCATTTGGTCGGGATGGTTGACCACACGCAGTTTTTTGTAATCCCATTGATTTGGGAGAATCTTGACGTCTAAAGAAATGTATGCGGACATCTTTTTGTGTGCAATTCCAATCTTTAGCACACAAGGATTTCCTGACTTTACTTTTCGCTCGTCAAGATAAAGTCTGCTATTCGCCATAGTCAAATAGTGACGCACTTTTGTCAAAGTCGCTCGTCTAGTCGCTCGCCAGCTTGCCAATTCGCCCATCTAGTCGCTTGTTTGGTCGCTCGTCTAGTCGCTCGTCTAGTCGCTCGTCAAACGCTCCTAGATGCACTAGAAAGATAAAACTTGATACAAAAATGCGGTTTTTTTTTGACCCATTGAAGGCAAAGAATAAAAAGAAAAAGCGCTGATAATTAGGTTATTAACCTTGATTATCAGCGTTTTTCAATCAGTCGGGATGACTAGATTCGAACTAGCGACCCCACGCCCCCCAGACGCGTACTCTAACCGGACTGAGCTACATCCCGAATGAACTTAACGGTGTGATTTCCGAAAAGCGATGCAAAGGTACTGCCATTTTCTGAACTGAGCAAATAATTCGGCTATTTTTTTTGAAAAAAGTGTTTTTTAAGAGATTCTTCTCAATTCTCTACCCCAAAATTCACAATTTAGGTTTGAGATAATCGTTTCTTCTGTGTGCTTCCAAATCAATCAAGCGATGAAACCATACTTTTTGCGCCGTTGGGTGCGTTGCCTCGTTGTTTTCATGGTCATTCTTACATTGCGAGTGGCATGGTGTCGCCTGTTGCCGCATGATGATCCTGAGGGCAGTAATTTGTTGGTTAATGTGGTGTTTTCGGCTGTCCTCACTGCAATCTATGCACTAATTGACTGGCTTTTCGTCAAGAACCGCATGAGGAATAGGTGAACTCTATTCTCAATTAGAACGGGTATCCTACCGAGAAGTGGAACTCGCTGTCGCGTTTGAAGCGAGGATGGACCAGTGGCCAGGGTTCCTGATCCATAGCGGGGTTGTGCGCCTTCATGCCCATATCCAGGCGCAACAAGAAATAGTTGAAGTCCAGACGGATGCCCAACCCATAAGCCAACGCAATCTGCTCATAGAACTTGTTGAAGCGAAACACGCCACCTTGTTGGACCTCATAGTCACGAATGGTCCAGATGTTGCCAGCATCTATAAACAGGCCCAACTCGATGACCCAGAACAGCTTGGCACGGTACTCCAGGTTCATGTCTAGCCGGATATCGCCACATTGATAGATGAATCGGCTCTGAGACTTGGCTGCGTTGAAGCAACCTGGTCCCAGTGTGCGCACGCCCCAACCACGCACGCCATTAGCTCCGCCGGCATAGAATCGTTTTTCGAACGGCAGTACTGTGCTATTGCCATAGGGTACCGCCACGCCTGCGCCAACGTGAAAAGCCAGAGAGTGCCGCGAGTTGAAAAAGTGTGTGAGGGCATAGTCGACCTCGGCCTTGGCATACTGCGCATAGCGGATACCGAACACCTTGTAGGAGTCGTCATCCTCGTGCTTCTGGCCCGTGATTCGTGAGATGCCATAGAGCAGGTTGCCTGCCGTCTCGGCCGCAGCACGGATCGTGTACACATTGGACTGGAAACTGCGCGCCATCGGCCCCGGCTGCACCTTGTTGGTCTTGTAAAAGTTATACCCCATGCGCATGATGAAGTGGTTCTCATAGCTGTAGCGCAGCAGTGGATTGGCGATGCTGTCCAGGAAGTTGCTGCGGCTCTTGGGAAGGTACACGTAGTTCAAGTCAACAAGATTGAATGTGTGGCGCATGCGTGCCTGTTGCTCTGTCCACAGGTAGCGCCACGCAGCGCCAGCAATGATGCGCGTATACTCGGGGCGAGTCTGGTAGTTGAAGCTGGTGGCCAACTCGGTCGAGGCCTGAATTTTGTTTTTGAACTCGCGCGACAAGAAGGGAAATTTGAACTTGGGGAAAGTAATGCCCACCTCGCCAGCATACTCCGAGTAGTTGTTGTTAATCAAGCCGTTGAGGTTGCCCGACAGGCTCTCATAGCTCATGCGGAACTTGGCATTAAGCGTCTCGGAACCTCGCATCAAGTTGCGGTGTTGATAGTCGAGACCGATGCCGAAACCTAGGTCGCCCTCGCTGTTGGTGCCCTCGAGCGACACCGAGATTGCCTGCGACTTGTCACGCTGCAGCAGCACATAGGCGTCGAGCCAAACCTTGCCGTCGACCTCGCCCACGGGACGCACATCGATGTTGATAAACTTGACGATGCCCAATCGCCCTAGTGCCTTGTAAGTGCGGTCGACATCCGCAGCGTTATATAGCTGGCCAGGTTTGATAAAGTTGCACTCGTCGATGACACTATTGCGCAGGTAAGTATCATCGTCGTGGAGAATGAGCAGCTTGCCGTAACGAGTGGTGTCGGGGGCGAAGTAGCCGTCGTGCATCAGCACAGGGTCGTAGTTGGTGACATAGGTCACCTGCCGCACATAGAATGGACGATGCTCGGTGTAGTAGGGCATGCGCTCGCTGCGGTAAGGAGCGCGGGTGTTCAGCGTCAGGTCCACCTCACGCGACCCCGCTGCCGTGTCGGCATCAAAGGTTACATACTCCTTGCCGAACGCGTAGTATCCATGGCGCCGTAGCGCAGTGGTGATTTCCTGACGCCATTGGTCGAGTCGGTTATGGTCCAGCAGCGAACCCACATGCACTGGAGCCATGGCGGTGTCGGCAAGAATGATGCGTCGCAGCGAGTCGTCGGGGATGTTGTAAGAGATGGAACGGATGTAGTAGGGGTCACCCAGCGTGATGTCGTAGTCTACGCGAGCCTTACGCTTGGCGCTGTCGGCATCTACGCGATAGGTCACTTCGTTGTTCATATAGCCGCGGTTACGCAACGCCATGTTCAGTTGGTGTGCGCTGGCCTCAGTGAGCGTACTGTCGTAGATGACGGGTGGTGCGCCCACACGACGTATCCAGCGGTTGAACCAGTTGGTCGAGTCGCGTCCGCTCATGTTGTAGATGGCGAGCTGCAGCTTCATGCCGCCCAGCACTTTGTGGTTCTCGGTCTGGCGCAGGTAGTTGGTCAGGTCCGATACTACCACATCCTTGTGTTGGGCACCATCTGCGATGTTAATGCGGGTACGGTCGAGCAGCAATTGCCCTGCCGGCACATGCTTGGTCGACGAGCAAGACGCAACCACAATGCATAGTGCCAAATGAACAATGCACAACACAACCTTGCGTCCCAGCCTTGGCCAGGACGCAGGTGCGGATCTATATGGTATAGCAGCTAGCAATGAGGGGGATTATCTGCGAATCTCGAAGTTGAGCGAGTTTTGATCGAGGACAGTCTGGAAATCGGGATAGCGGCGCACGAGCTTAAGGTTAACATAGGGTGTCTCGTTAACCTTGATTTCGTAAAGGTTGCCATAGCCGTTGGCCAGTGCGCTGCGCAAGTATTCCATTGACTTCGTCTTGTCACCTGCCTCATAGTCGCCAATGTCACTCAGTAGCGCCGATGCCAAGAAGTAGCTATCGCCGCCAATGATGCGGTTGTCCTGAATAATCTTGTTGGCCCATGCGCGAGCCTCGTCATCACGGCCTAATTCATGCAGGGCAAAGCCACGCAGACTTGCCATGTCATCGCCGCATGCTAGTACGCGTTCGAAGGTCTTGTTGGCAGTAGCGGCATTGTTTTGGCGATATTTCTCAATCCAACCCTTGAGCAACAATGCCTCGGCGTTCTTGGGGTTGATGGCAAGCAAGGCGGTTAGCTTGGCGATAGCCTCCTTGTCGGCACGGTGGCTCGACAGCAGGCGCGCCTGCTCTAGCAAGATCGACTCGTTGTTGGGTATCATCTTGGCAGCCTGGTCCAGCGTCATCGTTGCTGCCTCAGGGGTCTTGAGATTCTGCTCGCACTGTGCCTTCAGCACATAGTATTTAGCATCAGGGTTCTCATTGAGGGCTATGGCCTTGTTGACGTTGGTCAGCGCTTCGGCATAGTTCGTCAACGCCATCTGGCACTGAGCGCGGTAGAAGTAGATGCTGTGGTAATCATAGAGGTTGTTCTCGACGATAAAGTCGAGGTTGCGCAGGGCCTGGCCATAGTGGTTTTGGCGCATGGCAATGACAGCGCGCAGATAGTGGAACATGCCCACTTGCGGCGCCTTGTCGATGCTTGAGGCAAGAACATTCATCACCTCATCGTAATGCTCGTCGCTCATGTTGATGAGCCGGCGCATTGCGGCACCCTCGTCATTGCCCACGCTCATTGCCGAGATCAGGTCTTGGGCGGCCTGCTCATACTGTTGCGAGCGCAAGAGGATGTCCGACCGGTTCAGGTAGACCTGCGGGTTGGCGGTAAACAAGGTGACGGCCTTGTCGCTGTACTCGTAGGCCTTGCCAAAGTTGTTGCGAGCCAACTCCACACGGGCCAGCCAGTAGTGCGCGTCATAGTTCATAGGACTCTCGCGCAAAATGGTCTTGAAGTTCTTTTCGGCGGCATCCATGTCACCCAGGTTATAGCAGGCCTTGCCCATCAAGTCGATGAGTGCCAACGACCGAGGGTTGATAGCGGCTGCTGCTTGCAGAGTCTCCACCTCGTCCTCATACTGTTCGAGGGCGGCTTGGGCACGTGCCTTGAGCAAGTAGGTGTCAAACTTTAGCTCGTTCTCCTTCTTGGGCACTTGATCCACGACGATGTCGGCATCGGCGATAGCCTTAGCATAGTCACCATTGAGAAACAGTTGGTTGGCACGGGCAAAACGGGTGTTGTAGTCATCGGGGTTTTCGGCCAGGGCATTATCATAGACATTCATGACGGCAGTCTGGATGCGCTGGCGCACACGTTCGTCATCGTCGGTAGTTTGTGCCGACATCGAGATGACACACAGGGCAAGCATCGTTGCCCAAAAAAACTTTTTCATTTCTTCTTTCTATTCAGTAGTTGTGTTGTTATCAAAAATCTGTCTAAGTCGGCTATGCCATAGCTGTGGCGTGGCCATTCTCAATTGGCTTGGTCGAGTGTGTGAATAATGGCGCATGCCATGACCGCGGCGGTCTCGGTGCGTAGGCGGCTCTCGCCCAGGGTCACGGGAATGAATCCTGCAGCCAGTGCCGCTTGTACTTCCTCTGGGCTAAAGTCGCCTTCTGGGCCAATGAGTACTTGAACATTGCTGCCAGGGTGGTATTCCTGTGCCAAGGCTCGCCGTTGCTCACGTGGAAGCATCGCGTCGCAGTAAGCAATGAAGCGCTGCCCGTCGAATGGGGCTTGGATGACCTGCATCACCGTGTTCATCTCATCGCAATGTGGCAGAGTGGCGCCCAGCGATTGTTTCATCGCCGCGACCATCACTCGCTGGATGCGATCGGTCTTGAGCGTGGTGCGCTCGCTGTTGTGGCCATGCAGTGGGATGAAACGATCCATGCCCATTTCGGTACATTTCTCCACAGCCCACTCAATGCGGTCAAGGTGCTTGGTCGGTGCCACGGCTAGGACAATCTGGTGGCCCCATGGCGTGGGAACCTGAACCGACTTAACGACTTCAACGCTGCAACGCTTGGGGTGAGCTAGCGTGATGCGCATGGTGTAACAGGTGCCCTGACCGTCGACGACCTCGATGAGGTCGCCCTCGGTCAGGCGCAACACTTTCACGGCATGCCGCGACTCATCCTCGCCCAGTGTGAGCGTTGTCGCTATTTCGGGTTCGTAAAACCGATTCACTTTTCCTCAGGAACGTGCTTGTATTGGAATAAGAACATGAACGACACGGCGACCACGAGGGCAAAGCCAGCGAAGATGAACCATGCGCTCTGCCAGCCCGTGTCGGTGTTACCCACCAGGAAGCCAGCCTCGTTCCAGTGACAATAGTGGTCGATAATCTTGCCGGCGGCAAGCGTTCCGATGGTGGCGCCCAGACCGTTGGTCATAAGCATGAATAAGCCCTGAGCCGAAGCTTTCACCTTGGGGTCGCATTCCTTGTCGACAAACAGGCCGCCCGACACATTGAAGAAGTCGAACGCCACGCCGTAGACAAGGCACGAGCCGACGAACAGCAGCACACCCGGCATGGCAGGATTGCCAAGACCAAAGAAACCGAAACGCAATACCCAGGCAAACATGGCGATGAGCATTACCACCTTAATGCCATACTTGCGCAGGAAGAACGGAATCAACAGGATGCACAATGCCTCGGCAATCTGCGATAGCGAGATGAGCATCGTGGCATTGTTAGCACCAAACGAGTTGGCCATGGCGGCGTCGGCACTGCCCTTAAAACTGGTAAGGAAAGGCGTGGCATAGCCGTTGGTCACCTGCAGCGACATGCCCAGCAGGGCCGAAAAGATAAAGAACAGCGCCATCTTCTTAGTCTTGAACAATTTGAAGGCGTCCAGACCGAACGACTCGGCCAGCGACTGAGCGGGCTTGGGCTGAAGCTTGCACTGTGGCAAGGTCATGCAATAGCAGAACAGCACAACGCTCAGGATACCCGATACCAGGAACTGATAGTAGGTATACTGAAACTTGTTGGCGTTCTCGGCCAGCGTGAAAAAGAAGCCGTTATCAAGGGTGGCACAATTGACAAACCACATGGTAGCGATGAAGCCCACGGTACCAAACACGCGGATAGGCGGGAAGTCCTTGACGGTGTCCATGCCCGCATCCTTAAGGATGGTGAACGCTGTGGTGTTGCTCAATGCCAGAGTGGGCATATAGAATGCCACGCTCAGGGTATAGATGGTAATAAACGCGGCCTTGTTGGGCAGCACGCCGGCTGCCTCGGCATTCATGCCCATCATGAACAGGGCAATCATGGCTGCACCTGCTAGCAGATGGCAGATACCCAGCAGGCGCTGAGGCTGAATCCACTTGTCGGCGACGATGCCCATGATCGTGGGCATGAAGATGGACACGATGCCCTGGATGGCGTAGAACCACGAGATTTCACTGCCCATCCCGGCCTTTCCCAGATAGTTGCCCATGCAGGTGAGGTAAGCACCCCACACGGCGAACTCCAGGAAGTTCATCACGATTAGTCTTAGCTTGATATTCTTCATAATTGCGCAATATTTGATGATGATTAATATATTCTGCTGTTAAACAACTTGCAAAGGTACAAATAATCTTATGATTTCTGTTCCTTTGACTCGAGGATTTTCTTGATCTCGGCAGCGCGCTCGTAGTCTTCATCGTCGATGCATTGCTGCAAGCGAGCCTCTAGGCGTTCCAGTGGCAGTTCGTCCAACGGTAGCGAGTCGAGGTGCGCCTGTGGCATGCCATCTTCATCGGGGATATATCCAGCGCGGTCCAAGATTTCGCGCGTGGTGTAGATGGGGCATTTCACCCTGACGGCAATAGCTACAGCGTCGCTGGTGCGTGCATCCAGCACCTGGATACCGCCGTCAGGACCTGTGAGGTGGATGTGCGAGGCAAACACGCCGTCGGCAAAGCTGTAGATCTCGATATAGTCGGGAAATATGCCAAAGCGGTGAAACATGCTCACCATTAGGTCGTGTGTCAAGGGACGGGGTGGTACAATTGACAACAGATGCGCTTGGATAGACTGCGCCTCGGCCATCCCGATGACAATGGGAATGCGAATGGGGCCATTTTTCTGCTCCATTACCAGGGCAAACACTCCAGTGTCTAACTGGTTCCGTGTGATGCCTAACACTTTCAGTTCTATTTGCTCACTCATTCTCCGTTATTTGGTGATTACTCCGCTGCCGTAGCACAAGTAGCCTTGCGCGTCGTAGATAACGGCAAACTGGCCAGGGGCGATGCCTTGCACATCCTGTTCGCTCTCGATGAGCCACTCGTCGCCGCCGATGTGCGATAACTGGGCGCGCATCATAGTGGGGGTGTGGCGGTTCTTGAACATGATGGTTTGCGGGCCGTTCTGCTCTTGCCACGGGTTGCCGCTGATAAAGTGCATCTCATCGACGTGGAGGGTACGACCATATTGTTTCTCGGCACCATAGCCACCCGTGACGTAGATGACATTGTCGTGCACATTCTTTTTCACCACATACCATGGCCCGCCACTCAAGCCCAGGCCCTTGCGCTGACCTATCGTGTGGAACCAGTATCCCCGGTGTTCACCCAGTTTGCGGCCAGTTTCTAGCTCGATGATTGGACCAGGCCGTTCGCCCAGGTGACGGCGAATAAAGTCGTTATAATCAATTTGTCCAAGGAAGCAGATGCCCTGGCTGTCGCGGCGTTGCGCGTTGGGAAGGTGCTGCTCCAGGGCGATACGGCGCACCTCGCTCTTGGGCAGGTGCCCAATGGGGAACATCAGGTGACACAGCTGTTCATAGGTAATCTGCGCCAGGAAGTCGGTCTGGTCCTTTACCGGGTCGACTGCGGTAGCAAGGTACTTCACCCCGTCGACTTCGCATGTGGTGGCATAGTGTCCTGTGGCGGTCATGTCAAACTCGTGTCCCCAGCGTTGCTCAAAGTAGCCGAACTTGATCATGCGGTTGCACATCATGTCAGGGTTAGGCGTCAGGCCTGCCTGCACCGTGCGCAAGGCGTAAGCCATCACATTGTCCCAGTACTCCTGATGCAGCGACACGACCTCGAGCCGAAGGCCATACTTGCGACAAATGAGTGAGCACATCTCAATGTCCTCCTCAGCGCTGCAGTCGCCCTCGTCATTGTCAAGCCCAATGCGTATGTAGAACGGGTGCAGTTCGTGCCCCTGCTCCATCAGCTGGTGCACGACCACGGCGCTATCCACGCCACCCGAAATCAATACTGCAATTTTCATTTACGCTTGTTCAAGGATAGAGTCATCATCGTTGCGCTCAAGGAGTTGGGCCGAGATGATGTAGTCCAGCGAAATCTTGCCTGGGCCCGAAAGCAGCAGGAACAGGAAGATGCCGATGAACATCACGGGGTAACCTGGCTGGAAGGTGAACAAGGTTGGCGTCACCGTTTCGTATGACGAGTAGGCAAACACCTCAGCAACGCACATCACCACTAAGGGTGGAATTACCGCGATGCGAGTGAGGAACCCCAAAATAATTAATGTAGCACAGACCGACTCAATAATAATAAGCATCATCATCGAGGTGTCGGGTGCCATGCCCCAGAACCCGTCAAAGCCTTCTGGCAGGTGCCCAAGATCCATGAATTGTCGCACACACACGTGCAGAAACATCACGCCAACAAACAGGCGCAAAAACAGTCGCGACAGATTGCTGTAGGTATAACCCGTACAGAATAATAAGATTCGTTTAAATAGTGCTTTCATCCTTCATTAAAAAGCAAAAACTATTAACTCTCAACTATTAACTATTAACTCTCAACTAATTGGACAGCCCCTCTTTGAGCTCGTCTACCGAGATGTTCTTGGTCATGAGCAACATGTCGCGGTCTACGATATAGCAGCAAGGCAATGCGCGGAAATCATAGGTCTTCAATGCATCTTCGCTGCACACATTCAGCCACTGCTGGGGCATCGTTGCAGCGAACTCTGGCTGATACTTGCCAAGGTAGATACTGATGACCTTGAGTGCTCCCTCGGCAGTGAGTGCTTCCAGGTTGGAGTCAGCGCTCAAACGCGTGCGCCCAATCGAAGAGTCTACACCGTCGGTATAGAAGAAGAGTACTGTTGTCGTGGTGTCACTTACCGCCGAGAGCTTGCTCTTACTGCCGTCGGCCAGCACCAAATCGATGTCGGGAAGCGGTTTTTGCTCTTGACATGTGTTGATACGGGCGAGCTGGTCGGCATAGTAAGCGCGTACCTCCTTTTTAAGCATCGAGTTGGCTGCCAGCGGTTTGATAAACTCAACATAGACCTCGTCGCTGTAATATACAGCAGTAGGGTAGAACAGGCTCAATTCAGCAGCCTGACCCACCTTCAGCAGGTTAGATGTATTGCTGCGTGCTTTGTTCATCAAGTTGCCAATTGAGGTCATCACCACGTTGCGGTTGGCATATTGGAAGAAGCCCACAAAGTCGCGAAACGCTTGCAGGAAGTCGTC
>JAEEGF011690689.1_pt1 | contig 12554 bp, 9 predicted proteins | sample 9134171 | NCBI WGS metagenome assembly JAEEGF01 (sample SAMN16246542, study PRJNA631951) | gut metagenome | biome: gut microbiome; feature: rumen; material: AP-attached | host: Bos | place: Iran: Karaj | collected 2018-10 | reverse complement strand
GATTAATTTTGCAGTGCAGAAGAAAAGAAAGGATTTAAGTTATGGCAAGATCAAACATTCCAATGGTGATTAACCTGCGTCAGAACACGAACGACGACAGCACCGCATTCGGCAAGTGGTTCGCAGAAGTAGACTCGAAGGAGCCCCTGAACCTCAAGGGTTTCGCCAAGCACATGACCAGTCACGGCAAGATCGCCGACTATCAGATGTGTGTGCTGGTACTCGGACAGGTCGTTGAGTGCATGAGCGAGCTGCTCTCTCAGGGTCATCCCGTGAAGCTCGACGGACTCGGCACCTTCTCCCCCACCGTCGATGGCCAGGGCAACGGCAAGAACGACATGGAGACGGCCGTCGCAGTGGGTCCCGAGGCGATGATCAACGGCATCAAGATCAACTTCACGCCGGAGAACACCAAGGGCGAGAAACTGACCTCGCGCGCCTTCAAGGAGCAGTGCATCTTCGAGTACGGCTACGTCGTGCAGAGCGAGATCCGCACCGTCAACGGCAAGCAGCGCCGCGTGCAGAAGAAGACCCCGCTGAGCTACGTGCTGGCTCCCGCCGCCGACAACGCCGGTGGCAACGGCTAAGGATTATTAAGTCACACAGATCTTCACAGATCTGTGTGACAAAAGAAAAAAGGAGATTAAATCATGAAGAAGCAGAGAGTGATCGAGCTGGCGGTGAAGGTGATAGTAGCCGCGCTCACGGCATTCCTCACGGCGATTGGTACAACGAGCTGTATGGGCTTTGGGCCGTTCTGAAAAACTTATCCCCCGCCAAGTTCGGCGGGGGATTTGTTGTTTTATGATACAGAATACAGAATACAGTTTTCTTGTGGCGGACTAAAGACGGCGGACGTGGATGCGGTACTTGTCGGAGAGGGTGATCTGCATTACACGGGGCAGGGGGAAATGAACGGAAGCGGCCGATGCGGATAAGGACGCATGGGCCATCTCTATGGCCACGTGACCCATGGTGCGGCGGAGGTTGATCTCGACGCAGGGATGTACGGAAAATCCTTGACCGTCAGGACGGGCGAGAATCATCATGTCGACACCGAACGGACCCGTGTAACGACCAGGCGACTGAGGCGTGGCGTGAGACGTGAGGACATCGGACAAGGCAGATATCAGCGTCTCTCGAACTTCATCAATCGAACTCACTGGTACATAGCGGCTTATCATGTCAAGCTTGTCTTCTTCGGAAGCGATGATATTGCCCGTGTAGGCACCGTTGCGGGTGTCGAAGAGGGAGAGTCCCAGATAACGGATCTGACCGTCGGGAAGGGCCTCGAACTCCATGCCAAAATCCTTGACTTTCGGATACATCGGCTCAACCATCACAGAACCCTGCTGGGCGATGGTGTTGCGGAGCCAGCCACGGTGGTAGTCGGAGAGCTCGCCGTCGATGAAACGGACACCGCGGCCGCTGCTGCTCCAAGGGGCTTTAACCACCAGGCGCGGATGCTCTAAAAGGTACGTTTCGACGGCCTCGACGGTGGTGGCCTCGACGGGGATTGCGAGGCCCGAGGCGTGAGGCGCGAGGCGTGAGAGTACGCTGGCGGCATGACGGCGGTGGGAAAGGTCGCGGACGACGCCCATCTCTGATTCGGAGGGAAGGGCCTCAGGACGGACACCGTAACGGATGAGGGCGGCACACAAGGCGAGATCCCAGCCCCAGGGCTCCACACGGCCGATGGCGAGACGGCCTAACTGCGACTTGTCGACAAAGCGGCAGGGCGCACCCCCTACCCTCGCCCGCAGGCGTCCGTAGGCGAGTCGAGCCTGTTCGACATGCTCTACGAGCACATAGTCGTCCTCACCAGCCCAGAGTGCCGGGAGATACCCAAGATCGGCCCTCAGCCGACGGCCTGCATGAGGGGCTGTGAAGTTGCTCAGACCGGAAGCCAGCGCAAGGTCATGTTCGGGATTAAAGACATGTAATACGTTCATTCGGCCGCAAAGTTAAGAATAAATTCGGGAACAGACGCCATTTTTCTCCTATTTTATTTGGTAATACCATTTTTTCTTGTTACTTTTGCATCCATAAACAAACTAAAACTTCATTAAGATATGCCAATAAAGATACTCAGTGTTGACGACGAGATGGATCTCGAACTGCTGTTGACACAATATTTCAGGAGGAAGATCAGGAAAGGCGAATACGATTTCCATTTCGCCCACAACGGCTTGGAGGCTCTCACGATGCTGCTCAAGGAGAAAGACTTTGACATCATCCTGAGCGACATCAATATGCCCGAGATGGACGGCCTGACCCTGCTGACGAAAATCAACGAGATGCAGAATCCCGCCCTCAAATGCATCATGGTGTCGGCCTATGGGGACATGGGGAATATCCGTCAGGCGATGAACAACGGCGCCTTCGACTTCGCCACGAAGCCCATCGACCTCGACGACCTGAGTCTGACCATCGAGAAGGCCATCGAGCAGATCCAATATATCAAGACGATGCAGCAGGAGCACAACCAGCTGGAGTCTATCAAGGGCGACCTCGCTGTGGCCCGTGAGATCCAGCAAGCCATCCTGCCTCGCATCTTCCCGCCTTTCCCCGAGGAAGCCGCCCAGATGGACATCGCCGCCTCGATGAATGCCGCCAAGGACGTGGGCGGCGACTTCTACGACTTCTTCCGCATCGACGCCGACCGCATCGGTTTCGTGATCGCCGACGTCAGCGGCAAGGGTGTTCCCGCAGCCATCTTCATGGCCGTCAGCCGTACGCTCATCAGGGCAACAGGCATCAGAGGCGTCAGCCCCTCCGAGTGTATGACGTATTCGAATACACTCCTGGCGAAAGAGTCTGTCAACAGCATGTTCGTAACCGTCTTCTACGGCATCTACAACATCCGTACGGGCGAGGTGACCTATACCAACGCCGGTCATAACCCGCCTTACATCATGAAGGCCAACGGCAGCGTCCAACCACTACCCATGTCGAAGGACATCATAGCAGGTTTCCTCGATGACTTCCAGTTCACGGAAAACACCCTCCAGCTGGAACCTGGCGACACGCTGCTGATGTTTACCGACGGTGTGACCGAAGCCATAGACCCCGAGGAGAACGAATACGGCGTGGAGCGTCTCCAACAGCTGCTTGGTCAGCTGGTGGCGTCGGACTGTCAGAAGATCATCGACACCGTCAAAGCCGACGTGAAGGCCTTCGCCGGAGAAGCAGAACAGAGTGACGATATCACACTTTTGGCACTGAAGAGAAAGTGAAGAAAGAGACCATCATAACAGGATGTATAGGCCTCGTGCTGGCGGTGTTTGCTGCAGCGGGATTCATCGGATGGCAATCAGAGCATCAGAAGGTGAAAGACCTAGAAGAGCAGCTGGCTGTCATGAAGAAGCAGGAGCTGCGCTCGACCATCGACCGAAGCGTGAGTGCCCAGATGGAGCAGATCGCCAACGAGCAAAGAGAGATCTCCGACGAGAAACGAGAAGAAGCCCTGCAGCAGACCCGCGTGGCCAACGAGATGCGTCTGCGTTCCGAGAAGGAGCGCCTCAACGCCGTCGAGGCAGAGCGTAACGCCGTCGCCTCGGAGAAGAAAGCCCTCGAGGCCTCGGCCATCGCAGAGAGTCAGCGCCAGATGGCTGAGCACCAGCGCATCCAGGCAGAGTTCTCCAAGCGTGTGGCCGACACCCTGAGCTATGTCGCCCTCGGACGATCGCTGGGCTCCATCTCCACCATCCAGTATCAGGCCGGCAACAAAGAGATAGCCAACCTGCTGAGTTACGCCTCGTATCTCTTCTCATCACGCTATCACGGCGACATCTACAATCCTGCCGTCTTCCAGTCGTTGATGCTGTCGAGTGAGAGCATGGTCTCCTGGTCAGAGAATACCGGTGCCATCATGAATCTGGACTTCTTCCCGAAAGAAGTGAACAGGCTCGTCACCGTCAGCAACTACGGAGAGATCCTGCTCTGCGAACGAAAAGGCGACCGGCTGCATACAGAGACACTCTTCAAGAACAACCAATACGACTTCCGCGATGTCTATATCGACAAAGCCACGAAGATCATCTACGCCATCAGTCGTACAGGTCAGCTGGTCATCATCCCGGAAGACCGGAAGAACATCAAGGTGATCGACATCGACAAGATGGAACACCCGATGAAAATCAACTACATCAACGACGCCTATCTGCTCATTATCGGCGAGAAAAGTCTGGCACAGTTCGACAAGAATCGTCAGATTGTCAGGAATGTCAAGCAGACACCGTTCCGCATCGTCGCAAGTACCCGCAAGCAGAATTTGCCGATACTCTTCGACGACCAAGGGCGGCAGCATCTCGTGAAAGGACTGGAGACGTTTGAGACCTCGAAGGTACCTGTTCCCGGTCATGTGACCGCCTACTGCGAATCCAAGAATACAGGCTTCGAAGCCTTCGGCATGAGCGACGGAACCATCTGGCTTATCGACCGTCAGGGGAAGGCGCAAAAACTGGTAGCCCACCGTTCGCGCATCTCAAAACTCAAGATGAACGGCCGACGGCTGTTCTCCTCTTCCTACGACGGACAAGTGAACCTGTGGATAGCAGACAACGAGAAGATCGAGCCGATGACACTCATGCAGACCAACAACTGGATTACCTGCTTTAACTTTGACACCTCGAAGAGCACCTTCTGGATGGGCGACATCAAAGGAAACCTGACGGTGGTGAACATCTCTGCCCCCACGATGGTGGATGAGATACAGAAGAGGCTGAAGCGCAACCTGACCACCGATGAATGGAACTACTTCGTCGGTCGGAACATTCCTTACGAAAAGTTTGTGGAAGAATGAATAAGACGATGACACATAGGATTCAGGGCGCGGTGAAAAAGGCTTTACTTCTTCACCTCTTCACCTTTTTACCGCTTCACCTTTATTCGCAAGGTATTCCTTTCTTCCGGAATTTCCTGCCCGAAGAATATCATGCCAACAGCATCAACTTCGATATCGTCAACGACGACGAGGGAAACGTCTACCTGGCCAACTTCGAAGGTCTGATGTATTTCGACCACGCCCAATGGCGGATGCTCCACACACCAGGCACCACGAGGGTGACCGTCGCCGTGAAGGCGGAAGACGGTACCATCTGGGTGGGAGGCTACAATTTCTTCGGCAAGATCCAGCATAAGGACAACGGTGAGCTCTATCTCAAGCGGGTAGGCGCACCAGACCTGTGCAGCGGTGAAGTCAGTGAAATATATGAACGCGACGGCAAGATTCGTTTCATCGTCCGCGAAGGTTCTATCTTCCAGGTTGAGGGAGAATCGGTCACCGTCTATAAAAAGCTCGACAGGCAATCCACCAAAATAGGCATGCTTGATATCGTCGATGTGGATGCTGCTGAGGGCGGTGAACATGATATCGTAAAAAGCGACATCGTCACAGAGGAGTCCCTCATGTACGGTTACAAAGCCGCCATCAAAAAGAACGTCGGTATCATCATCACCAACGACAAGGGCGAAGAACTCTACACCATCAACGCCGACAACGGACTCTGTTCAAGTGACGTCGTGTATATGTCCTATGACGGACGAGGTACGCTTTGGGGAGCCACTTCGAAAGGACTGTTCGCCATGAAGATCCCCTCGGCCTACTCCCATTTCTCGTCGCATGAAGGACTGCCCGGCAGCGTCTTGTCCATCGACCATATCGGCAACCGCGTCTATGTGGGCACCGACGAAGGACTATTCCGTCAGGAAGGGTTGCGGTTCAAGCGCGTTTCCGACGTTACCCATGCCTGCTGGGCGCTGACGAAAAGCGGTTCCGGACTGCTGGCAGCAACAGCCGAAGGTGTGTATCGCATCTCCCCAGAGGGTAATGCCCAACGCCTGACCACACGTAACGCGCTGTCGGTGTACGATATCGGATCGCAGTTCTATAGCGGAGAGTTCGATGGCGTCTATCTGGTTTCCGCCGATGGCAAAAGCCGGAAGAAGGTCTGCAGTATGGAGAGCGTCAAGAAGATGATACAAGACGAACAGGGTGTCATCTGGATGCAGAGCATTCACGGAATGGTCTGTTCTGTCCGTCCTGGCGAGGACACATTCACACTCTATCAGTCAAAGACAAAAGAGACGATGCGCTCGCTTGTCTGCATCAACGGCAAGGTGGAGATCATCGACGCCGAGACAATCAAGCCCTTCCCCTACCCGTTCTTCTCGTATACAGACAATCAAGGCGTCTGCTGGTTGACAAACAACGAAGCCAAGTCGCTCTATGGTTGGAAGGACGGCCATCCGCTCAACGACATGAATCAGTTGCTGGCACCCTTCAACGACCTCACCGTACACGCCATCTACAGACAAGGCGACGAGCTGTGGGTCGGCAGCGACAACGGACTCACCATTATCGACACCAAAACCAAGGATCCCTACCTGAGCCTGATACCAGACCTGCGCATCCGCTCCGTCACGCTGGGCAACGACAGCATCCTCTGGGGAGGTTTCGGGAAGATGCCCCAGACGCTGCCGACATTGAAGAACGACGAGCACAACCTCAAATTCACCTTCTCGCTTTGCAACACACCGGTTGCAGGCAAGAACCTCTATCGCTATCGACTGAACGACGGCAGCTGGAGTTCCTGGTCTACAAACAGCGAAGCCAACTTCGTCAACCTCACACACGGAAACTACACCTTCAGCGTACAGGCCCGAGACGCGATGAACCGGATGTCGGACATCACCAGCATCGAATTCCAGATCAGTCCGCCGTTCTACCTCCGGTGGTATATGTACCTGCTCTATTCCCTGCTACTGCTGGCATTCGTGTATCTCCTCTTCCTGCTTCGCCTTCGCAGACTCGAGAAAGACAAGGAGCGACTGGAGCTCATCATCAAGGATCGTACCGCAGAGGTGGTAAGACTGGAGAAGATGGCGACGGCCGGTAAGCTGACACAAGGACTGATCGACCGCATCCTGAACCCCCTGAACTACATCAACAACTTCTCCAAACTCTCAGAAGGCCTTATCAAAGACATCAAAGCGAACATCGAGGACGACAAGGACAACATGAACCAGGAGAACTACGAAGACACGATGGACGTGCTCGACATGCTGACAGGCAACCTGCAGAAAGTGAGCGAACACGGTCAGAACACCACTCGCACGCTCAAGGCCATGGAGGAGATGATGAAAGACCGCTCTGGCGGCATCATCCTGATGGACCTGATAGGCGTCGTCCGTCAGGACGAGGAGATGCTGCTGGCCTATTACAAGGAGGATATCGCCAAGTACGGCATCCAGATCACCTTCGACTGTCCGGAGGGTCCGTTCCCGATCGACGGTAACCCCGACCAGCTGAGCAAGACCATCATGAGTCTGCTGGGCAATGCCGTCTATGCCGTCAAGAAGAAGGCAGACAGGCCGGAGGTCAAGGCCCAGGGCACACCGTACACACCGGAGATCTCCCTGCGGCTGACGATCGAAAGCAAACAGGTGCTCATCAGCATCCGCGACAACGGCATCGGCATCGAAGACACCATCATCGACAAGGTCTTCGACCCCTTCTTCACCACAAAGACCACCGCTGAGGCACCGGGCGTAGGTCTCTACCTAAGCCGTGAGATCATCCAGAACCACGGCGGCGACATCAGCGTCAAATCCGTCAAAGACGAATATAGTGAGTTCACCTTCAACATACCCTTCAAATAAACATAAAGACTATGGAACAGATTGAACAACTCCAGGAACAACTCAAGAAGCAGGAGAAGCTCGCATCCTTAGGACTGCTGAGTGCCGGCATCGCCCACGAGATACAGAATCCGCTGAACTTCGTGATCAACTTCAGCAAGATGTCAGACGATCTGTTGAAAGACCTCACGGAGATTGTGGAAGACAACAAGGACAAACTTGCGGAAGACGACCGCGAGGAGATGGAAGACATCATGACCGACCTGAAGGAGAATATGGCAAAGATTGTCGAACACGGGGAGCGTGCCATCAACATCATCCAGGGCATCCTGCTCGTCTCGCGCGGCAAGGAGAATGAGTTCCGACCTGCCGACATCTGCAAGCTCGTGAAGGAGTATGTGTGGCTCTCCTACCATGCCATGCGCGCCAACCACAAAGGCTTCAATCTTGCCATCCGCGAATCGTACGACACCACCATGCCGCCGATGATGGTCATCCCGCAGGACATGAGCCGCGCCGTGCTGAACGTGATGAACAATGCCTGCTATGCCGTTTGGAAGAAAGCCCAGACGGCAGGTAAAGACTACAAGCCGGAGGTGAACGTCAGCGTGGGTATCCAGGACGGGAAGCTGCGCATCAGCATCGCCGACAACGGTGAGGGTATGACCGACGAGGTGAAGCAGCGGCTCTATGAGAACTTCTTCACCACCAAGCCCATCGGACAGGGCACCGGACTGGGTATGGGCATCACCCGCGACATCATTGAGAACAAGCATGAAGGAACTGTCTCCTTCGAATCCGTCGAGGGCGAAGGCACAACCTTTATATTCACCATCCCCATCAAGAAATGAAGACGAGACTACACCTAATTATATTAATGATGCTGTTGACGGTTCTGCCTGTCGGCGGTCAGGAAAACACGACTCGTCAGATCTACTACCAGGCCGAGAGCGAATACAACGTCGGCCGTATCGAACAGGCATTGACCATCCTGGAGGACAACATCAAGAAGTTCTCAGGCAACACGCAGCAGAGCGCCTACCGCCTGATGGCCCTCTGCTGGCTCGGACTCGACGATAACGAGAAGGCCGAGGAATGGACCCGGAACCTGCTCTCGCAAGACCCCTACTACACCGCCTCGTCGCAAGACCCCCAACGGTTCATCGACCTGGTGGAAAGTATCAAACTCGGTCTCACCGCAAAGATCACCACCGCCTCCAGTCAGGCAGAGACGATTGCCGAGGTGCCTGTGCCCACCACCCTTATCACAGAGGAAATGATACACGACTGCGGCGGTCAGAACCTTCAGGAAGTGCTCGCCGCCTATGTGCCCGGCATGAACATCATCGACTGTAACGACGATATCAACATCGCGATGCGCGGCATCTACAGTAACGGTCAGGAGAAAATCCTCGTCATGCTCAACGGTCACCGATTGAACAGTTACAGCACCAATATCGCAGCCCCTGATTACAGCATCAGTCTGGAGAAGATAAAACAGATAGAGGTGCTGCGCGGTCCGGCATCGTCACTCTATGGCGGTGTGGCTCTGACAGCTGTTGTCAACATCATCACCAAACAAGGAGCAGATGTAGACGGTGTGATGGTGAAGGGAGGAATAGGCAACTACCACCAGTTGCGAGGCGACATGCTCTTCGGAAAACGGTACTTCGACCTCGACCTACTCATCTGGGGAAGCATCTACAGTAACAAGGGACAGACGATGGACGCTCCACCAGAGATGAAAAACGACGACTTCGGTATACCCTACCCGACGGTATCCATCAACCATATCGGCGAGAAGCCGACGTTCGACTTCGGCGTGCAGATGAAATATAAAGACCTGCAGTTCCTATACAACACGCATTTCGCGGAGAAGATATCACCCTACAGCATGAGTACGATGGCAAAGTCGTACAATCATGACAAATACATGTATCTAAATGGCTTCTCACCCAGCTTTGCCTCTAAGTCTCACCATGCAGACCTCAGCTACAGCAAAAGACTTGGGAAGCTGAACCTGAAGGGAACGCTGACCTTCGACAAGAGCGAACTCACGCACTATCAAGTCGTCGCAGACTTCCCCTTTCCCTCGTTATCAAACATCTATGGAGGCCAAGACTCCCTGAGCATCTTCAACAACCCCGGACTGTTCAGATTCCTTAGCGCTGACGAGAAGAACTACGGTCTATCCGTCAAAGGCGACTACAGCTATATTGAGAGCCAGAACCACAAGGGCTCTATCGCCTTCGGTGCAGATTATTCTTATTTCAATGTCGACAATGTGCGCTATTCGCTGGGATATAACTTCACGCAGCTGAATCCGGAGAGTGCTTTCCTGATAGAAAAAGGTAAAGGTCATGAGAGCAGCTACGACGCCTTCATCCAGCTGAAGCATCAGTGGCGTTCTTTCATCCTGAATGCCGGACTGCGTTTCGACCAAAAGGAACGAGCAGACGATATAACCCTTCGTGAGTTTTCACCCCGTGTGGCACTCATCCTGTTACAGCCCAAGTGGAACCTCAAACTCAGCTATTCACGCTCTTTCGTGGATGCGCCGTATATGTATCGTAAGATCAATGAGCTCTTGCCCCTTCTCATCAATGATGAATATGTCAAGAGCACCATCTACGACAAGTTGGACCCCGAGTTTGTGAACTCTGTCCAAGTGACCTTCTCAGGTCTCCAGTGGGTCAAAGGCCTCGACTTCGAGGTTAACGCTTTCTATAATCAGGCCAGTAACCTGATTGAGACACATATCATCTCCCATGAGAATCGGGGCACGAACAAGATGGGAGGTCTGGAGCTTCAGGCCAAATATCAAAGCAGACGGTTCAGCGGCAATCTCAATGTCACGTGGACGCATACATTCAAGTCGAATGTCTTCACAGAAGATATTGACGACAACAACAATACCCCCGCCATCATGTCAAATGCTGTCCTCAGCTGGCAGGCATCCAAGCACCTGAGGCTTCACACGCACATCCTGTTCGAAGGTGTTCAGAGAACCTATAACCTCGATGTGGTTGAGATGATCCGTTTCCTTAAAATCGTGAATAATATAGATAATATAGATTTAGGTTCAGATAACGTAAGTGAGGAAGATATAATAGACATTATGTCTTTTGATTCGAGTAAATTGATTTTGAACAAACGGATTCCAGCGCGAGCCATCTTCAATATCGGAGCAGAGTATCAGTTAGGGAAGATCACTCTGGGTCTCAATGTGCACAATCTCTTCAACACCAATTATTATCGAAGCGGAATGAACACGAATGTCGTACCCCAGAAAGGACGATGGTTTATGTTCGATGTCGCCTATAAGTTCTGAGAAATCAGCCTAAAGAGTGATAAAATATAAAAAAATTGCCCTTTTTAGTAAGATTTTGCTATTCAGACTTTGCAATTTAAATAAAAAGTAGTACCTTTGCACCACTTTTAAAAGTAATTAGAACAAATCAAGCAGGAATGGAAGCTTTTTTCAGGACGCACAGATACTTAGTGGAGCATACCAACGCTCCTGTCCGCCGTACGCTGATGGACGAGATTGACTGGTCCGACCGTATGATCGGTATCAAGGGTACGCGCGGCGTCGGAAAGACCACCTTCCTGTTGCAGTACGCAAAAGAGCATTTCGATATACAAGACAAGCAATGCCTGTATATCAACATGAACAACTTCTATTTTCAGGGGAAAGGTATCGCCGACTTTGCCGGTGACTTCTATAAGCACGGTGGTCGGGTGCTACTGATCGACCAGGTGTTCAAACAGCCCGACTGGTCTATCGAACTCCGCAAGTGCTATGACCTCTACCCTAACCTGAAGATCGTTTTCACAGGCTCCAGCGTGATGCGCCTGAAGGATGAGAACCCGGAGCTTAACGGTATCGTGAAGTCGTACAACCTGCGCGGCTTCTCCTTCCGCGAGTTCCTCAACCTGCTGACGGGCAACACCTTCCGTCCCTACTCGCTCGATGAGATCCTTTCCGACCACGAGCGTATCATCAAGCAGATTCTCCCGAAGGTTTCTCCAAACAAGTATTTCCAGGATTATATCCACCACGGATTCTATCCCTTCTTCCAGGAGCAGCGCAACTATAGCGAGAACCTGTTGAAGACCATGAATATGATGACCGAGGTCGACATTCTGTTGATCAAGCAGATCGAACTGAAATACCTCACAAAGATCAAGAAGCTCTTCTATATGATTGCTGAGGACGGACCCTCGAAGGCTCCCAACGTGAGCAAGCTGGCGCACGATATAGAGACCAGCCGCGCTACGGTGATGAACTATATCAAGTATCTCACGGATGCACGCCTGACGAACCTCATCTACCCGGTGGATGAAGACTTCCCCAAGAAGCCCGCGAAGATCATGCTCCACAACTCGAACCTGATGTACGCCATCTATCCCATCAAGGTTGATAAGCAGGAAGCGATGGAGACCTTCTTCGTCAACTCGATGTGGAAAGACCACAAGATAAATGCAGGAGGCAGAGATTTCAACTTCCTGGTCGACGAGAAACTGAAGTTCCGCATCCTCGACGCGAAGTCGCCCGGTCGGCAGCGCATCTCGCCCGACATTATCTATGCCCGCTACAACACCGAGATCGGCGTGGGCAACCAGATTCCGTTGTGGCTGCTCGGCTTCTTGTATTAAAAGGTAAAAAAGTAAAAAAGTAAAAAGGTAAAAAGGTAAAAAGATTAAAGAGTAAAAAAGTAAAAAGGGAAAATAAAGATTATAATTAAACAAATATTAGTTAGTAATTCATTTTATAGTTTTATCAAAATGGCTAAAGAAAAGAAATTTATCACCTGTGATGGTAACGAGGCTGCGGCTCACGTGAGTTACATGTTCTCTGAGGTAGCTGCTATCTACCCCATCACCCCGTCTTCGCCTATGGCGGAGCATGT
>JAEEGF010141693.1_pt1 | contig 12554 bp, 11 predicted proteins | sample 9134171 | NCBI WGS metagenome assembly JAEEGF01 (sample SAMN16246542, study PRJNA631951) | gut metagenome | biome: gut microbiome; feature: rumen; material: AP-attached | host: Bos | place: Iran: Karaj | collected 2018-10 | reverse complement strand
GATGCCTGATTGATTCATCCATGCTCATGCCGTCATAAATAAAGTCTCGTTCCTGACGTATGTCGTATTCAAGCGTCTCGCTTATTGTGTCGGCACTGGCATAATAGACAGTTTCGCCTCGTAGCACCCATTCCCGCTTGGTGATGTTATAGTCGCGGATGCGACCAGCAAACTTGAAGATGCCTTCAAATAATCGACGATGAATTGCAGCATATTGAGCCGGAGAAAAGTTGAACGTCTGTTCCTGCAACAATTCGGTGATGCGTGCTGAGACTTTATCGGCTTCCTCAGTCCGTTCACCTGCTGTCTCCTTGCGTCCCTCCTGTGACTTATAATAGCTGTCGATGAGCTGCTTGGCTTCACCTATCGTGATGTCGCCCTCAATGTGCTTGCGGGCGGTATCAAGCAGATATGGCGAGGTCTTCAGTCCGTCAACCTCTTGCAGGCCGATAGCAGTCTGCCAGGCGCGACCCCGTTCCTGTTTCTGCGGCTCACCCTGACGGATGTATTCCTCAAGCCCCTGTATGTATTCTTTATCCTTTGCCATATCTTTATTATAACGTGATTTTAGTGGGTTAAGGTGTCAATAGACCCCAATATTTTAGATGATGATTGGCAAGTTCTTCCAAATGATGGATGTCGCTATCTATCTCTTTCAGCCGTTCCTCCTTTTCTTTCTCAGCATGTTGGGTATCATAAAGCACTGCCAATTTCATCTGAGCCTTTGCATATTTAAGCCCATTATGAATTATGGAATAACTCATAGCAGAGTTAGAATTAAAAAAGTGTGTCTAACTCTGCCCTGCAAGCAACTTTCCCCATTGCTCGTATTTCTGAATGTCGTTAAGATGTTGTTCTACTCTGTTATCTTTTATCTGAATCATTACTCTATTATTTCTATTCAAAGCCACCTTTTTCGAGTTAACTACTAAGTGTATATAGTTATCCACTAACTTCTGTGGCTTAACCACCGACTCGTATATGTATCATTCAGGCACTTCTAATCCTAGCAGCTTTATCTTCTGCCAAAATGCTTGCATTGTCTGTTCATATACTTCAGACAGGCAATTTCTATAAGATGTTGTGGCTCGAATCCTATTTGAATCCGATTTTATTTGTTGAACCAGCATTTTATAATTTGCTATGGGAGGAGCGGTTATACACTGCGATATTTGGTTTAATTGATTTATTCGACTCAATTGGTTAGGTGTCCCAGAGAGGATTGAATAACACAAGGCAACATGATAGAAGGTAAAAGCTTCTATATATTGCCCTTTATCTTTATAAGAGTCCGCATCTGTCTGGCAGATGGCAGCATGTAGGTTGTATGCTTCTAATGTATGTAGCTGATCATTCTCTGTCAATTTTCTTTCATTTTCAGCAAAGATGTTCTGCTTTTGCTCTATTTGACTCATCCAATTTCGAATTTCAATAGTATTAATTATCTGCCATCCAATTATTACCGTGAAAATGATTGCTAATAGGGCTACGATGACCCCGATAAAAGTATCTAATGAAACAACAGATAGTTTCATCGTTCCGAATAGCCACAATCCCCATATTGATAAAACACCCACAATCGATATGATTGATAAAATAATAGAGAGTTTTGTTTTCATAAATTCAAATATTTAAACGTTATTTCAGTTCTTATCTTCCATTTTGTCATTTATTTCCTTTGCAAAATCATAGATGCATGATATTGTACTATCTGTTTCATCCTGATGTTCTGAGATATACCGCTGAACCTTGCTGCCACGCACCAATTGGGAAACAACATAAAACTCCATGATACTCAGAAATGAAGATAAGCTGTGTAGCAGTTCTTCTTCGTCTTTTTCATCTATGACTTTGCTTTCCTTTATCTTGTGGATAAAATTGTCTATTTGCACAACAAGCCTCTTCGTTATAGGTCGCATAAATGGCTCTTCATGTAAATTTTGATTCCTATACAGAAAAGAAGAACTGTCCATTTCCATCAGTTTCTTTTTGAGACTATCTACTTTTTCAGCAGACATATGCCTTTTGAAAATAGACACTTTGATATCATTAATTAACTCTTTGACAACATTGTAATCATCCAACCGCATCTTCGCTAAAATCGTTTGAGCCTCAAAAATCAAATTATTAATGTGTCTGTTTTCACTATTACTGTCTAAGGTTGAATTAATCTTTATGATAGCACATATATTTACTACAGCTAATACTGTGGTAATTATCCCATTGAAAATCACTATAAAAAGATTCCAGTCATTTAACTCTTGAGAAATACTACCGTTAAAGACGGAATGATAGTGATATAATACTATTGCATTCGCAATAATACATGCTAGGCTAATAAAAAGCAAAGCGATAGTCCATTTATTCTGTAGCCATTTCATACACAATAATCATTTAGATTGTTCATATTCTTCTCTAGTGAATGGATTCTCTGGGTTTACAATGAGGACTTCATCAGAGGTCAGACAATAGGGGCTTGGTGAATTAGATGCCGTTGTTGAACACTGGCCGGCGTCCGACATGAATTTGAAGTTTTCATTGTTGAAGTCGTAACTGTCAAAAGGAAATTGATTCTTAAGATCTTTTTCATCTCATTGTGTCAAGTTAGAAAGAAATGAAATGAATATCGCATAAGAGTGCGCTGCAATTACTTCGGAAGGGTTTAATCCTCCGAATGCAGCATCAAACATCAATGAATTGGGATTTGGCATAATATTGTTTTTTAGTTTATTTTTCGTAGTGGAATTGGTGCCAGGCGGCGAGGACTAGGCGCTTGGTGAGGTATTCGCCATATACTGACGGATTTCGTTGTCCTTGAGGACACGGAAGGTCTCGTTGATGCAGCCGGGGCCGCACACGTCCTTTGGGTCAAGGATGTAGCGCAGCTCATCAGTGGTCAAGCCGTAGAGGTGGGCGAAGATGGCATCAAGCTCGGCAAGCGTAATCTTGCCGTAGCGGTATATCGTCTCAATCAGCCATATATACTCTTTAAATAACCCTGTTATCTTCATGACTTCTTTTATCAAATTCCTTCTTCATTCTGAATAGCTCTGAATGATTGTCTACAATTTCCTTGCGATAATCTTTATAGTACGCGAGAACCTTGAGTAAATTCTTATTTGTCGTCAGTTCTTCGATATTGTTGAATTCGTTTCTATAAATGATTGGAAGCAGTTCTTCTCGTTCTTTATCGGTTAACATACTCATTGCCTCCCTCCATTGCTGTGTATACCCTAAATATTCAAAGAAGAATCGGTACAAAAGGAATGTCTCTGGCATAAGAAGCAATTCCATATATTCCGCTTCATTACGACCGAAGGCTTTCTCAAAGAATGACACTCCGCGACCAATCTTCCCTTTAGTTGCATTTAGAATAGCTTGAACGGCACGAATATATTTTCTGTTCCAATGCTCGCCTATATAGTCGCGGTCATGGCTGTGTTCGCCACGAATAGGATGATATTTCATTGGAAAAGAATAGATATTCACATCCATTTGCTCACACATCTGCACATTTATTCTCAGCCGATGATATAAATCGACAGGCATGTCCGTAAAGTTGTAAAGAAGATAGTTCGAGAACTCACGCATACCATGATTCAAACTAAGCTTAATTGCCCTTTTATATTTTGTCTCTGTTTTTATATTATCAAAAGCGACTCGAAGAGGGCGCACGGGTATTTCTTCCAGTAAGGAAACTACCTCATCGTTAAACAGACGAGCATCAACACCTTGGTTGAAATCGACATAGCGTAAACGCCCTTTTAACCTTTTATATTTAGCCTCAAAATATGGTGCAAAATCCTTGTAGGTGGCGATCAGTTCATCGCGTTTGCAAGTTTCTGGATGCAAAAAACCATGTTTTTCTCGCAATGCAAAGATTTCTGTACGCATTTTCTCGCTCAGTCCTTTATAATTATTAATCTCCAGTAGCAACTTAAAACACTTGCGTATGTAAGCGCGGTCGTTTATGTGGAGACGTAAGTTGCGAATAGCAATTACATAGGAGTTTGGTTCAATATATTTTGCTCCTTTTGTGAATCCGCAAGATTTGATGTCCTCTATAATCTCTTTTAACATTGGGGAGGCCAATACATTGTTGTCCATCAAAAGCAGGTTTTGCTGTTCACCATATAGTCTACGGGTTCGGGCTATTCGGTCATGAAGTGGTAAATACTCTTGGTATTCTGGCTCAAGCGTCCATACGGCACAAAACTCACACCTACGGATGCAACCGCGTGTACTGTAGCTATAATAAGATCCACCGTCAGGATACTCATAGTCTATCTCATCAAGGATGGAATAATCTAATGGCAACTCATCTATAATGTATGGGTTATCTTCGTCTATGTCACCTCCTTTGCCATCAACAGCCGCGGTATGTAGTGTTCCGCAATGTGGCTTAATACCTGTTGCTTTCTCTATTTCTTGAGGTTGTATAGATGCCAACACACCACCGACCATCAGATTTCTATGGTCTTTTACCATTGTTTTGGCGAACTCAATAGTATCAATAGTGATATCCCAGTAGAAAGTGAAGAGTGTTGTTACACCTACCCAATCCCAACGAGGATGCTTTTTGTATTCACCGCTATGATAGAATTTTTTAAAGTGCTCTACCCAAGGACGAATAAAGATTGCATCATCGGAATCGTCTATACCAATTTGTTCCAGATCAGTTTTGCGCCGATAGCGTATATAAGTCGCTATTTGATTAAAGCGAAGTTTCCAATCAATGGTATCGTCTACTTTTGCTAGTTGCTCTACACACTCTTCTGTAATCTGACGTATAACAAATTCAGTGAGGTCTCCTTTATAGAAGACCACATCATCCCCACGAAGTTTGAAGTATGTTGCCAACTTCATTAGACCTATAGGCGGGAACTTATTCTTGTAGTTAGGTTCTAAAAGTAAAACCCTTCGATTCATTTTGTCAGTTCCTTCTCTATTTTCTTTATAAGCCCTTCTCGCATTGCTTCATCTGCTATAGCATTATAAATTGCATTGTATACAGCATTGATGACTTTCTTTTCCTTTACGCCAAATTTCTTGTAGATTTCATCATCTGTTCGTAGTTTGGGTTGACAATTCTCTGATACATAGGTCTTGTTGTTACTATCTTCTGAAGACGCATCATCATCCAATTTGCACGTTGACGTAGTCTCAGGTGAAGCTTGTTCCGAAGCCGTCTTTGGCATAGAACCATATATAAAACCCAGAGGAGAATTATTCTGATCTGTTTCTTGTTTTTTCTTCTCAAGTTGACGTATGGCTTTTTGTCTCTTCTCTTTCAAACGATTGTATTTCTCATTATCATCTTCTATCTCTTTAAGAGTAAGGAATGAGCCAGCTTCGCGTTTCTTCTCTATGCCTTGCGTACCTTTATCTGCATCTGTTATTTTCTTAATTATTCCTCGGATGTTTGACGCCTCATTGCAGAGTTCCTTTAAAGTAATAAAATCAGACCTTACCATGCCCTCAAAAACACTTCTGTACTCACATTCGCGAAGATAGTCACGGCGGGCATCAGGCATCAAATTAGGGGTTTCGACATGCAATTCTCCGAAGAAATATTGGGAAAAACGCTTATCCCCTTCCGCTAAGAAGAAGTTCCTGCAAGTGCGTTCATCGCCTACTTGAATATTCTTACAGCGTAAGCGAATTCCGTAAGCAATATTATTGACGGGAATCTGACCTCGTAGTTCAGAGATGGAGTACCATCCCCAATATATAAGATTGCCTGTGTCATCTTTACGATCAAAAATAGTTATATCACGTATATCATAGTCTCCATTGCGAGCATCTTTAATTCTTGTAGTGTATCCTTTATAGATTTGCTCTTCGCCGGTTTCATCACCTACATAAATATTGTATACATCAAGAATAAGATGATTGTCTTTAGCATACCGCTTAATTTTAGAAGAGAATATACTAAATTGGGTCGGATAGTCGACTGGCGCCACCATCGAAAGATATTCACGGATGTTGTTGACATCGAGCAATCGTTCATCAGTTACATTTTCCAAAATGACCTTGAAATAATGTTTGTCTGCGACTTCAGGGAGTTCCTCAAAAGAGGTGCAATCGTCTATGACATTACCCGCTTCACTTTCGTCCATCTCATCATCAACAATGCGATTCATCTTTGCCGCATCCCAATGCATCAGCGTTTTCACACTTTCGCCCAAGTAAGACGTTTCAAATGTCAGTGTTGAGCAATATCCCAATCCACCGAGTCGGCCGATACCACGAAAGCCCTTTTGTTTACCTCGTTTTTTTTGTGATGTGGCTACATCTTTTAGTGTGTCACGATTACTCGCACTAACCCCCGTTGCAGTATCTTCTATTTCTATCCTTCTGTCGTTACGGAAAATACGGACGTGGATTTCATAATAATCATTTTCGTCTAAATGTTGCTCAATAGCCAAATCAATTTGGTCTGCTGCATTCTGAATATATTCGCGATAAATGCAACGACTATCCTCATACATACTTCGTGTAAGAGAGTCGATAACATATTTACCAATTCGTGCCATATTATGTTATTCGTTATAGTATTTATAAATAGGTAATGGAAAATTGATGTGAAGCATTGAGCGGAAAACTGGATTCTGGATGATATACTCTCCCTGACGCATTCGTGTTAGCATGGTTTTATACACACTTGGCACAAAGCGGAAATCTTCTCGAGTAATCTCTATTGCATTGGTGCGCCCAAATGCTTGAGTCGCGCAATTACCTTTAACCCGACGATGTATATCGCTAACGAACTGCTCAGCTCCAAATAAAACGATGCCCAGAGACCGACCTCTTTCAGTTATATCCAATAGTTGATGGAGTATAGGTGAAGACTTTGGAACATCGGTTGAAGCATACTTGTTCAACTCATCAATAAAAATAATGATACGTTCCGGAATTTCTTCATCAGGCCGCTTAGATGCTCCGAGCTTTAAGTTATAAACAGCACGCATTACATCACCAAAGACAAAGCCTTGTGATTCCTCATCAAGTTTTGCCACATCGATAACCATTACATCATTCTTGTTAATCTGTGCTATTTCGTCACGCAAGCGCACTCCGTCGCCCAACTGATTGGTAAACATTTGCCTGCACTTTTGAAAACTCTTATTGAATAAGCGGTAAAACTTTCGCCAACTCATTACTGAAATTTCCCTTGACGTATTTCTCTTATCTGTTTGCGTGTAGCTAAGCACCACGCTCTGAAAATCTTCCCAGGTTTCAACACCATTAAAACGATCACTATTTGCCATAATGAAATTCACAATACTCTCAATGGTCTCATTTGGATCGTCTACATTGGCAAAAAGTAAATCCAAACACTCCTTATCCTCATCAGTTTCAAAAAGATATTTAAATTGCGCTGCTGTCTTGTTGGATAGTCTTTCTTTTATCACCGATTCTTTTTCATATGTATATGACGTAAAGTCTTTTGCAAATGGATAGTAGTATTTAACCTGTTCAAACGGCTTCATCTCAATTCCAAGCAGATTGTAGATTGGCTTGATTAAATCAAGATCTTTTTTCCGTTCGTTCTTTTGGTCAATTTTCAATAAATCTGTTCCTTTTACATTCATCATAATAAAGGCCACCGATTCATTGCCCTTTATAGCATAATCCTGAATTGCTTTCATTAAGAACATTGCGTATGAGGTCTTTGATGCCAAACCTGATATGCCAGATATATTGAGGTGGGCACCCTCAGGACCAATCAAGAAATGGGAATTGAAGAAAACAGGGAGCGTCTTTTGGTTTGCTCCATCGTACATCTCAATGTAGCCAGCAGGTAATGGATTCTTTACATCTTTCAATCCTAAAGCCTCCATAATCTGTTCTTCATCGGCTAAATATACTTTACGACCTTCTTGTACTGGGATATAGATTCCTTTGTCGTTCCCAACGACTTTACACTTTACATAGTTCATCCCAATTCGCTCAGTATATGACTGCGATTCGACATTACCAAAATCACTGGATATATAACCTGCTAAAGCACTTGGAGAATCGGTCATGTGTGAAATCTCTTCAACTACCCCAAAGGTTTTTGAATCATTGCCATTTGCATCCTTAATGTGCTCAACTACGACAACATCGAAGGGTTTTAACTTTAAGTCTTTGCGAGTCCAAAAAGTAAACTCTTCAATTGTTGAGGGTTGTTTCTCGGTAGCTATGATACGTCCAATAGTTTCCATATTTATTATTTAGAACAGATTAATAAACTGAATATCACTTTTAAAGCGGCTTTTGCAATAACTCTCAGTCATATATACTGGATATAAGTGGTTCGCCCAACGTACATCGTTCCCATAACATACTGGGTTGCGCTCATTGATGACGTTGGCCGTTATAGTATCTATTTCATCGGTCATAAGACCATTATCATTCTCATTCCCAGTCATAAGCATTTTTTCTATTTTCAGTATTCCTGAATAAGGTGTCGTCGTGTGTTTGATGTCACGCACCCTAACATACCAAATGGCAAAATTCACGTTGCCCCATTCCGGGCCAGGACTCCAAAGAAAAGCTGGAGTGCGGTGAAATAGAGGAAGGCTTGCGATTGCTCCTGCACTGCTTTGGCCACGATTGTCCTTCATCAGATTGGGGTTGAAGCGCTTGGAAACGCCGATTACGTGGCGGTAATTATTACGGATGCGGGCCAATTCTCTATAGTCGCCTGCTTTCATAGGTTTGTATTGAATGGATCCGTCTTTAATTAGATAGCTTTCGTGAGTCAAAAGATGGCGGCTCATGAGTCGTGCTACAATCTTCTTTTCGCAATCCACCATTTCGTCCTGGATTCTCGCCACGGCTTTATTTTCTAAAGTCTCACGGCCTTCAAGCCGAGTAAGATACCAAAGAACTTTTCCAATCTCAACTCCAGACCGTTTCAATAGTACTTGCTCATTTAGTTTATTTCTCAAATTGCCAAAGAAAACGCTATTATCTATGCCATCTCCATTAGCCACAATAGGCAAACACACAACAGAATATGCTTCCTCATCAACGTGTTTGAACGCTCTGAATGAGTAATCATCATTGACTTCTCGGTCACAGCAAGCAACAGAAATCTGACCGCTCACCACCGGAAACACCTTTTTGTCGTACTGCATATCGTCAACCTTATAGACTCTCCGAGACCCATCAAGAAAGAATTTAAATAGCGGAGGTCCTTGCCGACAGAGTTCTGCCAAAGCCGTCATGTCACGCATCTTCGGTTCATGAACATTCTCAGCATATTCTTTCATGTTGATGTAATGTTCTTCGTCAGAATCATACTCAATATTAGGACCAGACGTATTGTCATAGCAATACTTGAAGGAAGCAAAGCGTTTACCCTGCGTTTCATTTGCTATATAGTCCAATATCTTACCCATATATTTGTAGTTCTATATTTAAATTTCACGATGTAGTAATAATCAGACTCCAATGTAGCGCCAGAAAGCCGACCAAAGCTCATAAACTACAAGAGAGATTGTTATATCGTTAATTTCTATGGTCTTTTGCTGGCTAAGAGTATGAAATGCTATTACTACGAAATGCAAAAGTAATAATATTTTGTAACATAGTTACAAATACGCCTTAGTTTTTTCAGAAAAAAGTGCAAATCTAATCGCTAGAAAACTTTCTAGAACCGAAATGATAATACGAGATCAAGTTGTCAATTTTATAGAGATACCTTAAAGATGCGTCACAGAAGAGGTTCATAGAGAAACATTGTGGGATAGTAATTAAGGCAGAAAACTATTGATTTCAACTACGCTCAAATGTATTATTCGAATAGAGTGAGGAGTCGGATTTGAACCGATGGAGTAGAGAGAGCAGAACCAACCGCAGCCTATTTGCGTAGCAGGGGAAATTATTATCAATCGATGCCGGTTTGGTTAAGGAAGATGGCACCTTTGGTGGTGAGGCAGTAGCGCTGCCGGGTGTGACGCGGGCTGTTGGGGTAGGGCATTGTCACCAGTCCGGCTTCAATGGCTGGGGTCAGGTAATTATACAGGAATGTAGGGCGGTGTTTTAGCCCTACAGTCTCCGTCATCTCAGCAATCTTCAGTTCTTTGTCACCAATCGCTTTGACCAACGACGAAACGTCTTAGCTGTATCCCTAGCTATACCCTTATCTGTACCACCAACTTGTTCCTTAGCTTGTTCCGATTCAGCTTTGATTGTCCTATCATTCCGCTGAATATCTGTGCCATTAACTTGGTCTCCAATTTGTTCTCTAACTTGGTCACTAACCTGGTCACTCATGCGTTTTAAAACTCCAAAACGGTTTCTCTAATATTGTCGGGCAACTTATCGAGGGTTTCTTTGCATTCAAAGTCCACCCATTCAATATCGTTGAGCCTTTTGATGAGTTCTTTTTGAGCAAAAAATGTAAACTCGCGCAAGAATATTTGCACGAGTGGTGACAATCAACTGAAAAACATGGATTTGATTAGGCAATGATCAGCTTCAAGATTTGTTTGACGGATTGCCTAATCTGGTCGCTTGGTGGGATGGGGCGGAAAGCAAGCATCTCCAATTCTTCTTCATAGCGTTTGCTTAATGATGCCCATAATGGGTCAAATGCGATCAATAAGGGGGAAGTGGAGATGTCGGCACTTGGCCATTTGGGCGGAGTGCTGAAGGTGGCTTTGTCATGTTGGATGAGTTCTTTCAACTCTGTCAGGAAGTCTTTGGCAAGATACTCTTGGCAAGCGTTGTCTTGGGATAGGAAATGCAGGTCGTAGAAATGGCGAATCTTCTTGCCCAGTTCCATCGCTGGGTTGTCACCAAATGAGAAGCGTAACAGCGAAGCCACTTTTTCGCACAAGGTGCGACGAAGGTCAAGGATGTTGATTTCAAACGGTTGAAGCCCAAAATCCACGATTAGCCGGTCGTGACCTTTTATCTGTAGTGCTTGGGCGATAAAGCTTGACACAGGCCGTCGCTCGTATGGGTAAGGGTTGGCAAAGGAATTGATCTCCACAATGACATGGTCGCCAACTAATGCTTTTTCATTGCTTATGGCAATCACGCTTTTGTAGCGATGGTATGTTTTGCGGTATCTCGACCCTTTGCTCGTTTCCCCAGGCATATCAACCTCGGTCATGCCTTCAGCCATTAGTTTTGTCGCAGTTGAGAGCAAGTTTTTGATTTTATTGCCGCTCATTTCGCCGGCTATCACAGCGACATCAATATCACTGGAAAACCGGTCTATGATGCCATATCCTTTTGACAGAGATGTGCCACCCTTCCACACCACATGGGGAGCTAGGGCAGATTCGGATAAACGGCTTAACATTTTCGTTATCCAGTAGTCTTTTTCGACGTAAATTGGCGAGATGTCTAAGGTTTCCGATGCAAGGCGAATGGCATCAGCAAATTGTTCTTTATGTTGGTCAAGGGTCATTTGATTTTCCATTGTTGGGAGAATAATAAAACAGTTTGTGAAATGCCATAGTTGTACGAACTTATTGGATTCAGCCTGTTTCGCAAAACATTTAAGTCAGATTTGCTACCTATTTGTTGCAGCATAGCCCCAAGCAGGGCGATTACTCTTGGAGGATAAAGCAGGGCAAGACGAATTAATGTGGTCGTTTGCCGCTCGCTCAACTCCGTCAATAAAACCAATAAGCGGGCACAAGATTTATCAATGCTGCTGTCTGGGATTGATTTTATTGATTTAATCACATCTAGCAGTTGAAGCAGGTATATGTTCGCTTTCGTTATCTCGTTTCTCTGCAAAACAAATCGAATCTCAGTATTTCCCCTTCGTGTCTTGCTGCGCTTTGTGTTAGAACCGATAACTATGATGTTTGGGATCTGTGAAGTCAGCCCAAGTTGGCTGTACACGCTATAGTTTGTGAGATAGCCGATGATGTTTCCATTTCTCTCCAAGAGGTCTTTTACAACCTCTTCAACCGAAGGGTTGAGCGCGCCAAATATGCTTTTCTTGGGCTTGAAATATCTCCCTTTCGAAAGTTTGGAGATCACACCGCTTTCAGCTAACCGATTCAGTTTCTTTATGACGTTGGCACTATCCTCGGCAGTTAGTCCCAGGTCACGATAGGTAAAGACGAAGTCCGCCGGGATTTCGCTAACTATCTGCTCTATTTTCTTTGCGGTTGTCATATCTCAGTTATTTTGCGCTGCAAAGATAATAATTTTGTCTTGTTTTTGAGCCAAAAAACTGGACATTTTTCATTTTTGGATTCAAATTCCCTTTAATCGAGCATGTCGGTTAAGGATTTCTTTAGTTCTAGTTCTACTTTGCGGTAGCGAGCGAAAGCTTTGCTGCCCTCGGCATGACCGGTCATTGAGCCGATGGCGTTGGGGTCTTGCACTTTGTGATAGAGCCCACCGACAAAGGCGCGTCGCGCCATGTGGCTGCTGGCAACCTCGTAAAGTGGCTTAATTTCAGGGCGAGTATGGCCTTACGAGACTTCAATCCATCTCTTGCAGCCAATCGGTAAGCACCTCGCAATACTCCTCATGAGCATCCACGAAACACATATGGCGGGAATGGCGGAACAGGTGCCAACGGCTGTGAG
>JAEEGF011538183.1_pt1 | contig 12556 bp, 8 predicted proteins | sample 9134171 | NCBI WGS metagenome assembly JAEEGF01 (sample SAMN16246542, study PRJNA631951) | gut metagenome | biome: gut microbiome; feature: rumen; material: AP-attached | host: Bos | place: Iran: Karaj | collected 2018-10 | reverse complement strand
CCAGCTGTTTCGTCACGTCGGCGAGTTTGGCATCGGCTTCGGCCTTCGCTGTCTCGGCAGCCTTCCGGGCAGCCTCGGCATCGGCCGCGCGGGCTGCTTTTTCCCCCTCAAGCTGTTTCGTCAGATCGGCAGTCTTGGCGTCGGCTTCCGCTTTCGCCGCTTCCGCAGCCTTTTTGGCATTTTCTGCGTCGGCAAGGCGGGCCGCCTTTTCAGCTTCGAGCTGCTTCGTCACATCGGCAAGCTTGGCTTCTGTTTCGGCAAGCGCCTTTTCCTTCTGTCCGCGCAATGCGGTCTCGTCACTCAGCTTTTTCTCGTAGCTGGCCGTAACGCCGGCCACTTCGCTTTCACGCGCGCTCTTCGCAGCGGCCAGGCTCGCGGCAGCGGCTTTCAGAGCGGGCAGCTGGGCCGCTTCGCCGTCGCCGATGTAATCAAGCGCGCTTTTGCCGTCCTTATCGGTCAGATCGGTCCGCGCTCCGGCGGCAAGCAGCTCGCGCACGGCAGCGACCTTCCCGGCCGCATACATCAGCGCGGTACGGCCCTCAGGGTCAGTCGCGTTCACATCGGCGCCCGCACCGAGCAGCGCCTTCATCACGCCCGGATCAGCCGCACCTTTGGCGGCCCACATCAGCGGGGTGAGCCCGTCGACGGTGAGATTCACGTCGTTGCCGGCTTTCAGCAGCGAGCCAAGGCGCGCCAGTGCGGTCGAGCCGCAGATGCGGGCGAATCTGGCGGGCGCAACGGGCTTGACTGCAGCCTTGTCTTTCAGCGCTTCGCGAACGTCGGCATCGTTTTTCAGCGGGCTATGCGCAAGATAGAAGCCGACACTGCGGCGGGCCCTGTCGGTCGCTGAGGGATTCGCCCCGGCCTCGAGCAGCGCCGTCACCGTCTCCTTCGACGCGCCGCCGCGCAGAGCAAGCAGCAGCGGCGATGCGCCGTCGTTGCCGGGAGCGTTGACGTTCGCACCGGCGTCGATCAGCGTTTCGAGCACGCCGACGTTGCGGTTACGTGCGGCGGCATAGGCCAGAGGCGTCCAGCCGCGGCCGCGGTCGCGATCCTTCTGCTGCAAAGCCGCCCCCGCGGCCAGCAGAGCGCGCACGATCTCGGGATTGTCCGTGCTCTGTGCGGCGTACATCAGCGGCGTGCGGCCAAGGGAATCGGAAGCGTTCACCTTCGCACCGGCCTTGATCAGCTCCTGGAGCTTCTCCACCGTCGCTGCCTCGCCGCGCGCAGAAGCGGCGGCCATCAGCGGCGTCACGCCGCCCACATGCGACACGGCCGACAGTTTCGCGTCGCTGAGCGCCAGCGCCACCTCAGACGCCGAACCGGTGCGGCACAGATCGATGAATTCCTTCTGTGTCATCGCCGCGACGGGCACGGCAGCGGTCAGACAAAGCGCGGCGGCCAGCGCCGCGGCATACAGTTTCTTCTTTGACATAGACGACACCTCTCTATTTTTTGGAAAACTTGGATATTGCCGTGTCTATTATACCGTGAAAAGAAATCTTTGTCCGTATTTCGCCGAAACTTCTTTTGAATGACTGGAAATTTTCTACAAAACTGGCTAGAATAGACGCGAATTTTTTCCTAAGGATTTTCGAGGTGGAACGACCATGAGAGTTTTGATCGCAATGGATTCTTTCAAAGGCAACCTGACCGGCCTTGAGGCGTCACAGGCCGTCTCCGCCGGAGTGCAGCGCGCCTGCCCGTGGGCCGACGTGAGGATCGTCCCCATCGCCGACGGCGGCGAGGGCACGGTGGAAGCGTTCGTCCATTCGCTGCACGGGCAAACGGTAAAAAGCACCGTGCGCGGCCCGCTTGGCGAAACGATTGAAGCCGCATGGGGTCTGCTGCCCGACGGCGGTGCGATCGTCGAGCTGGCGGCAGCTTCCGGCCTGCCGCTGGTGCCGCTTGAATCGCGCGATCCGCTTGTCACGAGCAGTTACGGCACGGGCCAGCAGATCCGCGCCGCGCTCGACGCCGGCGCGCGTTTCATCGTTCTCGGCCTGGGCGGCAGCGCCACCAATGACGGCGGCATGGGCGTTATGGCCGCCCTCGGCGCGCGCTTCCTCGACGAGTCGGGGGCCGAACTGGCACCCGTCGGTGCTTCGCTGGAGCGCGTCGAACGCATCGACCTTTCCGGCGTCGACGCGCGCACGCACGACGCCGATTTCCTCCTCGCCTGCGACGTGCAGAACCCGCTCTGCGGCGAAAACGGCGCGGCCGCCGTCTACGCTCCCCAGAAAGGCGCGTCCGCAGAGGACGTGGCGCGTCTCGACGCGGGACTGCGTCACTTTGCCGCAGCCGTGGAACGCGCCACCGGCAAGAACGTCGTCAGCCTGCCCGGAGGCGGCGCGGCCGGCGGCGCCGGCGCGGGCCTGACGGCCATGCTGGGCGCCAGGCTGACGCGCGGCATCGACGTGCTGGCACAGGTCGTCGGTCTCGACGAGGAGATCCGCGAAGCCGACGTGATCTTCACCGGCGAGGGGCGCATCGATCACCAGACCGCACAGGGCAAGGTGATCAGCGGGCTGGCCGCGCGCGCCCGCGCCGCCGAAGTGCCTCTGATCGCCATCGTCGGCTGCATCCGCGGCCATATCGGCCCGCTCATGAGCATGGGACTGACGGCCGTCTTCCCCACCGCCGCCGGACCGTGCACCACTGCCCAGTCGTTCCAGCATTCCCGGGAGGATCTGGAGCGTACCGCCTCACAGGTGATGCGCGTCATGCGCGGCGCCCTGCGCCATCAGGCAGCAAAACGCCGGAAATACAGAGAAAACGAATAATCAGAAACCGCGCCGCGGACGCATGTGGTTCAGAAAACATGCGTCCGCAGCGCGGTTTAATTACTAATTATTAATCGTCCTTCACTCCGTACTCGGCGAAGACAGCGGCGCTGTCTGCCCCGGCTTCGGGCGCCGATGTGCGGATCGAGGCAGGCGTTCCGCTCAGTTTGATGTGCGGCCCCGTCACGGTGAATTCGCCGCCGCCCGGAGCGGGGACGGTCGGGAACATTTGCCGGTCTTCTGCAAGGTGCGAGTCGCGGGCCATCTGCGCCGTCGTCAGCACCGGGGCGCAGGAGATGCCGGCCTCGTCAAGCTGCGCGCAGATCTCCGCGCAGGTCATTCCGCGCGTCCACGCACCAACGAGCGCGGCCAACTCGTCCTGACGCGCCAGCCGATCGGCGATATGCCGATACCTGGGATCATCGGCCAGTTCTGGACGCCCCATCACGCGCGCCAGAGTGCGCCAGCTGGCGTCGCCAGAGGTGCCGAAGACGACCGTGCCATCCTTCGCCGGGAACGAATCGTAGGGGTACGTCGAAGTGTCACGGTTGCCGATCGGCGACGGATTTTTGCCCGTCGCGAAGTACAGCAGGCTGATCGACGCCATCGCCGCGACGAGCGAATCGAGCAGCGCCACGTCCACCACCTGTCCGCGCCCCGTGCGTCCGCGCGCCAGCAGCGCGGCGAGGACGCCGACGGCGCATGACAGAGCGCCGGTCATGTCGCTGACGGAGGCGGCGCTGCGCAGGGGCGGCGAACCGGGAAAGCCGGTCGCGGCCATCAGCCCGCTCAGAGCCTGCATGACCAGATCATAGCCGGCTTTGCTGCTGTTTCGTCCCGTCTGGCCGAAACCGGACAGACGCGCGAAGACCAGCCGCGGATTGACAGCCGAAAGCGTCTCCCAGCCGAGCCCGAGCTTTTCCATCACGCCGGGACGGAAGTTTTCCAGCACCACGTCAGCCTTCGCGGCCATCTTCAAAAACGCGGCGCGGTCCTTTTCGTCCTTCAGATCGAGCGTGACGCTGCGCTTGTTGCGGTTCAGCGTCAGATGAAAGGCGCTGACGCCGTTCACAAACGGCTCCAGCGAACGTTCGCTCGCGCCGCCCGGCTTCTCGATCTTGATCACGTCCGCGCCCAGATCGCCCAACACCATCGCGCAGAACGGGCCGGCAACAAGATGCGTGAGATCGAGCACGGTGATCCCTTCTAGAGCGCCGCTCATCGTTTTTCCTCCTTCGCCGCAGGCATGTACGGACGCCACCACGGCGCAAATCCCTGTTCAGTGTCGTCGAGGTACGCCGTCTCGCCGATCACGGGCGTGAGCAGTTTCACGTCCGTGCCGGACAGCGCCGCGCTGAGGCGTTCAAACGGCTCGTACCACGGGTGGCGCGCGAGGGAGAACTTGCCGCTGTGCACGGGCAGCAGGAGTTTCGCGCCCCATTCGCCCGCGGCGGCGCGCGCCGTTTCCTCCGGGAACATGTGGATGTGCCGCCAGTCCTCGTTGTACTGGCCGTTTTCGGCGATCACCAGATCGAACGGGCCGAACTTTTCGCCGATCTCCTTCACGTGCTTCGCCCAGCCGCTGTCGCCCGTGTAATAGACGCGGCGCTCAGGCGCGATGAACGCGAACGAAGCGCACAGGGTCTGATCACGTTTAAAAAGCCTCTGCGCGTAATGCTGCGCGGGCAGCACGTGCACGGTCAGGCCGTCGAAGTCGAACGAATCGTACCAGTCGCCCTCGTGAATGATGCCCGGATCGAAGCCCCACATCTCGAAATACTCGCCGAGGCCAAGGCCGCAGACGACGTTTCTGACCTTCGGACGCAGCGCCGAAAGCGTCGCATAGTCCAGATGGTCCCAGTGCTCATGCGAGATCACGAGCACGTCGATGTCGGGCATGTCGTCAGGCGTGTACACGTCGGTCCCCGTGAACGCCCTGCCGATGAACGGCACGGGCGAGGCAAAGCCGCAAAAGACGGGATCAGCAAGGATGTTCCTGCCGTTCAGCTTCAGGAAGAAGCTGGAATGGCCGAACCACACCAGCGCATCGCGGTCGGGCGGCAGCGCGGCAAGGTCGGTCTTTTTCGACGGCAGCGGCACTTCGGGCGTCAGATCGGGATACGTGGCGGTGAAGAACTTCCACCACGCTTTCAGCAGGCCGTCGCGGCTTTTCGCCGTGATGATCTCAGCCGGCTCGACGCGGGAAAAAGACGTCCCGTTCCAGTTCGGCGAAGCCGCGATGCGCGCCATGCGACTCGGGGAAAAAGCGCGCCCGAACGGCGCGGAATGGATCCACGCATACACGCCGCCGGCAGCACACGCAAGCAGGATCAGCATGCACAGTAAAAATCTTTTCACAAACACTCCTCCAATTATTTTGCAGTTCTGTTGCGATTCAGCCGCGTTCGCTTCGCCGCGGCTGGCATTTGGGGCAGAAGACGCTCGACCGGCCGCCGATGACGACCCGCTCGAGTTTTGCGCCGCAGACGGGACAGGCCTCGCCGGCGTGCCCGTAAACGCGCAGATACGGCGTGTTGCGGTATTCGTGTCCGCGCGTACGCAGGTATTCCTCGGGCGGACAAGCCGTCTGTTCCACATGAAACTTCATCAGCGCGGGGATCGTCCCCGCCAGGCGTTTCCACTCGGGAGCGGTGAGCGAGCAGGCCGGACGCTGCGGCTGGATCCGCGCGGCAAAGAGGATCTCGTCGCTGTAAATGTTCCCGATCCCAGCGACGGCGGACTGATCAAGGAGACAGGTCTTGACCGCTCGGCGCGAACCGCCGAGTTTTTCTTTCAGCCAGCGCGGCGTCAGACACGGATCGAACGGTTCAGGACCCAGCCGGTCCATGCCCGTGAAGTCGTCCGTCTCGCCCGGCAAAATCAGCCAAAGGCGGCCGAAGCGGCGCATGTCGGCAAAGCGCAGCTGCACGCCGCCGCTGAGATGAAAAACGGCACGCGTGTGCGGTTCCTCCGGGAAATCGGGGGTACAGGCCAGCAGCACGCCCGTCATGCGCAAATGGACCACCAGTTCGCTGCCGCCTTCAAGCAGGAAGCGCAGGAACTTGCCGCGCCTGGCGACGGAAGCGATCGTCCTTCCCGTGACGGCGCGGGCAAAATCGCCCGCCGCGGGATGTCCGCAGACGGAAGGATCAAACAGTTCCAGTCGCTCGATGCGACGGCCGGTCACGCGCGGCGCAACAGCGTTTTTCACCATTTCGACTTCCGGCAGTTCAGGCATTTGCGCTCCTCCAATCCTTCGCTTCGAGCCGGTAGGTGGGATGCATCAGGCCTGTGGGCGCGTAGAACTCGTCGTGCGTGCGGACGAAACCCAGCTTGAGCAAAAGAGCACGCGAGCCCTCGTTGCGCGGATTATGTCCGGCCGCCAGCGCCTCGGCGCCGAGGTCGTCAAACGCGCAGCGGATCGCGCGCGTCGCCGCTTCGAAGCCTATGCCCTGCCGCCAGTACGCGGGACGCAGGTGTACACCCAGCTCGAAAACGCAGCCGTTTTCCTGCCGCGGACGCAAGCCGCAGCATCCAACCAGATCGCCCGACGCGAGCAGGAAGACCGGCCAGTACTGCACGCCGTATTTTTCGCCGTTTTCGATCTCCAGCTTCAGCCGTGCGGCGATCTCCTCCGGCGTAAAGATGCCAGAGGCGCAGATCAGCCGCGTCACCTCCGCGTCGCCCCAGAGCACCTCCGCCAGTGCCGCGTCGCCGTCCGTCCAGCGGGAAAAGCCAAGCCGCTCCGTCTCCATGAAAAACGTGCGCATGATCGTTCCTCCTTCGATGTCACTTTTTATTATACCCGACGGCGAAATGTTCTGCCGTTGTTATCTTGATATTTTTTAAGAACGCCGTATGATATGAGTTTAACATGGGGGTAGAATGTCCTTGCGCGAACACGTTTCAAACGTTTATAATAGTGTTGGTAAAGCTACATGTGACTGAATCTCCGATTTTCTGACCAGGAGGGATTTATTTGAATTTTGAGTTTAACAAGGCGCAGTGTCTGAACCTGCGCAAATCGCTGCTCTTTGAGTGGCTGGAGACGAACGGCCTCGGCGATTACGCCTCGGGCACGATCGTCGGCTGCAACACGCGCAAGTATCACGGTCTTTACGTCGGCAACCTCGACAAGCCGGCGGGGCGCCACGTGCTGCTTTCCACGCTGGAAGAAGAAGTCGTCGAAAACGGTGTGAAGTTCCCCATCTCCAGCCGTCAGCATCCCGGCAGCTTCTATCCGCACGGACACGAATACCTGCGCGGCGTCACCATCGGTGCGTGGCCGCGCTTCCGCTACCGCATGGGCGACATCATCCTCACCAAGGAGATCCTCATGCCGCACGGAAAGCACTGCACGCTCATCCGCTACTCCGTCGAGTACCGCGGCACGAGCCGTCCCGACCTGAAGCTGATCGTGCGGCCGCTGCTGGCATACCGCAACTTCCACAAGCTCACCAAGGCCAACATGGATCTGCACGTCAAGACCTGGCCGGCCGAGAGCGGCTTCAAGATCGCGCCTTACGAGGACATGCCCGCGCTGGTCATGCAGACGGACCGCGCCTTCGCGTTTTATCCGTCGCCCGACTGGTACTACAACGTCGAATACCTGCAGGAGCGCGAGCGCGGTTTCCCGTTCACGGAAGACCTGTTCATGCCCGGCGAGTTCGAGATCTCGCTCTCGCCCACCGAGCCCGTGATCCTCAGCGTCTGCCCGGACGAGGAGCTCAAGGCCGGAAAACTCGCGCGGATGTGGGACAAGGAGACCGCCCGCCGCCTCAAGGGCGAAGCCGACGCGCAGAACATCGCCGGCCACCTCGCCCGTGAAGGCGAAAAGTTCATCTTCACCGACGAGCGCAACGGCAAGGGCGTGATCGCGGGATTCCCGTGGTTCGGCGCCTGGGGCCGCGACACGATGATCGCGCTGCCCGGCCTAACCTTCTGCGCCGGACGCGCACAGGACGGGCTGGAGATCCTCAAGCAGGCCACGCGCAGCATGAAGGACGGCCAGATCCCCAACATGTTCGCCGCCGACGGCGTGCACCACAGCTACAACTCCGTCGACGCCTCGCTGTGGTACGTCTGGGCCGTGCAGCAGCTGATGAACTACGCCGACAACGGCCGCGGACTCGTCAAGGAGCACTTCTGGCAGCCCATCCGCGACATCATCGCCGCCTATTCGACGGGCAAAGTTCCGAACGTGCACATGGACGAAGCCGGACTTCTCCATGCCGGCACGCCCGAAACGCAGCTGACGTGGATGGACGCCAACGCCTACGGCAAGCCCGTGACGCCGCGCTGGGGCTGCCCTGTGGAGATCAACGCGCTCTGGTACAACGCGCTGATGTACGAATACAAGCTGGCGACGATGTTCGGCGGCACGCCGATGTGGGACAAGACGCTGCTGGACACGCTCAAGAACACCTTCCAGAGACGCTTCTGGGACGACCGCCGCGGCTATCTCGCCGACGTGTGGCGCCCCGACGGCGCCGACTGGAGCATGAGGCCCAATCAGCTCTTCGCCGCCTCGCTGCCTGAGCCGATCCTCGACAGGGCGCTGGCCATGGAGATGCTCGGCAAGGTGCGCACATCACTGCTCACGCCTTACGGCCTGCGTACGCTCTCGCCCGCCGATCCGGCCTACCGCTCGCGTTATTTCGGCGGCCCCGATGAGCGCGACTCGGCCTATCATCAGGGCACGGTGTGGCCGTGGCTGATCGGTGCCTACACCGACGCGCTGATGTACACGATGTGGGACCATGACATCGCGGCCCGCCGCGTCCTCGACACGATCGCGCCGCTTGTCAGCAAACATCTGCGCGATTACGGCGTCGGTTCGATCCCCGAGGTCTTCGACGCAGCCCCGCCCACCAACCCCAACGGCGCGCCCTGGCAGGCGTGGAGCGTGGCCGAAGTGCTGCGCTCGCTGCGCACCATTCAGAAAGAAGCCAACGGCGTCTATCGCCGCTGGGAAGCGAAATTAAAGGAGGAGGCGATGTAACATGCGCGTTCTCATGCTGGGCTGGGAGTTTCCTCCCAACCAGAGCGGCGGCCTCGGCACCGCCTGTTACGGCATTACCCGCGCGTTACTCCGTAAAGGCACGGACGTTTTGTTCGTCATGCCTTACACGCATTTGAAAGAACACCCCGACTCACACGTCAAACTGCGCTCCGCTTCGGGCACGATGGTTCCCGAGGTCGTCACCCGCGAACGGCAGCTGCGCGAAGATTTCCTGAGCGGCCAGGGCGTCCCGCGTCCGCCGCTGGGACGCGAAGCCTCGCGCGAACATGTGCTCCGTCCCGCGACAGCGGGCAGCGGCGCGCGAACGATCGAAGAGCTGCACTACTTCACCTCGCGGATGGTGATGCGCGGCATTCGTTCGTCGCTGCGTCCCTACGTCACGGCCGAAAGCTACGAGGAATACCTGGAGCAGATGCTGGCCAACAAATCCTCGCGCACCGAAGCGGGCGAAGAGGGCCTGCCGCCGCTGATCCGCCTTGAGCACTGGAAAGAGGCGCTGGCCGCCTCGCCGCTGGCGCAGAGCGGTCCGAACGGTCAGACCGTGACCGACACCGAGACGGTGTGGAACAAGATCGAACTGCACGGCGGCTACGGCAAGGACCTGATGTCCGAAGTCTACCGCTACAGCCTCGCGTGCGCGCAGATCGCCATGGAAGAGGAGTTTGACGTCGTCCACGTGCACGACTGGATGACCTATCCGGCCGGCATCCTCATCAAGCAGCTGACCGGCAAGCCCCTTGTGGCTCATATCCATGCGCTGGAGCACGACCGCAGCGGCGAAGGCGTCAACCCCGAGATCGCCCACATCGAGTGGGCCGGCATGACCGCCGCCGACACCGTCGTGGCCGTCAGCTACTACACCAAGAACGAAGTGATGCGCCAGTACGCCATCCCCGACGAGAAGATCCAGGTGGTGCACAACGCCGTCAACCGCGTCGAGTCGAAGCACCAGTTCCATCTGGAGGTGCCGCCGCACAAGGAAAAGCGTGTGCTGTTCATGGGCCGCATCACGTATCAGAAAGGCCCCGACTACTTCGTCGAAGCCGCGCGCATCGTCCACGAGCGGATGCCCGACGTGCATTTCGTCATGGCCGGCAGCGGCGACATGTTCAACCGCATGGTGCGCCGCGTCGCGCAGCTGAGAATGGGCACCGTGTTCCACTTCCCAGGCTTCCAGAAAGGCTCCGACATCGAGCGCATGTACTCCAGCTGCGACCTCTACGTGATGCCCAGCGTTTCCGAGCCGTTCGGCATCGCCCCGCTCGAAGCGATGATCTGCGACACGCCGGTCATCCTTTCGCGCCAGTCGGGCGTGTCGGAAGTGGTCGTCAACGCACTGAAAGTCGATTTCTGGGACATTCACGAGATGGCCAACAAGATCTGCGCCGTGCTCGCCTATCCCAAACTGGCCGAAGCGATGGTTAAAAACAGCCGCGAGGACCTGCGCCGCATTCGCTGGTCCACGGCCGCGTCGCGCCTCAACGATATTTACCGTGACTGTCTGAACAGGAGATGACGTAAAAAATGCCTTCGATCTGTTTCTATTTCCAGGTCCATCAGCCCTACCGCCTGCGCCGCTACAGCTTCTTCGACATCGGCCAGAGCCACTTCTACGAGGACGTGGAAGCCAACCGCACCATTCTTGATAAAGTCGCCCGCAAATGCTACCTGCCCATGAACGCCCTGCTGCTGAAAATGATCAAGCAGTGGGAGGGCAAGTTCAAGATTTCTTTCTCGATCTCCGGCGTCGCGCTCGACCAGTTCGCCGAGTACCAGCCCGAGATCCTCGACAGCTTCAAGGCGCTCGTCGATACCGGCTGCGCGGAGATCATCTCCGAGACCTACGCGCACTCGCTGGCCGCGCTCTTCGATCCCGAGGAGTTCAAGGCCCAGGTCGCCATGCACGACGATCTCGTCAAGAAGCATTTCGGCGTCGTGCCGCACGTGTTCCGCAACACCGAGCTGATCTACCGCAACGACATCGCCCAGATGGTCGAGGACATGGGCTACAACGCCATCCTCACCGAAGGCGCCGATCACATCCTCGGCTGGCGCAGCCCCAACTTCATGTACTCGCCCCAGAGCTGCAACCGCCTCAAGCTGATGCTCAAGAACTACCGTCTCTCGGACGACATCGCCTTCCGCTTCTCCAACCGCGGCTGGGAAGAGTGGCCGCTGACCACGGAGAAGTTCGCCAACTGGGCGCACGCGGTCAACGGCAACGGTGAGCTGATCAACCTGTTCATGGATTACGAGACGTTCGGCGAGCATCAGTGGGCCGACACGGGCATCTTCGAGTTCATGGATGCCCTGCCCGCCGCCATCTTCGCCGCCGGCGACCTTGATTTCGTCACGCCCTCGGAAGCGGTCAAACGCTACTCGCCCGTGGCCAAGATCGACGTGCCCAACGCCATTTCCTGGGCCGACGTGGAGCGCGACCTCACCGCCTGGCTCGGCAACGACATGGAGCGCGACGCCATCGAGGCCTGCTACGCGCTCAAGGACAAGGTGCTCGCTACGGGCGACGAGAAGATCGTCCGCACGTGGAGAAGACTCCAGACTTCGGACCATTTCTACTACATGTGCACCAAGTGGTTCTCCGACGGCGACGTGCACAAGTACTTCAACGCCTACGACACGCCGTACGAGGCCTATATCAACTATATGAACGTGCTCTCCGACTTCAGCATGTCGTTGAGCTGATTTCCGAACAAACATAATCTCAGGAGTTCTGTATGACAGATAACGCGACAAGAAAGGGTCCTGCGGCGCTGTTTGAAGTGTCGTGGGAAGTGTGCAACAAAGTCGGCGGCATTTACACCGTCGTCAGCAGCAAGGCGCAGGAAGCGGTGAAGCGCTTCGGCGACAACTACTTCCTGCTCGGGCCGCTGCGCGATTCCAATCCCGGCTTCATCGAAGGCCAGCCCGGCGACGCCGACAGCGTACAGTGGGAGACGTTCCGCCGCGCGGCCGCTATCCACGGGTTGAAATGCCGTTTCGGGCGCTGGGGCATCCCCGGCTCGCCGAAGGTGATCCTCGTCGACTGGAAAGGCCGCTACAACCAGAATCAGCTGCTCTACGATCTCTGGCACGATTACGGCGTCGATTCACTGACCGGCGGCTGGGACTACGTCGAGCCGGTGATGTTCAGCACGGCCTGCGGCGAAGCGATCGCCGCCTTTGCCAAGCTGCTCACCGACACCAGCGAGAAGGACAGCAGCGAACTGTCCGCAGCCGCTCACTTCCACGAGTGGATGTGCGGCGCCGGCCTGCTCTATGTGAAAAAACACGCGCCGAAGATCAGCACCATCTTCACCACGCACGCCACGGTGCTCGGCCGTTCTATGGCCGGCAGCGGACGCGACATTTACGCGGAGATGGATCAGATCAATCCCGCGCAGGAAGCGAACAACTACGGCGTCATCGCCAAGCACTCGATGGAGACGACCGCCGCGCGCGAAGCCGACTGCTTCACCACCGTCAGCGGCATCACGGCCAACGAAGCCGCGGCGTTCCTCGGCCGCCGTCCGGATCTCGTGACGCTCAACGGCCTGTCGCTGAACGCCATCCCCGATTACAGCACCGACCGCACCGCGCCCGAGATCTCGCGCCTGCGCATCCTCGACGCGGCTTCACGCCTGCTGCGCCGCACGATGCCCGTGAACACGCGGCTTCTGCTCATCTCCGGCCGCTACGAGTTCCACAACAAGGGCATCGACCTGTTCCTTGACGCGCTGGCCGAGCTGAACCG
>JAEEGF010424174.1_pt1 | contig 12556 bp, 5 predicted proteins | sample 9134171 | NCBI WGS metagenome assembly JAEEGF01 (sample SAMN16246542, study PRJNA631951) | gut metagenome | biome: gut microbiome; feature: rumen; material: AP-attached | host: Bos | place: Iran: Karaj | collected 2018-10 | reverse complement strand
TTACGCTCATCGTTGCAGGCATTTCTCTTTCTCCTTGTCGGTTGATGCCTCGCATTCTACCATATTCTGGTCTGTGATGTCAACTATGACCTGTTGGTCTACTTCAGCGGGAATCGGGCGACGCGCCGGACGGGACCTCTGTTGTTGCCCTTGCGGGCAACTGTGGTTTGCAGAATGTCGGCTCGGGAAACGCCTGGTCGACGAACGGCGGCTTGCCGAGACGCTTCGCGTCGACCGGCTTGAAGTCTGGCGCCTGGGCCCCTTCCGGCGGCGTGATCGTGCACGCGCCCGTCGCGTCGTCGACGCTCCAGAACTTCGCGGGAATGTACCAGTTGTCCTCGTAGCGGCTGGGATGCACCTCGTCCTTGAACTGTAAATCCGAGCCGAAGATATTGTTCACGAACACGTATCCGCCTTGTCCGCTCGCGTATTTGTCGAGCGAATCGGGTTCGGTGGAGTGGGGCTTCATGACCGGCGTGCGACGGTTGTCGTTCCAGTAGTTGCAGCCGCCCCGCATGCGATTGGCCACGAACGCCACTCCTTGGGAACACGATCTCAGCACCTTGTCGGAGAGCAGGTCGTTGCCCTCGACGAGAATCGGTCCGTGATCCACCTCGAAGAACAGATCGAAGGCGTTGGCCCACAGTGTGTTGCCCGTTATGCGCGAGCCCTGTCCCATCCAGTCGAGCCAGATGCCGGCGCACGCCGAGGGGCCTCCGCAGTGATGGATGCGGCAGCGGGCGATTGTCACGTCGATGGCCGCGTGCAGCTTGATGCCGCCCATTTCCGCGCCGCCGAAGGGCTTTTTCCAGAAGCAGCGGGATATCTCGCAGTCTTCGATCGTGGAGAACGCGCAGCCGAACGCGCCGCAGATGCCAGCCTGCCCGCAGTCGTCGATCCGGCAGCGGCGCACGACATGGTGGCCCGTTTCGCTCCAGTCGCGTTTGTGGAGACGCAGCGCCCAGAGCGAGAAAAGCTGCTTTCTGTCGAGCCAGAACGCATCGAAGTCGTTGGCGCACTTTCCCAGCGTGAGACCCGCGCAGCTCGACCCGGAGATCGTGCAGTCTTCGATCGTCCACCCGCGGCTCCAATGCGTGCCCACCACGCCCACCTGTTCGCCGCGCGGATGGGCCCAGTCGGGTCCGGCGTTCGTGAATGTGATGCCTTTCAGCGTGATGTAGTCGCGCCGCGGTTCAAGAGGATAAAAGCATGCCGGGCGGACGACCAATTCCGGCACGGAGACTTCGGGGGCGCGCTTGAACGCCGCCACGATCGTTCCCCACGCGCCCCTGCCGGGAACGAGGGCCGCGCTGCCGGGAGCCAGTTTCGGGACGCCTTTCGCGCCGGCGAAGACCTCTTCGCCCAGCAGCTTCAACGGCTTGCCGTCCTGCAAAAGCCTTGTGCGGAAATGCTTTTTCCCCCTTGGCTCGAACCACCTGCCGGCGATGAAATCCGTGAACGGATTGAGCCCGCCGAACGTATCGTACGCCACATGCGCCTCCCAGAGGCCGTCAGCTCGTTTCTTCCAGCCGCGCACGGGATCCGCGCCGGTCACGACGACCTTCTCGCCCTTCGCGGCCCGATAGACAATCGGCGCGCCCTCGCGTCCCGCGTTCGCGGGCTTCACCCATTCGCGGTAAACGCCGCCGCGTATGGTCACGACGTCACCGGCGGCCGCAACGTCCGCCGCGCGCTGTATCGTGCGCCACGGCTTCGCGGCGGAACCCTCCGCCGCGTCGTCGCCGTCTGTCGCCACGAAATACTCCCGCGCCGTTGCAATCGACGGCGCCAGCACACATGCCGCGACCAACGCGACCGATATCATCTTGTTCATTTCCATTTCGGCTTTCCTAACTCTGCTTAGATTGTTTATCTTACTTCAGCGGGGCGCAGTTGACGTGTGCGCGGATGAGGCGGCGGCGGTACTCGGCGGCGCGAGCGGAGAACTCCGCGAAGTCGCGCTTGGCCGGGTCTGGATACGTCCAGAGGACCTCCGCGAGCGCGAAGCCGCGCGGCCAAAGCTTCCATTCGAGATCGAAGCGGTTCAATGTGTGCGACGTCCAGTTGCAGCACTGTCCGCCAACGACATGCGGACGCGCCGACTTCTCGACACCCGCGAGCGGATCGAACTGATAGACGCGCGCAAAAGGAAGTATCCCACCGAAATACTGATACGGATCCTCGGCAAGTTCCTGGCGGTAGTCGAAATACGTGTAGGTGTGCGGGGTCATCACGATGTCGAAGCCCTGATTTGCGGCGGAGGCACCCGCCCCGTGCGTACGGTAGCACATTCCCATGGTCGTCTTCGGCAGCATAGAGGTGATCTTCGACCCTCCGGCATCGCGGTTGGCCGATTCGATGAATATCTGGTCCCAGCCGATGACCCGGCGTCCCTTCTTCGCAAGATACTCCGTGAAATGCCTCGTTACCCAAGGCTGAATCTGCTCCACGCCCTTCAGACCTTCCCTCTTCATGAACGCCTGGCACTTCGGACATTTCTTCCAATTGCTCCGAAAGCACTCGTCCCCGCCGATGTGGATCACCTCGGACGGAAACAGTTCGCACACGTAGTCGAACACCTTTTCGAGGAATCGGACCGTGTCCGGGTTGCCGAAGCAGTAGATTCCGGTGAACTTGCTGTAGTTGAACTTGTAGGCGTCGCGGTTGCGCGAGTAGATCTCCTCCGGGAAACAGCACAGTTCAGGATACGCGAAGATGGCCGCCGCCGAATGGCCGGGCAGGTCAATCTCCGGCACCACGGTGATATGCCGGGCCTTGGCGTACGCGATGATCTCCCTGACGTCGTTCGCCGTGTAGTATCCGTTCGCCACCTTCTCGCCGCGGCATCTCGCCGACTGCCCATTAAGAAGGAACTCCCCGCCGTACCGCTGCAGCTCGGGATAACCGGGGATCTCCAGCGACCAGAGCTGGTCGTCGGTCAAGTGCCAGTGGAACACGTTGAGCTTAAACCACGACATCTGCTCGAGGATGCGCAGGATCGTGTCCTTGCCCATGAAATGCCGTGAATCGTCCACCATGACCCCGCGCCACATGAACTGGGGCCAGTCCCTGATTTCAAGACACGGATAGACCCTGCACTTCGCCTTCGCGTCCCCGCGCCCCATGTGGAAAAGAGTCATGTTCGCGTAGTACGCGCCCGCGTCATCGGAGTAGCGGATCGTCATGCCGTCCGGCCTGATGGAAAGCTCGTACCCTTCGGGCGGGATACCGTCGACCTTCTCCATTGTAGGCGGTTTCTTCGCCCAGTACTCGCCGCCCGTCACGCGCATCTCCCGCGGCGCGGGTATGATTGTGGCAGTTGGCGGCGGTACGGCAAACACCGCAAGCGACATCGACAGAAAGCCCATTGCTGCCGCCGCGGCTGAGATAATTTTGCCCGATTTCATCCCGGATCAGATCTTGAAGTGGGCGAGGTCGATGTCGACCACTTCCATCTTCGGCGCGGTCTTCCACGAGCCGCGCGTGAAGTCCGGCACGTCCATCGACTGCGAGCGGTTCGTGGCGCTCCTCTCGGTGAGTTCGCAGAGGCAGCCCGTGGTCGCAAGGTCGTAGACGCTCGTATCGAGCGGAAGGCCCATGCGCAGGCAGTACGACCAGCGAGCATCCTGGATGTAGTCCATGCCGCCATGCCCGCCCGACCTCTTTGCGATCTCGCCGATCGTCTTCCAAAGCGGGTGCTTGTACTTCTCGCGTATCTCGTTCGCCCGCTTCTCGTCCCACCAGCCGTGCGCCCCGCTGCCGTAGTAGTACTTGCCTTCGCCCTCAAGGGCAATGCGGTACGGATAGTCGGCGATGATGCCGCGCGTGCCCTGCACCCTCTGGAGGCGCGAGTACGGGCGAGGCACAGAGACGGTGTGCTGGAGCATGATCGTCTTGCCGCCCACGGTCCTGATGAGGCTCGTGTTCATGTCGCCGACCTTGAGCTTCTGTCCCTTGCGGGGGTTGCCGGGCCGAAGGCCGTGCTCCATGAAGTCGGCGAACGCGGCGTTCTTCGAGTCGATGGAGACGATGTAGTCCATGCGGTCGCCGCGATTCACGTCCATCGTCAGGCACAGCGGCACGAGTCCGTGCGTCGGATACGGGTTGCCGGCATGGTCGCGGTACCAGTCGTATCGCCAGTACTGGTAGGCCGGGAAGAGGTCGTTCGCCATGTGGCGGCCGTCGTGGTTGTACGCGCCCTCGGCGTGCACCACTTCGCCGAGCAGTCCCTGCCTGACGAGGTTGAACGTGAGCATCTCGATCTCGCCGTAGATGCAATTCTCGAGCTGCATGCAGTGCACCTTGCGCTTCTCGCTCGTCTCGACCATCTTCCAGCAGTCCTCCACCGTGAAGGCGGACGTGACCTCGGTCAGGACGTGCTTGCCGCCGTTCATCGCGGCGAGCGCCACGGGCACGTGCAGGTGCCAGGGCGTCGAGTTGTAGATCACGTCCACGTCGGACGAGTCGCACAGCGCGCGGAAAGCCTCTGGGCCTTTATAGACCTTCGGCTCGGGACGTTTCTGGCGGGCGAGCGCGTTCTTAGCCGCGTTGATCTTTGCATCCTGAATGTCGCACACCGCCGTAACGTCCACGCCAGGCAGCTTCGAGACGCGGCTGATCATGCCCATGCCGCGAGAGCCGATGCCCACCACGCCCACGCGGATGCGCTCCATCGGCTTGCATCTGAATCCCAGCATCGGCGCGCCGGCGGGTCCTGTGGCAGCCGCTTCTGCCTTAAGTCCGTTCACAGCAGAGCACGCCGCTCCGGCGAGCATCGCGCTCTTGAGGAAATCTCTTCTGTTCTGCATTGTTTTCTCCTTGTTGCTTATCGCCAAAGACAGCCCAACCGTCCATGTCAATATTCTACCATATTTTCGCCCGCGCGGAAAGCACGCCGGCGCGGTGCTTCACGAACTGGGCGAAAGTGCGGTTCCGCATCGCCTGTTGAGAGCTTCTGAGACTACCTGAAAAATATGGTAAAGGTTTTTGGCACGTGATGGAACAACGCGTAGTTGCGCGCAATGACATGTCCGCTACGGTCATAGGCGACAAGCGAAAGGCAGTTGCGGCGGCCGTTACCCTCCACAAGCGCACCGGCGGGAAACCTTCCACGCACAGCTCCGTCATTGACGGCGAAGGTTCCAAGCACGTGTCCGTTCAGTATCGCCTTGACCCTGTGCGCACGACGCAGGACAACTGTGAAGACGCTGCGTCCCTCTTCGATGCGGGGCTCGATCTCAAAGGCGTCCGGCACGTAGGGATGCGTCTGGCTGGAGTTCCTGAGCGACGCCATGAGAGTCGCAACGTCCGTGAACTGGCGGTCCATCCAGGCAAGCCTCTTGGCGTGGAACGTCTTGAGGATCGCCACGTCGCCGTTGAAGGTGCGCGTGGTGTTCGCGGTGTCCTTGCGCGGTGCCCACAGCCGCTCGTCGACTAGCGCCGACCTGCGCACCGTGGCAATCGCGCGGTCAAATTCCCCGCCCTCCGCGTATATCGCGGCATAGCGGCTGCGCACCTCGTGGTACCTTTCCCACACGCGCAGGCAGAACCACGGATCGGTCGTCCACTCGCGGTTCATGTTTGCCACGCCGCCGCCTGCGCTGCGCCACTTCTCGCAGCGGTCATCGACGGTGCGGGAATGAGAGCCCCAGTCGAAGTCCCAAACCGGACCCCACACGAGCTTTCCGCCGCGATCGATGTACGCGAAGCGGCTCTTCTGACCCATGTCGCCGTTGTCGAAGAGCTCGTTCACGAGAAAGAAGTCAACCATCGAATCCACGTCGCAGAGCTCGCTCCAGTGCCGGCCGTCAATCGTACAGCCGTCCCATGATGTGATGGACGAAAAATACCGCTGCAGATAGTTTCTGCTCCAGGCGAGCATCTTCGCAGAGGTGTTGAGGTATTCGGGCTTCTTCACCATCGTGTGCATGGTCAGCGAACCGGCGGCCACGTCGAAGCAGACCACTTCGTCGGCCTCCGTCGAGAACTCGAATAGATACCCTCCCGTTATGTCTATCGAGCCCGGCTCGGCGTCAAGCGCGGCGTCTATCGCCGAGAAGTCGGTCTCGGTTGCGCCATACTCCTCGGCGGCGTCCTCCCAGTCGTAGATGTTCACGCGGTCCTCGGCGATGCGCACGTGCTCGCAGAACTGGTACGTCCCGAGCAGCTTGCCGTTCAGCACGCAGTCCACCCACGTCGAACGCATACCGAGGCCGCCTATATCCCGCGCGAAGTCGTATGGCAGCTTGTTGCGCGTCTGCGAAAGGTCGTTGTAGTTCGCGAGCAGTACCCAGTGCTTGTTCTTCTTCGCGCCGAGGTCGAACATCTTGGCCTTCTCCGCGAGCTTGATCTTGTACGGCTTCTTCGGGTAGTTCTTGGACGAGTTGCCGCGCACGTTGATGGTCATCGCGCCGTCGTACTGCTTCTTGAACGCGTCGTTGCCCTGCATGAAGAGCGTTCCCTCGTGCTGCTCCTTCGAGGCGGTGGGCGTTTTGCCGTCGTTCGTTGTGAGATAGCACACCGGCAGGCTTGAGAAGTAGAAAGTGCGCGTGTACTTCGCAGCGCCGCTCCGCGACGCGGTGAAGCGCAGCCAGTGGCAGTAGTCCCAATCGTGCGGAGTGTACGACGGATCGCGCCACACCTCTGAAAAAGACTTCTTCGCGTAGTCGCCGCGCTCCCAGAGGAAGTCGTACGTGGGCGCGACACCGAGGAAGGTGGCGATCTTCGGCTCAAGCGCGCGGCCGACGCGCGGCCGATCCGCGTCCAGCGAAACCTCCGTCTCGAAATCTGCGCCAATCACGCTCGTCCCGTCCTGCACCGCGAGAAAGTCCACAACCGCCCGTTCGTCGCCGTTCTCCATCGCGACGGAATTCGTGACGAAGGCGTGGGATCCCGCGCCAGGCACGCCTGCGCCGGCAATGCCGTTTGTGGACCAGCAGGCGGGATCATTCCAGTTTCCTGATGCGCCACCCGTCCAGTAGTAGACCGGCTCGAACTCATCCTGCGCCTCGGCGCCCTCGAATCCGCCGAAGAGTCCGCAGCCCACAAACGACACGCCGCGCCTCGCCTGCGCCGCGCCCGCGCGGAACCAGGTGCGCCCCTGCGCGTCGGCGCAGCGCGAATACCCGCCGTCCCCGTCTTTCACGAGATAGCTCACGAAGCGCAGTCCATCCACCACCTTCGCCTCGAGCCGCCCTTCCATCCACGTTCCTGCAACCGGTTCGGCGCCTTCTGCGAAAAGCGCGTTCCAGCGTCCATCGCCCCAACCGTAGTATCCCGCCGCACCGTCGATCCGCGCAGGCAGCAGCCCGCCCATCGCCTCGACTGCGGCCGGGCGCCCTGCGTCAAGCGCCTCGACCTTGAGCGAGAAGTCTATGCGCTCCACGTTGCCCGAAGTCTCGGCCGCCGCCGTGAAATGCGCCGCGCCGCTGAGCGCCATCGCATGCGCCGCGCCATCCACCACGTTGGTTGCGGATGCGCCTTCGGAAAGCGTCCAGCCTCCGCCCTGCGTCCCCTTCCAGCCAAGCGTCTCGCCGGGAGCGTACGCGCCGAACTCCGCCGAGAACGACGGTGGACCGAACGGCGTTTCGGCCATGGCCGCCGCCGCGCATACGACGGCGACCGCGCTCGACGGAAGACGCAATCCCGCACCTCCTAGCGGAAGAGGATCATCATCGACGCGCGCATCAGATACAGGCCTCCAGGCCGCCTCAGAAGAGGACGTTTATTCTGGAGCGCAGACCCCACGAGCTTGAACGTCGTCGATAGGGGCGGCTCCTCCTCCCACGCGACGACCTGCGCGAATCCGTTCTCGTCGAACAAGAGCTCACGGTCGGCCGACAGTGCAACATTCACCACGGTGTTCTCAAGGAACGTCACCGTGTTGAGTCCGCTCTCGAACGCGCCCTTCGTGCTCCACACGTCGTTCTTGGACGTTAGATCCAGCGTCGATCCGTTCTGCATCGTGCAGCCGTAGAATTTGTCCGTCACGGGCGTAAACGTGCCGTACACGTTGAGCGCCGCAGCGCCTGTGTTCGAAGTGCCCTCGTACCGCGCCACGTAGTTCCGCGCGGTCAGAACCGCGCCCACGTTTAGCGGACCCGAAGCATCAAGATCCATTGTCTGCGATCCCGAGGCCCCTATGATCTGCAGCGTACCATCGCCAACGGTCTTCAGCGTTCCGTTCTCAACCAATCTGTTAAGATACATCACCTTTCCAGATGCTATACTGCACGTGAGGACCTTATCTCCCAGATTGAAATCGCCGCCAACGAACACCATGTTGTTGCCCACGTTAACGGACGAATCCGCAGCAAGAGTCACGTTCCCGAAGCTGCCCCAGTTGGTGTGGCTCTGGTTCAAGCTGTTGGCTATTGTGCCACCGTTGAGGCGGAAAGACTGCCTGGCCGTGTCATATACGCCGTTGATGTCGAACGTCGCGCCGCTCTCCACCACCACAGGCACAGCGTACACGCCTAGAGGATTCGGGTTTGTATTCTGGCCAAAAGCAAATTCGCTGTTGTCCTTGTTGGTGTTGTACAGCTTCAGCGTACCCTCGGCCACCACGTTGCCGCCGGTGTAGGCGAGCTTGTACACCTGCGGGACGAATATGCCCGTACCTTCCTTCACGAGCTTGGAGTTTCCTGAAATCGTCACGCGGTTGTTCGTGAACGTTGCGCCATCGGGCACCGTGATGTGCAGCTCGCCGGGGTTCGACGCGTCAGTGGTGGAATCGGTCACCGTAAGAGCGACAGGAGGATTCCCGTTAGGCGTGTTGACGTAGAGCTTGTGGCCGCGCAGGTCGATGGTGGATGATGTGTCAACGCACGCAAAGAAGCTTTCTAGCCCGCGCATGTCCACATCGGCCGTGAGCGACATGCCGCCGAATGTCACGCTCTGCCACGGCATCGCGGCAGGGGTGGGAATGCTGGCACCGAACGCGCCGATGATCTGCACCTTGGCGGATGCGCCCGGCACGCCGTTGGGCACGATGTTTTCATGAGCGTTGACGCACGACCAGTTTGCGGAGTTGGACAAGTCGTCATCACCCGCGAGCCCGGTCCAGACGGCCTTGACGACGAGCCGCGAATCCGTGGCGACGTCGTAGAACACGCCGTTCTCGATCACGCATATCTTGCTGCCATCCACGTTGTCGCCCTCAAGCGTAAACGTGACTCCTTCGGGAATCGCATCCCAGGCGATGAGCTGCTCGTCAGCCTGAAGCGTGCGCGCGCCGACGTTGACCGTGACGTTGCTTGTGGCCGCATCGTACGACAGCGCGCCGATCGGAGTAGTCGTCTTCATCGCAGCGGAAAGCGCCGAAAGATCGATCGTGGCGCCCTCGTGCAGAACAGTGCGGTAGAAGCGGTCGGAGAGCGGCTTGAACGAGGACAAGACATGGATTGCCGACGCGCCGTGTCCGCTCGTGTCAGTGCCCGCATATCGCGCCACGTAGTTCGACACTGTGATGGACTGGTTCAAAATCATCAAGGAGTCGCAGTCCAGCGTGGCCGTTTCTGCCGAGGTTGCTGCGGAGTGGAAGTCCAGATAGCCATCGCCGGTCACGGCGAACGTGCCGTTTGAGATGGCTACGCCGTACATGTAGAGATGAGGTCGCGCGGCGGCAACGGGGAACTGCGCGGTCAGCGTATGCCCATTGAGGTTGAAGACGGCGTTCCCGCCGGAGAATACAACTGTCGAATTCGATGCGTCGATGAACGAGTCCGCCTCGAGCGTCACATTGCCGATGCTGCCCCAGGCGTACTGCGTCTGCGCCTTCGCGTTCGTCATCGTTCCGCCACGAAGAACGACTGGATAGCAGTTGATGTCGTACACGCCGTTGATGTCGTAGAACGCGCCTGCCTCGACGTACACGTTGACGCGATGTTCGCCAATCGGCTTGGCGTATCCCCTGTTTGGCGAGTATGTGGAGCTGTTCGCGACTGCGTCGTTGAAGAACCGCAGCGTGCCAGCCGCCACAGTGGTGCCGCCCGTGTACGGCTGGTCGTAGCGATGTGGAATGAACATGCCCGCGCCGGCTTTCACAAATGCGGCGGTGCCTCCGATGGTAATGAGAGTGTTCTCGAAGGTGGCGCCCTCGGGAACGTACGCAATGAACGAGCCGCCGTTCTCCTCGGTGTCAGTGACGGTGAACGTCTGCTGCGAAACTCCGTCTGGAGCGGTCAGCTTGAACGCGTGTCCGCTAAGGTTGATCGTCTTCCCCGCAAACAGGTCGTCATTCACGCTGAGGCCGCTCCAGTCGCAGTCCGTCGTCAGCATCGCCGGCGGCTCTAGCGCCACGCTCTGGTATGTCGAGAGCTTCGCGACGGACGCAGCGTCCACAAGGTCGAAGTTGAAGACGCCGAAGAACACGCTGCTGCGCTCGCCCGGCAGCGCTTTGGACATTGCCGCGCCAACCATGTTCGTGCATGCCCAGTTCGCCGGATCGTTGAAGTCGTTGCGCTTGCCCGCGCCCGTCCAGTGCGCCACCGCCACCACATTCGCGTTCGGCACGTCGTAATAGACGCCGTCGGCCTCAAGGCGCGCGGACTCCGTGGGCACGATTGACGTTCCCGTGATGCGGAAAGCCACGTTCTCCGGAACCGCGCTCCAGGCAACTACACGTTCGCCGTGCGCGATGCGGCGCGCGCCGACGTCGATCGTCACCAAAGCGCCCGAACCAAACTTGATGTCGCCTGTGGCGCCGGTCACAGACCACGTTTCCGTCTTGTCGGAAAGGTCGATGGTGGATCCGTTCTGCATCGTGACGGGATAGAAACCGTCGGCCACGGGCGTGAATGTGCCGAACACATTGAAATCAGCCGTGCCCGCATTCGCGGTGCCCGAGTAGCGCGCCACGTAGTTGGATACTGACATCGGCTGCGCCATGTCTATTGCACACGCGATGTCGTACGTCGCATTGTCCGTAGCCGTAATCGCCTCATAATATGGCATAAACACGCCGTCGCCTTCGACCTTGACGGTGCCGTTCGAGGCTGACCCGGCGCGGCAATACCATATCTGGTTTGCGGCGATTGTCGCGGTGAGCGTATGGCCGTTCAGGACGAACGGACCGCCGATGTGCGCGGTGCGCGCCACGTCGATGAAGGAATCCGCCCCGAAGACGATCGTGCCGTTCGAACCGTAGTCCGGACGCGCCGGAGCACGCGTGTTCTTGAACGTGCCGCCGTTCATGTACACCCTGTAGCGCGCGATGTCGTAGATGCCCTTGTAGTCCAGCGTGCCTTCTGCATCGATGGTAATTGGCGCGCCGAGGGCGCCGAACACGGGTCTGTTATTCTGCGCATAGTATGTCTCGTTCTTTGTGCCTTCGGCGTCGTTGCCAAGAAAAACAAGTCCCTCGTGTATCCTCGTGCCGCCCGTCTGCTGATAGTAGCGGAAGCCTGTGTTGCCGTTGGCGTAGTAGGGCACGTATGTTCCCTTGCCGTCCTTGACGACCTCGACCGAACCCGAAAACCAGATCACGTTGTCGCTGTTCCAGCCGCCGTTGTTGTTGAACTGGTTTCCCTCCGGCACGTCGATGTGGAACTCGCCGCCGCTGCCGTCAGGCGAATCGTCCGTCACGTTGATGCGCCTGTTGGTGTTTCCGTTTGGCACGCCCACATAGAGTTTGTGTCCCTTCAGGTTCAGCGTGGTGTTGGCAGCCACGAAACCGCCGAACAACGACCCCATGCCGCGCCAGTCGCAGTCAGCCGCCAGAGTCACCGTTCCGCTCATGGAAAGAGAATTCCATATCACCTGCTGTCCAGCAGGGAAGTTGAACTTCGTCTCGCCGGTCACGCTCACCGCGGTGACGGAGGCATCTGGAATCGCGCCCGCGATCACGTTGCCGCCTGCGTCGAAGCACTGCCAGTTGGCAGGATCGGTGACGACGTTGCGATTGCCGCCGCCCGTCCACACCGCCGTTGCCGGCGCATCGGCCAGCGCAACGCCGCAGACAAGTGCGCATGCACACGCCACCATTTTTCTCAAGACATTTCTCTCCAGATTGAAGTTCATCGCTTCGCGTCCTTTCTTTTACCGTGTGTCGTCATCCGCATCAATCATATTGACAACGGACAAAACACCCCACAGTTACTGTGAAATTATAACACGCGGCTCTCCACAAGATCAAGCATATTTTCACAATTTTGACAACATGGGGACAGTCCCCGTAACAACTTGGGGACAGTCCCCGTAACAACTTGGGGACAGTCCCCGCTGAAATTACGACAACCAGGAGGCAACACGCTCGAGAGCTTCCATGAGCATCGCGCGCGGGGAGGCGAGATTGACGCGCATGAATGCGCCGTCCTTCGGCTCGGCGTAAATAGAGCCAGGCGAAAACTTCACGCGCGCCTCATCTTCAAGCCTGTAGGCAAGTTCACCAGAAGGAAGGCCAAACGCGGAAACGTCAAGCCATGCAAGATAGGTGGCCTCGAGCGTAGTGCATTTCACGGCAGGCATGCGCTCGTGCAGGAAGGCAATCATCGCCTCGTAGTTGCCAAAGAGGTACGCACGCAGCTCGTCAAGCCAGTCCGCACAGCAATCCCACGCG
>JAEEGF010548170.1_pt1 | contig 12558 bp, 9 predicted proteins | sample 9134171 | NCBI WGS metagenome assembly JAEEGF01 (sample SAMN16246542, study PRJNA631951) | gut metagenome | biome: gut microbiome; feature: rumen; material: AP-attached | host: Bos | place: Iran: Karaj | collected 2018-10 | reverse complement strand
ACAGATTGTGCCATTCTATACCAATATAAAGCCTGATCATCTGCTGACCATCGAGGATATCCAAGGCTATTATCACATCAGCAATATAGGCTATGCCAACAACCTTGATACGCACATCTTCCAAATCAGTGGGGAAGGTGCATATGGTACAGTGGAATGGGTATGTATGGATGCTGCTGAATACGGCTTGTTCGTACCATATTATCCAATGCTGACTACTGACGTGGATGCAAGCTATAAGCTGAGTACGGCACCGGCCGTGTTCAGCGAAGAACAACCGGAAGGCGGATTCAGCTATCCCGCGACTGTTACCAAGCGCGTGAACGGCGAGCGTGTGCAGGTTGCTGGTTTCAAGGCACTTCCCACAGGCTGGCAGGATTCGATGTACTGGAGTTATGACGCCCTTAGCAATCTGATCCTGTCTGGTATGGCTGATGATGCGCAGAAGGCTGTGATTGTCAATGCGCTGGCAGAAAAGCAGGCAGCCATTAATGCAGATTTCGCAGCTCTGGCGGAAACAACGCCTGATGCAGATGCAGCTACTGCTTGGAGCATGACTGTAGCGAATACAGTACACCAACAGGCACTGGATTTGCTGGGCGAACTGGCTAAATAAGAATAAAATGAATATGGAAAGACGGCCTGCCGGGCCGCCTTTTTGTAATGAGAACAAAACTAAGCATATACAATGATAGATATACAAACGGGTCCTTTCGTGCTATAATCTACCTATCTGGTAATTATGGCATCTGATAATCGGATATTGCTATGACTGATATCTTTTGAAGGAGGGTATGGAAAAAGCAGTTTATTGTCGGTATGTGGGATAGTGTCCAAAGATGCAGAGATACGATGTGATCATGAAAGCACATCATTTGACTGCTTTTTGGCGACAACTTGGTTATAAGCGAGCAGATAGATATTTAGTGACAAAAACAGACAATACAGGGGATGGCAGCAGATATCGGCCTTCCCGTTGCGTGGAGGAGAAAACATGAAACGAATACTGGCGCTTTTGCTTTGTTTGCTGCTACTACTGGCGTCGGCACAGGCTGAACTGAAGCGCAACAGCCGTGGCGATGAAGTGAAGCAACTGCAGCAGATGCTGACCGACCTGGGGTTTTTGAATGATAAGATCGACGGCATCTTTGGCCGCAAGACGGAGGCTGCCGTTAAAGCGGTACAGGATTATTTCGGCGAGAAACAGACCGGCATTTATGACGATGCTTTGGATATGAAACTGCTCGACCTTTGGGGAACAGTGATGGGCATCATGGAAGGCGATGGCCTGGATCCGGAAGAACTGCAGGAGATTTATCCGGCATCCTGCGGTTGGGGCGGTGATGAAGGAGAAGGTGCGCACTACTGCTGGCGGCACCTGGAACAAGCCTACCTTTCTGCTTATACAGGCGGGGATGCACCGGAAGAGCTCGAGCGACTGATCTCGACTCGTCAACGGGACCTGTGGCTGCAGTCTATTGATGATATGTATACCGAATGGGAGGACTCGCTGCCCGGGGACGATGGCGAGATTGCAAGTAAACAGCGTGAAATTTTCGAGCAGGCGCTCAGTGAAAACCGTGCAGAATGGGCTCAGGAATACAGCGAGCTGAAAGCCCTGACGCAGGAAGCACGCTGGCTGGAAAGTATCGGTGTGGATCTATGTTTTGATTTATATGGTGCAGAAGCAAATTAAAGGAGAGGAATGTACATGAAATACAACAGACGGATTGCATTTATACTGGTTCTGATCATGCTGCTATGCATAGGTGCAGCTGCTGAAACATATCGGGTCGAAACGCCCAATAAAGGCACTTTGAACCTGCGCAGCGTTAAGGACAACGGCATTATCGGCCACATTCCCAATGGCACACTGCTCGAACCGGATCCCGAAAAGTCAACAGATTCGGCAGCTTATGTAACTTATAACGGGAAATCGGGTTATGCCAAGTGGGAATTTCTCAAACGAGTTGAGACAAATGATGTATCTGAATTGCCGACTGGCGGTGACGGGGATTGGTTTGTCGGTGCCATTGGCGCATATATCCAACCTGGGCTTGAGGGGGATGCCTTTGGTGAACAGTTTGGCAGTTATTCCTGCGACAGTGATCAGCAGCTGATGATTACGGCAGATAAAAAGCCTGCCTACTGGGTAATTAATGGAGTACGCTATGATTTTGAATTCGATGTTCCGCGTTCCATTGTCATTAGCGGAGTTGAGGAGGACATGACGATTGAAGCTGTGCCCAAGGGCACACTGCCTTTGACACTGCTGAGTGCCGAGGATATTCAAAAATACCTTACAGGAGATACACTGATTGCTGAAGCAATACATGCCAAGCTGTGCTATATTAATGACAAGGATTATGGTGCCGGCGGCTGGTATGATACGATTGATTTTACAAAAGAGCACAAGAATCTGGCTACGAATAAAAAAGAACCTGGGGGCCAGCTGACTGCGCGTGTACGTGCCACAATACCCAAAAACAAGATGATCAGCTATTGGAAGTTCGATGGTTTGATGATTGATTTTGAGACAAATGTAACACAGTTCATAGTTCGCGGACTAAATGTTTCAAAGACCTATGAGCCCGTGTTTGAAGGCACTATCAGCAAGCCTGCAGAAACAACAGATAACAACACATACAATACGAGGCCTTCTACTAACAATAATTCATCTGATACGAATTCGTCGGACAGCAACAGTTACAATACACGCCCCACGAATAATAACAGCACAAATACACGCCCGTCGAACAACAACAGCACCAATACGAGGCCGAACGTATCAAGTACGACACCAACACCGGTGCCGAATACACGCCCATCAAATAATAACAGCACCAACACGAGACCGAACGTATCAAGTACGACACCAACGCCGGTGCCGAATACACGCCCATCAACCACGAACAGTACTAACACCCGGCCAACGGCTACACCGCCACACAGATAAAAGGAAATCCGCTGAGATCACAATTGCTCAGCGGATCCTTTTTATTTGTTCTCTTTTTTCTTTTTCCCGCGTTTCTCGCGAAGATCTTTCCACCATTTGGAAAAGGGCGTTTCCTGCTTGGGGCCGCCCAAACGGCCGGCATCAGCATCCAGGGCAACGCGGCAGATGTTGGCGATTAATGGGCCACCAATCAGGCCCAAAGCACCGTACAATCGAAAACCTGCGAACATAGAGGCCATGGTGACCAAAGGGTATAACCCCAACTGATGCCCGACAATGCGCGGTTCAATGATCTGGCGCACAACAACTACTACCAAGTAGAGCACGAATAAGGCAATGGCTAAAGAGTAGTTCCCAAGGACTACTTCTACGATAGCCCAAGTGTTGAGGAACAAGCCTGCACCGATTACGGGAAGCACATCGCCCAGACCAATCAGAAAGCCGACTAATAATGCATAAGGCTGTCTTAGAAGATATAGACCTGCAATAATGATCAGCATCAAGACAAAGGAGATAAAAATCTGTGCTCGAATCTGACCGAAGAAGGCAGTGAAAACACCCTCTTTAACCAGACGGAAATCTTTGATTACTGAAGTGGGGAAGGTGCGGCGGAAGAAATCACTGATACGCTCGCGGTCATAGCTGAAATAGAAAGTGCCCATTACGATAAAGACGATGGAGAGAATAATGCGTGGAAGCGAGGTTGCAGTACTGATGGTAAAGCTTGCTATGCGACCGGAAAGATTAGCTGCTGCAGAACCGATACTTGACAGGGCATTGTTGAGAAGACGATTTGCGGTGGCAAGAAAATCCTCAGGCAGTATTTCGCTGTAGCGAGAATAGAGATCATTAAACCATACGGTCAATTTTCCGCCAATCGAACGCGCGAAATCAGGCGTTGCACGGATTAAAGCTATGCTTTCGTGCCAAAGACGGTTGGAAAGATAAAGAAGACCTACTGTCATTAAGCCAAAAAGCAGAATCATGCACATCAGTGTAGCGATGACACGCGCGGCTTTGATGTGCTTGAGTGCACGCCTCAGAAGGCGGGCTATAGGCTCAAGAATCATTGCAAAAATCAAAGCAATGCCAAAGGGCCAGAAATATGGCCAAAGCACAATTGCCAGGGCGCAGATTAGGATTGTGCCTCCGACAATCAATAATCGCCGCGGCACATCATTCATATGTGTATTCCAAGTGGTCAGGCGGTCAAAAATGGAATTCATTTTATGTGTCCCTCTAGATTCGATGTTGTGCTTAGATATTATAAGCTTTTTTTCTGTTGCTGACAACTAAAAGAAAAATTGACAATCTATACAAAAGCGCCGTATAATATTTTTATTCTGCATACCATTGAAAGGAGGGCCGTTTTATGGATCAGAGTCTCGGCGACCCCGGCTCGCAAACCGTACGAATATGCTATGCCGGCATGATGAAACGGCCCGCTGCGCGCTGACCGTTTCTATGCCGTTCCAGATTGTTGAACGGAGGGAACAGGGATGTCGCAGGTCAGTAGTACTTTAGAGACCACGGTTACTAAACTGTGGGAAGATAAAAAATACAATACTCTGCGCGATGTACTTAGTACGATGCAGCCAGCCAGTGCGGCTGAGCTGCTGGCAGTTTTACCTGAAAATGCGCCGGCTCCCCTCTTCCGCTTGATGCCCAAAGAACTGGCAGCAGAAACTTTTGTCGAGATGGAACCGGACATGCAGGAAAAACTGATCCGCAGCTTTTCGGATACCGAACTGAAAGGCGTGCTGGATGAGCTATACATGGATGATGCTGTTGACCTGGTTGAGGAGATGCCTGCCAATGTAGTCAAGCGAATCCTGGCACAGGCGGACCCTGAGATGCGCAAGAGTATCAATGAGCTGCTGCAGTATCCAGAGGACAGTGCCGGCAGCATCATGACTACGGAGTTCGTAGCCTTGCGTCCGCATATGACTGCGTCGGATGCCCTTACTTCCATCCGCCGTACTGGCATGGACAAGGAAACGGTTAATACCTGCTATGTGATTGGTGCAGATCGGAAACTGATGGGTGCAGTCACACTGCGTACTATCGTAATGGCGCAGGACGACGATACCATGGAAAGCCTCATGACGACCAATGTCATTTCGGTCACCACGCAGGAAGATCAGGAAACTGTGGCACATATGTTCAGCCTATACGATTTGAATGTATTGCCTGTGGTAGACAAGGAAAACCGCATGGTCGGTATCGTTACCGTTGACGATGCTATCGACGTCATGGAAGAAGAAGTCACCGAGGATATCAGCAAGATGGCGGCTATTACACCGTCAGACAAGCCATATCTCAAGACGTCTGTATTCACGCTTTATAAAAGCCGTATTCCATGGTTGCTTCTGTTGATGCTTTCAGCTACCTTTACTGGGATGATCATCACGCATTTTGAAGCAACTCTCAGTTTCTCAATCGCTTTGACAGCAGCTATCCCCATGCTGATGGACACCGGTGGTAACTGCGGCAGCCAATCCTCGGTAACGGTCATCCGCGCATTGTCACTGGGCGAATTGCATTTTACTGATCTGGTTCAGGTGTGGTGGAAAGAAGTTCGTGTAGCACTAATGTGCGGTGTGACACTGGCTGCAGCAAACTTTATCAAGCTAATCTTAATTGAACGTGTGCCGCCGTTGATTGCACTGACGATTTGCTTGACACTGCTGGCTGCTGTGATGATTGCTAAATTTGTCGGATGTACGCTGCCTATCTTGGCTGACAAGCTGGGCTTCGACCCCGCGGTTATGGCCAGTCCTTTCATTACCACCATTGTGGATGCTCTGTCACTGTTGATCTTCTGCACATTCGCGGGCATGTTACTGACGGGTGCTGTTGCATGACAACAGGAACTAAAGCTGTTTTTCTTGATATCGACGGGACGCTGTCGTGGAATGGCGTACCGCCATGTGATGAGGATATCGATGCCCTGCGCGCTGTCCGCGCTGCGGGGCATTTTGTGTTGATCAATACCGGACGTTCAAGTGGGTTCCTGCCGAAAAGCCTGCGGGGTGCTGATTATCTGGATGGATTTCTCTGTGGCTGCGGTACTCAGCTGATCCTGCATGAAAATATGATATTCAATGGAGAACTGTCTAGACCGCTGCTGCGACGTGCAGCAGCCTTCTATCTGGCTCGTCCCGGCAGGCGATGCCTTTTCGAGGCAGAGGATGGATTGTATGTGGTCAATGGCGATTATAAGGGTGGACAATGGCCTCAGATTATACATGAAGATGATTTTGAAACGGTCTATGCCGACGCGCATGTGGTCAAATTGACAGTAATCGGAAGCATGATTCCCGAAGAAAAAGAAATGTTTGGTGAGGATCTCGAGCCAGTTCTGCAAAGCAGCGGGCGCTGGTATGAAGCAATACTGCCCGGTCGAGGCAAAGGCCGCGGATTACTGAAGGCTTGTGAAACACTTGGAGTGCTTCCGGAGAACAGTATTGCGGTAGGCGACAGCGAAAATGATCTTGCGATGTTTGAAAGTGCTGGTGTGGCAGTTGCTATGGAGAATGCAACCGCTGACGCAATGGCAGCAGCAGATTATATGACCGGTCGATGCGGCGAGGGCGGCGTGGCTCAGGCAGTACGTGCACTGGTATTGGGTGAAGGTGTGCTGCGGGCACTGTAAGAAAGATTATATTCTTGCAGACCAAAGCGGAAAAGAGTATATAACAACGGTGCGATTCCTGAGTGAACCGCACCGTGTTTTTGTAGTCATTGTTCTATGAACAGTTCCCGTTTGCGCTGTGTCATTTCATCCACACGATCGATGTATTGGCAGATGTCGCTGACGTTGAATGCACGTCGAATAAAACCTTTCTGAGGAAACAGTCGCTTACTTGCAGCGCCTGCACCAAGAGCAATGACGGAAGCGGTCTCTTCCATCATGTCCACGTTATACAGACACTCGTGACCTGGGCAAGCATACCCTACATTCTCCTGATTGCCTGCCATATATTTTTGCCGGTATAGATAGTATGGACGCAGCCCCATGTATTCGGCCACCTCAGCACCTGCGCGCACCATATCAGCGACCATATCTCCGTCAGGTAATTCTGCTTCCCACAAATGAAGCAAACTGCTGCGCTTGATGGACAGTGTGTGCACAGTCATGCTTTCGGGTGCCAGGCTGGAAACCCATTCCAGTGTCTGGCGGAACATTTCCAGATTTTCGCCCGGAAGGCCGGCAATCAGGTCCATATTGATATGATTAAAACCCATTTCCCGAGCCAGGTTATATGCTTCCTCGGTCTGAGCACATGTGTGTCGACGCCCAATGCGCACGAGTGTTTCATCATGCATGGTTTGCGGATTGACACTGATACGGGTTACGCCTGCTTTGCGCAAGACAGTCAGTTTTTCGCGGTCAATGGTATCCGGACGCCCGGCTTCCACGGTTATCTCTCCGCAGCTTGCCATGAGAGGCATAGCAGCAGTAAGTACATGATCGAGTAAAGGTGCGGGCAAGGCAGTAGGCGTGCCGCCACCCATATAGAAAGCACGCGGATGAAGGCCGGTTTCCTTAAGCAGTTTCAGTGTGGAATCGATTTCCCGGCAGAGTGCGTCAGTATAAGGAACGAGCAACTTGCCGCTACCTACTTCCCCGGATAGAAAACTGCAGTAGGCACATCGTGAGGCACAGAACGGGATGCCAATATAAATGTCGGCCTCATTGGGACGAGGACTTTGCATGGCTTGTTGTGTCTGGATAATACGATCCAGCACAGCAATCTTTTCATCGCTGACATCAAACACATTTTGTACGTTGACCAACGCTTCGTCCAGCGTGCAGCCTTTATCCATCTCAGTATATACAAGACGGGTCGGACGGATGCCGGTTAGACTTCCCCAGGGTGGTGTGATACCAGTGCGTTCTTTAAGCAGGCGGTATACACCCAGTTTGGCTTGGCGGCGGCGCAGACGTTTGTCGTTAATGGCATCGCCGGTCAGTGTTTCGCTGGCTTCATAAGCGGAATTGCTGTCATATACACGAACTATACGAATGTTGTTTTCTGTACGTTCCTCATGTGTTATTGTCCAATCACCACCGGGTTCATTGACCAACAGAGTGATATTTCCGTAAAAAAGACGCAATACCTCAGCCATGTCGTTAGACAGGGCAAGGGCATTAGTATAAAGAGATATGGTTTTCATAATTCTCTCAGCAATGCGCTTTCACCATGGCCTGGGCGCAGACGCAGGTTGCCGTCCATAGCTATCAGGCGGTGCAGCGATTCACGAAGTTCTCCAAAGTTACCACCGGGCAGATCAGTGCGCCCGAATCCGCCTGCAAATAGGGTGTCGCCGCTGAACAGCTGATCTTCACATAGAAAACAGACTGAACCAGGAGTGTGCCCGGGAGTATGCATTACGGTAAACTGCATACCGGCTAGCGTAATCTTATCGCCTTCGGACAGAGTGTGATTTGCAGCAATATGCGGTTCGCGACCCCAGTGAGCGCAATTGAGGACGGGATCGGTCATAGCATCTGCATCTGCTTTATGCACATATATCGGAGCGCCCTCACAAGCCGGCAGCCCAAGTATGTGATCAAAATGCGCATGCGTAACCAAAACACCGGCAACAGTGCGTCCGTGTAGTGAATTTCTAAGTACTGCGACATCATCGCCAGGATCGATAACGACTACGGAGGAAGGGTCATCGCCTGAAACGATATAGCAGTTTGCCTGCAGCGGCCCTAAGGGCAGAGTCTCAATATTCAGCATAGCATTAGAACAGCTTTTCACTGTCCAGCAGGATGGTGACTGGGCCATCATTGCACAGTGTTACCTGCATATCGGCACGGAAAACTCCTGTTTCAACCGGCACACCCAATGCACGGATGTGCGCACATACATTCTGATAAAGATCATTGGCACGTTCAGGTGCTTCAGCGAGAGTAAATCCCGGACGATTCTGACCACGGGCATCTCCAAGCAATGTAAACTGACTGACACACAGAATGCTGCCGTTCACATCCAAAACAGAACGGTTCATTTTGCCATTCTCATCTTCAAAAATACGTAGCTTGACCAGTTTGCCAGCAATATACTCGCTGTCTTTTTCTGTATCGCCGATTTTAACTCCAAGCAACACCAGAAGACCCTGGCCGATACTTCCGACTGTTTCATCAGCTACCTGCACCTGTGCGTGTGTGACACGCTGGACTACAGCTCGCATATTCAGTTTCCTTTCTTAGCTGCCTGCACGGAAGGCTTCAATAACATCACTGCGCTTCTGGATACGGCGCAGTACCTGATCAAGCTTCTCGCGGCTTTCTACCTGCAGGACCATATGGATGGTGCAGGTCTTGTTCTTGTTGATCTTAACACTCATGGCAGTAATAGGTGTACCGCCATCCTGGACGAACACTGTCAGTTCACCGAGCAGGCTCGGATGATCATAGGCGATAACTTGTACTGTCGTATTGAATCTGCCACCGTTGTCCTCAGCCCAGGAGACGCGAACTTGACGTTCAGGCTCAGTATACTGTGCATTGACACAGTCGGCTTTGTGAACTGTCACACCGCGACCACGTGTGATATAGCCAACGATGTCATCACCGGGGACAGGATTGCAGCATTTTGCGAAACGGACCAGCATGCCGCTGCCGCCCTCCACATAGATGCCCTGCGTAGGTTTACCACCCGGACTGGCAGGAGACTGGCCCACTTCAGGCAGCTGCGGAGGCAGCTTCGGCGCAGCAGCTTCTTCTGTCTTACGCTGCTCTTCATACAGACGTGATACCACATATGCAGAAGCAATCATACCATATCCGACTGCACCGTATATATCGTCCATATCATGGAAGTCATAGCGGCGGAGCAGCGGGTCGACATTTTCGCGCTTGAGCAGTATGTTCATCTGTAGGCCGCGGCGTTTGGCTTCGCGCTCGACCATTTCACGGCCTTTCTGTACGTTTTCACCGTGCAGTTCGCGCTTGAAGTATTGGCGGATCTTAGACTTTGCACCCTGCGTTTTGACGATCTTGAGCCAGTCCATGCTGGGCCCCTTTGAGGAGGAGCTGGTCATGATCTCAACACGATCGCCTGTTTCAAGCGGTGTATCAAGCGGTACGATGCGACCGTTGACTTTTGCGCCTACACAGCTGTTGCCGACTGCGCTGTGCACGCGATAGGCAAAGTCCAAAGGTGTAGCACCACGAGGCATGTCGATGATGTCGCCCTTGGGCGTGAAGATGAATACCTGCTCTGCAAAGATATCTGTTTTTAGGCCATCGATGAATTCGTGACTGTCACGTGTTTCACTCTGCCAGTCCAGGATCTGTCGCAGCCAGTGCAGTTTCTGGTCAAACGCTTTGTCATCGCTGCCTTCTTTATAGCGCCAGTGAGCAGCAATGCCGTATTCAGCGACGTGGTGCATTTCCCATGTGCGGATTTGAATCTCAAAGGGGAAAGGAATACGCCGGCCGCCAATCACGGTAGTATGCAATGACTGATACATGTTGTTTTTAGGAACAGAAATGTAATCCTTAAAGCGTCCCGGCACCTGCGTCCATAGTGTATGACAAACACCCAGTACAGTGTAGCAGTCCGGTATGGTATCCACCAGAACGCGTATGGCAATCAAGTCGTAGATCTGGTCAAAAGGTTTATTCTGAAGCACCATTTTACGGTAGATGCTGTACAGGTGCTTGGGACGGCCAGCCACTTCATAATGAAGACCTATTGCATCCAGCCGCTGTGAAAGCTCTTCGATAACGATTTTGATGTTCTCTTCGCGCTCGGCTCGCTTCATACCGACTTTTTTTGCTACATCCTGATAGCCTTCGGGGTCGATATAGCGTAGAGACAGATCTTCCAGTTCAGCCTTGATGCTGTATACGCCCAAACGGTGCGCCAGCGGGGCATAGATGTCCAGCGTTTCACGGGCAATCGCCAGCTGCCTGTCGGGTGACTGGAATTTGAGCGTACGCATATTGTGCAGACGGTCGGCCAGCTTGATCAATACAACGCGGATATCCTTGCCCATGGCCAGGATCATCTTGCGTAGTGTTTCTGCTTGACGTTCTTCACGATCGGTAAAGTCCAGACTGTTTAGCTTGGTTACGCCATCAACAAGCATGGCTACTTCTTCACCGAATTCATCACGGATTGTGTCCAGAGTCACGCCTTCGCAGTCCTCCACAGTATCATGCAGGAGTCCTGCGGCAATGGTGGGAGCATCAATGCCGATTTCGGTCAGGATGCTCGCAACGTAAACAGGGTGAACAAAATAAGGCTCACCGCTCAGACGCAGTTGCCCGCCGTGCTTTTCCTCGGCAAAGGCATATGCGCGCTCGATCAGCGTTTTATCAGCGTTGGGATGATAATGCAGCATGCGCGCAATCATCTGCTCCAGCGTCATGCATTCATAAACGGCAGCCATCAGGGTTCACCTCCTTGAATTAATTGGAAAAGGGAATCGGCAGCAGGGTCACAGGGCTGTGCAGGCTGCAGATGACCGGTCTCATCTGTCAGTCCTACACGGCATAATACTCGCAGCATTGCATCCGTGCGCGGATTCTTCCGGTCGAATGTGCCGTTCTTGCGTAAGGCAACATAGAAAGCGCGTAACTCCTCGATCGAAAAACGAAGCAGCATCAATGCATTGTTCAGTTCGGCGCTGCGCGGCATGGCCAGTATCTCTGCCTGCGGCAACAGGTCACGGAGCTTGGCGTATTCCTGCGGACAGAGTAGTCCATCACAGAGAATCACGCGACGATAAGGCCCTGGAAAGGTTAGAACATCACATAGCCATACCGCACTGTATGCGCGGGGATCTGATTGTGTATCATCGAGGATATCCAGCTGCGGATAAGCTGCTGTAATACGGGCAGCAGATGCAGCTGTACGGCACAGATAAAGAGTACCTTGATCATTCTGAGGAGCCGGCAGCATTTCCAGCTGTGCAGGCAGACCAGAAAAATTATCTATTCGGCACAAGTGTGCCAATTCCTGCAAAATCGCGAGTGCATCTTCATTTGTCGGGCGGGAAAAGAATCGCTGCATTGAGGCAATGGCTTCGATGCGGCATTCAGGCGATGTACGCCCATTAAAAGTGTTTGCAACCGGTGTGATTGCCAATGAGCAGATACCCCGCATGGAAGAGGCAAGTGTGCCCATGCGGAAAGCTATGGCATCCAGTATACATGTATCCTGTCCAAGCGTCAGTTTTAAATGTGAGCCTCCTGAGCCTACGGCACGAGCAGAGAGCGCCTCCACATCACGCACCAGGAAGACAGGAGCGGGGTTGCCAGTACCAAAAGGTTCCAGCATGCCCAGACTGGAAATCAAGTCGAGTGTGATATCTGTCAGACGCAACTCACCATCATAGACTGTCTCTGGCATCAGCGTACGGCCTTGCAGCTGTTTAGCCACGGCGTCTGAAAGCCGGATGCGTAGCTCAGGAACATTTTCAGCTGGTAGAGTCAGTCCTGCAGCCTGCTTATGACCACCAAAACGTGTAAACAAATCTGAGCAGGCAGAAAGAGCTTGATATAAATCTACACCACATGCACTGCGAGCGCTGCCGACACATATATCGCCTTCGCGGCTGAGAATTACCGTCGGATA
>JAEEGF011915005.1_pt1 | contig 12559 bp, 9 predicted proteins | sample 9134171 | NCBI WGS metagenome assembly JAEEGF01 (sample SAMN16246542, study PRJNA631951) | gut metagenome | biome: gut microbiome; feature: rumen; material: AP-attached | host: Bos | place: Iran: Karaj | collected 2018-10 | reverse complement strand
GACATACTCTCCAAGGCCCTGGCGCAGTCGCTCTACCGCGCCAAGGAAAGGCCCGGCAAATGCAGAGGCATAGAAGGCCTTGAGTACATAGACAAAGTAATAAACATAGACCAGAGCCCCATAGGACGCACTCCCAGGAGCAACCCGGCCACCTACACGGGTGTGTTCACCAACATACGCCAGCTGTTCGCCCAGACCAACGACGCAAAGATGAGGGGCTTCGACCAGGGCCGCTTCAGTTTCAACGTAAAAGGCGGGCGTTGCGAGGCCTGCGGCGGAGATGGTATAATCAAGATAGAGATGAACTTCCTCCCGGACGTTTACATTCCGTGCGAGGTCTGCGGCGGCAAGCGCTACAACCGCGAGACCCTGGAGGTAAAATACAAGGGAAAGAACATATATGACGTTCTGGAGATGAGCGTGGACGAGGCGCTGGACTTCTTCGCAAGCCAGCCGTCCATAAACCGCTACATAGAGACGCTCCATCAGGTGGGTCTGGGCTACATCAAGCTGGGGCAGCCCAGCACGCAGCTTTCCGGAGGCGAGGCACAGCGCATAAAGCTTGCGTCGGAACTCTCCAAGCGCAGCACCGGCAGAACGCTCTACATACTGGACGAGCCCACGACGGGTCTTCATTTCGCGGACGTGGACAAGCTTGTGGACGTACTGCAGAGGCTCGTGGACGCAGGCAACACGGTGCTTGTAATAGAGCACAACCTGGACGTAATAAAGTGCGCGGACCACATAATAGACCTGGGTCCGGACGGAGGAGAGCGCGGCGGCACCATAATCGCCGAGGGCACTCCGGAGCAGGTAGCGCAGGTCGAGAATTCTTACACCGGTCAGTATCTGAAAAAGATCCTAAATAAATGAATCAAAGCGGGCAGCTTCGGAGGAATGAGCTATGACCGAGAAAACGTTTCTGAGCAAGGACGGAAAGAGCACCGTCCATTACTACGTGTGGGAACCTGCCGGTGAGCCGGTGGCGATACTGCAGATAACCCACGGAATGGCGGAGCACATGGATCGCTACTCGCCGTTCGCGGAATATCTGAACAGCTTCGGAATACTTGTCTGCGGACACGACCACATAGGTCACGGACGCAGCGCATCCCCGGAAGACTGGGGATATTTCGGCGAACACGACGGCTGGAAGATATTCGTCCAGGACGTTGAGCAGCTCCACCAGATAATGAAGGTGCAGTACATGGACACCCCGTACTTCCTGATGGGCCACTCCATGGGATCCTTCGTGGCAAGAGCGTGGCTGGCGATGTACGGTACGGGCGTGGACGGAGCCATAATCATGGGCACCGCGGGCGCAAATCCGGCTCTGGGCGTCGCTAAGTTCCTGGTAAAGACAATAAGGAAGTCCAAGGGCAGCAGGCACATAAGCGGCCTTATAACCAAGCTTGCGTTCGGCTCCTACAACAAGAGGATAAAGCCCGCCAGAACTCCTTACGACTGGCTTACCAGAGACGGCGAGATAGTCGATAAGTACAACGCGGATCCCGCGTGCGGCTTCACGTTTACAACCGCCGGATACGCGGATCTGTTCAACCTGATCGGTTACATAAGCTCGGAGAACTGGTACAAGCTCATCCCCAAGAACCTGCCCATGCTGTTCGTAGCGGGCGCGGAAGACCCCGTAGGCGCTTACGGCGCCGGTCCGGCCGAGGTGGCCGAGGGTCTGGAGAACGCGGGCTGCACCGACGTTTCGCTGATACTTTACGAAGGCATGCGCCACGAGATACTCAACGAGTTCGGCAAGGAGGCCGTCTACGAGGATCTGAAGAGATTCATCCTCGGAGAAGAGGCGCTGGGCGCGGACGAGGAAGAGGACGAGCCTGCGGAAGCCGCGGCTGCGGACATTGCAGAAAAGAAGCATTTCGACGCTGATCCTGAGGATAATAGGCCTGCGGCGGAAAAGGCAATGGACGATGCCGCGCAGCTTGATCACGCTTCTCCGGACATCAGCGGTGTTGAAAAGGCCAATGTGCCTCACAAGGGAATAAGAGGATTCGGATCCGAATTCAGCGAGGAACCTGCCGAAGATGCAGGTTCCAACGACGGCGAACTTAAGCTCAAGGCTGCGTTAAAGGATCTTATGGAAGAGCCTGCACTGGAAGTCGACGCTCCGGTTCAGGATAACAGACCTGCAAACGAGAAGGCGATGGATGCTGCTTCGGACTATCCTGATGCACCGGACCTTTCCGGCGTGGATAAGCAGGACGTACCGCACCGCGGCATCAGAAACGTATACGAGACTGTGGACGGACTGGCAGAAGGCGCTGCCGAAGCTGCTGAGACCGTTAAGGAAGAAGTCCGTAAGATAAGCGAGCAGGCCGAGGACCTGGCAGCAAAGTATAATGGTTAAACTCGGCAATTCCTGGGACGACATACTTAAGGACGAATTCAGCAAGGACTACTATCTTAAGCTGCGCGAATTTCTTAAGGAAGAGTACTCCACAAGGACCATCTATCCGGACATGCACAACATCTTCAACGCGCTTAAAAAGGCGTCGTACGAGGATGTCAAGGTGGTGATCCTGGGACAGGATCCGTATCACGAGCCGGGACAGGCTCAGGGGCTGTGCTTTTCGGTCCCGGACGGTTTCCCGCTGCCGCCTTCGCTCAAGAACATCTATCAGGAACTTGCGGACGATCTGCGCGTAGTAAGGCGTTCCGGCAACCTGGAAGACTGGGCGGAGCAGGGCGTTCTGCTTTTGAACGCGGTGCTTACGGTAAGGCGCGGACAGGCAGGTTCGCATGCCGGAAAAGGCTGGGAGATCTTTACGGACCGCGTCATAGAGCTCCTCAACGAGCGCCGGGATCCTGTCATATTCCTGCTCTGGGGAGGCTACGCAAGGAAGAAGAAAGCGCTGATAACCAACCCGCGCCACTACGTGCTGGAGGCCGCTCATCCGAGCCCTCTTTCCGCCTACAACGGCTGGTTCGGATGCAGACATTTCTCCCGTACGAACGACATTTTAACGCGTCTGGGAAAGACTCCGATAGACTGGAAAGGGCGCGCCTGAAAGCCCTCCGGATTAGTTGAATAAATCATATTTTGCATCTGCGGAACGTTCGGTATTTTGCGAACGTTCCGCACTTTTTTTGTGAAATTCCGCGGTATTAGCCTGAATAAACTTTACTTGAAATCTCAATGGTTTATAATATATATGTAAAAGTTTTCGGAGGAAGCATGCAGGAACTTAAGGACAGGATCTTAAAGGACGGAAGGTGCCTGGGAACGGACATTCTGAAGGTGGATTCCTTCCTGAACCACCAGATCGACGTAGGTCTCGTGGATCGTATGGGCAAGGAGTTCGCGAGGCTGTTCGATGACCTCGGGATCAACAAGATCCTGACCATAGAAACGTCCGGCATCCCCATCGCGTACGCGGCGGCAAGGGCCATGGGAGACCTGCCTCTGGTGTTTGCCAAGAAGACCTCCCCGTCCACGATGGTGGACGGTGTGTACAGCGCTCCGGTCAAGTCCTTCACCAAAGGCACAGTCAGCAACGTCATAGTATCCAGGCGCTACATAGGCCCCGGAGACGTCGTTCTGCTGATAGACGATTTCCTGGCTCACGGCGAGGCCGCCGGCGGCCTTCTGGAGATCTGCAGACAGGCAGGCGCGCAGTGCGCCGGGCTGGGCGCGGTCATAGAAAAGAAGTACCAGGGCGGTGCGGACAAGCTCCGCGAAAAAGGCCTTACGGTAAAGTCTCTTGCGGTAATAACGTCCCTTCAGGACGGAAAGATAGAATTCGAATAGAAAGTTCGGAAAGAAAAGGAGAAAGTAAAATGAAGAAGCTTATCGCTGTTATTCTGGCTCTCGTGCTGGTCCTCGGACTTGCGGCATGCGGAACGCCGGCTAACAACACCCCGGCCAACAACACCACTCCGGCCAACAACACCACACCGGAAGCCAAGACCTACAACGTAGGCATGGTCTGCATAGGCGACCAGAACGCCGCTTACGACAGGAACTTCTACATGGCTGCCGAAGCCGCCAAGGCAGAGCTCGCCAAGAAGGGCATCAGCATCGAGTGGCAGTACACCTACAATCACCCGGCAGGCAAGGAAGTTGCCGACGACTGCGAGAAGCTGGCCGGCGACCTCGGCTGCGTAGCGGTATTCCTCAACTCCTACGGCCAGGAAGACGCGATGCTTCCCATCGCCAAGGATTATCCCAACACCGTATTCGTGGGAATGACCAACGAAGGATCCATGAGGGACGATCTGGACAACACCGTAAACTCCTTCCCCAGCATATATGAAGCCAGATACCTGGCAGGCGTTGCCGCCGGATGCAAGCTCAACGAGCTCATCGAGAACGGCACCATCAAGGCCGACCAGGCTGTGATCGGTTACGTAGGAGCCTACACCTTTGCGGAAGTAGTTTCCGGATACACCTCCTTCTACCTGGGCGCCAAGAGCGTATGCCCCTCCGCTACCATGATCGTTAAGTTCATCGGTTCCTGGGGCGATCCTCAGATGGAAGCTACCACCGCTCAGGACCTGATCGACAACGGCGCGGTCCTGATCTCCCAGCACTCCGACTCCACCACTCCGGCTACCACCGCTCAGGCCAACAAGATCAAGGGCTCTGACGTTCCGGTACCGCACGTAGGATACAACATCAGCATGAGCGACGTCGCTCCGGAAAGCTCCATAATCTCCTCCAGGATCGACTGGACCAACTATATGGTCTACGTCATCGAGAAGGCAGTAAAGGGCGAGAAGGTAGACAAGGACTACACCGGACACGGCCTTAAGGACGGCGACGTTAAGCTTACCGAGCTCAACGACAAGGTAGCCGCCAAGGGTACCGCGGAAGCCATCAAGGCAGCAGAGGACGAGATCAAGTCCGGCAAGCTCCAGGTATTCGACGTTACCAAGTTCACCATCGGCGGAAAGACCGCTGAGCACGCTCTGGTAGACATGACCGGAGACTTCGTGGGCGACGAGGGATTCGACGCCATCTTCGACGGATACTATCACGAATCCTACTACAAGTCCGCTCCGGCATTCGACCTCAGGATCGACGGAATAACTCTCCTCAACGAGGCTTACTGATTACATTCCGGCGCATTTTACCGCGACTGATGCAAGTTAGTGTGATATAATAAGACGAAAGGGGACAGCTTACGCGCCGCCCCCTTTCGCCGTTTTAAGGCCGGTAATTCCATCCCGTCCGGCCGGATCATCTCTTATAAACAGGAGACAGCAATGGATAAAGTACATGCTGTGGAGCTTAGGGGCGTTACCAAAAGCTTCGGAAGCAACATGGCAAACAAGAACATCGACCTCTTCGTCGACAAAGGGGAGATAATGGCCCTGCTGGGCGAGAACGGTTCCGGCAAGACCACCCTGATGAACATCCTCGCCGGCATATACCTTCCGGACGAGGGACGCGTCTTTGTCGACGGCAAAGAGGTAACGATACGCAGCCCCAAGGACGCCTTCGACAACCGCATAGGCATGATACACCAGCACTTCAAGCTGGTGGACGTGTTCACCGCTGCCGAGAACGTAGTGCTGGGACTGGAGGGCACCGGCAGGCTGGATCTTAAGGCGGCTTCGTCCAAGGTGCGCGAGATAAGCAGAAAATACGGTTTCGACATAGACCCGGACAAGAAGGTATACGAGATGTCCGTGTCCGAAAAGCAGACCGTGGAGATAATAAAGGTGCTGTACCGCGGGGCGGACATCCTTATACTGGACGAGCCCACGGCGGTGCTTACGCCTCAGGAGATAGAAAAACTCTTTGCCGTAATGCGTGCGATGCGCCGCGACGGCAAGTCGATCATAATAATAACCCATAAGCTCAACGAGGTAATGGCTGTGTCGGACGTCGTGGCTGTGCTCCGCAAGGGTGAGCACATAGGCACCGTCCGCACGTCGGAGACCAGCCCCCAGGCTCTTACGGAGATGATGGTGGGCCGCAAGGTGGAGCTTAACATAGGACGCAAGGATCCGGTCGACCCCAAGCCGCGCCTTACGATAGCGGGCCTTACGGTGCGCGACGGCGAGGGCGTAAAGAAGCTGGACGACGTAGGATTCATAGCCTTCGGCGGCGAGATCCTGGGAATAGCAGGCATAGCCGGCAGCGGCCAGAAGGAACTGCTGGAGGCGGTCGCCGGTCTTCGCAAGATAGAGAGCGGCTCCATAATCTACACTCCGGAGGGCAAAGCTCCGGCGGAGCTGGTAGGCAAGACCCCGATGGAGATAAAGGACGCCGGCGTGGCCCTAGCCTTCGTTCCGGAGGACCGTCTGGGCATGGGTCTGGTAGGCGGCATGGGCATGACAGGCAACATGCTCCTAAGGTCCTGGCACAAAGGCAAAGGCATATTCGTAGACAGAAAGGCTCCGGAAAAACTGGCGGCGGACGTAATGGAAAGGCTGGAGGTAGTAACTCCGGGCATCTACTACCCGGTGCGCAAGCTCTCCGGCGGAAACGTCCAGAAGGTGCTGGTGGGCAGGGAGATAGCGTCTTCGCCTTCCGTGCTGATGAGCGCCTACGCGGTCCGCGGCCTTGACATAAACACATCGTACACCATATACAACTTAATGTGTCAGCAGAAGGAAAAGGGCGTGGCGGTAATATTCGTCGGAGAAGATCTGGACGTGCTGCTGGAACTCTGCGACCGCATACTCGTGCTCTGCGGAGGCAAGGTCTCCGGCGTCGTGGACGCCAGGAACGTCACCAAGGAGCAGCTTGGACTGCTGATGACCTCCGTGGGCGGAAAGGAGGCTGAATGATGCACGGAAAGACTCCTTTCATAAGGCTCACCAAGCGTGAGAACATGCCGAAGGGCAAGGTGTGGATGATACGTTTCGGATCGTTCATATTCGCGCTTCTGATAGGCATGATAATATTCGCGGTGATAGGGGCCAAGCCGCTGAGCGCGTACGGCTCCATAATCCAGGGCGCGCTGGGAAGGCGCACCGGAACACGCCAGGTGGTGCGCGACGCCATACCTCTTCTGGGAACGGCTCTGGCGCTGGCGCCGTGCTTCAAGATGCGCTACTGGAACATAGGCGGCGAAGGCCAGATAACCATGGGCGCGGTGGCCGCTACATTCTTCGCGGTCCACTTCAAGAACATGCCCGCGGTGGCGCTGCTTCTGATAATGGCGGTAGCAGGGATAGTCCTGGGCTCCGTATGGGCCCTGATCCCGGCGATCTTCAAATCCCGCTGGGGCACCAACGAGACGCTCTTCACGCTGATGATGAACTACATAGCCATAGGCATAGCGGCCTGGCTGGTGGGCGGCCCGTGGGAGGGCAAGCCCGGAAGCCAGATAATGCCTGTCTTCACCCGCAACGCCATGCTTCCCCAAGTGCTAGGGATCAACTGCGGATGGATAGTGGTGCTGGTGCTTACGGTCCTGGTATTCGTCTACATGCGCTACACAAAGCACGGCTACGAGGTGCACGTACTGGGCGAGTCCGAGAACACCGCAAGGTACGCCGGCATGAACGTCCCGAAGATCATAAAGCGCACGGCGGCTCTGTCCGGAGCCATCTGCGGACTGGTGGGATTCATGGTCGTAAGCGGCTCGGACGGAACGCTCTATTCCGACGTGGCCGGAGGCGCGGGATTCACCGCCATAACGGTCTGCTGGCTGGCCCAGCTGAACCCCTTCGCCATGATAGTGATAGCTCTGATGCTTTCGGTGCTCTCCAAGGGCGCGAGCACGCTTCAGAGCGCCATGGGCATCCCGGCTTCCATAACGGACATCCTGACGGGAATAATCCTGCTGTCCATGCTGGGCTGCGAGTTCTTCATAAACTACAAGATGCATTTCCGCAAGTCAGCTGAGAAGGAGGCCGCGTAATGGGTGCTTTGGATTTCATAGTAGCCCTGATAAGGGCGGCCGTGTTCAACGGCACTCCGCTGATGTACGGAACATCCGGAGAGATACTTACCGAAAAGGCGGGCAACCTGAACCTGGGCGTGGAAGGCCTGATGTTCATGGGCGGCGCGTTCGGTCTGCTGGGCGCTTTCACCTACGGCAACGCCATGGGCGACAGCGCGAACGGCGTGGTCGCAGTTATAATAGCCCTGGTCTGCGCTTTCGCGGCGGGCTGCTTCGGCTCGCTGATCTACGCCTTCCTGACCATAACTCTCAGGGCCAACCAGAACGTAACGGGCCTTGCTCTTACGATAATGGGAACCGGAGTCGGCCAGTTCGTGGGCGAGATGATGCGTCTTAAGGTAGGCGGCAACGTGGCCATCAGCAACGCCCTAAAGCTGGCGTTCGCGAACTCTCCGTTCCCGCAGGCGCTGCAGAACATTCCGGTCGTCGGACCGCTCATCTTCGGATACAACGTGTTCGTGTATCTGGGAATAATCATGATAATAGTGATGCACCACTTCCTGGCTAAGACCCGCAAGGGCCTGTACCTGAGGGCTGTTGGCGAGTCTCCGTCGACGGCGGATTCCGCCGGCATCAACGTTACCCGCTACAGATATTTCGCGACGGTGATAGGCGGCGGCATCTCCGCGATAGGCGGCATGGTCTACACCATGACCATCTCCGGGACCGTTTGGAACCACACCGGTCTTTCGGGCGAAGGCTGGGTAGCCGTGGCTCTGGTAATATTCTGCCTGTGGAAGCCGATCAACAGCCTCTGGGGCTCAGTCCTCTTCGGCGCGCTGCTGATACTCTACATAAGGCTGCCGATAGCCTTCATTCCCACGCAGATCTACAAGGTGGTACCGTACATAGTTACGGCGCTGGTGCTGATAATGGTATCCATTCGTCAGAGGCGCGAGGATCAGCCCCCGGCGGCGCTGGGCACGGCGTTCTTCCGCGAAGACAGATAGCGGCGCGTAAGACGGTTTAAGATCGGAGCAGTCTTGAGCAGACCGACTAAAGAAAAAAAAGGCGTCCTCGTATGCGGGGCCTACGGGCTCGGCAATTCCGGGGACGAAGCGATACTGAAGGCTGTCCTCTCCCAGATAAGGGAGACGGACAGCTCGGTACCCATCACCGTAATCTCCAGAGATCCACGCCGGACAGCGGAACTTCACAAGGTCCGTTCTGTCTGGTCTTTTAATGTTTTCGGACTTATCCGCGCGTTCAGGAGGAGCGGTCTTTTCCTGAGCGGCGGCGGAAGCCTGATCCAGGACGTTACCAGCCGCAGGAGCCTGCTGTATTATCTCTGGACTATAAGGCAGGCGAAGCGTTCCGGCTGCAGCGTAGTAATGTACGGCTGCGGCATAGGCCCGGTGGAAAAGAAGGGCGACAGAAAGCTTGCGGCCAAGGTAATAAACAAGTGCGCGGACTGCGTTACGCTCAGGGATTCCAGGGCGCTGGAGGAACTGAAGGCGCTTGGCATAACGGTGGAGGACGTGCGGGTGAGCGGCGATCCCGCTCTGTCGCTGCCGGCGGCGGAAGGTACGGATCTGGACAGGGCCATGAGGGCGCTGGGAATCGATCCGGAGGAGCGCTACATAGCGTACTCCCTGCGGGACATCGGCGGGGACAGACTCCCTGCGGACATGGTCGCGGCAGCCGCTGACGAATGCGCGGGAAAGTTCGGATGCAAGACGGTCTTCATATGCAACAGCAAGGAGGACGGAGCGTTCGCGGAGCGCGTGTCCGAGCTTATGGAGACGCCTTTCATGATAGTAATGGAAGGGCTGAGGTCCTCCGTCGTGCTGGGCATCATTTCCAGGGCGGCGGCTCTGGTCTCGGGGCGTCTCCATTCCCTGATATTCGCGGCCAGCGTGGGCACCCCGTCGGTCGCCATCTCCTACGATCCCAAGGTGTCCGGTTTCATGGAGGATCTGGGGTACGGCAGGACCGTAACGCCGGAGGAGCTTACTCAGGAGAAGCTGGCGGAGTGCGTGGAGCAGGTGCTGTCACAGGACAGGGAGATGCTTGCCGCGCAGGCGGAAGAACTCAGGAAGCAGGAACTTAAGAACACGGAAGTCCTTAAGGAATACATGGAGAAGTCCGGGGTAAGCGTGCCGCGCGAAGAGCGGCCGGACGGTCCGGTAAAGCTGGCGTTCTTCACCTCCGACTTCAAGATAGGCGGCATGCAGAAGTCGCTGGTCAACCTTCTTAAGAACCTGGACCACGAACGCTGCGAGGCGGACGTATACTACTACGAGGACGAGATCTTCTACGAGCTTCCCGTATGCAAGGGCATAAACTACATTAAGCTGGAGCCCAAGCCATACTGGTACCGTTTCGTATATTTCAGGCTGCTGATGCAGTTCTTCGCGAAGGACCCCGCTCCCGGCAAGCATTACGACGTAGCCATAGACTTCAACAGCTACCAGAACGAATGCGCCCTGTACGCCTGCACGGTAAACGCGGACAAGAGGGTGATGTTCGTCCACAACGACGTGGAGCGCAAGCTTGAGGAGGAGCCCAAATACAAGATATTGTGGCACTTCTTCAAGGGCAAATTCGCCTACTACGACGAGTTCGCCGCGGTGTCGTCGGGCATAGTGGAGAGCTTCCGCAAAGCCTCCGGCACCGACAAGCCGATATGGATAGTGCCAAACTACGTCGATACGAAGGAGATATTCGAGAAGGCGGACAAGCCTTTGGTGTTCCGCTTCGACGCTTCGAAATACAAGCTGTGCGCGGTGGGCAGACTGTGCCACCAGAAGGGCTTCGACATACTGCTGGACATCTACGCCAGAGCTGCGGAGCTGAGGCAGGATCTGCATCTGTACATCATAGGCGACGGCCCGGACAGAGAAGCGCTGCGCCTTAAGGCCCGCGACATGGAGATAGACCGCAGGATGACTTTCCTGGGCAACCAGCCGAACCCCTACGCTTACATGTCCCACATGGACGGACTGGCAATAACCAGCCGTTACGAAGGGCAGGGCATGGTCATAATGGAGGCCAAGGCTCTGGGGCTTGACCTCTACGTGGCCAGGAACCTCGAAGGGTGCAACCAGGGCATACGCTGCTCGGACGACATCGCGGGGGAGCTTCTTACCGCGGACAAGCGCGAGAAGCAGCGCGACGATCTGAGCGCCTACAACCGCAACATCACAAGGCAGCTGAACAGGATATTCGGCATCCGCTGACGCGGAGCGTATCGTTTTCGAGATACGAAGGAGTCCTATTTGAAGATCCTTTTTCTTATAAACAAGGCCGGGGACGGCGGAAGCGAACGCTTCGTGCTGGATCTGGCGGAGGAGCTTAACAGGCGCGGGAACGAGTGCGTTCTGGGCTACTGCCTGGAAGGTCCGCTGGCGGAAAGAGCTAAGTCGGCCGGCATCAGGACCGTTCGTCTTGGACTGGAACGCAAGGATTTCTTCTCCGCTCCCGGGAGGATAGCGGAGCTGTGCAGGCTCGAGGGAATAGATGTGATACACGCGCAGTTCCCCAGGGAGAACTGGTACGCGCTGCGTTCGCTTAAACATTACGGCAGGCCCCGGGTGGTCTACACCTGCCACTGGTATCAGGACCAGGGCGCGAAGTGGCGCAGGATAAACAAGGCGTTTTCGGATAAGCAGTTCGCGGCCGCGGCTGTGTACGACGGCGGAGCGGAAGTGCTTAAAAGCAACGGATTCGCTTCGGAAAAGGTCTGCGTGATACACAACGGCGTAAGGCCCGGGCGCGCTGCTCAAACCGGGACTGGCGATGCAGGACGCCCGGATCAGACCGGGACTACCGGCAGAGAAGCCGGTGCGCAAGGCAGGGCCGCGGACGTTTTCGAATGCTGCGTTCTCAGCAGATATTCTCCGGAAAAAGGCCTGGACATGCTGCTGGACAGCATCAAGCTCATAGACACGGACAGACCGCTGCGCTGCACCATATACGGCGACGGCGGGCTCTACGATCACATAGCGGGCCGTATTAAGACGGAAGGGCTGGAGGGCAGAGTCGTCCAGGCCGGATACACTCAGGATACGGAAGGCGCGCTGATGCGCTCCGATCTATACCTCAGCCCGTCGGAAAAAGAGGGCATGAGCCTGGGACTGCTGGAGGCTCTGGCGGCCGGGCTGCCGTGTGTGGTTACGGACACGGGCTCGTCGAAAAGCCTGGCGGAGGACGATCCGCGCTGCGGCGTCTGCGTAAAGGTCGGCGACGCGGAAGGTTTCGCGGCGGCAATAAAACGATACATGGAAGACGGGGACCTGCGGCGGACCCATGCCGGGGCGGCGCTTGCAAAGGCGCAAAACTACAGCATGGAGCGCGTGGCGGACGAGTACTTAAGGCTCTACGAAAACGGGCCGGACAGCATATAGGAGGACAGGATGAATATCGCGGACGAAAAAGGAAGGCTCTTCGGAAAGATAAACATAATAGATCTGCTGGTGATAGTTGTGATCCTCGCGGCGATATGCTTCGCGGTGTTCCGCTACGTTCTCCCGGACAGGGACAAGGGCGCGGAGCAGGCCTGCGAGATGGTGCTGTACTGCCACGACACCCCTAAGTTTACGGCGGAGCAGATAAAGAAGGGCGACGTTGTGTGGGATCAGGGGACCGATCTGGATCTGGGCACGGTAAAGAGCTTCGAGATACTGCCGCTGATGGAGACCTCGGCAGGTCCTGACGGTACGGCGGTCACC
>JAEEGF012485468.1_pt1 | contig 12560 bp, 10 predicted proteins | sample 9134171 | NCBI WGS metagenome assembly JAEEGF01 (sample SAMN16246542, study PRJNA631951) | gut metagenome | biome: gut microbiome; feature: rumen; material: AP-attached | host: Bos | place: Iran: Karaj | collected 2018-10 | reverse complement strand
CATTGTTTTCAGTTGCTGTTGTTTCAGTATTTGCACTGTTTCCGCAACCAGCAAGCATAGACATTGCCATTACAGATGCAAGAATGCCTGCGCCGATCTTTTTGATTTTCATAATAGATCTCCTCTCTTTTTCCGCTATAGCGGTAATACATATCTATCATCAATGGCTTATGCCAAAGTGATCAAATTAACCCTTAAGTCCGCTCCTTGTAACACCTTCAATGATGTATTTTCTAAGGAACAGATAAATAATGATAATAGGCATAACAAGAATACATGATGCTGCCATAATAAGCTCTGTGGATGAACCTGCTTCACTCTGGAAACGAACAAGACCATTTGAAAGCACTCTCATCTCCTGTGAGTTTGTAACAAGCAGTGGCCACAGGAATGCGTTCCATGAACTGATAATATTAAGTATGGCAATTGAGAAAATAGCCTGTTTGTTCATAGGAACCATTATCTTTATCATGTACTTAAAGTCAGAACATTTATCAACCTTAGCTGCCAGGTACAAAGATTCAGGAACCTGCATAAAGAATCTTGTAAGAAGATAAATGTAAAACGCACTTGAAATCCATGGAATGATCATGGCTTTGTATGAATCAATCCAATGAAGCTTAATGATTGTTTCATAGTTTGTAATGATAAGCATCTCGCCGGGAATCATAAGTGTTGACAAAAACAAAGAGAACACTGTCTTCTTGCCCGGGAAATTAAGTCTTGAAAAAGCAAAAGCAGAAAGTACTGTTGTAATAAGAACTCCTGCAGTTGAACAGGTTGTTACGATTATTGTATTGATAAGATATCTGGTAAACGGAGCTGCATTCCATGCATCGTTATAGTTCTGCCACTGCGGTACAGCAGGGAAAAGAGCAGGTGGCGTCATTATAAGCTCTGCAGGTGTCTTCAAGGATGATGAGATCATCCACACAAAAGGAAGCACCGTAAATATTGATCCGAATATTAAAATCACATACTTAAGTACATCAGCAACTATACTTAAAAACTTTCTATTATTTTTCATGAGAACCTCTTTAATTATTCTTCTTGCCACCAGTAACTCTTAACTGGATCTGTGTAAATGCAAGGATGATAAGGAACAATACTACACTGCCTGCTGCGGCTACACCGTATTTGTAACTGTTGTAGAACTTGTCATAAATATAGTAAACAATTGTCATAGCGCTGTTAGCAGGTCCTGCATTGCCACCAAAAAGTGAAAATACTTCATTGTAAACCTTAAACGCACCGATCATTCCGATAACACTGGAATAAACGATCATAGGCGCAAGCTGTGGAACTGTAATTCTTGTAAATACTCTTAAACGAGGTGTTGAATCAATTCTCGCTGCTCTGTAGAGGTCCTCCGGAATAGTCTGAAGTCCTGCGAGGAAAATAAGTATATTGAAAGCCATGCTCTTCCAGATAGCAAAGATTATAAGAGCCGGCATAGCATACTTAGGAAGGTTAAGCCATTGAACCGGCTCAATTCCAAAGATACTTAAAAAGTAATTGATAAGTCCATAGTTACTGTTAAACATCCATCTCCAAACAATACCGATGGCAATTACACTTGTAACGTATGGTAAGAAATAAATAGTCTGAAACAAAGCTTTTGTCTTTTTGCAGCTGTTAATAAGAACCGCAAAAAGAAGTGACAGCATTATTGATGCAGGTACTACGCATACAACGTAGATAGCTGTGTTTCTGAGAGATTTGCCAAAAGCAGGATCAGAAAAAAGTGCTTTGTAGTTATCAAATCCTACCGATTTAAAACTGTCATTTATAATATTGTAGTCACCTAAAAAACTCATGATGATTGCTCTAACCAAAGGATAGAGAGTAAAAGCAATCATTATGATTATGGATGGAAGGAGGTAGAGGTACCCCTTAAAGTTCTTCTTGTCCATGATAATCTCCCTTCCCCCGATCAGAATCTTCCAATAAGTTTGTCATTTGAATCAAATGCAAGGATATGTCCATCACGAACAGATATACCAAGCTTATCGCCTATACCAACCTGCATATATGAATGAACAAGAACTCTTACATCTGACTGTCCAAGCTTTGTGAAGATAAGAAGGTCACGACCTGTCATACGAATGTTCTTTACTTCCAGAGAAGCACCATTTTCGTCCAGATAGAAAGACTCAGGTCTGATGCCTGCTTTGTAATGTCCGTCAGGAAGTGATGTACCTTTTCTTAATACGATTCCGTCAGCGCTAATTACTCCATCCTTAACATCAATCTCAATATTGTTGATTTCAGGCATTCCAAGAAAGTTAGCAACGAAACTGTTTGCAGGATTAAGATACATTGTCTGAGGTACCTCATACTGCTGGAGAACACCTTCCTTCATAACAGCTATACGGTCAGAAATACTCATAGCCTCTTCCTGGTCATGTGTTACAAAGATTGTTGTAATCTTAACTTCCTGCTGAATACGTCTGATTTCTTCTCTTGTCTGAACACGAAGCTTAGCATCAAGGTTTGATAAAGGCTCGTCCAAAAGAAGAACTGAAGGCTTTTTAACAAGTGCTCTGGCAATAGCAACTCTCTGTTGCTGACCACCTGAAAGCTCACTTGGACGTCTCTTCATGTACTGGTCAATCTTAACGACCTTTGCAATTTCAAGAGCCTCTTCACGAGCCTGTGCCTTTTTCATACCTCTATTGATTAAAGGAAATGTGATATTATCCTCTACTGTCATATGTGGGTAAAGTGCATAGTTCTGAAAAACCAGTCCGATTTCACGATCCTCTGGTGGAATTGATGTAACATCCTTATCACCAAAAAAGATTTTTCCTTCTGTTGGAGTTGTAAGTCCGGAGAGCATGAAAAGAGTTGTTGACTTACCGCAGCCTGATGGTCCAAGAAGACCTACAAGTTCGCCATCCTTAATGTTAAGATTCATGTGATCAACTGCATTAAGGTTGCCATATGTTTTTGTTAAGTTCTCGATTCTAATATCCATTTCTACCTACCTAAATATAACTTTGATTAATAGTGCAGCTCTTCATTATACATGAAAATCCAAAAAAATAAAAATTTTATAAATAAAAAAAGCCTAAAAAATAGCCAATCTTTTCTTGGCTTTTTTGTACAAAATATCTATACACTAAAATAGCCCATCCGAGTTTCCGGACAGGCTATCGATTTAACAACTTAGTTGTATTTTACTACACCAAATGACTGGAAAACGCACTTTCTGAACTCTGAAAGGTCATTGAATACACCATCTGAAAGCATCTGCGCTCCGATATTACCAATGGCTGTAGCTTCTCCGGGACCCGCATTTACAACACGGCCGGTTTCAGCGGCTGTAAGCTCATTGAGATATACAGCATTTGAGCCACCACCAACGATATTCACAGAGTCAAACTTTTTACCTGTGATACTTTCGATTTCTTCAGTAGTCTCTTTGTAGCATACAGCAAGACTTCTGTAGATTACCTTAGCTATCTCCCACGGAGATACCGGAACCTGCTGTCCGCTTTCTCTGCAGGCATCCTGAATCTCTTTTATCATTGACTTAGGATTAAGGAATCTTCCGTCATTGGCAGAAACCAAAGACTCTATAGCTTCACCTTTTGCTCTGTCACAGAGATTTCCGAAAGAATAATCATCTTTATCACTCTTTTGGGGATAATCATACCCTGCTTCAAATTCCTTTTTAACAGACTGAATCATCCAAAGTCCCATGATATTCTTAAGGAATCTGTATCTCTTCTCATAGCCACCTTCATTGGTGAAGTTAGCAGCCTTTGCCTCTTTGGAGCAGTTAGCCTCCTGAAGCTCGCAGCCCATAAGTGACCATGTGCCTGATGAGATATATAGCGTATTTTCTTCAGTACATGGAACGCTCATTACAGCCGAACCCGTATCATGTGTCGCAGGAAGCACCACCTTAAGGTCATAGCCTACCTGCTCTGCAATCTCACGTTTAAGCTGTCCAACCACAGTGCCCGGCATTGAAAGCTCACCGAAAAGTTCATCCGGGAATCCAAGCTTCTTTATCAGCTCGTGATCCCAGTCTCCTGTCTTGGCATCAAGAAGCTGAGATGTGGATGCGTTGGTATACTCCTGCTTTCTTACACCAGTTAAAAGAAAATGGAAATAATCCGGAACCATCAAAAGAGTTCTCGCTTCTTCTAACTTTGAAGGCTCTTTTACCTTAATAGCCATAAGCTGATAAATAGTGTTAAAGATTGCCTTCTGGATTCCTGTTCTCTCATAGAGTTCGTCCTCAGAAATGATCTTGTATACTTCCTCATCCATTCCGGTTGTTCTGTCATCACGGTAAGCTACCAGATCACCGATTCTTTTGTCATCCTTATCAAGAAGAACAAAATCAACGCCCCATGTATCGATTCCCATAGTAACAGGAATCTTATCAAGTTCTTTGCACTTTTTCATACCTTCAAGGATTTCTGAAAAGAGCTTCTCAGCATTCCAGACCTTGTGGCCGTCTTTATCTTCCATTCCATTATAGAATCTGTATACTTCCTCTAAGACAATCTTGCCGTCTTCCATATGTGCAAGAATATGTCTTCCTGAAGAAGCACCTATATCAACTGCCAAATAATATTTCATATCCCGCTCCATTAAACTTCGCCGATAATGTCACTTTTTTTGGTATAAAGACATTCTTCGTTAACCTTGATTCCAAAAGGCTCGTTGAGTGCTCTGAAATCTTCAGGCTCAATCGTCTGTCTCTTTTTGTCAGTCATAGACATAACTTTTACAAGAACTTCTGCTGCCTTTTCAACTGTATGCATAAGTCCGAAAGCAATGTCAAAATCTGTTCCGCATGCGAACATACCATGATGAGCCCAGATAGCAACATCCTGTTTCTTCATGATTTCAGAAGTTGCAACGGCAATTTCTCTTCCGCCGGGAACCATCCACGGAACAACACCGATTCCATCAGGGAATACAACAGGGCATTCTGTAGCCATTTCCCAAATTTCTCTTGTAAATACTTTTCCGTCAAGAGGAAGAACATATGTAAGAGCAATAGTATTAGCCGGGTGGCAGTGATATACTACTCTGATCTCAGGATTTCTCTTTTTGCAAACCTCAAGGTTCATAAGGTGGGAAGGAAGCTCTGATGTTGGTCTTCCGCCTTCTGTAAGTCCCCAGAGAATCTTGTAGTTTTCACCGGCATCATCTACCTTTATGATGCAAACGTTAGCTGCAGGATCGATCTCAACATTTCTGAAATATTTGCCTGAACCTGTAACCATGAAGTACTCGCCTGCAAGGTCCTTTACTGTTGTTCCGATTGGCTTCCACTCTGAAGAATCATCAAGATCCTCTTTTACAGATTCAATTTCTTCTGCCTTTATTCTGTAACTAAGGTTTCCGCCATTTCTCTCATGCCATCCCTGATAAAAGCCGTCAACACACATACGGCAGAATCCTTTTGCAAACTTAGCATCTAAAACTTTCATTTTATTTCACCTCTATATTCTTATTTCTTTTTTATATCAAGCTCTCTTGGAAAGAACTTCTTTCTCGTATTTCATGCAGTCCTCGAACCAGTTCTCTTCAAGTGCTACACCATTTTTCTCGCAGTAGTAATTCCATACATCTCCGAAAGGCATCATCTTGAGCTGCTCTGTAAGTGACATAAGCTCTGTGAAGTTTCCTGCATTCTGAAGAGCTGTAAGCTTGTCCATAGGCTGAAGCTCTGCATACATAAGAGCCTTAATGAAGTTTCTCATGCCGTTTGTCCATGCAGAAATACGGTTGATGCTGGCATCAAAGTAATCCATTCCGATATAGAATCTGTCTGCGCCGTTTCTTACGATTTCCTGAGCAAGGTCTTTTGCGTCATCGTTGAAGATTACAACGTGGTCAGAATCCCAGCGAACAGGACGTGAAACGTGAAGAGCCATCTTATCATAGAAAAGAAGCATTGAGCTGAGCTTGTCTGCAACGTTCTCTGTTGGATGGAAATGACCTGTATCAATAAGGCACATTACGTTGTTTCTAGCTGCATAGTTCATGTAGAACTCATGGCTTCCTACTGTATATGACTCTGCGCCGATTCCAAATACCTTGGATTCAACAGCAACAGCAACTTTATTCTTGTCATAAGGAGTTGCAAGAATTTCATCAAGAGAAGCCTTAAGTCTCTCTCTTGGTGCTCTTCTGTCTCCGGGAACATCCTTAAGTCCGTCAGGAATCCAGATGTTCATCATACATACCTGACCTGTCTCTGTAGCAAGATACTCAGAGATCTTAAGGCATGCCTGACCGTGTCTTATCCAGAACTTTCTTATATCCTCATCAGCAGATGAAAGAGTTCCGTTATCTGACTTTGGATGGCTGAAATAAGTTGGATTGAAGTCTATTCCGAGACCTCTTTCTTTTGCAAATTCAGCCCACTTTTTGAAATGCTTGGGTTCAAGCTCATCTCTGTCAGCCCATTCTCCATCTTCGAAAATTGCATATGAAGCGTGAAGATTGATCTTGTGTTTGCCGGGAACAAGGCTAAGTGTCTTGTCAATATCAGCCATAAGTTCTTCCGGTGTTGTTGCTTTATATGGATAGTTACCTGTTGTCTGGATACCGCCTGTAAGAGGTCCCTTTGTATCAAAGCCTGTAACATCATCTCCCTGCCAGCAGTGCATTGAGAGTCTGATCTTTGAAAGCTCATCAAGGGCCTTTTCAGTATCAACTCCGATCAATGAGTAACGTTTTTTTGCTTCTTCATATCTTTCTTTAACTGTCATGTCACCTTCTCCTTTTTCCTATAGTCAGTGCGTGAAGGTTATGAAAGATTTATGCATAGTTATGTAGTGACTTTGCGGACGCTTTCGCTCTATTTCCCACGTAACAGTACTAGACTCGAAAAAGCCTCGTCAAGTACTGACGTGCTCAAAAGCCGCTAAGTTCCCTACATAACCATGCTTAAATCAAATAAACGCATTGAACGCACTGACAGTTTATCGATAGAATAAGAATAAAATAAAAAAAATCAAAAAATAAGGTCTTGATACAACAAAAAAAGCGTCCTTTCTTGCAAAACAAATTCATTCTCAATATACTATTGTTATGGATAAAAAACTTATAGAAAAGCTAGCAATAGTTTCAGAAGAAGAAAAAGAAATATTAGCAGGAAATCAGACGATAAACAGGTCATTATATTATAGTACGGAAAAAAAAGGGACCAAAAATAATGAGATAGATTCTTCACTGGTCCTACAAAACGGAAAGCTTATAGATATGCGTCCTCATGTGCGTTTTATTCACTTCCCTCTGCACACTCATAACTACGTAGAATTCATTTACATGTGCCAGGGCGAAACAACGCATATTATCGACGGTCAGCGAATTGTTTTAAAAGCCGGTGACCTTCTTTTCATGAATCAGCATGCCAAGCAGGAAATATTACCCGCCGGTGAGAACGATATAGCTGTGAACTTTATGATCCTTCCTGAATTTTTTGATACAGCTTTTTCCATGATGGAAACTACCGAAAGCCCTTTAAAGGATTTCCTGATAAGCTGTCTTACCAAAAAAGACGCGGAAGGTAACTTCCTGTATTTCAAAGTGTCACATATTCCGCAGATTCAGAACATTATGGAGAACCTTGTCTGGAACATGTTATCTCAGGATGAAAATACAGGTTCAAAGCCTTCTGATTATCAGGTAATAAATCAGGTAACTGTCGGTCTTCTATTCTTAAATCTTTTGGATCACACAGAAACTATCGGTGTATCAAGAGGAAGTTTTGAACAGGAAATGATGTTCAAGCTATTAAGATACGTCGATACAGATTACAGAGAAGCTTCACTTTCCGATTTCTCACTTTCGGTAAATGAAGATGTATATGTTCTTAGCCGAATGATCAAAAAAAATACTGGAAGTACCTTTAAAGAACTGCTTCAGAACAAACGCCTCACGAAGGCTCAGGAACTGTTAAAAAACACCGATATATCCGTTGCAGACATATCTGTAATGGTCGGATATGACAATACCAGTTTTTTTCACAGGCTTTTCAGAAAGAATTTTGGATGCAGTCCGAGAGATTTTAGGTTGAAGTAATAGCAAAATACATATATACTTACTTGTGGCGTGGGTTACATAAATTTTATCCACCCTTATAATTTTGTATTGAGGTTTCTTATGGCAGACAAAAGAAAAAAAGTATTTTCTACTCTCAGGTGGGATTGTATAAGGCTGGTAGTTGTGTTGCTAGCAGCTTTTTTGATGGCAGTAAACATTCAGACTTTCATCAACGGTGGTGAGCTTATTCCGGGAGGCGGTCAGGGACTTACCATTGTCACACAGCGAGCACTGCTCAAATATCTTAACATTCAGGTTCCCTACACACCTCTTAACATTATGTACAATGCGATTCCGGTTTACATAGGTTTTCGCTTCATTGGCAAAAAGTTCACCCTGTTTTCCATGATCATGGTCATCGCGAATGGTATTTTTGTCGATATCATACCGATTTGTGCAGTTACACATGACAGTCTACTTGTTGCTGTTTTCGGTGGTATATTAAACGCTGTAGCTATCACAATGTGCCTTGAAGTTGATGCTACAAGCGGAGGAACTGATTTCATTTCAATCTTCCTCTCCCAGAGAAAAGGAATTGATGCATTCCCCATCATCCTCGCGGGTAATGTAATCCTTCTTACAATAGCAGGCGCCATGTTCGGTTGGGAGAAAGCCCTTTATTCAATGATATTCCAGTATGTATCAACTCAGGCTCTGCACGTACTCTACAGAACATACCAGCAAAGAACACTTTTTATCATAACCGATATGCCTGACAAGGTTTGTTCCATGATATATGCTTCCTGCGGTCACGGCGCAACACTTATTGATGGCGAAGGTTCTTTTGCCCACAAGAATAAAAAGATTGTATATTCAATCGTAAGCGCTTCCGATACCAGAAAGCTTATTCCCAAGATAAAAGAGCTTGATCCAAACGCTTTTATCAACTCAATCAGAACCGAAGAAATCATGGGTAACTTTTACATGCGCCCAAGAGACTGATCATTACATTTTGTTTCTATTCAGATATTGGTTCATCGTAAAAAAAGGTGTCTGCACATCCTTAATTGGTAAGCAGACACCTTCATTTTATTATTTACTTCTTAGTTCTCTTCAGCTGTTAAACCATATTTATTTCCTAGATACATAAAGCCCACAAAGTTGTCTTCAGTAAAGAGATCGCTTGTGTCAGCTGCCGCCGGTATTGTGAAGGAAACTCTGTTTCCTTTGTACTCTTCGTCAAGGAAGCTTACTTCAAGGCTCACGTCCGGTCTTGCTGCAAGAGCATCAAATACCATCTTGTGGAATGAAATCCATCTGTCAGTTGTGACTTTAACAGTCTCTCCCTGTTTTGCTTTAGTTATCTTTTCTACTGCATTAGCATTAAATACATAATAAGCAGAAAGAGGAACTCTAGTTAAAATATGTCCGCACTCTTTACACTGATATCTGAGCTCGCCATCCTGGTCTTCAGTAGCAGCAACAGTATCCCAGGCAAATTCATGAACGTGACTTTCTTTCTTTTCAACAGGCTCTGAAGAGTCTCTCTTACTCCATGTAATAAGAACAGGTGAAAGCCCATGGAATTTTGTTCTGATGCCCTCATCAGTGTTGCTACATCCAGGAGTTTCTACGCTTCCTGCCTGGTATCCTCCTACAGTTTCTGCTATCATATGAGCAACGTTAAATATGAAATCATCTTTGTTTGTTCCTTCTGGATATTCAAGTAATACGTCCAGTCCGTCTTCCGGAAAATCTTCTGCCGTTGCAGCTCTTTCCACACCGTTTTCTTTTATTATAAGTCTTACATCTCTAACAGCAATGTTTTCCTTCTGTTCAGAAGAGATTGAAAGAGCCTCTACAAGTTTCTGCTCAACTTTTTCCTTTGTATCAAGCCCCTGCGCTTTGATTTCATCAGGAATGTTACCATCTGTAAGCTCTGAAGAAACTATGGTTGATTCTTTTGTGCTTTCTTCTGTAACTGTCACTGTAACTGATGATGTATAATCTTTTTCCTCTACTGTGATCTTAGCTGTTATAACTGCTGTTCCAACACTATTTGCTATAACTCTTCCTTCAGAATCAACAGCTGCTATTTCTTCATTACTGCTACTGTAGGTAACAGCTGTCCCTTCAGGAACTAATTTTACAGTCAGATTCTTTGTACTTCCCTTAATAAGTTCAAAATCTCCGCCATCAATTGCTATGCTTGGTGTAACCTGCGGCTGTGGTTGAGGTTCTGGCTGCGGCTGTGGAGCTATATCCTTCTGCGCATAAATATAGGTGTAGGTTGTTGCAGTAGTAATTGCTGTGTCTGTGCTAGGAGCCACATCCCAGCTTCCGGATTTATAGGTATCATTCGGTTTGTTGCCTACTGTCGGAATCTGGTCGGCTAAAAGCTTCAATGTGTCTCCTTGCTTGCCTGTCAGAGTTACTGTTTTATCTTCTGTTGTTCCATCATCCCAGGAGCCATTTACTACCTTAAAAGTTACCTTTGCCTCTATTTTTGACGCTATTTGTACTGAAACACAAGCTGCTTCACTGTCGTTGTGATTAGCATCTCCTACAGCCTTGTACCATACATAGTAGTTTCCCGCGTCGGAGGCTGCAGGGATGGATGTGGTATATTGTTCAGTTGCTTCGGTTGCGGTGCCGAGAGCGTACTGCATTTCACCGCCTGTGGCTTCGCCTGCTGTTACAAGCTCCTGCGCAGAGCCGGTGTAAGTCAGGCTCTTTGCCGTTGGAATTTTTGTAATCGTTGCTGTAGACTTCGATGTAAAGATATAAGTAAATGTGGTCGCTCCCGTGATAGTTGTCTCAGTCGGATTCGTATCCCATGCTCCGCCTGTGTAGCCTTCGGATGCCTTCATGCCGGTGGGTGCGCTGGCTGGCTTCGAGCCGCTGACTACGGTCTCGGTCTTGTCCGTCGTGCTGTCATCAGACCATGTGCCGTTAACGACCTTGTAAGTCACGGTATACGTAACAGGATTCACCGTCACATCGCAGCTTGCGGTCTTATCATCCGTTGTTACATCTGTTCCGTTGGTAGCTGTAACGGTAACTGTTGCCGTGCCTGCGGAAACGCCCTTGGCGTACACGGTTAGGGTTTCGGTGGTGTCCGTACCGACCACCTTCGTGCAAGCCTGGTCGGAATACAGCTTCACAGCGTCCGAATTTGTTCCGCTGACGCTCCACTTCACGGTCTTGTCCGTAGCGTCGCTGGGTTCGACGGTAGCCGTAAAGGAGGCCGTACCGTCCAAATCGATGGTCTGTGCGGTGGTCTTGTCAAGCGATACGCCCGTCACATCCACGGTGGGCGGAGCGATTGTCAGCGTAATCGTCATCGTTCCGCTTGTATTAGACGGAGTAATCTCCGTCGTGCTGTCTGCCGCGCTCGCAGTCAGGCTCATGCTGGGAAGCATCCCGAGCACAAGCACAAGGCTGAGCAGTATGCTCAAAAATCTCTTTGTTTTCATATTCACACCTCGTATTGTTGGTTACTTCACTTCAAGTGTCAGTTGGATCTCCGCTCCGTTGAGCGGTCTATTATCCTCTATGGTATAGCAGTCGTAATGGAGCGTCGCGGGGTAGCTGCCCGCGTCCAGCGCCCTTGTGAGCGTGATGCGGGTGAACGTCTCGCCGGGGGAGAGCGCCTCTCCCGTCCACAGGGTTTCGCCGTCCTCTGTCGTAAGGCTGAGGACAAAGGTGCAGGCGTTCTCCGCCGGGTTTTTGAGGTTCACGGCCTGCGCGGTCTTGCCCGCCGCGAAGCTCAGCTTCTCATAGCCCGGTATGGCGATGTTCTCGCCGCTTCCTGGTGCGACCTCCGCGAACCGCTCCACCCTGTCGCCGCCGCTGCCTCCGCAGGCGGTCAGCAGGAGCGCAAGGGCAAGGGCGAGAAAGGCCGCAAGGATATTCAGTTTTCTTTTCATAGGCTCACGACCTTTCTGCTAATGTGGCTCTTGTTCATGGCGAGGCTGCCCTCCGTGGTTTTCCTCACCCCTCACGCTGCGTGAGCGCGCGAGGGCTTACTTACTGTGCGACGTAATACATCCTCACAGGATTACTCTCATTGCAGATGTTATATAAATCGGCCTTGTGTTCCGTGGCCGAAGCATCTGTGCTGAGGGCGTAGTGGATTTCGTAGCCGTCATCCTGCGACGACATAATGACATATACTGTCACGTTGTCGATAGCAGCCTGATACTTGGCAAGTTCCCACGCCTGTGCAGCAGTCAGAGACGAATTGTATGATTCGCGTCCGCGACCTAAGGATTTTAGCTTACTTACCTGATCCATAAAAACGTCGTTAATTTTTGTGAGTTTATTGTAATATTCAGGCTTTGCATCCTCTACCTTCGCCGTAAAGGTCACGGTGTCCTGATAGGTGCCTGCGGGCTTGGAGCCGTAATCCTCCACGATGATACCCATATCTTTCTTTGTTGCTGTGCTGCTCAAACTATCAAAAGTCCACGAGGTGGTAGCCTCCGTGTCCGTGGACGCGGTTGCCAGCTTGTAGCCTACTTCATTGTTGCCCGATTTGA
>JAEEGF010547129.1_pt1 | contig 12560 bp, 10 predicted proteins | sample 9134171 | NCBI WGS metagenome assembly JAEEGF01 (sample SAMN16246542, study PRJNA631951) | gut metagenome | biome: gut microbiome; feature: rumen; material: AP-attached | host: Bos | place: Iran: Karaj | collected 2018-10 | reverse complement strand
TATATTACGTATACAGCCGGGTGAATTTTGTGACGTTATCAGTACCGGACGATGAAGAGTATTCCTTTGGTATTTGATATTATTCAGGGCAATTAGTTCAAAATATGAAGTGCTATAACAAAAAAGGTGAATACTTAACCTCTCCTGATAGCATTCTCCTAAATGTGCCGGAATGATGCTTTTTGGAAATAACAATTATCAGTTTGTAAAAAATATCATGTAAACACTTATGATTGTCTCATAACTAGCTTTTTATGTAAATGATTTAAAGCCTGTACTGTATGGATGTGAAAGTTGTTCTCATGTACGGGAGATTACCTCCTGTCTTGACATCTTGATAAAAATTAAAATGGCATGGATTAAAATAAATTTGATAAATGATCAGGCTCTCAGGAAAAATTTGAATACTCTGAGAAAAATAATACAGAAGGAGTGAAAGATGTGAGATAGTTCATATGCTTGTCAACATTTTTTTTATTTTTGTGTGGTAATCAAAAACAGCAACTTTAAAATTAATGTATTAATAATGCTGATGTATGGTGTCAGTCCCTGTCAGATTATTTAATCCGGCATCATGTTTTTAGATCTTTTCTATCCGGGTTAAATGCATAAGCATAGCGGAGTGTGTAAATATTTCGAATATACCAAAACATAATAAAAGAAAAATATAAAAAAAGGATAAGATTGATTATTTGTTATATGGGAACTGTTTGCTGACAGCCATTATGTTTTTGCTTTTTCATGATGGCAGTTGTCTAAATTCCTGTCATAATGATTTGTACAGTCTCTTTGGTTTAGTTATTCATATGGAAATATAATGTCTAGTAACAAAGAACGTAGAACGTTTATTAGGGTAGAATTACCGATAAAGTGCCGAGTCGTTACCAAAGAATCGGTGTTTAAAGCAGAATGTCTTGATTTGAGTGCTACCGGCATGTCGCTACTGTTAATGGAGGGGGATTTGCAGGTAGGACAGGCTGTACAGATTATTTCTGACGATGATGATGATATGCCTCATATCGATGCTAAAGCCAAGGTTGTCAGAATTATTGACGTGCGCTCAGGCAAGTACGGAATAAAATTCGAAGAATAGTAAAATACCGGTATTAATATTCCGGCAGAATACAGGTTTTTAAAAACAGATATTCGGTGGCTGATAATAGAGATTTTTTTATTTCAGATTATTAAATAGCAACGGCTCCTCTCAGATCATTGTGATTTGGGGGGAGCTTCTTTTTGTAAAGGTGTTTTTGAGGCAGACTGTAAAAAAGCAGTGATTTATTGCACTGGATCAATGATTCGTGATAAGAAAGTTGCTTTCCCTTATAAACAAAATACCACTAAGTGTTGAATTTGGTACAATGCCTCTCTAGTTTTATATTTTTTCCGTCAGCAGATTAAAATATCCACTGATAATAATTCATAGATGACGGACATTTCAGAAAAGGTGGATGGACAGGGATAACATGATAAAGGAAAAAGAAGTAAGGAAGGGTTTTTTCAGCAGGTTTGGAACCCGTAAGCATGATGGTAATAATCCTGATAAGCACGAGAGTTTGCGGTTACGTCAGACTGTTAGTGCATTTTTTAAAATTGCGGTTCCTTATTGGAAAACCAAGGAGAGCATTCCCGGATGGCTTCAGTTTATCGGCATACTGATATTTACCGGAATTACCATCTATCTTGCCAAGATGTTTAATGACTGGTACAAGGAATTTTGGGATAATGTGCAGAATTACAACATGAACGGCTTCTACGGTGGTCTGTATTTGTTTCTTTTTCTGGCTACGTTACACGTGGTTAACGTGGTTTACAAATCATATGTTGTTTCGGCACTGAGCATCCGCTGGCGTAAATGGCTCACCGTCAACTTCACCAAAAGATATCTCGATGACAGTACCTATTACAGACTCCAGCTTACTGATCAAAAAACAGATAACCCCGATCAGCGTATAGCTGAAGACCTTAACACCTTCGTCACTCTTACCATAGGCATCATTGTCCGCCTTATTACGTCTTCCGCCATGCTGGTGACCTTTGCGATAATACTCTGGGGGCTTTCATCCAGAGTGGAAGGCGTTACCGTGGCAGGTTTTACCTTTAATCTTCCGGACGGTTATCTTTTTTATCTGGCGCTGATATACGCAGTGTGTGGTACCTTGATTACTTTTATCATCGGTAAGCCGTTGGCACTTCTGCATTTCAGACAGCAGCGCTTTGAGGCTGATTACCGTTATTCCCTCATTAGACTTCGTGAGAATGGCGAAGCTGTTGCCTTATACAAAGGGGAAAAAGAGGAAAACGGCAGGCTTAACGGTTATTTTGGCGATGTGGTAAAGAACTACATTTGTCTGATTAACAGAACCAAGGCTTTGGAGTTCTTTACTTTTGGTTGTGATCAGCTTGCTGTAATTTTTCCGATATTGGTTGCCTCACCGCTGTATTTTGCAAAACTGATAACTATTGGCAGTCTGATGCAGATAAACTCAGCTTTCGGTCAGGTATACAACTCTCTGTCAGTCATTATGTCGCTGTTCCCTGAACTCGCTACCTGGAAGGCTGTAATAGATCGTTTGGCTCTGTTTGAAAAGAGTATGGCAGCTTCCATGAAACTTCCTAAGCCTGACATCTGCTTTGAGGGGACTCAGGTCATTCTCAACGGACTGACTGTTACTAAACCGGACGGAAGCTGTCTGATAAATAAACTTGATCTGGAGCTGAATCCTGGAAGTCATCTTTTGATAAAAGGTGAAAGCGGGGTGGGTAAGTCCACACTTCTGAGGGCAATAGCCGGTATCTGGCCGTATTCATCCGGAAATGTTTCTCTTCCAGCCGGGGCTAAAGTGCTGTTTTTGAGTCAGAAACCGTACATGCCTTTAGGAACACTGGCACAGACCATCTGCTATCCTTCAACGGCTATAGATGATACTTCAGTCCTGGAGAAACTGCTTACTGATGTGGGGCTTGACTATCTTGTTCCTCAGCTTAACGTTGAAGATCAGTGGGGAATGGTTCTGAGTCTCGGTGAACAGCAGCGTATAGCTTTTCTGAGAGCGATGATCAATGAACCGGATGTGATATTTATGGATGAGGTTACCAGTGCCATGGATGAACCTAATGAGAGAAAACTGTACGCTTCTCTTCAGCAGACTCTTAAAAAATCCATTATGATAAGTGTGGGTCACCGCAGTACTCTTGAAAGTATGCATGATGTTATTTTAAATTTGGACAGACGCAATAGAGAATCACAGAGTAGTTGATATCATCCTGTAGAATCTTTTCCGGGAGAGAGTGATTCCCGGGATACGTTATTATTAAAAGAATCTCCGTTCTACCTGATAATGAAGAACGGAGTTTTTTTCTTATCATTTTCAGAGGTGATAAACCTCAGTATTCTGTTAATATTTTCTGTGTGCCGGCAAATGATAAAAAATATCATTTGAATGTGAGCTATCACATTGTGTTTTCACAGGATTTTCTGTAATAATTTATCTGATGCGGACTTTGAATATAATATCGGATTTATCCGGATTATTATGTATCCGTTGAATCGTAAACGTCAGCATTAAATTTAAGTGACAGATTACCCGCACAGTCTGTGCATAAATCAGAATTATTGTCCACAATCAGGAGCCGGTATGACCAGAACATTAATTATAGGTGGTTCAGCTGCTGGTGCAGCAGTTGCCGCCAGACTGAGACGTCTTGATGAACATCAGGATATTGTTATTTATGAAAAGGGCTGTGAGATTTCCTATGCCAGCTGCGGACTGCCTTATTATATAGGTGATGTACTTCCTTCTAGAAATTCTCTTATTGTTACACCTGTCGAGACATTCTCTCATAAATACCGGACAGTTGTTCGTACTCTCAGTGAGGTGGTATCGATTAATACCCAAAAAAAAGAGATAACTGTAAGAGATCTTAAGGACGGCAGGAGATATGCAGATACCTATGACAGTCTGGTTATCGCCGCCGGTGCATCCCCTGTGCTTCCGAAAAGTATTAAAGGAATTGATCTGCCACAGGTGACCTCTCTCAGAACAGTTGATGATGCTGAGAGAATAAAGAAGCTGATTGTCGATAAAAAAATCAGTTCAGTGGTGATTGCCGGTGGCGGTTTTATCGGGGTGGAGCTTGCCGAGAATCTCGTTGCTATGCAGGTTGATACTACTATTGTTGAACTGAAGTCTGAAGTGATAGGTGTATTTGATGAGGAATTCGGCCGTCTGATGTCAGGGGAGCTTCGTTGCAACGGAGTTTCTGTCATTACAGAAACCGGTATTACAGGGTTTTCAGCCGGATGTGATGATGATAGAAAGATTGTGGCTGAGCTTTCTGATGGTTCTAGAATTACTGCAGACCTGGTGGTAATGGCCCTCGGGGTTACCCCTAATACGGGGTTTGCCGGCGGCATAGGGCTGAATATGGATAGCCGAGGATACATTCTGGTTAATGAATACTTTGAGACAGGCATTCCCGGAATATACGCCGCAGGAGATATAGTTGCTGTGAGACACATGGTTAATCAGAAACAGATAAGCAGTGCTCTTGCGGGACCTGCTGCAAGAGGAGCACGAATTATCAGTAACCGGATAGCCGGACTAAAGGATGCCGGAGGTTTTGCCGGTACATGTGGCAGCGGTATAGTGAAAGCCTTTAATCTTGAGTGTGCCGTTACTGGATTTAGTGAGCAGTTTATACAGTCCGCAGGTTTAGTGAAGGATACTGATTATTTTACAGTCATGGTTACTCAGAATAATCATGTGGGATGGTATCCAGGAGCTAAAAAGTTGCACATAAAGGGCATTTTTGAAAAACATACCGGCCGGATTCTTGGGCTGGAGGTAGCAGGTGCAACCGGAACAGACAAGATTGTAGATGTGGCCTCTGCTCTGATTTTAAAAAAAGGGACCTGGGAGGATCTGGTGGATCTGGATCTTTCCTATGCGCCACAGTTCAATGCTCCGAAGTCTCCTCTTAATATGCTGGGATTTACGGCGCAGAACATAGCTCTCGGACTGGAAAAGCAGATTGATGTAAAAGAACTTACCGGAATTATTGCAAACCGCAGGAATAATGCTAATGATAATTGTTTCCTTCTTGATGTCCGTGAACCAGCGGAGGTTTCCGTTTATGCCCTTCCTTTCTTTACGAATATTCCTTTAGGACAGCTGCGTGAGCGCCTTGGAGAAATTCCTCAAGATAAAAAAGTTATCATAACATGCGCTGTTGGTGTTAGAGCGTGGAATGCGGCAAGAATACTTGCGGCATCAGGTATAGATACAGCAGTACTGACAGGAGGAGCCTCGTTCTTCAGAGATTATACCACTGCTATTGTTAATACAGACAGCGATAACCGGAAAAAGGAGCATCCCAAAAGCCATGGAGTAGACAGAGTGAATGGTAGAACAGATAATGATGAAGTTGGAAAAAACATTGAATTTGGCAAAAAAGAAATGCTTCTCGACTGCAGGGGGCTACAGTGTCCGGGGCCGATTGTTAAATTAAGCGACAATCTTGAAAAAATACGTAGCGGAAACGTTGACCGGATAAAGGTTCTTGCATCAGATCCCGGTTTTTTAAATGATGTTCAGGCTTTTGTCAGTATGCAGGGGGTGCAGCTTGAAAGCTGTGTCAGTAAAGACGGTGATTTTGAAGCGGTAATTACTTCAGTCGGTGCTAAGGATGCTGCCGTTACCGGAATCGGCTATACTCCGGCGATCAATAAAAAGCAGACCATTGTGGTATTCAGCGGGGATATGGATAAGGTGATGGCCTCTTTGGTTATTGCCAATGCCGCTCTGGCGTCAGGAATGGAGGTTACCCTGTTCTTTACCTTCTGGGGACTTAAGGCAATTACCAGAAACGGCATAAAAAGTCTTCCATTATCGAAATTCAATTTTCTGGGGCTCGGACGCTGGATGATGAAAAAGGTTATGCGTTTAAAGAAAATCAGTCAGCCTGATGAACTTCTAGCCGATGCTATGAAGAAAGGCGTCAGAATCATAGCCTGCTCCATGTCCATGGATGTTATGAATATTAAGCAGGAGGATCTTATTCCGGGAGTGGAAATAGGCGGTGCTGCCCAGTATCTGGCGGAGACCAGAACTACCGGGAACAATCTCTTTATTTCCTAGCCGGAAAATTAATTTACGGCAGATGCGGAAAGAATTCACGGAATAAGCTTTGAAATGGTCAGGAATGCGCCCCGGTTTAAGGTTCTGAAACCAATGCTTAACAAGCTCTTTAAGGGGAAGCATGTTGTTGCGTACAACATGAATTTTGACTCGGTATTTTTAGGAAGTTCCCTGAGACATGCCGCCTCTCTTCATTGTTGCATGAAGGCATATGCCGAGTATTATGGCGAGTATGATCCCGTGAGACAGAGTTTTAAATGGAAGAAACTGATTGATGCAGTAAAAAACTTTAATCCTGATTTTGTTTTCAGGTCTCATTCAAGTCTTGATGATTCAATGGCAGCCAGAGAGGTATGGCTTTCTTTGATGAAGCACAAGTCTATTGCTGAAAAGTATGGATTTTATGATAAGTGAGCAGTTACTATGTATCTATAGGAACAAGGTGGTGAGTATGATTACTCAAAAAAAGATGGAAGAAAATATTGAAAAACTGGAAAGACCAGGTTTTCCTTCTATTGATGAAATAATTAATTACACTGAATCCGGTGAAGATGACAAGAATGCCCTTGAGTACGAGAAAGCTTATTGTGCATTGATTGAGCAGGTTAAGGATAAAACTCATGATGAGCAAGTGTCTTTTTTGATGGAACATATGCATGAATTGAGGGATATTGTAACGCTGTTTTCTTCTGCTAGAGATATGTATTTATACGATGAAGGTGATTTTGGCGATGAGGTTTTAGCAAATCTAATGATTTATCGTTATGAAAACCATATTTCTATCCTTGACGATGAATACTGCAAGCTCACCAAAGATTATGTTAAAGGTATTGAAGATCGGCTTTATGCAAAAATTGAAGACGAAGAAATGAGAAAAATCAGAGAAGAATATAGATTACGTAAACAATGGGAAGCAGAGCATCCTGAAGAAGCAAAAGCTCATTATGAAAATGAATTAAGATCGTGTGAGCAATTCGCAAATGAATTGGGAGATTTTGGAAAAAAAATATTACAAGAACATGATGCCGATTATTGGTTAAACTATAATTCAGAGAATGACTAATAATGGATATAATCGTGTCAGATGAAGCCCAACAACAATTAAAAATAATTAAGTTGTTGGGTGATAGTGGTAATAAAGATTATGCTGCCTTGTTCTATAGAATCGCTCTTTATCTTAAATCATTAAAACAGGTTAAAAACATAGATGAACTTAAATTAGGTATAAATGATCGGCATAAAAATAATAGATTATCTGGTGATATGTCTGATGTTGCAACAAGAGATATAGATCCAAGGCATAGAATGACCTATTTTGACAGAGAAAATAATGCAGTAATATTAACTACTTTAAGCCATTATAATATTGAATTACTAAAAGGGAAAAAATTATTTACCCCAAACAAGATTCAACTTATTAAGATCAAAAGACTATCATCTGATGATTTTCAAATGTTGAAAGAAAGAAGTAAATTACTAGTTGAAAAAATGGTTGCTGTTGTGCAACAAGATCCTCAAAATATTGATTATGAATTTTTTAATAAATCTGTGCAATCAAAATACATATGTCCAGTTTCTGTTGATACTATAACCAAACGGCTTGGTGATTACGTGTCTGTATCAGTGGATAAGAATCATGGTGATATGGATCAAGCTTTATTGGACTTTTTTTCCAAAAATGAAAAGGTGATAGAGAATACAATTGTCATCGGATCTGTCAATCAGTCTGGTCATCAGGCTTTCATGGTTTTAAGGTGCTTTTATGAACAAAACCTGCGCTATTTCCCTCAATCCCGCGGATTACAGCCAGTACGAAAAAATTATTATCATCGGGGATATCCACGGCTGCTATACGGTCTTAAAGGAAGCTCTGGGAGAGATCAATCCCCGGTACCTCTACATCTTTCTGGGGGATTATCTGGATCGCGGTCTGGAAAACAGAGAGACCCTGGAGTTTTTCATTGCCCATACCGCCACCCCCAATTTCATTTTTATCGAGGGGAATCATGAGCCCCGCCTCCGCAGCTATGCCGAGGATCAGGAATTCCGGGGCTGGGAGTTCACCTTTAAAACGGTGCCCCAAATAAAGGATCTTTCCAAAAAGGACATTCGCCAGTTCTGCCGCCGTCTCCGGCAGTGCGCGTACTTTTCCTACGGCGGGAGGGTGTTTCTGGTCTGCCACGGCGGGATTCCCAAAGTGCCGCCTCTGGGGCTTATTGCAGTTTCCGCCTCCGGCATGATAAACGGGGTGGGCGTCCATGATGACTACCAGAAGGTGGCAGAGGTCTGGCATGAAACCATGCCGGAGAACTTCGTGCAGGTCTTCGGACACCGCAATACCGGTAACTCTCCGGCCCGGCTGTTTTCCAACGTGTTCTGCCTGGAAGGCCTGGTGGAAAAAGGCGGCTGTCTCCGTACCCTGGAGCTCTCTCCGAACGGCGTCATTACCCCGCGGGAATACCAGAACACCGTGTTTAATCCGGCTTTGGCCACGGGAGTTCCGGATCTCGTGCAGGATCTCCGGAGAAACCGCTACATTATCGAAAAGAATTTCGGCCATATCTCTTCCTTTAACTTTTCAGACAAGGCTTTTGAAAAGGGCATCTGGAACGAGCAGACTGTGACCGCCCGGGGCCTTTTTATCGACGTGGTCTCCGGAATTATCGCCGCCCGAGGCTACCGGAAGTTCTTCAATATCGGGGAACGCCCGGAAACCCGCCTGCCGGAGCTGGAAAAAACTATGAAATTTCCGGCGGAGGTTTATGTGAAGGAAAACGGCTTCCTGGGGCTGATGTCGTGGTATGACGGGAAGCTCTTCACCACCTCGAAATCCAATCCCGAATCTGCCTTTGCCGGCTATTTCCGGGATCTTTTGCAGGAATGCTGTCCCCGTCCGGAGGTTCTCCGGGAATATCTGGAGCAGAACCAGGCGACGCTTCTTTTTGAGTGCATTGACGTGAAGCGGGATCCCCACATTATCCGCTATCCGGAAAACCGCCTGGTGCTTCTGGACATTATTGACAACAAGCTGGAGTTTGCCCGGCGTTCCTATCAGGAGGTCTGCGATCTGGCAGCCCGGGCCGGCCTTCCGGCAAAGCGCCATGCCCTGACGCTCTCCTCCTTGGCGGAATTTCAGAGCTGGTACCGGAAACAGCTTTCCGAAAGCCTTGATCCCGGAATCCCCCATATCGAAGGCTATGTCATTGAGGATGCCCGGAGCTTTATGCTGAAGCTCAAGCTTCCCTTCTATGCCAAGTGGAAGAACTTGAGAATTGTCGCCGGACTGGTGTATAACCGGAGGGAGCCTGCCCGGACTCTCGGCAAGCATTCTCAGCGTTTTTATGACTGGCTCACCCGGAAGGTTCAGGCCCAAAGCGCGAGCGGCGCCGAGTTTCCCCGGCATGGAATCCCGGATCTCCGGGACATGTACGTGGCGGAAACCGGCGATCGCTTTCTTGATTAGCTCCCTCTGATTACCGCTCATAATGCGGCGCCGCATACCTGTGAGGATTTTCAGCTTCCGGAGAGGGGATGAGAGAGGAGGTTGAGAGGGGCAGAAAAAGGGGCAGAGAAAGGGGCAGAGAAAGACTGCCGGATCGGGGCGGGAGAGTAATGCTTCAGAATTGAGGAGGCTATGATGGAACTTGCGCTGTGGGGATGCAGCAGCTATATCGCGCTGGCGTTTCTGGTGGTCGGGGTGTTTCTCCTGATGGCGGCTCTGGATGTCAGTCCGGCAGTGGGTCATTCCGTGCCGCTGATATTGCTGGTGGCGGGAGCTTTTGTGGTGCGGTACGTCAAAAAGCTGAAGAAGAACAGCACCTGGGTACCGGAGGAAAACTCTGCTCCCTCAGCGCCCCATGCTTCCTCCGCATCCAAGCGGGATAATGAAGAACTGAAGGCGGTCATGGAGGCCGTGGTTATTCTGGTTCTTCTGGGCGTTGCAGCCTTCATATTCTGGCGGTAACAGCGTGTTCCGCATAAGGAATGCCTATGCGATTCCCGGGGATGCCGCTGCCCTTTTACAGGGGGATCTCTGATGCCGGAACAGAAAACCTGGCCGTTTTTTTCGTTTTTGGAGAATGGGTACTATGCTTGATGTTTTAGCTGATGCTGCGGTGACGGGCTGCGGCAGCTACATTCTGCTGGGGATTCTGGCTCTGGCGGTGTTAGGCATTCTGGCGTTTATTCTGATGTTATGCTTTGAATTTCACCCGCTGGCGGGTGTTTTCATGACCATCATATTTCTGCTCATGGTGGTTTCCGCCGTGCGGGATCATATGAAGAAGTCCGGCAAGGAAGAGGAATACTCTGATCCCGCTGAATCCCGGCAGAGGAAAGAAGTGAACCCTGTTACGCAGTCAGCGGTGCTTATTCTGGCGCTTTTGATCGTTATAGCTATTGGGGTAATTATACATTTCCAGTAACGGCGCATTCGGGGAAAGGCTTTGGAGAAAGCGCGGCATGCTCCCGGAACCTGAAGCCTGTCCGCATAGGGGGCCGGCCTTCTCGCCGGATCGAGAAACTTTGCCGCTTATTCAGCTTCCGGAGAACGGATACCGGGTGAGGATGCCGGAGTGCCTGACCGGATAAAGGATACAGGATGGAGATGCATGAGACATGTTGCCATTGATTGAATTATTGGATTATCTGCCTGGTGAAGAAGGCTGTGTCAAGATTGTCATGAAGGCTCTTTTTCTGGGCGCGGTGCTATATGTGCTCTGGTTTGTGACCAAGGATAACCCGCCCCTGGGCATTGCCCTGACTGTGACCGTGCTGCTCCTTATGGCAGTTGCGCGGCGTTACCGGAAAAGGATTCGCCTTATTGAAGCGGACAGCAGCGCTCCCCCGGGATCCGTCCGCAAGGCGGCCCGCTGGGCCCTTTTGCAGGCCGCAGCGGTTATCCTGCTGTTTTTCGGGATGCGCTCTTTGCTGGAGACCTTGCTTTAGCAACCAAATGCGGGGGCTTTTAAGAAAGGCAAGGCGGACAATGCAAGGCGGAAGCGGAAGTGAAGGCCGAAGAGAAAGCTGAAGAAGGGGGAGAGCACCGAACCCCGATTTCAGATGTCCCGGAGGCCGATTTCCGAAGCCCAGCTCAGGATGCAATATTCTTTCATCGGAAAATCCGGACTTATAAGCCGCCGCTCTTCTAAGCCTTCTTGCAAAACCGACATAAAAAAGCCCGGCCGGGAAGCTGTTTCCTGACCGGGCTCATTATTTCTGCCGTTCCTTACCCGAAAAACAGCATCCCCGCAACAATGGCGGCTACCATGGCGGTGAAGTCCGCGATGAGGCCGCAGGTCACCGCATGTCTGACTCTGGTGATGCCCACTGACCCGAAATACACCGCCAGCACGTAGAAGGTGGTTTCGGTGGATCCCTGCATTACCGCGGCGATATGCCCCGTCAGGGAATCCACCCCGAAGGTATTGAATGTGTCCAGCATGAGAGCCCGGGCTCCGCTCCCCGAGAAGGGGTGCATCAGGGCCACCGGCAGGGCGTCCACAAAGTCCGTCCCCGTTCCCAGTCCCTCAAAAATCTTTTTGATGCCGGAGAGGAGGAGCGGCAGCACGCCTCCGGCCCGCAGAAACGCAATGGCCGTCAGCATGGCCACCAGATAGGGCAGAATGTCGATGCACACCCGGAAGCCTTCTTTGGCTCCCTTGATAAACTCTTCGTAAACGGGGACTCTTTTCAGGAGGCTGTAAGCCAGAAGTCCCCCGATAAAAAGGAGCACGCAGCCGTTGGCCGCATAGGAGGCCTGAGAGGCCAGTGACGCTCCGGCATACAGCGACCAGACGAACACTCCCGCCACCAGTCCCAGAAGGCCGCCCAGGGCCAGGAGCACCGGGAGCTTCAGGATATTGATTTTCTGGAACAGGGCCGCCGCCAGAAAACCCGCCAGAGTGGAGCAGGAGGTGGCAATGAGAATGGGCAGAAACACATCCACCGGATCCGCGGCGCCGAACTTGCTGCGGTAGAGAAATACCGATACCGGAAAAATCGTCACCGAGGAGGTGTTGATCACCAGAAACATGATTTCGGCATTGGTGGCGGTGCCGGGGGTTTTATTGAGGGTTTCCAGCTCCTTCATGGCACGGAGGCCCAGCGGAGTGGCGGCATTGTCCAGTCCCAGCATGTTGGCGGCCATGTTCATGGCGATGCTGCCGGTGGCCGGATGGCCTTTGGGGATCTCCGGCATGATCACCCGGAAGAGCGGAGTCAGGAGAGCGGCAAGCTTTTCTGTAAGTCCGGCGCTGTCCATGATCCGGGAGATCCCCAGCCAGAAGCACATCATGCCCATGAGGCCGATGACGATCTCCGTGGCGGTTTCCGCGGATTTCAGAAAATCCTGCATCATAACGGAGAGGGCGTTTCCCGAGGGATCCCCGAAGCAGGTGATAATGCCCCCCAGTATGCCCA
>JAEEGF010382955.1_pt1 | contig 12560 bp, 7 predicted proteins | sample 9134171 | NCBI WGS metagenome assembly JAEEGF01 (sample SAMN16246542, study PRJNA631951) | gut metagenome | biome: gut microbiome; feature: rumen; material: AP-attached | host: Bos | place: Iran: Karaj | collected 2018-10 | reverse complement strand
GCAGGAATATCAGGGGCGTCGATGCTGGAATCCACGGTCCTTTTCTGCCCCCGTACCACATTGGTCTCCAGGAAACGGATCTGCTCCGGGAAAGTCCTGATGAAGGTGGATGCAATTTCGTGGGAATTGCCCTCGAACCTGTAAATATTATATGTATAGCCGTTCTTCCTGAAGATCTTTGCCAGCTTGTCGGATCCGAATAGGCCCCACTTGAGCACATGGACTTTCTTGTAGTTGACGATCCTGTCGTCGGTGCCATGGAAGAATGCGGTCGGTGCCGGAGGTACCTTGTATGAGGGCACGCCTTCCATGGAGATGATCGCTCCGGCGAAAGGCATTACCCCGGCGTAGCGGAACCCATCCGGAAGGAAATCCGATGCCCTGCCGTTGCTGAGCAGCCAGTCGGCTTCCAGGACGGCTATCGCTCCTGCCGAGGATCCGGTAATGACCAGGTTCGAAGGGTCGATTCCAAGGGCCTCCTTGTTCGCTATAAGATAGGCGGTGGCGGAGAAGAGGTCCTCGGCCGCGATCTGCGCGCTGTGCCGGAACGCCTTTACGGAACCGACACCTCCGGAAGTCTTGACTCCCTTCATTCCCAAGCGGTAATCGATGCTTATAACCCTGTATCCTGCATCGTTGAATTTCTTGAACCAGGGCATAAAGCGCTTGTCGTTGCGGGTACCCATAACGAAGCCGCCGCCGAACATATAAACTATGGTCGGTTTGGTCTTCCCGTCCAGCGTTGTCTCGCTCCCTGCGGTGGCGTGATAGTCATCCATGAAGAGATCCTGCCCGTCCTTTGTGGAAAACAGGTATGTGCCTGTGGGTGAATATGTTTCCTGCGCCCCGAGGCCGATGGCGAAGGCGAGGAAAAGTCCGATGGTGAGGGTTATTCTTGTCTTCATATCCTTTCAGTTTTTCAGTCTGTCTTTTCCGGTTCACTGGTGGCGGCGATGAGTCTCCTGACCGGCTTGACGCCCTTCAGGAATCGGGCCGCTATGACCCTGATCACGGTGTATGAAGGTATCGCGACGAGCATTCCGAATATTCCGCCCACGTGGCCTGCCATCAGCAGGACGATGAATATCTCAAGCGGGCTTGACTTGATGCTCTTGGAATATATTATCGGTTGGAACAGGAAGTTGTCGACCATCTGTGTGAAGACGAATACCGCCAGCAGGGTGACCAGGATCAACCAGAAATTGGGCAGTGTGCCCAATGCTGCCGCGCTGCTGAATTTCAGGATAAGGCCGAGTATCGTTCCGATCGCGGCACCGATCCAGGGACCTACATAAGGGATGACGTTCAGCATGCCCGTCATGAAGGCTATACCCATTGCCGGATAGAAGCCGACCTTCGCGAACAGCCACAGGCCCAGGAAGTTAAGGGTAGCGACTCCAAGGACTTCGATCAGAAGGCCGCTGAAGTATCTGGTCAGGAGGTGCTCTATGTCGCCGACCGCCTCGATCGCATCGGCTTCGACCTTGTCGGGAACAAGTGCCCCGATGATCTTCCGGAAGAGCCTGTCGTCCTTGATGAAGAAGAAACCGATGAATACGATGCAGAAGAGGCCTATGGCAAACGATCCGAGGGCAGAGGCCACGGAACCTACTACCGTGGTCACGGACGACATGTCGAAGGCGTCCTTGAGCCATCCTATCAGGGCATCCTGGAGCTTGAAATCACGTCCGATTGTGGGGAACCTGTCTATCAGCCAGATGTTCAGCTTGTCCATCCAGCGGGCTATCTCGGATGTGTTGAAGGAGGCTGTCTGCAGGTTGCTGGAAACACTCTGGATTATGCTCGAGACCACCGGAATCACCTGGGTGATGATGCCGAGTATAATCCCGAGGATAAGGACCAGGGAGATGATGGCAAGCAGCCAGTCGGGGGCTGACTTTCCCTTGATCCTGATCTTCCGGAGCAGTTTCATTATCGGCCTGCCGAGCAGTGACACCACGAAAGCCGTGATGATGTAGATAAGTACGCTCTTGAAGTACCAGCACAGCGCTGCGATGATCACCACAGCCGCTGCCCACATTATATACCTTGCAAGTTTGTCCGTGCTTCTTTCTTCGCTCATCCTTCTAATATTTGAAAACGATCTTCGAGTTCTTCCTGAATATTCCGTGGTCCATCTCCCAGCCGTCCAACTTCTTGCCGTCGACAAGGATCTCCCTGACCGGGGCTTCGTAGGACTTTCGGCCGGAGGCCTTGATCCTGACCTTGTGGCCGCCGGTCCTGATGGTTATCCGGTCGAAGATGGGGGAGAAGAGTTCGTATTCGCTGGTTCCCACATTGAGGGGATAGAATCCCAGTTGGGCGAACATATACCAGCCGCTCATGGTCCCGTCGTCCTCGTCCATCTCCGGGGCGTAGCCGTCCGTCTTGTTCTGGAACGCCCTGCCGACGAAGGGTTCGGGGTACTCGGCCTGGCCGCCATAGAGATGGACCATGCTGTCGTCGGTCAGATACCTGCGTACCCATTCCTGGGTCTTGTCAGGCCTCCCGAAGGAGTTGAAAAGGAAGGGAGTATGGATGTCAGGTTCGTTGCCCTGGTTAAACATTCCGAGCTTGAAGAAGGTGTCCAGTTCCTCGGCCAGCAGTTCTTCGCCGTGCCATGCGGCCATCCTGTCGCTGAACTGCGGGCAGGCCCAGCGGTACTGCCATTTCGTACCCTGGTAGAGGCCGTTGTCCTTCATCAATGAGAAGTCGTCCGTGACTGTCATGAAGACCTCCTTCCAGACCTTTTCGAAGGTGCTGTCAGCCTCCGCGGTGAACTTCTCCGCATCTTCCTTGCTGCCTATGATTCCGGCAATCTGGCCGAGCGCCCAAAGGTCGTTGCAAAGCTCCAGCAGGTTGTCCGGGGACTCTCTCGGGAGCTCCGTCAGCACTTCTCTGACCATACCGTCATAACCAGGCCTGAAGTCGACGGGAATACCTTTTTTGTATGCGTCCAAAAGCATCAGGCCCATATGCTCTGTCCTCACGGTCGGGGCGCTCTCGCAGTCCGTGGCCCAGTTTTTCTTACCGGTCCTGAACAGGTGGACGCAGGAGGCTGCCATGTCGGCGTAAGCTTCGGGATCGAGCAGGAGCAGCATCGGGAATTTCGCCCTGTAGGTGTCCCACATGCTCCAGCTGTTGAATGCCCTCCGGCCTTCGGTATCATAGACTGTCCCGTCGGTTCCGAGGTATTTGCCGTCCCACGACGTGACGTCCATGGGACTCATATAAAGCCTGTACAATGAAGTGTAGAACAGGATCCTCTGCTCTTCCGTGCTGCCCTTCACGCTGACCTTGGAAAGCTTATCCTTCCACTGCCCGAGGGCTTCTTTGCGGACCTTTTCGAAGGATTTGCCTGCGGCATATTCCAGTTCCTTGTCAGCCGAAGCCTGGTCGATGGGGGAGACCGCTATCCGGATCTCGACCTGCTTACCGGGGAACTTCACGGTGGCTTCCGTTTCCGCCGCCTCTATGACGGAGAAAGGCTGGTCGCAGCTGAGCCTGAAGAAGAATGAATACTGCCCCCGTCCGCAGGCGGTGCCGGATTCGATCCTTCCGGTTATCTCCCTGTCGCTGACGATATTATATTCACAGGAAGTCTTCCTCCGTTCGAAAGCGGACTTGAAATCGATGAACATTATTCCGTCTTCGTGCAGCGTCCATTTCTCGAAGGCGACCGTCCTGCTGACAGTGAATTCACCGGTCGCACCGTTGCTGAACTGGGTTCTGTAATATCCCGGGACGGCCTCCTCGGTTCCTTTTACAACCAGGAGTTCCTCGTCCTTCGTTGTGGGCTTGATCCTCAGGTTGCCGCCCACTCCGCTGCAGCCGATTCCGGAAAGGCGGTTGATCGAGACTCCGGTTGTCTTGGGCACGGCGAAGTCGTAGCCGGCATGCTGCCTGGGGTCGCTGTCGGGGCTAAGGCATAGCATCCCGAACGGGACGGCTGCGCCTGGATTGACCTGGCCGTTGTCTCCGGCTGTTCCCATGAACAGGTTGACGTACTTCAGATTTCCGGGGAGACTTCTACCATGTGTGCTGAATCCCGGAAGCAGGAACAGCATGATCGCCGAGAGGGTGAGGATTTTCCTAATGCCCATGACTGTATCTTTTTACAAACTTAGCAAAAATATTTGTGAAAAATTTAGCTTGTGCCGTGGTTAGGCACAAGCGTGCAGTACCTTTGCATCAGAAAACAAATAAACACCATAGCCATGAAGAACACGGACTACAATCTCGACACTCTCGCTTCGATGATCTCTTCTGAAGCTTCCTTCTCCGCCCTCCTCGACATCATGGGCGATATGGGCCTCGAACTCGATTCCGCCTCCAAGGCCGCCTGATTCTGGAACAAGCCTACCCTTTTAGTCCTCCTTGAGGGTGACCAGGGTGTTGTCCTTCTCGGGAGTGAGGCCGACCTTGAGGGTGCGGAGCTCTGTCGAGCCCTTCTTGTGGCGCCCCTGAAGGATACGGTCGGAGATTATGAATTCGGAGACGGGATCTTCCACGTATCTCATCACAGCCCTCTTCAGGGGCCTTGCGCCGAATGCAGGATCATAACCGGCATCGGCGATGAACCTCTTGGCCGAGGGAGTGATGGTCAGTTTGTATCCGGATTCCTCAGCCCTTTCCTTGAGGTCCTTGAGCTCGATGTCGATGATCTTCTCGATGTCTTCCTTCGTGAGGGAATTGAAGAATATCTGCTCGTCCACCCTGTTGATGAACTCGGGCGGGAAATTCTTCTTGATGGCCTTCTCCAGGACGCTTTGGCGGTTCTGCGTCACGTTTTTCCCCGCGGTGGCGAATCCGACTCCGGAACCGTATTCATCAAGCTCACGGCTGCCGACATTGGAAGTCATGATGACGATGGTGTTCTTGAAGTTCACCACGCGGCCGTTGCTGTCCGTCAGGTGCCCGTCGTCCAGGACCTGCAGCAGGATATTGAATATGTCCGGGTGGGCCTTCTCGATCTCGTCCAGGAGCACAACGCAGTACGGTTTCCTGCGCACCCTCTCGCTGAGCTGTCCGCCCTCCTCGTAACCGACGTATCCGGGAGGCGCTCCGATAAGGCGCGAGACCGTGAATTTCTCCATATACTCGCTCATGTCGATGCGGACCATGTTCTCTTCCGAATCGAACAGATATTCAGCCAGGCACTTGGCCAGCTGGGTCTTCCCGACTCCGGTTGGTCCGAAGAAGAGGAAGGTTCCGATCGGGCGGTCAGGATCCTTGAGTCCGGCCCGGTTGCGGCGGATCGCCCTCACTACCTTGTCGATCGCTTCGTCCTGGCCTATGATCCTGCCCTGGAGCCGCTCCTTCATCTTCATTATCCTGTTGCCTTCGCTCTCGGCCACCTTGTTGACCGGGATTCCGGTCATCTTGGAGACTACCGTGGCGATGTCTTCGGCATCCACTACGTTACCCGTCTTCTTGTCCTTCGTAAGGCTCAGGCGAACCATCGATCCGGCCTCGTCCATTGCGTCTATCGCCTTGTCGGGCAGGAACTTGTCCGTGACATAGCGGTCGGTCAGCCGGGCGCAAGCCTCGATGGCTTCCTCGTTGTAAGTCACCTTGTGGAATTCCTCGTAGTTGGACTTTATGTTGTTGAGGATGGAGATCGATTGCTTGATATCCGTCGGCTCGACCACGATCTTCTGGAACCTCCTGTCGAGGGCTCCGTCCTTCTCAATGATCTTCGCGAACTCATCCATGGTAGTGGCTCCGATGCACTGGAGCTCACCCCTGGCGAGGGCGGGCTTGAGCATGTTCGCGGCGTCCAGGCTGCCCTGGGCACCTCCTGCACCTACGATCGTATGGAACTCGTCTATGAACAGGATTATGTCGGGATTAGTGCTGGCTTCCTTGATGATGGCCTTGAGCCTCTTCTCGAAATCGCCCCTGTACTTGGTCCCGGCCACGACTGATGCGATGTCGAGCGAGATCAGCCTCTTCTTCGCCAGTGCGGGGGAGATGCTGCCTCCTGCTATCCTCTGGGCTATGCCTTCCACGATGGCGGATTTTCCGACTCCGGGTTCCCCGATAAGCATCGGATTGTTCTTCTTGCGGCGTCCAAGGATTTCGATCACGCGGGCGATTTCGGTATCCCTTCCTACGACCGGATCAAGCGTCCCTTCGGCAGCCGCCTTGGTGAGGTCGAAGCCGAAATCCTCGATCTTGATCTTGCCGGAAGGGGCTCCTTCCTGCTGTCCTCCCTCTTCTGCGGGATCGTCACTTTCCTCGGATTTGGGCTCCTCCTGCTGTTTGGAAGAATAGTTGAGAAGTCCCTCGTCCCTCATGTAGGCGAGAAGCCTTCCGTAGTCGACCCCGTGCTGGCGCAGGTATGCCTGGCCGTAGTTCTCGGTGGTGCGGCAGAGGGCCAGCATAAGGTGGAGCGAGGTGGCTTCCGAAGCGTTCATTTTGGATGCCTCCATCACCGTGATACTGAGTACGTTCTGCGCGTATCTGGAGAATGAGATCTTGTCCGATTCCGAATATGGGATCGATTCGTTCGTGAATATATGGCTGTCGATGAAGCGCTTGAATTCGTTGATGTCCACTCCCAGTCCGACCAGGACCTTGCAGGCTTCGTTGTCGGCCTGCCGCATCATCCCGAGGAACAGGTGGTCCGGGCCGATGCCGTAGCTTCCGGTGCGCATGGCCTCCTCCCTGGCATAGCGGATTATCCCGTTGAGTTCGTCAGATATCTTTATTTCCATAATCAGTCTTGATTGTCCGAAACGACAATATAGTAATTTTCGGGCAGACATGCAACATCCATGCGAAACCCGGACCCATGACACTTTGACACTCTTGGCAAAGTTCCAAATATTTGATTATATTTGCATGTTTAACCAACAAGGAAAGATTATAGCTGTTTTATGGATAGTGAGGAAAAGATCGTAGAAGGACAGACAGGCATTATAGAGCAGGTCGAGATTGATCATGAGATGCGTTCTGCGTACATCGATTATTCGATGTCCGTAATCGTGTCCAGGGCCCTCCCGGATGTAAGGGATGGTCTGAAGCCCGTCCAGAGGAGAGTCCTCTTTGGAATGGATGGTCTCGGTCTGCCGTTCTCCGGTCCGACCCGCAAATGCGCGAAGATCGTCGGAGAAGTTTTGGGTAAGTATCATCCCCACGGGGATTCCAGCGTATATGACGCACTCGCGAGACTCGCCCAACCCTGGAACCAGCGATATCCCACCGTGTTCGGCCAGGGTAACTTCGGTTCGATGGACGGCGACCCCGTAGCTGCCATGCGATACACCGAGGCGAAGCTCCAGAAGATTACGGAAGAGGTCCTCGGCGATATCGAGAAGAACACCGTCGACATGGTCAACAACTTCGACGATACCGAACTCGAGCCCACAGTCCTTCCTACCAAGGCTCCGCTCCTCCTTCTCAACGGATCTGCCGGTATCGCCGTAGGTATGGCTACGAATATGGCTCCCCATAACCTCGGAGAGTGCTGCGATGCCATCTGCGCGTATATCGACAATCCGGATATCGACACCGACGGCCTGATGCAGCACATCAAGGGACCCGATTTCCCGACCGGCGGCATCATCATGGGCATGAGCGGTATCCGCGAGGCTTATGAGACCGGACGTGGAAGGGTGGTCGTCAGGGCCAGGACCGAAATCGAGGTGGCTGACAACGGCCGTGAGACCATAGTCGTGACCGAGATCCCCTACATGGTCAACAAGAAGGAGATGATCGAGAAGATCGGCCAGATGGTCGAGGACAAGAAGATCGAGGGCATCACCTACATCAACGACGAGACTTCCCGCGAAGGCGTGAGGGTCATCATCAGGGTCAAGCAGGGAAGCAATTCCAACGTGGTCCTGAACACCCTGTTCAAATATACCCAGCTCCAGTCGAGCTTCGCATTCAACAACGTGGCCCTTGTGAACGGGCGTCCCAAGACCCTGTCGCTCAAGGAACTCATTGCAAACTTCGTGGATTTCCGCCACGAGGTGGTGGTCCGCAGGACCAGATTCGAACTCGAGAAGGCCCAGAAGAGGGCGCATATCCTCGAAGGCCTGCTGAAGGCTATCGACGTCATCGACGAGATCATCCGCATCATCCGTCATTCGGACAGCGTGGACGAGGCCAAGGCTGAACTCATGAGGCAGTTCGACTTCACCGAGGTCCAGGCTACCGCAATCGTCGAGATGCGTCTGAGGCAGCTGACCGGACTCGAGAGGGAGAAGCTCCAGGCTGAATATGACGAACTGGAGAAGTTCATCGCCCGCTGCAACGAGATCCTCGCCAGCGACTCCGAGCAGCTCAAGATCGTCAAGCAGGAGACCCTCGAACTCAAGAACAAGTATGCCGATGCAAGGCGTACCGAGATCCGTCCTTCCGAGGAAGAGTTCAACCCCGAGGATTTCTATCCCAACGAGGATGTCGTCATCACGATCTCCCATTTCGGATATATCAAGAGGACGGCCCTTACCGAATACCGTACCCAGGCCCGCGGTGGAGTGGGCATGAAGGGCAGTTCCACGAGGGACGAGGACTTCATCGAGCACATCTACATCGCCAACATGCATTCCACGATGCTGCTCTTCACCCAGAGCGGCCGTTGCTACTGGCTCAAGGTCTATGAGATCCCGGAGGGATCCAGGGCTTCCAAGGGCCGCGCCATCCAGAACGTGCTCAGCATTCCCGACGACAAGATCAAGACATACATCAACGTCAAGACCCTCAAGGATCCTGAATATGTCAACTCCCACAGCATCGCGCTCGTGACCAAGAGGGGCATCATCAAGAAGACCGCCCTGTCGGCATATTCACATCCGAGGGCTGCAGGAGTCAATGCCGTCAACCTCCGCGAGGGGGACGAACTGGTCGAGGCCCTGCTGACCGGAGGCAACGACGAGATCCTGATCGCAGCCCGCGACGGACGCTGCTGCCGCTTCAATGAAACTGACGCCAGGGAGATGGGCAGGACCTCCACCGGAGTCCGTGGCATCAATATTGAAGAAACCGATGAAGTGATCGGAGCCATCAATTATGATCCGGCTGCCGAGGATGCATCGGACCACACCGTGCTTGTGGTCAGCGAGTGCGGATTCGGAAAGAGGACGGACTTTGATGAGTACAGGATCACGAAGAGAGGCGGAAAGGGTGTGAAGACCATCAACATCACCGAGAAGACCGGCAAGTTGATCGCCATTAAGAATGTGACCGAAAACGATGACCTTATGATTATCGAGAAGTCGGGCCTCACAATCAGGATGGCAGTCTCCGACATAAGGGTGGCCGGAAGGGCGACTCAGGGAGTCAAGCTGATCAACATAAAGGAAGGTGATTCGATAGCTTCGCTCTCCACTGTCGACAAGAATAATACTGAAACTGAAGAAGAAGTCACTAACGACGACAACAACTAAATTCCAATATCATGAAAAAGATTTTGTTTGTTCTGGCATTGCTCGCTTCCATGCAGGTAGCGAATGCCCAGGGTGGTGGCGTAGCTGCCGCCAAGAAGGCTGTTGAGGCCGCCCTTGAAGCATCTCAGAATGCGAAGAAGGCTACCAAGGTCGCTACATGGACCAAGCTGGCCGAGACTTACATGAGCGCCTATAACGTACCCGCAGGTAACGTCTGGGTCGGAGCTACTGAGAACGAGCTCAGGCTTTCAATGGCCGGTGAGAAGCCCGTTTCTACCGAGAACGTGGTCCTCGACGGTACCCAGTATGTAAAGCAGGTCTTCGGAAACAAGAACCTCTACTTCAACCAGAACGGCCAGGTCGAGATCATCGAGGTAACCAAGCCGGTTATCGACGGAGCTCTTGACAAGGCTCTCGAGGCTTACAAGAAGGCTGTTGAGGTCGATCCCAAGCAGACCAAGACCAAGGACATCGCCGCCGGTATCAAGAGTATCGTGGACAAGTACACCCAGGAGGCTTACAACACCTATTCACTTGGCAATCCCGCCGGTGCAAGCTCTCTGTTCGAGAAGGCATTCAACGCTTCGCTCGTAAAGCCCAACGAGAAGATCGACACCTCTTCCCTTTACAACGCCGGCTTCAGCAGCTGGTCAGCCGGAGACTATGCCAAGGCAAAGACCCTCTTCGACAAGTGCTTGGATTATAACTACTATGCCAAGGACGGTGAGGTTTTCTTCAAGCTCGCCGACTGCGCAGAGAAGCTCGATACTTCCGCCGCCGGACAGGTCGCCCGCAAGAACTATCTCGAGCAGGGATTCGCCAAGTTCCCTCAGAGTCAGAGCCTACTCATCGGTCTGATCAACTACTATGTCGACAAGAAGGAAGATCCCGAAAGGCTCTTCACCCTCATCGGTGATGCCAAGAAGAACGAGCCCAACAATCCTTCCCTCTACTATGTCGAAGGTAACATCCACTCCCAGCTCGGTCATTACGACGATGCAGTCGCCGCTTATGAGAAGTGCGCAACCATCGATCCCAACTACGAGTACGGTTTCATCGGAGAAGGCCTGATGTTCTACAACAGGGCTGCCGATATCCAGGATCTTGCCCAGAACGAGATGGATGACAACAAGTACATGGCTCTCGTCCAGGATTTCGAGAAGGCTCTCAAGAGCTGCATCGAGCCCTTCGAGAAGGCATTCAACGTGACCAAGGACAATGGCATCAAGACCAGCATCGCCGAGTACCTGAAGAACGCCTACTATCGCTTCCGCGATGAGGATCCCAAGTACCAGGCCGGTTACGACAAGTTCAATGGTTTCCTGAATCAGTAGTCATTGACATCCGCATTTTAAAGGGCTGCTCTCGGGCTGCCCTTTTTTATTATTTATAGGTATTGCTGTTTTGGAGCGAAGCGACAGAGGGGATAGCCGCGATGCGGCGCAAGGGGAATCTTCCCCTTGTCCCCTGGGGGTGCAGGGGGATGGAAGTGCGATCCGCCGAAGGCGGCATCGCGTCACAAAAAGAAAAAAGCCCTCCCGTCGGGAAGGCTTTTTATTTTTGGGGTCCTTGGTGCAAGGAGGACTTGAACCGATTGTGGCCTTGGGTGGAGAAGATTTGGGCCCTGCATCCGTACTTTCCCGAACTGATGGGCAAGGAAAGAGCCTCCCTACAAGGGGTGGAATTGCTGTAAAAATCATCGAAAAATCTACACCGACAGCGTTGATTCCTCAACGGTAATTATTAATGGAAAAAGGGCTGAAAAATAGCCCCCTATCCCCCTCTAATGCGTCTTTTTGACAAGTATTATCCCTTTAAAATGGTCAAGGGATAGAAGGCACGGTAGGGCATATAACAGTTTGCCGTTTTGATTTTGTGTGCTTCCCGAGCAAAAAAGGTTCTACTATACTTGACTTTTTTACCTGACCTACCTATTTATGAGAAAAGGACGACCATGAAAGAGTACAAGAGACAGTATCGTGAGTTAGACGATGAGACCAAAGAGAAGATAGCAGCGGCCCAACGTGGCAGAAAGAAATCCGAAGCACATAGGCAGCACATCAGCCAAGCGATGGCAGAGTATTGGCAAACAGTTCCGCACCGACCGACATCAGGTGAAACAAGGTGACAAGTCACCACTTATCAAGGGGAGGAAGTCATCAAAAATAATGACGAGAAGATATGAGAATAAGTGATTACATTCGACAAATTGAAGATAGTTGCCGATATTCAAGCCATCACGGTCCTCGACGAATCCCGCTTTGAATTCATCGAGAGAGATGGAGTGGTTACATCGTTGAAGTACTACCAAGAGCACCCGTACCTGCTGAGAATAAAGGTCGATTACGAATGTGGGGAAGCAGTCATAGAGTTCTGCGGAAAGATATTGGGTAAGGACTATCCGAAACTGATTTCCAAGGATACCATCAAGCAATGCTTCCAAGCCATAGAGGCACTCGGATTCGTTAAGGTAGACTTTGCTACAATGATGGAAGCGGAGGTCGTGAAATGCGATGTTACCAAGGATATTCCCGTTGAGGATGTGACGCAAGTTACCGGCTATATCCGTAGCCACATCAAGAACTATCAGCGGTACCAATGCCGCAAGTTGAGGAATGGGAATGTAGTGGTGGATAAGAATGTAATCAGCCGAAAGACCAAGAAGCGAATGACGATTTACGACAAGGGGAAAGAGATGTGCCGGTCTGCAAATAGACCGTTTTTAGAGAAGTATGGACTTGAAGATGCGTTCAGTGGGATGTGCCGTTTTGAATTGAACCTCGATAGCAAGGAGCAGATACGGAAATCGCTCGGTATCGCGGATACTAAACTGATGACCGTCCTTTCAGCCGACGCGGACCCGATAGCCGATTTCCTCGATGAAGTGGTGGAACCGCAGGATGCCGTTACGATGTCCGACAAGAAGTCCTATATGACGATGCTTGTGCTGCAAGATTGTGACTATGACTTGGAGAAGGTGGAGGCGAAGATGCGGTCTTTTCATCGGAGCAAGGGAACGTTAATCAGCAAGGTGATGGAGCCGTACAAAGCGATGATGGAGCAGATAGGTGGTCAGCAGGAAGCGGCAGATGTGTGGAAGGGAATCCGAAGGAAACTGACGTGATGTATCAAAACCTCAACTGTATCACTTTAAGACATGAA
>JAEEGF010311357.1_pt1 | contig 12560 bp, 12 predicted proteins | sample 9134171 | NCBI WGS metagenome assembly JAEEGF01 (sample SAMN16246542, study PRJNA631951) | gut metagenome | biome: gut microbiome; feature: rumen; material: AP-attached | host: Bos | place: Iran: Karaj | collected 2018-10 | reverse complement strand
TTGGTTGCCGGATGTAAAAATCCAAAAAGGACCTCGCCATACCAATTACTCCCCTTATTATAAAAAAATAAGTGCAGATGTCAGAGTTAACTACTCTCTAACAACTACACTTTTATGGTACTAAAAAGAGCGATCACATTTCTGTAATCGCTCTTTCATATCAGTGTGCGTGACAGGATTCGAACCCACGACCTTCTGGTCCGTAGCCAGACGCTCTATCCAGCTGAGCTACACGCACATACGCCTTATCTTGGCGACAAAGTATATTATATTCATGCGACCCTACTTTGTCAAGAAATACTTGGAAAACACAGGAAAATGTCTCTTGCAAGCCATTCTCCTGTGTTAAGTTTCAAGCTTCTTTTTCTGCCTTCTCCATGGCCTTGGTCTTGGTGACAAGAGCTTCCATGTCCGCTCTTGCAAATTCGAAGCAGGCCATCAGCTTCTCTGAGAAGACGCCGCACTCTCCGTTCTTGATCATCTCGTAGGCCTTATCCATAGGATAAGCGGATTTATATACTCGGTCACTGACAAGGGCGTCATAAACGTCCGCCAAGGCTGTGAGCTGAGCTCCTATGGAGTTCTCCTCGCCCTTTAGGCCGTCAGGGTAACCTTTTCCGTCGTATCTTTCATGGTGGTGCCTGCAGATGTCAAGGCACATCTCGTAGTACTCTTTATCCTGAACCTCCTTGAGCATCTCGATGATCTCACTTCCTCTGGTGGTGTGGGACTTCATCAGTTCAAATTCCTCGCCGGTAAGTCGTCCGGGCTTAAGAAGGATTGAATCGGGAACCGAGATCTTTCCGATATCATGCATAGCAGAGGCCTGGGTGATGACATCGATCATATGAGGATTTAAGCCAAGCTCAGGGTAATTGTTCATTGCCGTAAGAGCCAGGATACGGACAAAGCCCTTGATTCTCTTAAGGTGGTAGCTCGATTCCATGCTTCTGAACTCAACGATTGTGGCGATGGTATCGATAACCGTCTCGTTGCTGTGACGAAGCTTCTCTTCCTGTTTCTTGAGGTATACGAACTGCTTCTTAAGAACCCTGGTCTGGTCATCAATCTGATTCTCCAGGTGGTTTTTGTGATCATAGAGCTCTATGGTTCTGGAAACTCTTCTATCTACAATGATGGGATCAAAAGGCTTATGGATAACGTCAGCAGCACCCTTCTGATAACTGGTACGCTCAGCTTCCGTGGATGTGTCAGCGGTGATCATAAGAACCGGGATGGTATCATTAAGATTGTCCATCTCCATCATCTTCTCGAGCACTGCATATCCGTCCATTTCAGGCATGACAATGTCAAGAAGGACTGCTGCCAGCTCTTCGCCTTTTTCTTTCATTATCTTGATCGCTTCCACTCCGTTACCGGCTTCAAGGATGGTGAATTTCTCCTTGAAGATTTCTCCCAGTATGCCTCTGTTGATCTCATTATCATCAACTACGAGGATTGAACAGTTTGCCATGTGACACCCTCCAAAAGGATAAAAGTAGGCGGCTTTCCAATTTACCTCTCAACTATAGCTGCGCATCCCATTCCGCCGCCGACGCAAAGGGTTGCAAGTCCCTTGTGAACGTCTCTTCTCTGCATCTCATAAAGAAGAGTAACAAGGATTCTGTTACCTGAGCATCCTACAGGATGTCCCAATGCAATAGCACCGCCATTTACATTAAGAACATCTCTGCTAAATCCAAGATCATGCTGTACTGCCACAGACTGTGCTGCGAAAGCCTCGTTGGCCTCGATAAGCTCAAAGTCGCCGATGGTGTAGCCGGCTTTTTTCATAACCTTCTGTGTAGCAGCTACAGGGCCGATTCCCATGATGCTGGGTTCTACGCCTGCAAGCTCTCCGGCAATCCAGGTACCTAAGGGTTTTACACCCAGCTCTTTTGCCTTCTCCTCACTCATAACGATGATGGCTGAAGCTGCGTCGTTGATACCAGATGAGTTGGCTGCTGTAACCACGCCGCCGTCCTTCTTGAAGGCGGGCTTAAGGTGTGATATTCCTTCTACGGTAACGCCGGCACGAGGGCCTTCGTCTGTATCAAAAATGATGGTCTCTTTCTTTTTCTGGATCTCAACGGGAACTATCTCTTCCTTGAACTTGCCTTCTGCGATGGCTTTCTCGGCTTTGTTCTGGGACCAGGCGGCAAATTCATCCAGCTGTTCTCTGGTGAGATGCCACTGCTCAGCGATGTTCTCGGCTGTGATGCCCATGTGATATCCGCCAAAAGCGTCTGTAAGGGCATCCTTGATCATGGCATCCTGAAGTTCTCCGGAGCCCATGCGGTATCCGTAACGGCCCTGCTGCATGAGGTAAGGAGCCATTGACATGTTCTCCATTCCGCCTGCCACGATAATGTCAGCGTCGCCCATTCCGATGAGCTTGGCTGCCAGGTTTACGCAGTGAAGTCCTGATCCGCAAAGTACGTTAATTGTTGTAGCAGGAACCTCAACAGGGATGCCTGCATTTAAAGCTGCCTGTCTTGCGGGATTCTGTCCGAGACCCGCCTGGATAACGCAGCCCATGTATACTTCATCAACCTGCTCGGGTTTTACACCGGCTCTTTTTAATGCTTCCTTGATAACGATGGTTCCCAGCTTGGGTGCCGGGGTTGTGCTGAGGGCACCTCCCATTGTGCCGATAGCTGTTCTGCATGCTCCCGCTAATACTACTTTTCTTGCCATACCAATTGTCACCTCCACGTAATTTTTGCAGTTTAATTTATTAAGGCCACACAAAAAGAAGTGGTCAACCAATATAAGTCTGCACCACTTCTATTTTATCATCTTACTGTATGGCTCTCAACGTATTTTAGATTATTTTCAGAATTGTCACACCTTTTGGAATGCTCATTTTTCCTAGCCTTAACTACCTTTGAATCAAACTTAAGGGCAGTTCCAATCCGTGTCCTTCCAGTAGTTCTTTATCCCTTAGAATTGTGTCAGCATCCCCATCCGCGATTATCCGTCCTTCATCAAGAAGAATGACTCTGTCGCAGGTATCCATAACAAAGTCCAGGTCATGGGATGTAATGATCTTAAGAGCCTTGATCTCATTTAGGATTCCGATGAGGTTTCGACGGTTTCTGGGATCAAGAGCTATTGAGGGCTCATCCATGATGATTATATCGGGCTTCATTGAGAGAATGGTTGCTATTGCCGCAAGCTTTTTCTCACCGCCGGAGAGCTTGTAAGTGGACTTCTTGCGAAGCTCGGTTATATGAACCTTTTCAAGGGCCTCTGTGACTCTGCGTTCAACTTCTTCATCAGAAAGGCCATAGTTCTGTGGGCCAAAAGCCACATCATCCTCAACCGTTGATAAAAAGAGCTGGCTGTCAGAGTCCTGGAACACGTATCCGATGTGCTCTCTCACGTGGTTGACGTTCTTCTTGTTGACCGGGTGTCCTGCAACCTCCAGCTCGCCCTGATAATCCAAATATAGGCCCACCAACAGCTTCATAAGGGTGGACTTGCCTATTCCGTTGGCTCCGATGATTCCGATGCTCTCTCCGTCGTGGGCCACAAGGTTAACATCCGTAAGGACCTCCTGCCCCTTTTCATAGGAGAAGCTTAAGTTTTTAATACGGAGGATTTCTCCGCCAACGCCTGTTTTCATGCGTTTTGTACCTTTCTAAATAAATCTCACATAAAGAATCCGGCGCCAAAGCGCAGGAACACAAAAAGTGCCATCCATATAAGTGAATAGGCCATGTCTCTTGACGAGAAGCCTCTGGTCTTTACTCTGTAGTCGCCGTTAAAGCCTCTTAGAAGCATGCTGTCGTAGACGTTGCCCGCCCGGTCCATACTTCTTAAAAGCCACTGTCCCACCAATGTGCCCCAGGCCTTGTAGTTAATGCCCTTCTGAGAAGGGGCCCGTAGCTGATAAGCGGTTGCAATTCTATCCGCTTCATTTCCCATGAGCCCGAAGTATCTGTAGATCAGCAGAATAACCAGGACGATTATCTTGGGAATGTGGAGCTTTCGCAACGCGTAACAGATTTCCTCAATTGACGTGGTTGCTATCAGGATGTATGCAGACAACACCGCCAAGAAGCCTTTCAGCATCACCACCAGCATTGATATGACGCCGCCGGTGACAGGTATCGCCAAGCCGGTACCGCCTGCCACCTGCGATATTTCTTTTGCCGTGCCACCGATGTAGAACAGCACTCCCTTGTCAAAAAAGGGATTGAAGGCTCCCACGAAGATCACCAGAGGAAGCACCACCCTCATGCGGTAGAGGCCTTCTCTAAAGCTGAGCTCTCCCACCACAAAGCCAAAGACCGGGAAGATAGCCATCAGGATCAGGCCCTGCAGGTCATACTTGCCAAAGGATGCCACCAGCACTATGTACAAAGCGCAAACAAGCAGCTTCCCCAAAGGATGAAGCTTGTTCATCCAATGGGAACGCTGCTGAAGGTTCTGTAATTTATTGAGTTCGTGTAAATTTTGTTCGATTGTATTCATGTAAACCCATCAGGATCCGGGACTCAGACTCCGCTCTCAGGCGGTTGCTTCAGAATCCTCTTTGCGTCTGAAGAACCTGAATGCGTAGCTGGCACCTACCATAACTGCGACAACCACCAGGGATCCTACGATTCCTGAGAAGCTGGTGCCCACTGCGGACTCACTGTCCTTAAATGCATAATCCGGCAAAAGAGATGTTGTCTCCTGGATAGAAGCGGCTGTGTCATAAGCTCCGCCCTCTGCCTCGAGCTCTGTTGTTCCTGCAACGCGCTCCATGGACCACTCAAGGCCATCAGGGAATGCTGATGCAAAGAGAGAGATTGCACCACCGCAAATTGCTGCTGCAACTGCGATTGCGATAACTGTGCCCTTGAGACTGAGTCTGCCTTCCTTAACCTCGGAAGTCTCGCCAACGCCCCAGAGAAGCTCAGGTCTTGCCTCGTGTACAAATACGAGCACTGCTGCTGTGATGAGACCTTCAACCAGACCGATCGCCAGGTGGATAGGCTGCATCGCACCAAGGAATACTGAGAAAGGAAGCTCTGTTACGCCTGAAAGCAGGGTTTCAATGGTAACTGAGAATGCGCCCAGCTGAAGGGTAAGAACACATCCGAGGATGGATGCCAGAACTATCTTGGCCTTGGTAGCTCCTTTCTTCATTATAGGTTTCCAAATAAGAAGGGCACCGATGAAGCACCCGTAAAATGCCATGTTCCAGATATTACAGCCAAGGGCCAAAAGGCCTCCGTCCGCAAATAGCAGGCATTGTACCAACAATACTCCTATCATGGTAAGGAATCCGGCGTAAGGTCCCAACAGTGCTGAAAGCATCATGCCTCCGCACAGGTGTCCTGAAGATCCGGTTCCAGGTATTGTGAAGTTAAGCATCTGTGTGGCAAAGACGAAAGCTCCCATAACTCCCATTACAGGAATCTTCTTGGGATCGTTTTCCTCCCTTACCTTCTTAACTGATACTGCTGCCGCAGAAGTTGATAAAACATACATTGTTCCGGCTACTGCCGGTGCCACTAAGGCGTCTGCCATGTGCATAAATTTGTCCCCTCCGGTTACTTATAATTATTAGGTCAATAGTAAGTATATGGGGCTGTACAGGGGCGTACAAGCCCCCCTGGGGGATACAAAAATAAAAAATTATCCTTCGATATATGCTGAGTCCGGGCCATCCTCCATGTTGCCTTCCACAACAACCACATGTCCCGCAAAAATATCATCGTCATCGTACATTACGGTGAAGGTTCCATCTGAGTTTACATCAACGCTTTCGATTCCGATTCTCTCAGCAAACTCTTCCGGTGTGAGTTCGATCAGTTCATCTTCAAGGTTATCAGAGTTTATCCAGTCATTGGCGCTGTCCAAAAGCTCTTTTGCCGCATATGCTCTGAGCTTGGAATCCCACTCTTTTCTGTTCTTGTAGAACTCCTCCAGATTTTTGATACCATCCTCTGCGTCACTTAAGCCTTCTTCGACATTCACATGGATCGCTGCATCCATGCCAAGCCAGTCGACCTCTCCTTCAAGCCACCCAAGTTCCTTATCAAGGTTTAGATTTCCCAGCACATCTGAAATGAAAGTAACAGGCTTGTTATACTCCGCCAGCAGATTTTCAAGGTATTCATCCTTAATGTCTTTTTCCAAAAGCTCAAGAATATATATTCCGGCAAGTCTGTAGGGATTGTTTATATATTTGGGGCCTTCATCGACTATCTTGGCTGCCAGCCCCTTTATCCTGTAGGACTTTCCTTGTTCAAAGAGCCCAAACACCGTCTTCCTGTCGAAGTCTTTTTCAGCCACCATGTAGGTCAGTGAAGCCTTGACATTGCTGCGCTTTCCGCTTGTCAGGTCAATATATCCCAAAATAGGAACACTTACAGAATAGTCCGTACCTTTCCCGATCCGGGATGCGCTGGAGCTTCCGCCACCTGCTATCATCAGAAATTCATGGGGCTGCTCTTCAAACATCTTGCGTTTTTCTTTCGGTATATTCGAAAGTACCATTATCTTAGTATCTCCCGTCAATTATTCTTCTTTTCTGCAAAGAGCTTGCGTATAGCCTCATCGTAGGGAGCATGAAGTATGCCATACTCAGTTATGATTCCTGCGATAAGGTCGTTTTCTGTCACATCAAAGGCAGGATTGTATACACCAATGCCTTCCGGAGCCATGCGCTCCTTGTACCACATCTCCGTTACTTCCTCAGGCTTACGCTGCTCGATGTTGATGTCCGCACCGGTTGGTGTGTTAATGTCTATTGTTGAAGTAGGTGCGCAGATATAGAAAGGCACTCCGTATCTCTTGGCTGCCAGGGCAACCATGCTGGTTCCGATCTTGTTGGCTGCATCGCCGTTAGCAGCGACTCTGTCACATCCTGTAAAGATAACGTTTATGGCGCCGCTCTTCATAAGAGAAGCTGACATGTTGTCACATAGAAGTGTTGTATCGATTCCTGCGGAATGGAGCTCAAATGCAGTAAGTCTCGCTCCCTGCAAAAGAGGTCTTGTCTCATCGCAATATACTTTTATGTTGTAGCCTTTTTCATGGGCAAGGTACATGGGCGCTGTAGCTGTGCCGTACTTGCAGGCGCAGAGCTGTCCCGCATTACAGTGGGTGAGGATTCCGTCACCGTCCTTCACCAGCGTTACACCGTATTCTCCGATGCGACGGCATACATCTATGTCTTCCTGCTTGATGCGCTGACATTCATCGCGCATCTCTTTTATCAGTTCAGTTCGAACTGTTTCAAACTCAGCTCCGAAAAATGAACCCTTAACCCCGTCCCCTGAGACCATTTCGGCATAGACCTTCTCAACGTGGGCTTTCATGCGCTTAAGGGCCCAGGACAGGTTTACGGCTGTAGGGCGTGATGAATTGAGGTAGTCGCTCTTCTCATCCAGCTCTTTCATAAACTCATCGTAGCTTGCAGCCTGTGAATGCTTCATCAAAAGATATAGTCCCATCCCGGCACTAACACCGATAGCCGGTGCACCTCTTACCTGCAAAAGGTAGATGGCGTCCCAGATCTCTTTGGCTGTATGAAGTCTTATGATCTCAATCTTACCGGGAAGAAGTGTCTGGTCGATGATCTCCAGAGCGTCATCTTCATCGATAAGTGAAACTGTTTCGTAATCTAATATGTTCATGTTTTTTCTCCTTGGTTCGTTATATCTTTTACTTCAGGTATTGGCCTTGATGTGACTTTTACTTGAGATACTTTTTCACCAGCAGATCGAGGTACTTCGGATCAAACATTTTCTCCTCAGTCTCGAAAGTGGCTAAAAGTCCATCCCCCAGTGCATATCCGCTCAGGGCATACTCTTCTATCTTTTTGACATTCTTTCTGCTGTAGCGCGCCTCGCCCATCTTACCAAAATGCTCAAACAAATACTCTTTTCTGGTACGGACATTCAGTGCCGCAAAATCCGGATAAAGCCAGTCTCCGCTCTCCAGCAGTATTTCAGGTTCATAAACGTAGGGAATCCCCTCAGCATATAATTTGTCAGCTATTATCTTTTCTGACTTGGATCGAACAAGTTCGCCGCGTTGGCTCACAATAGAATACTTTTTCTCGTAGCTGTTTTTGCCAAGTATCCACTTGTTTTCCCACTCTTTAAGGAACTTGTCATCCGGAATGTAATAGGGGTTCACCAATTCTTTTCTGATGTCACTCAGATTATTATATATTATTTCCGGCGGATTGTGTTCATAACAGTTTATGAGACTGTTCAGTCTCCGCTCTGCCTTCTTTACCCAATTCAGAAGCTTCTCATCATAATCCTTTTGTGCCAGTTTTCTGATAGTCTCCGCTTCCTCTTTATTTAGATATTTTCCGGCCGGATACTTTTCTTTCTCTTCCTGAATGTACTGATAGTACTGAGAGTTTTTGCCTGTTTTCCCGCATACCCTCAGGCTCCCATCAGGAGCCCATCTGATTTCTCTGCTGATCAGCTCCTGCAACCCGGAAACCCTCTTATGCTCTTCTTTTAATTCCTTAAGGATGTCATCATTCAATCGCTCTCCTACCTCCAATATTAAACTCATTTAATTGCCGGGCTCGGCGGCGCTCAGTTTAGCTCATGTCATGCCCGCCTGGCTCCTGCTTTTCCATGGCCTCGCTCGGTTTTCCTCCGCCTGGCTCCTGTTCCGGCCCCGCCTAAAGCGTGTTTGCTTACGCCCCGGCTTCAGTTCCGGCCCCGCCCAAAGTGTGTTTGCTTACGCCCCGACTTCTGTTCCGGCCCCGCCCAAAGTGTGTTTGCTTACGCCCCGGCTTCTGTTCCGGCCCCGCCTAAAGCGTGTTTGCTTACGCCCCGGCGCCTATTTTCACTTGCTATTTACAAATCCTCTTATTCAAGTGAAGATTTTCAGCTAAAATCACTTGTTTATAAGCAAGTCCAAATTTCAAGTGACCATTTTCAGATTTTTAACACTTGTTTTCAACGCACTGCAATTTACAAGTGAAAATAGCGCTATTTTCTCACTTTTTATTATCAGTTTGCTTAAATCAAGTGACGACACCAAATCAAATTGTGTGCCATTCATCCAACAGGTGCCATATGTGTCTGTTAATCATGGAATTCTCCTGCAGAAGCGCAGGCAGCAAGGAACCTTGCTGTTAGTCACGAAAGGTAGATTATCACATAATATTATTTTTGTAAACACTGCCGCGGGCCAATTCCCTCAATTGCAGTATTGCCTCAAGCCGTGCACATGATATGCCCGGCACATGGTGCACCGCCAACTCAACATCTCAACACGCAAAAGAGACACCGGCTATCAACCGATGTCTCTTTGAAAAATCACTTATTTAGATATTCAGATCAGTTCTTAGCTGCAAGAGCTTCTTCGATCTTCTTGGTAAGAGCAGGAACGATCTTGTTCAGGTCGCCTACTACACCATAATCAGCTACGTCGAAGATAGGAGCGTTCTCATCCTTGTTGATAGCGATGATGAGATCTGACTCTTCCATACCGGCAACGTGCTGGATGGCTCCGCTGATACCGATTGCGAAGTAAACCTTAGGACGAACTGTCTTACCTGTCTGACCTACCTGGAGATCCTTGGGCTTCCAGCCTGAATCTACAACTGCACGTGAGCATGAAACTGTTCCGTGAAGTGCCTTAGCAAGGTCCTCAAGGATCTTGAAGTTCTCAGGGCTTCCAACTCCACGTCCGCCTGATACAAGGATCTTAGCTTCCTGGATATCCTCAACCTCTGAAACAGCCTTAACGATCTCAAGGATCTTGGTATAGCAAGCATTCTCAGTAAATCCGGGATTGTAATTTACAACCTCAGCCTTAGCTCCCTTAACAGGAGTGATCTTCTGCATAACGCCGGGACGTACTGTTGCCATCTGAGGACGGAAATCAGGGCAGGCGATTGTAGCGATTGTGTTTCCACCGAATGCAGGACGTGTCATAAGAAGCTGTTTGTGCTTCTGCTCAACACCTTCCTTGGGCTCGAGAGGGAAATCTCCGATATCGAGCTGTGTGCAGTCAGCTGTAAGTCCTGTGTGTACTCTGGATGATACGCGAGGGCCAAGGTCACGGCCGATTGCTGTAGCACCAACCAGGAGGATCTCAGGCTTATACTCTTTAATAACTGATGCAAGTGCATGTGTATAAGGCTCTGTACGATAATCCTTAAGCTCAGGATCATCAACTACGATTACGCGGTCTGCGCCGTACTCTGCAAGAGTATCTACGAGGTTACCAACATTGTCACCAAGCAGAACTGCGGTTACTTTTTTCTCATCAAGATCATTTGCAAGATCTTTTGCTTTGCCCAGAAGCTCAAGAGCAATTCCTGAAAGCTCATTATCTACCTGCTGAGCAAATATAAATACACCTTTATATTCTTCTAAAGACATGACTCTTCTCCTTTTCTTTTAACTATATTAGATAACGTGCTTTTCGGTTAACTTTCCTACAAGGTAATCAACTGCTTCTTCTGCTGAATCAGGAGCTACCTTCTCGCCCTGGCCCTTCTTAACCTTGTCAGAAGCCTTAGCGATCTGTGTAGGTGAACCTTTAAGTCCAAGATTTGAATCGTCAACGTCCTTAAGGTCAGGTCTTCCCCAAACAGTAACTTCCTTCTCGAATGCATCGAAAATTCCGCCGGGTGTCATGTATCTGGGCTCGCCAAGCTCTGCAAGAGCTGTGATAAGGCAAGGCATCTGAGCCTCAACCATATGATAACGATCTTCGAACTGACGCTTAACAACAACCTTCTTAGCCTTCTCGTCAACCTTGATCTCTTCTGCGTAAGAGATTACAGGAAGTCCGAGGTGCTCAGAGATCTGAGGACCAACCTGAGCTGTATCTCCATCGATAGCCTGACGGCCTGTGATTACGAGATCATACTCAAGGTTTCTGAGTGCTCCTGCAATGGTTGAAGATGTTGCCCATGTATCAGCTCCGCCCAGAACTCTGTCTGTTACAAGAACTGCCTTGTCGGCGCCCATAGCCATAGCCTCACGAAGAACTGCCTCAGCCTTGGGAAGCCCCATTGTAAGAACTGTAACCTCTGCGCCGTACTCATCTTTTAATCTAAGTGCTGCCTCAAGTCCTGCCTTGTCATCAGGATTCATGATTGCAAGCATTGCACCTCTATCCAATGTTCCATCGGGTTTGAACTTAACGCCGCCCTTTGTATCAGGGACCTGCTTAATGCAAACTACAACTTTCATTTTATTATCTCCTTTTCGTTATCATCTGGCTTACTTTAAAAGAGCTCCTGAAATAACCATTCTCTGAACCTCAGATGTACCCTCGTAGATCTCTGTGATCTTAGCATCACGCATCATTCTCTCTACTTCGTACTCTCTGATGTAGCCATATCCACCGTGAAGCTGTACAGCCTTTGTGGTTACATCCATTGCTACTTCTGCTGCAAAGAGCTTAGCCTTAGCAGCTTCTACTGAATAAACGTCCTTATTCTTCTTTGCATCAGCAGCCTGATAAACAAGGAGTCTAGCTGCTTCACACTGTGTAGCCATGTTAGCAAGCTGGAACTGTGTGTTCTGGAAAGCGCCGATAGCTCTGCCGAACTGCTTTCTCTCCTTTACATACTCTACTGTTCTGTCAAGTGCGCCCTCTGCAATACCAAGAGCCTGAGCAGCGATACCGATACGTCCGCCGTCAAGAGTGTGCATTGCGATAGGGAAGCCCTTTCCGCGAGCACCAAGAAGGTTCTCTGCAGGAATATGGCAATCCTGGAAAATAAGCTCGTAAGTAGAAGATCCACGGATACCCATCTTGTTCTCCTTGGTTCCAAATGTGAATCCGGGTGTTCCCTTCTCAACGATAAATGCTGAGAACTTCTTCTGCTTTCTGCCCTTCTTATCTTCTACGATATCTGTGTAAGCGATGATGATGTAAACATCAGCAACCTCACCGTTTGTGATGAAGCACTTGGATCCGTTAAGAACCCACTCTTTGCCATCTTCTGTAAGAACAGCCTTGGTCTGAACGCCCTGAGCATCTGTTCCTGCCATGGGCTCTGTAAGTCCGAATGCGCCGAGCTTCTCGCCCTTTGCAAGAGGAACGAGGTATTTCTGCTTCTGCTCCTCTGTTCCGTATGTCATGATAGGATCGCAGCAAAGTGATGTGTGAGCAGATACGATAACTGCTGTTGTACCACATACCTTTGCAAGCTCCTCTACACACATGATGTATGTAAGAGGATCACATCCCTGTCCGCCGTACTCCTTGGGAATCGGGATACCCATGAAACCGTACTTCTGCATCTTCTTAACGGTCTCCATGGGGAATACCTCTGTCTCATCAACCTCTATTGCATTTGGCTTTACTTCTTTTTCTGCAAACTCTCTGAAAAGAGATCTCGCCATTTCATGTTGCTGATCAAGCTGAAAATCCATGATTTAAACCTCCGAATTTATTATTTATGAGTTATTACTTGTCAGTAGGAACCTTGTTTCCGTCTGCATAGTTGTAGAAGCCGATTCCTGTCTTAACGCCGAGCTTCTTACCACGAACCATCTTACGAAGAAGAGGGCAAGCACGATACTTGGAATCACCTGTCTCTGAGTAGAGAACATCCATGATAG
>JAEEGF011603453.1_pt1 | contig 12561 bp, 10 predicted proteins | sample 9134171 | NCBI WGS metagenome assembly JAEEGF01 (sample SAMN16246542, study PRJNA631951) | gut metagenome | biome: gut microbiome; feature: rumen; material: AP-attached | host: Bos | place: Iran: Karaj | collected 2018-10 | reverse complement strand
TGGTGTCATTTCCTTATAGAATAAGTCCTGTTTCTATTTGCACCGTTTGCAATAATCTTTTTTTCTTCAACAAGTTCTGCAAGATAGTCTTTTGTTCGAGATTGCTTTAATCCTATAAACAACGCAATATCTTGTGTACGGGCCTCTGGCAAAGAACTCAAATAAGCACAAATTTTTTCTTTATAATTTATCGCCGATTTTATCGCCATTTTCAGAGTTTATCGCCGATGTTTTGATATGATGGACGACAAAAATTAACTCTGAGCATATCATCAATTTCTAAGAATTCAGGCTTTGTAATTCAATATTCTTTCATCATTTTCAATCAGATTTTTGGATGTTTCATTAATCATCTCTTTTAATTCACTTGCAGGAAATTCATGCCATTTCATAATATCAAGTGGAATATCAGTAGGAACAAAATCTTTTACAATTATATTATAAATATGCATTTTTCCGTTGATATCAGCAAATACTGTATCAATATCATCAGTGTAATAATGGATTTCTGATTTTTCCTTAACTGGTTTCAATCATTCCACCTCCAAAAAATAATTCCCAGAGAAGTATCTTCGTCATTAACGTTGTATGGTGAAGTTCTTAATATTTCTAAATCATTGTCGGAAATCGATTCTTCAAATAAAACTTCTCCAAAATCTAAATTTGCATACCAAGGATAAATTAAGAAAGCTTTTTTTGCTGAAAATAATTTGCAATAAACATATTGTTGAAAAATATCTCCAGAAGAAATATCAGTTTTGTTTGTAAGCTTTTTCCATTTTGTATCAAAAATTATGCTTTCATTATTATTCTTTTTATAAATAATATCTGGAATAGCTAAACGAGTTTCCCAAAATCTTCTACCTTTCTGAGCAAATATTTTATTAGGAAAGAAATGCGACATTCTTTGAGCTACATATTTTTCAAACAAAGCATTCATATCAAACATAATTCCAGTTACTGAATAAAAGCCAGAATTTAAATCAGGATTAGTTCCTTTGATAATCAATTCTGCAAAAGAAAGTGCATACTGGTATTTCTCAGTTTTTCTTTCCTTTTTTAATAATTCTACTTTTTCCCAATTAATTTTTTTTGAAACAATATCTTGAATATCTTCAAAGGTTTCAAGAATTGATTTTGCATCATTAAAAATTAAAGGGCTTGTAGAAATTATTTTTAAAGCTTTTAGAATTACCTGATTTAATAATGAATCTCTATTATATACAGAAGCATCAGTGTAAAACTTTTCTTGATGTATAAGATTCTTTGTAATCTGTTTTGAAAAAAGTAATTTTCCTCTTAAAGCAGTTCTGTTTGCTTCTTCATGCCTGTACGATTTTATTAAACCTGATTTAATTAAATCTTGCACAAGAGAGAGATAATAACGATAAAAGATTTCCCATAAAGTATGTTCGAATGTACTCTGATTAGTATTTTCTGTCTGACGTATATCTAGAGCTTTTGTAACACAAAGCATTCTACATAGACGGTTACGCCATTCATTTCGAACTTCTGGAGAATCATTCTGATTTGAAATCTTGGGTAAAACTTCAATATAGGTATTTCCAATCTGTAGAATCCCCACCCAAGATTTAAATTTTAAACCATGGTCAACCAGAGAAAAGTATTGAGAATTATCTTCTGTTGTTTGATTTTTGAACAACCATTTTGAAAGTGATTCAAAGTGTTTTTGGGTAAATCCTTTTGTACCAACTTTCAAAACCTGGTGTTCAAAAACTGTAATATTATAAACTTTCATTACTCAGAAATAACCGTCGAATTTAAAGTAAAATCCCATTCATCTGCAGGAGCAATTTCATATTGCTTTTTATCAGAATTAAAATATTCATCAGTTGCGATATTTCCAAAAATTGCAGCAAGATTCTTTTCTCTAATAAATGTATTACCAAGAATAAGTTGAATCTTTTTCCAGTCAGAATAGAAATATTCCTGGAGTTGAGGAATAATCTTATTTGCAAAAATACTCCTGATATCTTCTACACTCTTTGCATTTATAAAATAAGCATGTCCTATTGTATGGTCACGGTCTAATAAATATTCAAGACGTGTATTTATAGTTTTAAGCATAGCAGATAAATCTATTCCATCGACAACATCAAGTTTATCAGCATCAGGCATTTTTTCTACAAAAACAAAACGTCTGCGAAGAGCAGTATCAAGAGCTTCAATTGAGCGGTCTGCTGTATTCATTGTACCTAAGATATAAAGATTTGAAGGTACACTAAATTGCTTGCCACTATATGGTAATGTTACAGAAATTTCATCGCTTGCGTTTTCACGTTTGGAATCTTCAATCAATGTAATCAATTCACCAAAAATTTGAGGAATATTACCACGGTTGATTTCATCAATAATAAGAAGATACGGTAATTTATTACCTGAATTAACTGGTGGCTCATATTTTTCCAGTCCTATAGAGGCTTCTTTTTTCATAAAATTCTCTACGATGGCCTTTCTGTAATTATCATGACCACCAGCAGGAACGCCTCGTTCTCCTTTGTAAATCCTATAAAGTTGATCTTTACTAAAATATTTTGGTTTGTCTTCATCTGTCATCAAACCAGTTCCGGTTGTATTTTGAATGATAGTAAAATCTGCTTTTCCATTTATAGATTTTATTGTTACAGATTCATTCTCTTCAAGATAATCCATCAACTTTATCCAAGCTTCGTCAAAATTATCTGTTCCTTTTACTTCAGAAGACTTTCGAGCTTTATCACAAATTTTCTTGAAGATACCAGGAAGAACTTTATATTTCATTGTTTCAAGTTCTGTTCCTTCTTCATCTGTTGTAACAGGTTTTATTCCTTCAATAAAATCTTCATAACTCATAGATTGATGGAAAGTTGTAAATACTACACGACCATCATCAATAAGTTTTTTATAATGAGAAGTAATTTCATTACGCTCATTTAGGTCTAAACCTTCGCATATTTTTACTGCAAGTTTTTTTGTTTCATATGTTTTTCCAGTTCCTGGCGGTCCATAAAGAATTTGATTTAATGGAAACTTTTCTTGAGTTTCAGATGAAGGAGTTTCAATTTTCTTACCTTGTATTGCTTCTTCAAATTCCTGCCAGAATCCAGTATAACGTGTTACATCTGTAAGAGTTTTTAAGGCAGTTGTGGAATTTAAATTCCATTCCCCTTTATGTGTCCATTTTACTTTTCTACAATGCTGATATTCTTTTCTTGTTTCATCGTAATAGTAATCCGATTCAACAATACCTCGTCCAAATAACTGTTTACGTCCATGTTTTACATATACAATATCACCAACGTGCATTTCATTTGCAAATTGCCAAAGGCAAGTTACATCATTTTTAGCAGTTGCATTTGGATCATCACGATATAGTTCTACAACTTTTTTTCTAATGTCTTCTTTATTGTCATATTCATTTAGATTGCCTGTACCATCCCAACCGATGGCCATTATTCCATCTTTATAAAATTCACCCCAAAGGCGAGAATTCTCACCAGCAGCATAGGTCCAACGTTTTACTTTTGTCGATTCTTCAGGTTCCTGCTTCCAAGAATTATGAGAAAAAGAAGAAAATGTCTTTTCTTCAATTTCTCCAGATTTCATTTTTTCTTGTATTGTATTTCTTAATTCACAATATTGTTTTCCAGTAGGAAGACTATCAATATCAATACCATATTTTTTCAAATAATTTCTGCTGTTTGTATCAAGAGAGAAAAAATTATCAGGATTACAGCAATACATCATGAATGTTACACCATAATTCATAGGTCTAATCGAATTCAATTTATCATAAACCATTTGAAAATCATCAGAATTATTTACAACTGCCTCAAATAAATCCCAATAAGCGTTTATCAATTCTTCTGTATAATCAGTTGCATTTTGTGTAACGAAGAAAGATCTTCTATTATCAAGTACAGGAATCCCCTCAAAATCTTCAGGAACTTTTTCCTTCAGAGAAAACTTTTCCTTAAAAAAAGAAAGTATTTCTTTTCGATTTTCAAGAGTCCAACCACGATTGAAAATTCCAAAGAAAGAAAATGGATCAAATTCTGGATTTGTAACCCCAGAACCATCTTCAGGTCTCCATTGTAAAAAGTTCGTATATTTTTCAGGTAACGAATAAACAATTTTCATTAAGTCCTTTCGTTTGTCTTTATAGTCAAGAACTTTTTGAGCCAACTCTTTATAAAATGGTATCCATGTAAATTTTGCTTCTGACATATTAGTTCTACTCCTACTATATTCCTAATTCATTTTTAGCATCTTGATATTCTTTTGCTCCGTATGCACAAAGCATCACATTAACATCATAATCGGGATAATCCTGCACAAATTTCTTATATGCTCTTCCACATTGTTTTGCAGATTCTTCAGCTGGATTAGGAAGATTTCCTCCAAAAATACCTGAACTAATTAATGGAAATGAAATACTATGCAATCCATTATCTTTTAATAAAACGAGGGAATTGTAATATGCATTATAGAGTTCAAGAAAAGCTTTTGGAGTCCTTCCAAAATCGGGACCAACTGCATGTATAATATATTTTGCATTTTTCATATTAAAAGCAGGAGTAATTACTGCATTTCCGTCTTTTACTGGAGTATGAATATTAGAACAGGCTTGAGCTAATTCAGTTGTCCCACATCTATCAAAAATAACTTTGCAAATTCCACCGCCTTTTCTGAGTCCAGAATTAGCTGCATTTACAACAGCATCAGCTATCTGGTCTGCACAACTACCATGAATCAGACTCAAATTTGACATAAAAAGCCTCCTTTTGACTTTTTCTTATATGTTTTATTTTCTATTTCAAACAATCAATCAGATAATCTATATCATGTGGAAATTTAGAACGACAATCTTCCATTACTTTTATATCTACAAAGTTAGGATGCGCAGCTTTGTTTCTGAACTCATCAATTAATTCTGAAATATTTTTTTGATATTCAAAACTCAAGAAATCTGAAATATTTGTAATACCTCCGAGATATGTGTAGAAATCTGTAAGTAATTGGCTTTTTTCACGAATTGGTTTTTTATTTACATTTTCTAAAATGAAATTCATTTCGCCAAGCGTAAAAACTAAAGGCTTTTCTTTTTTCTTTTTTAAATTGTCTATGTATAAACTAATCTTTCTCTGAAATTTTCCTGTTATTGTATTTATAACTTCATCTTTTCCTGTGAATACATTTCTGTATGTATAAATCTGATCGTTCGTAAGATGTTCTTCCAAATCATCTTTATGCGCCATGGCATATTGTTTAATGAACTCAGAAAAGATTTTTAACTTTAGTTCATTTTCAAATCCTCTGCACATTTCAAGTACAACTGGAGAATAATCTGGATTATCGAATTTCTGAAGCTGTGAATACAAAATCTCTGATACTGGTAAGAATTTTCTAGTTAAATCATCATAATCATCCCAGTTATCATATTTAGAACGGCAAACATCGGTATAATCATCAAGTTGATTTTTTTCAACAGAATCTTCAACTTTCCCTAATTGTTTTGTCATCAAGATAATTTTTTCCTCAATATCACGAGTTTCATTTTTAAAGTTTTTAAAATCTTCAACTAAGTCTGTTACAGTTTCTTTAATATCCTTAACGTCTTTTTTAATTATTTTAACTTCACAATTTGTATCCTTGGAAATCCCAACAAGTAATTCAAATGAATCGTTCATTGAATTATTCATTCCTTGTAATAATTTAAAAATATCATCTAAAGAGGGAGTATTATTTGTCATATTACTTTTCCTCCTTATAAATTTTTAGCAATTCTTGTTTTGTAGGTGCCCCAGAGATAAATTTATAAATCTTATATTTTCCATCGATATATTTATAAACTTCAAAATATAGTCCCCCAAGAGATAGAATAGCGAGAATACTGTTTTCCTTCTGTATGGCTTTCAATTGATTGAATGCCATATCAGCAAGATTTTCACTTTTTGCTTCTACATAAGCAAAGGGTTTCCCTTCTGAATATAACGTGAAATCAGGAATAAAAAAATGATTTTCATATTTGAAACGTTCTTCTCGGGAGATATCAGATGGTTTCCATCCCGCTTTCCTTAAACTCTCATACACACTTTCTTCAAGTTTATTCGCTTTCAAAGTGGATAAAATTTTATTTGCAATATTTTTCACAGTTTCGTTTTCAAAGTTAGAAATATAAGCTTCTTCAAAACTATTTTTGATGTCTTTTGTAATTGTTGGGATAGGAAGAGAACTAAGATTCGTTTTATTTATAGAAGCAATTGAAGAACCAACAGTAATAGAATCAAGTTGTTCTGAAAAGATTTTACTACCAGCACCTGTTGATAAATATTCAAACAAATCAAAGTTTAACTCTTCATAAGGTCTAATAATAAAAAGCATACCTGATGCGATACCTGGAAGATTTTCTTTTTTCACGACAGCAATCTTTTTTTGTCCAAAGAACTTTGTAATTAAAATATCTCCTTCCTGTACAAGAGCTTTTGAAAATCTTTCGACATTGTCTGTTGCAATAAATTTATCTGCCTTTACTATATTTCCATTCTGAATACTAGCTGCAGTATAGTATGGTATTCCATTCTTTACATATTCATAAGGATGTGCTGATGGACAAGTAATTATTTCTGCAATATCTTCCAACTTCTTTGGCTCAAAATCTTGAAGGAATTTATTTATCGATATTTTTTTGCTGTCGTAGTTTTCTGGGAGAAGATTATCATAATTCACATCTGATTCATCACAATAGAAAATAGATCTTTTATATTTTTCTTTATCAAAAATAAGATTGTACAATTCTTCAAATGAGTTAGCTGAAGAGAAATACTTAGTAGAAGGATTTTCACCAAAAATTACAAGCGAAATAGAATAATTAGCATGTTTAACAAAAAAACGATTTTTAAGAGTTATAACACCGATTAATCCGCGTTCTTTGATTAAATTACGAAATAAAGTTCCTTTATTAGAGTACAAGGCATTTGTTCTACAGATATAAAATGAAAGCTTTTTTCCTGTTTGTTTATGTGTAATTTCTTGGCTTATGAAATATTCATTTTCATTACCATCAATATATGTTGTATTAATTACAGTTTTAAGAGGTGAATTTGATTCTTGAGTGTGTTCTTCTTTTATTTCACTATCTTTATCTATAGGAATGACAAAAGGTGAACTATAAACTTTACAATTACCCATAAAATAAGCGATGTGGTTTTCAACCACATCAACTATATCTTTAAATGAGTCAATATATGCATCCTTTAAATCATAAGCGATAGTATTTCCGGTGGTAAGAGGAAGTGCCTTAAAAGTATTAGATGTTATTTCACCATATATCTGCTGGGCTTCTTCAAGGATTTCCGTGCAAATAACGGAACAGTCTTCTGCATTTCTAAGGATTCCTCTATTCGCTGCCCGAGCAAGTCGGCCGAAAAATTCATCCTTCGTATAATAATCAACCAAATCGTCAGCATAAAACACAGCTTTAAGCTGTTCAAACATCCAGGAGATTTCTAAAGAGAATTTTTCACTTACAACAAAAAATGGATCTGGATAAAATCCGTTGGGATTAGTTTTAGGTTGCTCTTTAACAACTGCAACATTGGCTCCTCCCCAAAGATGCTTAGCATTTCCTATTTTATTATTTACAATGAGTTTATTCAGTCTTTTTAATTTTTCGATTGTTTTCATTTTTTCGTCTCTCATATTTATAATAAGATGGTAAGGATATTCAAAGTTGACACTTTCAACGCTCTTTCAGCTTCTCAATAAACCTCTTTAATTTCACACTAGCAGCAGATTTTGTAATTCCATATTTCTGGCCAATATCCTGCTGTGCCGGTAATTGATAATCCAAATCACTAAAAAACGATTCAACCATTTCTTTACAAATAAACTTAGGTTTATTAAGAATTGGAATGAACGAAGAAAGAACTGAGTTTTCCTTAAATTCTGCAAGAAGCTCTCTTGTTAATAATTCAGATAATAAAGGGCGTGCGTCTTCTTTTTGCTTTAGCCAAAGAGAATCAATCGAATTAAAATGATTTTCCAATAGCTCTGTAGAACCAATAACTTCTGCATTATCAATTACTTTTGTCGTATCAACATATTTGTCAGCAATGCAATACTCATCGTCATTTTGAGATTGCGCAAAGAGAGAAACAGAATGTTTTGGGAATAAATACTCTTCCACTTCTGTTTTTTCAAAACCTAAATGATTAGTTGCATATTTAATAAATGCATTTAAATCATTCGAGTTGAAAGACTTATACTGTTTATAGGCATTTTCAATTTTCTTTCTTTTACGGTTTTCAGAATCTGAAATATGCATACCTGACTTTATTTCAAATTGTTCAGTATCGACTTTAGTACCAAGAGCTCTTTTTATTGAAGTGAAGGTATATTTGCTAAAACATAATTGATTTTCATATTTGGCGCATTCATCCATACAGTAATAGATTTTCTGAATCATAACATCCGTATGTTCAATCATCTCCGAGGTAATAGAAGACGCCTTCTGTAAAGTTTTCCAAAATGCAACAACAATTTTTTCTTTAAGCTGAAGTAGTAAGACTTCATTATTAGACTGATTCAGAGCCTTTAAATAATCGAGATATAAAGAATTAATTATGTCAAAATCATTATCTAAATGATGTTTGTCCTGCATTTCTATTAATCCTTAAAAAGAGCTTCTACAGCTGCAACCGCAGTTTCTCCAGATGAACTTTCAATAGTACTTGTAAAACTATTCAACATGTACAAAGGTGTAATGTCATATAATAATTCTGATCCTTTTACTTTAACGTTATCTTTAAATACAACTTTCTGATATATGACATTTCCAATAGAACAATCAAAGAACTTTTCTCCGAATTGCATTGCACTAAAAATAAGAAGCGGCAAAGTTTTTGTTCCAGCAGTTATGTCAGCAGAAAGTTCCGCACCATGCTGTAGCTTTTTTATAAGATCTTTAAACAATCCCTTAAACTTTGCTTTACCTTCGTCAAACTCACATTCAATCGGTGATATTTCAATTCTTTTTACTGGTGGTAAAACATGCTTTAATTCATCCTCAAGAATTTTTGCATTTTTCTTTCCGGCCATATCTCCGGAATTTGTTATAATTGGATAAATAAACAATTCATCTTCGGGTTTTACTGTATTTGCCAATACCCCTGAAAGACCAAAAAACAAAGGTTCCGAATATTCCATAGAAGTATTGCCTGATACTGGCCAATGAACTTTCTCATAATCATCTTTCATTCGTACTGGTACGAAAACAATCTTTTTCATATTCTGAGCTCCTTAAGCAGCGTAATAGTCTACGTATTTTCTATTTTTATAGGATTCATAAGCTGGATCCATGTTATAGGCATTTCTTAATGAATGCTTCTTTGTATATTTCTTAGGTTCTTCTGAAACCCAATCTTCCACAAAGATGTTATCAGCGATTTCGGCCATATACATTCTTTGTTCCTGAACTGTTTCGCAGGTGTAATAATGAATCTTATGATTCAGTTCTCTTCCTGCTTCAAAAATAATGCTATTTATTTCTGTTACCGAAAGAATAGCATCCTTCTGATCATGTTTTACTCTAGGGCAAGCACGCGCCAGGCGGGCAGCTTCTTTGCCATTATTAGCCTTAAAGAATAACGTACCTTTGTAGTAATTATTCTTTCCAACATGCCCACATTTTGCAGTTACCATAAAGTATTTCATAATCAAATCTCCTTTTATCTTTCGTTCTTGATATAAAGAAGATGGTGATTATTGCAAAAGTTGACAAAATTATTAAAAAAATTATGCCGCAATTGCTCCATGTAAATAAGAAACAAATTCCGTAACTGGAACTACATTTCCATCAAACAGTTCTGTAAAGTCCATAGATTTGAATGGATCATCTTTAATAAGATTCTTAACTTCAATATCACCATTCTGAAGAACAAATGTTACAATCTGATGCAAGAATTCTTCCTGTGCAGGATTAAAGTTGTATTTTGAAAGATATTCGCTCAAGAGTTTTGTTACTGCTTCTGGATTCATTCCAACAATTCTGCGGACAAAAACTCCAAAAGGAGCTCCCTCTGAAATAGCATCATAATCGGCTTGTGTTCCAAGTTCTACACAAAGAATATGCTGTAAATCCTGAATGTCTTTTTCATTCAATGGCTCAATATTCTTGATTTTGTTTACAGCTTGGCAATCTGTTGTTTCTGCCAGGTAATCAATTACTCTCTGCTTATAGTTCTTAAACTGAGGATTAATATGCTTGCCATCTTTTTCAATTACTTCATCTTTGAAATTTGTTTCTACAGCTTTCTTTTTAGGATCATCTAAGTACTTAATCAAATCTCTAACCTCAGAACGAACTAGTTCCAGTTTAGAAACAGTAACTTCGGCCCAGAATTCTGTTGAAAGGAAAGTTTTTAGAATTTCAGACTTGGCTTTGATTTCAGGGATTGTCTGCATATCCAAGAGCTGGGAAATAATTGTAGTAACTTTCTGAAGAGGTTTACTATAATCTTCTTCTCCCACCAAATGAGAAAGTTCAATATTAAACATCCAGACATCAAATATTTTTGCGCTGGATTCTCCACCAATCGGGTCAATCAGAGGTGTTATAACTTTTTTTATTTCTGCGAGCATCAATGGTGTAACATAATCCCATGTTTTGCTGTCGGAATATTTATCAACTTCTTTTAAGTTATAGCGGACATTGATATGGTTTTTATCAAGATTCTGAATCAGAGAAATAAGCTCGCCTTTCCATTTCTGATAGAACTTAACGTGCTCTTCATTTTCCTGGTGTTCGCGTTTCTGAAGTTCATAAACCATATCCAGTTTAAGCTCAAATATTTTCTGGGAAAGATTCAGGCCGACACCAGTAATCTTGCCTTTTGGATTAATATCGAAGAAATCAAAATTGTCACAGAAGTCAAAAATATAGAAGCCCTGTTTTTCTGAATAAGGCTTTAGTTCTGCATTTGTGATTCCTTCTTTCCCTTTTCCAAAGAATTCTTTTGAAGGACTGAATACATTAAAATCTTTGCAGACACGAGTTCCACGACCGATCATCTGCCAGAACTTAATTACAGAATATACTCTCTTAAAGAAAACAAGATTCAAAACTTCTGGTACATCAATTCCTGTATCAAGCATATCTACTGAAACAGCAATTATTGGTTCTTTTTCTGGCATTTTAAAATCATCAATAATGGTGCCGGCTTTACTTACACTGTAATCTACAAGCTGGCAGTAATCATCTCCTTTATCAGGATAAACATCCTTAAAAGTTTTTACGATTTTTTCTGCATGATCATGGTCTACAGCAAAGATAATAGACTTTCCAAGTCTTTCGCCATTATCTACACGAAGACCTTCGTTCATTAATGTTTCAAGAACAAGTTTGATTGTTGGGATGTTGATAATATTTTTGTAGAACTCATTGCCCTGTTTTTCTTTTAGATTATCAGGTAAAGCTCCTTCTTCAGCAAAAACTTCATCATATTCTTTCTTTTCAGCATCTGATAGTTCAGAATACTTAGCACCATTTTTAAGACGTGCTGTTGTCTTATCAATAGCAGCATAATCTACAAGGAAGCCTTCTTGAACGGCGGTAGGGTAATCATAACTGAATGTCGGGTGACCTACTTCAAGTCCAAATAATGAGTATGTATCTTCCTGACCTTCCTGGTCTTTTGGAGTTGCGGTAAGGCCTAGAACAAGTGAATCAAAATAGTGGAAGATAGCCTGATATTTGTTGTAGCAGGAACGGTGACATTCATCGATGATGATTAAATCAAATCTGCCAATTCCAAATGTCTTTTCATCTGTATCAAGAAGATTAAGCATTGTAGGATAAGTGCTCAAAATAACATTCGCATCAAAATCACGCTGACTTCCACTTACCTCTGAAATTGCACAAAGAGTTGCGTTAGGAAGGTATTTTGCAAAAGCCTTTTTTGCCTGGTCTACAAGTTCCGTTCTGTCTGCAAGGAACAAGACATTTTTTACCCAGTCATTGCGCATTAGAATATCAACAAGGGAAATAGCAAAACGAGTTTTTCCTGTTCCTGTTGCCATAACATTCAAAGCTTTTCGCTTGAAACCAGAATAAGCAGTACAAACAGCAGTACATGCGTTTTGGATAAAATAGCGGTCAGAGATTTCCTGATTTACACGAGTATCTTCGATAGGTCCAAGTTTACGACGTACAATAAGTGAATGGAGCTCTTTTAATGAATAATAACCAAATACACGACGGGCAGGGCCACCGACTCCATCCACCATATAAATCTGGTAACCATTTGTATAGAAAATAACAGGCATTATGCCAAATTTATCTTTTAATGCCTGAGCATAGATTTTTGCTTGTTTTGCTCCTGTATCTACATCTTTGCAAGTACGTTTTGCTTCAATAACAGCAAGAGGTTTACCATCTCTATCATAAAGAACATAGTCTGCATAACCAACTCCAGTAGGAAAATCACTTGAAACAGGAATATTGGTAAGTTTTGTTTCGATGCAGGCAGTCTCAGGTTTTACGGCTTCTTTAATATCACAAAC
>JAEEGF012238688.1_pt1 | contig 12562 bp, 8 predicted proteins | sample 9134171 | NCBI WGS metagenome assembly JAEEGF01 (sample SAMN16246542, study PRJNA631951) | gut metagenome | biome: gut microbiome; feature: rumen; material: AP-attached | host: Bos | place: Iran: Karaj | collected 2018-10 | reverse complement strand
AGCGGAACGTTAAGCAACGTGTTCAACAACGCTATCATCAAGCAGGTGAAGGAAATCAATGTAGAGATTGCCAAACTGGAGCAGAAGAAAGCCAACGTGATGAACAAACTCGAAAAAGCCAAGGCCGACCGCAACAAGGAGCATGCAATGGTAGCAGGTATGTATTACCAACCGGCACAGGACGTCTCTGAGATGGCCATCCTCGAAGGGCAGGTAAAAAAACTTGATAAGAAGATTGCAGCCCTGGAGAAGAAAGAAAAAAATCTCGCACTAAAGTAAGTGGCGAAAAGTGAGGAATACGAGACTTGAAGTTGTGAGGTTGTGGGGGTGACCCTGCAACCTCACTCTTTTTTATTTGATTTTGTTCAAGTTATGTGAGTTTATGTTTCATAAGATGCTTAAAAGAAGATTATATTTGGTCACCAACAATTAAAACTGTAATTTTGCATAACAAAAGGCCGAATAACTATCATCATTATAAACCAATCAGCACAAATGAAACATCTCTTTACTTCTTTTTTTGCGTTGGCTGTAGCCACTGCTGTCCATGCCGGAGTGATCACGGTAACAGTAGACAGCACCCGCTATCAGACAGTGACAGGCTTTGGTGCTGCCGCCTGTGACGGAGCCATGTGCCCGTTAGGCACCGACACTAAGCCCGTGACACTGCTCTATGGCCCGACATCGAAAATTGGACTTAACATCATGCGCATGGAAATCTCCCCCAATTTCGTGGGCGATGTAAAGGTTCCCGAATGGGGCAACTGGGATACGCCCTATGACTGGCAAGGTTCGGTGCCATCAGCAAAAATCGTCAAGCAGCGCGGCGGCATTGTCTTCGGCACGCCATGGTCACCCCCCGGTGAGTACAAGACCAACGGCACAGCCCAGGGCGGCAACAGCGATGATCAGGGCAGAAAACGAGGCCAACTGCGCGAGGACTGCTACGAGAAGTTCTTCCCCTGGCTGAACTCGTTTCTGAAGTATATGAAGTCGAAAGGTGTTGATGTGGATGCCGTATCCATCCAAAACGAGCCCGACTGGTGGGTGGACTACTCCGGCTGTCTCTACACGGCACAGCAGCAACTCAAATTGGTGAAGAACTATGCCCACATGCTTGACAGGGAAACCTATAAAGGAGTGAGGCTGATCAGTGCAGAGCCATTAGGTTTCGACCCCAATTACTCCAACACGTTGCTGAGAGACGAGGTGGCTCGTGACCAGATAGACATCATCGCAGGTCACCTCTACGGTCATCCGCCATTGGGGAACATGAAGAGTGCCTCGACCTTGGCCGCCAAATATGGAAAGGAAGTCTGGATGACGGAGCACTCTGTGACCGACAATATCAACCGCCTGCCCAACTGGCACGAACAGTTGATTTTTGCTGAGGAACTCAACGAATGTATGTTGTCGGGCTGTACTGGCTACATCTACTGGTATATGCGCGCCCACTGGGCCTTTGTCGGCACCGGCGAGACGAAGTATAATCCCGGCAACACCAAGAATCAACTCCTGCCCCGCGCCTTCGTCATGTCTCATTTCTCGAAGCACGTCACCGGCTCAACCCGCCTCGGCACCAAAGCCAGCGTCAACACCGGCACCAACTCTGCTTTTGAGACATCTGCCTATATCAAAGGCGATTCGCTCATCGTCATGGCCATCGACACCACAAAGAACGCCCATGACCTGAAACTCAAACTGCCCGTAAAAGTGAAGAGCGGCGTACACCTGCTGTCCACGTCGAACGAGTCGCTTTGCCAGGAATCCCCCATCACCATCAATGAACCCGTTCAGGAACTGACCGTCAGTTTGCCCGCCCGCAGTCTCAATACATATATCTTCATGATAGAGAAGGAAGAGACCGCCATCCGTGAACTGAAATCCGAAGACTGTCAGTCGTCTCACACTGAATACTTTGACCTGCAAGGACGCCGCATGACAGTGCCCCGCGGAATGTATATCGAGAAGCGCAGTGACGGTACCTCCAGGAAGGTTTTCCTCGGAAGATAAGATAAAGAAGTCTATCCTGCTACACCAAGAATAAAGCGGCCCTCCATGGTGGAGAGCCGCTTTTTATGGTCGCATGACGACAGCAAGGTCTACTTTTTCTTCAGACGAACCGCATCAAGGAAGTTCACCATTTTCTGCAAATTCTCAGCAGAGTACATGCCCATGCCATGACCGCCTTCCGGCACAAAGGTAGCCTCTGTCCTCACACCGGCAGCCTTCAGCAGTTCATAGAATTTCTTGCCTTGGCAGCAAGGCACCACATTGTCTTTCTCACCATGGAAGATAATGATGGGCACATCCTTCTTGTCCACATAGTTGGTAGCGCTCAATCCGAGATATTTGTCGGGGTCATCAGCCAGTTTGGTTCCACCCAGCAGCACATCCTCCGGACTGGAAGCACCGAAAGCCATGTGGTCGCCACAATCCATGGCAGTGAGGTCAACAGGTCCCGACCAGTCGCAGGCAGCGTTGACGAGGCTCTTTTTCTTAGTATATTTGCCCACAGAGCCTTCAATATCAACACTCTCCTTGCCCACCTTGGCCACTTTTATGCCATTGGTGGTTGCGCAAACAGAAGAGAGGTGTCCACCCGAAGAGAAACCGGATGTGGCGATGAAAGAGGTATCGAACTTATATTTCTTTGCTTCACCCCGCACGAAACGGATGACAGCCTTGATGTCGTTGATTTGGGCAGGCCATTTGGCATCGCCGCTGGAACGGTGGTTGGGGCACACCACGGCATAGCCAGCATTGAGCAACGCCGCCACGATGGTGCCAAGGTCGGCCGCCCCCTTGCTGTTGTTGGAGAACCAGGCACTCCCATAGATGTGCACCACCACAGGATAGGACGCTTTTACCTGTTTGGGGAGATAGATGTCGCAAGTGTGATAAGCCTTGTCATCACCTGCATAGTTCACGTCCTTCCATTCCTGGGACGTCTCCAATTTTGTCTGTTGCTGGAAGCCACCAAAGCCTCCAAAACCGCCTGCTGGCTGTGCCATCATGGCTGAAGCACTCATCAATGCTGTTGCAAGTGCCAATGATCTGAAATAGTTCTTCATAAGTTTTTGTTAGAATAAAAAATCTTGTTATAAATGAATAATGTTAAGTCTGTCACTCTATTTTCCTGAACACGAGCCAAGGGATGATGCCCTTCCACTTCTTATGCGGATATTCTTTAATGTTTCCTATATCATGTCTTTGTCCGTTGGCAGAGCGATAGAAGCAGTAGTCGCTTCCTCCAGTGATATAAATGGCGTCAATGAACCCGTATTCACGGAGCGCATCTGCGAAATCCCAAAGCGTCTCCTTGTTTTTGGTAGCGATATAATAAAGCGTGTCTCTCATACGGCCGATGGCCCTGCGCTCCACTTTCCCGTGCAGGAAAAACTGAGGTGGGATTTCTCCGTCACTGACCAATACGAACTGTCTGAAAAACGACCCTTCGTTTTCCACCACATAATCTTTTACTGTTTCACGGCGTGAAACGCCGATGACCATCTGATCGCCAACCATAGCCATGTATCCAAGCCGGCTTTGGTCTTTCTGCATTTCCAACCCGTCGACGACAAGTGAGCCCAGATAGGTAGAGTCTACCTTATGGTCTGCAGAACGACAATAGAGATAGACCGACGCATCAGCCGTGTCGGGTTCCTCAAACTCTATATTTGCACGAAGGCCGTGAATGGCATGGAAAACGAGGTCTACTCCAAGAATGCTGTCACTCGTAACGATGACTTGAGCCTTTTCTTGCTTTGGCGGCATTTTCAGTTTGTTGATGTTTTCCTTGGGAGTTGTCGAAACAGACACTCCGATGTTGTGATAATAATTCCATGCCCTGAATGCCACCAAGGTCAAGGCCACAATCACAGCGACCGCCAATGCTTTCAGCAATCTTCGCAGCCATTTCTTCCGTTTGTTCTCAGTCGGTGCAAGGGAATTCGGTGTCGGAGCATCTTCTTCGTCACGCACGATGATGATCTCAGGAATTTCCGGTTCCCTATTCTGTTCATCGGTGTGCTGTCCAAAAATTTCAAAATCATTGTTCATGTTCTCTCTCCTTCAACATTCTTTCGAAAAGTACTTTCAACGCATCCCGTGATACCTTCACCGTGTAGATGCTTCCTAATTCCTCAGGCTTTGCCTGCAAGTAACCGAACGTGATAGTCTGATCATATAGGTCGATAATTCTGATGTATTGCTTGTTGACAATAATGCTTCTGCCGACACGTATGAACATGTCTGCATTTTTCAACGAATTGATATGATTCTCAAATACATGCAACTGGGATGTGAACCTGCGTTTCTGCCCATTGGTGAGCACCAGGTCGCAATAATTGCCATCGGCCTTTATATAGACAATTTCATCGACGGCCACCCTTACCAACAGATTCGAGGTCTTAATGATCATCCATTCCATGCGGCAAAGATAGCAAATGATTGGAGAAATGCCAAGGGATTTCGGTTCTTTTTGCAGTTAAGAGGTGAGGGGTGAGAGGTGAGAGGTGGGAGATGTGTCCCTTAAAAAGGAAAAATCGACTGCATGAACAAGTTTTTTGCAGTTTTTGGCATTTTTTGGGGGTATTCTTAATTTTTTTTCTTACTTTCGCAAGTTAAAAGAACAAATATCAATCATATGGCTGTAAAGATACTCAGTGTTGATGACGAACTTGACCTTGAACTGTTGTTGACACAATACTTCAGAAGGAAGATCAGAAAAGGAGAATACGAGTTCCGTTTTGCCCACAATGGATTGGAGGCACTCACGATGCTGCTCAAGGAAAAGGACTTTGACATAATCCTGAGCGACATCAACATGCCCGAGATGGACGGACTGTCACTGCTGACCAAGATCAATGAGATGCGCAATCCTGCACTGAAATGCATCATGGTGTCAGCCTACGGCGACATGGGCAACATCCGCCAGGCGATGAACAACGGAGCCTTCGACTTTGCGACGAAGCCCATCGACCTCGATGACCTCAGTCTGACCATCGAGAAAGCCATCGAGCAAATCACTTATATCAAGAAGATGCAGCAGGAACACAACCAGTTGGAGTCCATCAAGGGCGACCTCGCCGTCGCGAGGGAGATTCAGCAGGCCATCCTGCCCCGCATTTTCCCACCCTTCCCGGAAAACAGCCATCAACTTGATATCGCAGCATCGATGAATGCTGCCAAGGACGTAGGCGGAGATTTCTACGATTTCTTCCGCATCGACGCCGACCGTATCGGATTCGTCATCGCCGATGTGAGCGGAAAGGGCGTCCCTGCAGCCATTTTCATGGCCGTCAGCCGCACGCTCATCCGCGCCACAGGTCTCAGGGGTGTCAAACCCTCGGAGTGCATGTCCTACTCCAACAATCTCTTGTCGGAAGAATCCGTGAGCAGCATGTTCGTCACCGTGTTTTATGGCATCTACAATATAAAGACAGGTGAGGTGACCTATACCAATGCCGGGCATAACCCTCCCTATGTGGTCAAAGCCAATGGACGTGTCGAAAGGCTGCCTTTCAGCGATTGCATCATTGCGGGAATTATCAAGGACTATCCGTTCACAGAAAAGACCCTCCAATTGGAACCCGGCGATACGCTGCTGCTCTATACCGACGGAGTGACAGAGGCCCTCAACACTCAAGAGGAGGAGTATGGTGAAGAGCGTCTGGAGGCACTGCTCAGAAGTGCCTCACAGACGGATTGCCAGCAGATGATCGACATGGTGAAAGCCGATGTGAAAGCCTTTGAAGGAGATGCGGAACAGAGCGACGACATCACGTTGCTTGCCCTCAAACGACTCTAATCACCCAACTGCGTGAACAGGAAGCAGATCATAACGGCATGCGCGGGTCTTCTGCTGGCAGGAGTCGCCGCCGCAGGTTTCCTCGGTTGGCATTTTGAGCGCAAGAAGGTCAATGACCTTCAAACTCAGATTGTCGAACTGAAGAAACAGGAGATGCGGTCGGCAGTGGACAGGAGCGTCAGTGCCCAGATGGAGGACATCGCCAACGAGCAGAGAGAAATCTCTGACGAGAAGCGAGAGGAAGCCCTCCGTCAGACAAGGGTAGCCAATGAGATGCGTCTGCGCTCTGAGCAGGAGCGGATGAACGCCCTTGAGGCGGAGAAAAACGCCGTCGCCTCAGAGAAAAAGGCCGTGGAAGCCTCGACGGTGGCAGAGAAGCAGCGCCAGTTTGCTGAGCAGCAGCAGAAAGTCGCAGAGCAACAGCAGCAGTTGGCTGAGCACCAGCGCATCCAGGCAGAGTTCTCGAAGCGCAAGGCCGACACGCTGAGTTACATCGCCCTCGGACGTTCGCTGGGCTCCATCTCCACCATCCAAGCCCAGGCCGGCAACGAAGACATCGCCAACCAGTTGAGTTACGCCTCCTATCTCTACACCTCCCGATATGGAGGAGACATCTACTATCCCGCCGTCTTCCAGTCACTCATGCGGTCGAGCCAGAGCAAGGTTTCCTGGTCGGAGCACCCGGGGGCAGTGATGAATATAGAGCATTATCCAGGAATGGACAACGGGCTCGTCTCTGTCAGCAACTATGGTGAAATCCTTCTGAGCGAGAGAAGGGGCAACCGGCTGAAGACAACCATCCTTTACAACAACAGCAAGTATGATTTCCGCGACGTGCTGGTGGACCGTAATTCAGGAAACATCTACGCTGTCAGCCGCACAGGCCATCTCGTCATCATCCTGAAAGACCTGAAGACCGTCTATACCATCGTGCTTGACAAGATAGAGCATCCCATGCGGTTGCACGACATCAGTGAGAACAATCTGCTCGTTATCGGAGAACAAGCCTTTGGTCTGATAGACCTGAAGCGCATGATTCTCAGAAACACCAAGCAACTTCCGTTCCGTATTATCTTGGGTTCGCGCAAGGAAGGCTTGCCGCTGATCTTCGACGACAAAGGCATGATGCATCTGGTGAGAGGTATCGAGAACTATGACTCCCAAAAAGTGCCCGTGGAAGGAACCGTGACAGCCTACTGCGAGTCGAAGAACACCGGTATCGAAGCCTACGGCATGAGCGACGGCACCATCTGGATCACAGACAAAAAGGGAAATAAGCAGAAACTCATAGGGCATCTCTCACGCATCTCAAAGATGAAACTGAATGGCCGACGGCTTTTCTCAGCCAGTTATGACGGCAGCGTGAACCTTTGGGTGGCCGACAATGAGAAGGTGGAGCCGATGACGCTGGTTGAAACCGGTAACTGGATCATGCACTTCACCTTCGACGCATCTAAAAATTCTTTCTGGTTGGGTGATGCGAAAGGCAACCTGACCGCGGTCAACATCTCCGTTCCGCTCATGGTGGAAACCATCAGGAAAAAACTGAAGCGCAACCTAACCCAAGAGGAATGGAACTATTTCATCGGACAGGACGTACCTTATGAGAAGTTCATCGGTAGCCAAGGAAAGGAGGCAAGCCGATGAGAAGACTGCTGACAACCCTGGCAATTCTGTGCTTCACAGCCTTGGCTCATGGTCAGGGCATCCCTTTCATCCACAATTTCACGGCCAATGATTATCATGCCAACAACACCAATTTCGACATCGAGACCGACAAGATGGGCAATGTGTTTGTGGCCAATTTTGAGGGACTGCTCTACTATGACCAAGCGAGATGGCGCATCATCCGTGCTCCAGGAATCACACGTATCACCGTTGTCTACCGGGCAGCAGACAACACCATCTGGGTGGGTGGCTACAACTACTTTGGCAAGGTGGTGTGGAAAGCCAACGGTGATATAGGTTTGCGCAGAATCGGCTCCTCAGACCTGTTCCGTGGGGAGGTGAGTGAGATTTATGAGAAGGATGGCATACTCCATTTCATCAACAGCAATGGCACCATCTATCAGGTCAAAGACGACAAGGTAAGCATCAAGAAGAAGGTGGGCGAGGAATCGCTCAAGATGGGCATGCTCGACGTGGTGAATGTGGATGCGCTGGAAAAGGGCGAAGCCGACTTGGTCAAGAACGACACTGTGCAGGTCATCCCTCTGGGCAGTGGAATGAAGGCTTTCTTGATGAAAAACGAAGGTCTCCTCATCACTGATGACAACAACCACAAACTCTATACCATCACCGATGCCAACGGTCTCTGCACCAACAATGTATCGTATGCTGCCTATGATGGTCGCGGACATCTCTGGGGAGCCACAGGCAAGGGAATCTTCGTCATCCAGATACCGGCAGTCATCTCCCGTTTCACCCCTCATGAAGGACTTATGGGCACCGTCCTCTCCATTGAGTCCATCAACGGCAAAATCTTTGCCGGAACCGACGATGGTCTTTTCCGTCAGGACGGTTATCGTTTTGTGAAAGTGTCGGAAGTGGCACATGCCTGTTGGGAATTGAAAAAGAGTGGTAACGGGCTGTTGGCAGCAACCGCCGATGGTGTTTTCCGCATCTACCCGGATGGAAAAGCCCACCGTCTGACAAATACCAACGCATTGGCCCTGCTTGAAGACGGTACGCAGATATACAGCGGTGAGACCAATGGCATCTATCTGATGCAGGCCAACGGGCAGAACCGGAAGAAAGTCTGCAACATGGATAATGTCAAGAAAATCGTAAAAGACAAGGACGGAACCATCTGGGCACAGAACCTTTACGGAACGGTGTGGTACAGGAAGGCAGACAGCAACACTTTCCAGCGTTACCAAAATAATGCAGAGACCATGAAGACGATTGTGATGACCGACGGTCAAGCCACCATCGTCAGTGCCGAGTCGACGGAGCCCTTCCCCTACCCCCTTGTGTCATACCTCGACGACCATGGTGTCACCTGGCTGACAGACAATGAAGGAAAGAAAATTTACAGATGGAAGGGCGGGAAAAAATTGAGCGACATGGACCGGTTGCTGTTCCCTCTCCATGGAATCAGCATCAACACCATCTACACCCGGAAGGATGAGATATGGCTGGGAAATGACAACGGTCTGATCATCATCAACTCACAGGTGGAAGACCCGACTCTGAACACACCTCCCAAACTCTATATCCGCAGCGTCACGTTGGGCAGTGACAGCGTCCTTTGGGGAGGTTTCGGAAACATGCCACAGACACTTCCCGCCCTCAACCATGACGAGAACAACCTGTCCTTCACCTTCTCACTCGACTGTCCTTCCGTAGACGGAGAGGCGATGTACCGCTATCGGCTGAACAATGACGACTGGAGCAGTTGGAGCCCCAATACCACAGCGACGTTTGGCAACCTGTCCTCCGGCAAATACACCTTCTCGGTGCAGGCACGCGATCTGCTGAACCGCATTTCCAACGTCTCAAGCATCGAATTCCAAATCAAGACCCCATTTTATTACAGGTGGTACATGAACCTTCTTTACCTTCTGATAGTGGGCGCTCTGGTCTATGTCCTCTCCCAACTGCGCCTGCGAAGACTGCAGAGAGAGAAAGACAAACTGGAGAAAATCGTGCAGGAACGGACAGCAGAGGTCGTGAGACTGGAGAAGATGGCCACGGCCGGCAAACTGACCCAGGGACTCATCGACCGCATTCTCAATCCGCTGAACTACATCATCAACTTCTCCAAATTGTCCGAAGGCCTTGTAAAAGATGCCAGGGCCAATGTGGAGGATGAAAAAGAACACATGGAAGAAGAGAACTATGAGGACACGATGGACGTGCTCGACATGCTTTCGGGCAACCTGCAGAAAGTGGGTGAACACGGACAGAACACCACACGGACGCTGAAAGCCATGGAAGAGATGCTGAAAGACCGTTCGGGCGGCATGACCACCATGAACCTCATGGCCGTCGTCCGTCAGGATAAGATCATACTGCAAGAGTATTTCAAGCATGAGATAGAACAATACGGCATCCAGACCATCATTGACAACGCCGATGGGCAGTTGCTGATCAACGGCAATGCCGACCAACTGAGCCAGACCATTATGAGTCTGCTGGGCAATGCTGTGTATGCCGTTGTCAAAAAAGCGCAAAAGTTACAGGCCTCCGGAAGTTTGTTCACTCCCGAGATCAACCTTCACGTGTCGCGCAAGGGCCACACCGTCTATATCAGCATCCGCGACAATGGTATCGGCATCGAGGATACCATCTTAGAAAAGATATTCGACCCCTTCTTCACTACGAAGACCACCAGTGAGGCAGCCGGTGTAGGACTCTACCTGAGCCGTGAGATCGTACAGAATCATGGCGGCGACATCAAAGTCAAATCAGTCAAAGACGAATACAGTGAGTTCATCATCACGTTACCAGTCCTAAAAGCATAGCATTATGGAACAGACAGAGCAACTCAAACAACAACTCAAACAACAGGAGAAATTAGCCTCATTAGGCATGCTCAGTGCTGGCATAGCCCATGAGATACAGAATCCTCTGAACTTCGTCATCAACTTCAGCAAGATGTCGGACAATTTGCTGCGTGACCTGGCTGACATTGTGGAAGACAATGAGGACAAGTTGTCGGAAGAAGATCGTGAGGAAACCGAGGACATCATTGCCGACCTGAGAGAGAACATGGCCAAGATCATAGAGCATGGCGAGCGTGCCATCCATATTATCCAGAGCATCCTCATGGTGTCAAGGGGCAAGGAGGACGAGTTTCTGCCCACCGACATATGCAAGATGGTCAAGGAGTATGTGTGGCTGTCGTATCATGCCATGCGGGCCAACTGCAAGGGGTTCAACATCAGCATCCACGAGCAGTATCAGGAAGGTCTGCCCATGATGATGGTCATACCTCAGGACTTGAGCCGCGCTGTGCTCAACGTCATGAACAATGCTTGCTATGCCGTTTGGAAAAAGCACAAAACGGAAGGCGAAGACTATCATCCCGAAGTGTCTGTCGCCGTCAGGTCGGAGGGGAACAACTTCCTTATCAGCATTTCCGACAACGGAGAAGGCATGACTGAGGAAGTGAAGCAGCGGTTGTTTGAGAACTTTTTCACCACCAAGCCCATCGGACAAGGAACCGGGCTTGGTCTGGGCATCGCACGTGACATCGTTGAAAAAAAGCATGGAGGAACGTTATCCTTCGAATCCACCCAAGGCGAAGGCACCGTATTTACATTTACCATACCTATCAGGAAATGAAAAAGATGCTGCACCTGATTCTGATGATCATACTTTGCATGTCGCCATTGTGTCTTCATGCACAGGAGAGCATGTCAAGGCAAATCTACAGTCAAGCAGAGGGCGAATACGAGACAGGCCGCATAGAGCAGGCCATCCAGTTGCTGCAAGGCCATCTGAATGACTTTGACGGTCTGCTCAGGCAAAGTGCCTACCGCCTCCTTTCTCTCTGCTATCTAAGTATTGACCAGGAAAAGGAAGCCAAGCACTATGCGGAACAACTGATCAAAGTCAACAACTACTACAACTCTGCTGATGACCCAGCCCGTTTTCAAGACCTTATCAACCAACTCAAGGAAGGTATCACCACCACCATCACGACGGCTTCCAGCCAGAGTGAGACCATCAATGAGGCTCCGGCTCCCATCACCATCATCACCGCAGAGATGATAGAAGAACTGGGTTACAACAAGAACCTGGGACAGATTCTTGCCGCATACGTCCCTGGCATCATGGAGATTTCCTCATTGCAAGAAGGGGTGAATTTGTCCATGCGCGGTGCTTATTCCAATGATCAGGAACATATTCTGATCATGGAGAACGGACACCGTCTGAACACACGCTTTAACAATAGTGGTGCCGCCAGTTATTCTATCAGTACGGAAAAGATCGACCACATTGAGGTGCTTCGAGGTCCCTCTTCCTCTTTGTATGGCAACGTGGCTTTGTCGGCAGTGGTCAACATCATCACCAAAAGCGGTAGGAAACTCAATGGTGTGAAGGCAAAATATGGTTACGCCAACTTCAACACCCACAAAGCAGATGTCACCATGGGTACGCAGTTCATGGACGCGGACATCTTCGCATGGGCATCCTATTACCAGTCCGACGGTCAGATACGTCATTTCGGTGATGGAAAAGCCTATCTAAAAAAGTTTCATTCCACAGTAGAAGAATACTCCTATTATAAGTCAACATATTATGATCCAGACATCCTATATGTCGATGGTTACAAAGACACTCCGACGTATGATGTCGGTCTTTCTTTCAAGTACAAAGGTTTTGACCTGTTGTTCAGTAGAAAGAACGTGAAGAAGAGCATGTGTTGCTCTTCTTCCAGAGGAGGATATGATAATAAAAGGTATGCTTTTATTTATGGCATCAAGCCAGGTCTCTTAACGGAATCGACGCATGCAGAGTTCGGCTATACACATCAGTTCAAAGCCATCAACCTGAATGCCTCGGTTTATGGTGACTGGTACAGAATCACCAACTATGAGGCAGATACAGATTCTGTCATCTATTCATCTCCTATCATAGGTAGTGAAAACGAAATTCTGACCGACGATGATGGCAATATCATGTATGAGGAAACAATAGAAAGAGGCACTTTTTTTGCCAACCATTACAGAGAGCGCACGATAGGTGGCTATCTTAGAGCCTCCACCTCCTACCATATTGGCAATATGAAAGGTAACGTTC
>JAEEGF012015053.1_pt1 | contig 12562 bp, 8 predicted proteins | sample 9134171 | NCBI WGS metagenome assembly JAEEGF01 (sample SAMN16246542, study PRJNA631951) | gut metagenome | biome: gut microbiome; feature: rumen; material: AP-attached | host: Bos | place: Iran: Karaj | collected 2018-10 | reverse complement strand
CATAGATATAGTTTAGATTAGGCCCAAGATAAAGAAAATACATTTTTATATAAAAAAATTGCATTATTTTGCAAGAAGGATTAAAAGATTGTACATTCTTATTCCCATTAACGGATTATAAAATAATTGTAAACAAATGATAAAGCCGCCTGGCGGCTAATATTAATGGAGGGTTAATATGAAAAAGAGAATTCTCAGTACAATTCTTGCTATGACCATGGTTGTAGCCAGCATCACAGCATGCGGAAGCTCAGCAGAGCAGGCACCGGCAGCAGAAGAGCCTGCAGCAGAGGCACCTGCAGCAGAGACACCTGCGGCAGAACCCGCAGCAGAGGCTCCAGCAGCAGAAGAGCCTGCAGCAGAGACAACATCTGACGAGCCCGTAAATCTTAAATGGGCACTGTGGGATATTTCCAGCACAGTTTACTATCAGCCACTTATCGACGCTTATACAGCTGCTCACCCCAACGTATCCATCGAGATGGTTGACCTTGGATCAACAGATTACAGCACAGTTCTTGGAACACAGCTTTCAGGATCAGGTTCAGACTTTGACGTGGTTACCATCAAGGACGTTCCCGGATATGTTTCACTGGTCAACAAGGGAGTTCTTGAGCCCCTCAACGACCGCATCGCTGCTGACGGCGTAGATCTTTCTCTTTACAACGGCGTTACAGATCAGGTTACCATCGACGGCAACCTCTACGAGCTGCCTTTCCGTTCAGACATCTGGGTTCTTTTCTACAACAAGGACATCTTTGACAAGGCAGGAGTTGATTATCCTACCAACGACATGACCTGGGATGAGTACGACAAGCTTGCAAGAAGCGTTACAGATACAACACCCGGCGCAGAGATTTACGGATCTCACTACCACACCTGGAGATCCACCATCCAGCTTGACGGTATCCTTGATGGCAAGAACACAATCGTTGACGGCAACTACGAGTTCACAAAGCCTTACTACGAGATGGTTCTCGGACAGCAGAAGGACGGCGTGTGCATGGACTATGCAACACTTAAGACCCAGGGCCTTCACTACTCAGCAGCATTTGCACAGGGCAATGTGGCTACAATGAACATGGGATCATGGTTCATCGCAACTCTTATCCAGAAGATCAAGGACGGCGAGTACACAGACTGCACCAACTGGGGAATGGTTAAGTATCCTCACGCAGAAGGCGTAGAGCCCGGTTCAACTCTTTCAACCATCACTGCTCTTGCAGTTCCCACATCAGCACCCAACAAGGATGCAGCATGGGATTTCGTTAAGTTCGTTTCAGGCGCAGAGGGCGCAGAGGTTATGGCTTCCACAGGTAACATCCCTGCAATGACCAACGACAAGATCGTTGACCTCATCGCTTCAATGGACGGCTTCCCTACAGATGATGCTTCCAAGGAAGCTCTTGTAACAAGCCATACCTACCTTGAGATGCCTGCCAACGACAAGTCATCAGAGATCGAGACAGTTCTCAACGAGCAGCACGATCTTATCATGAACGAGGAAGTAAGCGTTGATGATGCAATCGCAGCAATGAATGAAGGTGTTCAGGCAATTCTGGCACAGTAATAAATTATGAGTCAGTGGGGACGTTACAGATTGACTCATTGCATGCAATGAGTCAATCCATAGCGCCCCCACTGCTCTTGAAATGAGGATTCACAACATGGCAGCAGAGCTTACAGCAATGGAACAGAATATGAAGAAGAGGGCCAGGAGAAGGAATCTGGTGGCCTATTCTTTCATTGCACCTAACTTTATCGGTTTTGCGATCTTCACCCTGGGACCTATAGTTCTGGCCCTTCTCATGTCTTTTGCCGAGTGGGACGGAAGCAATCAGATGAAGTTCGTGGGACTTCAGAACTTTGTAAATATCTTTGGGGACGACAGGTTTCTTTCGTCACTTAAAAATACTGTTGTATACAGTATCTTCACAGTGCCCGTGACACTGATCATGGCGCTGGGACTGGCAATTTTGCTCAATCAGCAGATAAAAGGAAGAGATCTTTTCAGGACTGTGGCTTTCTTTCCGTATGTTGCATCCCTTGTTGCGGTGGCAGCAGTATGGAACATGCTCTTTACCCCTGCAAAGGGCGGTATCGTAAATCAGATCCTGATGAACGTATTTCATGCAGCTCCCCTTAAATGGGCTGCATCATCAAGCACTGTAATGTTGACTATTATCATGTTCTCCGTCTGGAAGAACATGGGTTATTATATGGTGATCTACCTGGCGGGACTTCAGGGCATCAGCGAGGATCTGTATGAGGCTGCATCCCTTGACGGAGCCAATTCCTGGCAGAAGTTTGTGCACATAACCGTGCCACAGCTTAAGCCCACCACCTTCTTTGTTACCATCATGCTGACCATCAACTGCTTCAAGGTATACGACATCGTGTACATGCTGGCGGGAGGCTCCAACGGCGTTGTCAACAAGAGCGCCATGGTACTGGTGTACTACATCTACGAGGAGGCCTTCAGGAACTGGAAGCTGGGTCAGGCCTCGGCTTCAGCCCTGGTACTCTTTGGCATAGTGCTGGTAGTTACCCTCATCCAGTTCAGGGGTGAGAAGAACTACGCTAACGATTGATTTGGGAGGATAAAGAATTGAAAAGCAAAAAAGCAAACAGAATCATAGGACGAGTCATCGTCTATGCGCTGCTGATCCTCCTGGCACTGCTTATGCTGGTACCCTTTGTATGGATGATCTCGGCATCACTTAAGTTCAACAAGGATGTATTTGTTATCCCCTTTGAGTGGATCCCCAAGGAGCCCAGGTGGCAGAACTACGTGGACATCTGGACCAAGATCCCTCTGGCAAAGTTCACCTTTAACACAGCCAAGCTCACACTTATCGTGACCTGCCTGCAGCTTCTTACCTCCAGCTTTGCAGCCTACGCTTTTGCCAAGCTGGAGTTCAAGGGAAGGGACTTTCTGTTCCTGGCCTATGTTGCCACCATCGCAGTTCCCTGGCAGGTATACATGGTGCCCCAGTTCATGTTCATGAGGAGCCTTCACCTGGCGGATACACATCTTGCCATCATCATCCTTCAGGCCTTTTCGGCTTTCGGAGTGTTCCTTATGAGGCAGTTCTACGAGGGAATACCGGATTCACTGTGTGAGGCGGCAAGGATAGACGGCATGACCGAGTACGGGATCTACGCCAAGATCATGCTCCCCCTTTCAAAGCCTGCGCTTTCAACACTGATCATTTTCACCTTTGTAAATACCTGGAACGACTTTTTGGGCCCCCTTATCTATCTGACCACCGAGTCCAAGAAGACCCTTCAGATAGGACTTAAGATGTTCATCTCCCAGTACTCTGCGGAATACGGACTTATCATGGCTGCATCTGTGTTATCATTAATTCCGGTATTTATCGTATTTATCTCACTGCAGAAGTACTTTGTAGCCGGTATCACAACGGGAGCTGTAAAAGGATGAGCATGAAAAGAACCATAGTAGAGGATTTTGTAAAAAGAACTTCCGGAGCAGGGCTTTTTAATTCCCTTCCGGATATATCAGAAAGAAACAGGTGGGAGGGTCTATCCTCCCACCTTAAAACGGACTTGATAGAAGCTGGAGAAAAGGCCCGCAGTTTGCCTTGGACCCAGCTTCTTATCTCTGATTTCACGGAGTTTTCAAGATCCGGGGACAGAGCAAGGTTTGAGGACAAGTACTTCCCAAGAAGAAGGAAGCTCTCCGCCCTTATCATGGCGGAGTGTGTCGAGAATAAGGGAAGGTTCATGGAGGATATACTGGACGGACTCTACCTTATCTTAGAGGAGAGCAGCTGGTGCCTCCCGGCCCACAACAGCTACATAAGGGATACGCCCCAGGAGTATCTGCCGGATGTATCAAGGCCAATCATTGATCTTTTTGATGCCGAGACCGGAGCCTTTGTGGCAATGGCAGAGTATCTGCTCCGCCCGGTGCTTGCGGACATAAGCCCGTACATATCAGGCTATGTCAATGACAGGCTTACCCACAGGCTCTTTGATCCCTATGCCTCTTATCACTTCTGGTGGATGGGAAACGGCAGGGAGCCAATGTGCAACTGGACGCCATGGATAATCCAGAACATACTGATCGCGGCCCTTACAAGGGATGAGTCATTCTTTACGGAATCAGAGAGAAGGACCTTCCTTGAAAAGGCAGCAGTTTCGCTGGACTTCTTTTTGGATGAGTATGGGGATGACGGCTGCTGCAACGAGGGAGCCCAGTACTACTCCCACGCTGGGCTGTGCCTTTTTGGGGCTTTATTTGTCATGAAGGATGCCCTGGACAAGGACACTTCCGGTAGGATGACAGGTACGGAACAAAGCTCTTTTGCAGAGATATTCAAGGAGCCAATAATAAGGAATATCGGAAACTATATAGTCAAAATGCATGCAGCAGGTGACTATTATATCAACTTTGCGGACTGCAGCCCCATCTGTGGAAGGCGCAGTTCCAGGGAATATCTGTACGGAAAAGCCACAGGGGATGAGGCCCTGATGCGCTTTGCCGCCCTTGACTTTCATAGAGGCAGCAGAGAAGAAAAGCTCTTATCGGAGGAGATCAATCTTTTTTACCATGTGCTACAGGCTTTTACCCGGGACGAGATGGAGAGCTTTTTGGGGAAAGAGATCCTTCCGGAGGACTTTTTCTTTGAGAGTACGGGGCTGATGACGGCAAGAGACGAGCGCTTTGTCCTGGCGGCCAAGGCCGGGAATAACGCGGACTCCCACAACCACAACGACGTGGGATCATTTACGGTGTATAAGGACGGCAAGCCGTTTATAATCGACCTGGGAGTTGAGACCTACACCAGAAAGACCTTTTCCGGGGAGCGGTACGAGATCTGGACCATGCAGTCTCAGTTTCACAATCTGCCCACCTTTATCAAGGAGGGGTATGAAGGCACTTTGGGACGTGCCCCCGCCGGGGATCTGAAGAACCCTCTAATCGTGATGGAGAGCGACGGGAAAGAGTTTGGCGCCGCGGATGTAAAATGCAACCTTTGTGAAAATCCTGAACTATCAATGGACATTGCGGGCGCTTACAATTGTAGTCAGATAAAGAGCTACAGGCGAAGGATAGAGCTGCGTAAGGGCCGTGGCGTTCTGGTAACGGATGAGTATGAAGGGGAACCGTCAGCTCTTTTGAGCCTTATGACCTATGAAAGGCCGCAGGTGCCTGCGAGGGGAGAGGAAGGAACGGCAATGAGCCCGGAGGAACTTTCTGATCTGGGGAATGGCGTGGTCATAAGAGTTGGCGATCTTGGAACAGTGACTGTAAGCGGAGCAGCGGTGCAGGGAATCGAGAGGTATGCAGTCACAGATCCGCGCCTTGCAGCCGCCTGGAAGCATGAGGTGTACAGAGTGCTGCTGGCTATGGATGACGGCGGAAAGTGCAGACTATTTATAGAATGATATGGTCTATGCCCAGCCATTGCATGGCATAGCCAATTAGGAGGAGACAGAATATGAGGAAGCTTACACAGAATGAGCAGACCTGGGTAGACGCTACCCTTGAGAAGGTTGCAGGCAAGATGGTTCCCGTAACTGAGAGGAACCGGGACAGGATTCCATATACTACCATCGATGGCAGGTTTGATGACAAGTCAGGGGATGAGATCACCTGGTGGACCAACGGCTTCTGGGGCGGTGAGATGTGGCAGCTTTATAAGCTCACCGATAATGAAATGTTCAGGGAAGAAGCCATAAAGGTTGAGGAGAAGCTGGACAGGGTCCTTATGATAAGCGAGGGACTGGATCACGACAACGGCTTTAAGTGGCTTCCAACCTCTGTCATACATTACAGGCTTGAGAAGAATAGCGACTCCCTTAACAGGGCCATGCTGGCAGCAGGCAATATGGCGGGGCGCTTTAACCTGGCAGGTAACTTCATCCGCGCCTGGAACAACTGGGATGATGTGGACAGAAGGGGCTTTGCAATTATTGACTGCATGATGAACCTTCCGCTTCTGTACTGGGCAACCCTGGAGACCACGGATCCCAGGTTTAAGATGATGGCTGTATCTCACGCAGACACCGCCATGAAGACCTTTGTGAGAGAGGATGGATCCGTGAACCACATCGTGGTCTTTGATCCCTTCACCGGAGAGATGAAGGAGAGCCTTGGGGGCCAGGGATACGGCGTGGGCTCATCCTGGACCAGAGGCCAGAGCTGGGGCATCTATGGCTTTGCCTTAAGCTACCGCTACACAGGGGATAAGAAGTATCTTGAAACTTCTAAAAAGATAGCTGACTATGTGCTGTCTGCAATGCCGGAATCCTACCTGGTTCCCATCGACTACCGCCAACCCGCAGATGTAGATCTTGAGGACTCCACGGCAGCAGCCATCACAGCTTCGGGCCTTATCGAACTGGCAGGCCACTTAGACGGCGAAGAGGCAGACAAGTACCTGGACGCCGCCATTAAGCTCCTTAAGACCCTTGATGAGAAGCGCATAACCTGGAGCCTTGACACCGACAATCTCCTTAACAACTGCGCTGTGGACTACCATGGAACAGGGCACAACATGTCAATCATCTACGGCGACTATTACTTTATTGAGGCAGTGATGAAACTGGCGGGAAAGGCATTGAAAATCTTTTGAAGATTATCTAAAGAACAGAAATGCAGATCGGGGCATAGTGGAAAGGTAATGACTACACTGATGCCATGAGGGAAAAGGGCTGCGGCACGGACGCGGAGAAAAAATATCAAAATACTTTGCGATTTTTAACCTACGGAGTTGAGATCCTGCCAATCTTAAGTGCCTATACACGCAGAGATTGGCGCGCTCAGGAGCTCAACGGAGTGCTCAGGGTAACATGAGCAAAGATTTTGGATTTTTTCTTCGCGGCCGGGACGCAGGACTTTTCCCGGGGTATATTAGCTGCATTTCGTTACATCTCGAAGAGGAAGGTATTATGAAATTTGAACCGACACATTTAGACTATGAGCTCAGCCCCTATACGGGCCTTACCAGGGACAGCTGGATCGATGCTGCCAAATATCTTTTGGGCGGCGTCTTTGACAACATAAAATCCATTGAGGACCCGGTGGTTATGCCACGGTATGAGACCGAAGTGACCTACCCTCAGAAGGACCACCCTCAGTGGCGCTTTAAGGCAGAAATATTTGAGGGGCTGGCAAGATCTTTTTTCATATCTGCACCACTTGTGCACATAGATCCGGACCTTACCTTAAACAGCATAAATGTTAGGGACTACTATAAAAAGCAGGTCCTTTATGCAGTGACGCCGGGAGAGAAAAATTACGTCCTGAACTACTCGGATATGAAAAAGGCTGACACATCAGGAAATCTCTTTTCCGCCTTCCAGCAGACTGTGGAGACGGCGGCCCTTGTGATCTGCCTTTGGATATCAAGGGAGGAGATCTGGGACACATATACCGGGGATGAGAAGGACAGGATTGCATCTTTTCTCAGCGATTTTGCCCATGCCAATACCGTGCCTCAAAACTGGAGGCTCTTTAACATGCTGGACATGGCATTCCTGTACATGAACGGGTACAAGATCGATGAGGACATCATGAGGGACCATGCCCAGAACATTCTGAACTACTATGTGGGTGATGGCTGGTACAGGGACGGACAGTGCTTTGACTACTACTCCTGCTGGGCCTTTAACATGTACACTGCCATGTGGAATCAGTGGTATGGCTATGAAAAAGAGCCCTACATAGCACAGAAGTTTGAAGAAAACTCCAATGAACTTATGAAGACCTATCCCGACTTCTTTGACAGGGACGGCTTTACCAATATGTGGGGCAGGAGCTGCATCTACAGAAATGCCGCCACCAGCGCCTTTGACGGAAACCTTTTGATGAAGAACTCCTCCATGGATCCGGGACTGGCCAGAAGGATCTGTTCAGGGTCTCTTCTGCAGTTCTTTACCAGAGACGACTTTCTCTGGAGCGGGGTACCGACCCTAGGCTTTTACGGGCCCTTTGTGCCACTGGTACAGAGCTATTCCTGCGCAGAGTCTCCCTTCTGGCTGGCCAAGGCTCTTTTGTGTCTGCATCTTCCTGCTGACCATCCCTTCTGGACTGCAAGAGAAAATAATGGAAGCTGGGAGAAGCTTGGGGAAGGGGAGGTTAAGGTAACGACCCTGGAGGGCCCCGGGCTGTGCTTTTCAAATCACGGCTCAAGCGGAATCACGGAGCTTAGGACAGGCAAGGTCCTAAAGGCCAAAGGCGATGACCACGGCATGAATAATTACAGCAAGCTCTCCTTTAACAGCAAGTTCCCCTGGGAAGCCACTGTATCCAAGGAGGTGGAATCCCAGCAGTACGTGGTGAAATACACGGATGAGAACATCTGCGTCAAGGCCAACGCCACCTTCTGGGCAGGAGAGAAGGAGGGCGTCCTCTACAGACGGCAGTTCTTTGAATTTGAGCCCGAGTGTGAGACCCACTGGAAGACGGCCATTAACCTGGCGGACTTCACCGTCCCCTATGGGATCATAAGGGCGGACAAGGTAAGGTTCTACAGGCGCCCAGCCAGGATAACCCTGGGAACCTTTGGATTTCCGGACAACGGAACAACTGTAACAAGCAGGGAGCAGGGAGCATATAAGGCAGTGATCCTTAAGGGCAGGGACCATACCGGTAAAGAAAAGCAGCTGGCCTTTACCATTTTTGACGGCTGGAGCAGCATCGAGAGGATAGGCAGCACCGGCACGAACCCTGACAGCGAAAAGTCCATCGTTCTCTACGCCGTGACGGACAGAAATAAGCAGTACGGGTATGAGCCCTACTTCCTGATCTCCCAGACCCTCACTAAGGAGAGCCATCAGGATTTCACCGATGAGGAGCTCTTCCCTATAGAGCGCATCGAGTACACGGATCCGCAGAACTGCGGCGGCTACGGCCCGGTGCAGATCTACTTAAGGAGCGGCGAAACCAAAGTCATCGACTTTTACGGCATAGAGGCAAGGCTCACTTTGTGATGGGGACGGCGAAATGTTATGAAAACTGACAAAACAGAGAACCAACATGCTATGAGTGAGGGCGGGAAAACGATGAATTAGTCAGGCGCAGGGCCTTTGAGCCGGCCGGTACCAGGTGAGGTATTATCGAGCCAGGTACCGCTGCCAGGCGAGAGGAGCGAGAGCGTCCCAAGCAGACTAATCATCTTTTTCCCGACTGGACTAAAGGAGAAGGTATGAAGATTACAGTATATAACGACTGGGACCATGTCCCGAAAGCACAGGCGGAAGGAACTGACGAGGCAGTCCTTGCCTGGGATGGAGAGTACAGGAAGGGCGATATCATCGAGTTTTCCGGGCTGGAGCCGGGGCGCTTTTATATGGTTAAGGTGGATGCCGCCATTGAGACTTCCTTTGTACTTGTGAAGGAGGAGACGGTTCTTTATACGGTGCCCTTCTATGAGAAGAAGACCAGCTACAATCCACTGGCCTTTTTTGGCAACAGGCACGTGGTGACCATCAGGTACGCCAGGGACTACGAGATAAATGCCTACAGGAACATAGCCCTCAATCCCTTTGACCAGCATGAGGTCAGCGGAGTATATCCCCACGCCAGTGCCAATGTGGAGACCAGAGGTGAAGCGGTCTTTGCCGCAAGAAATGCCATAGACGGCAATATCTGCACCCTCTCCCACGGAGAGTGGCCCTATGAATCCTGGGGCATCAACAGACAGGATGACGCCGAGATCACCATAGACTTCGGCCGAAAAGTAGATTTTGACAGGATCGTGCTCTATACCAGAGCAGACTTTCCCCACGACAACTGGTGGATCAGGGGAACCTTTACATTCTCTGACGGAAGCTCTGAGACTGTGGAGATGGAGAAAAAGATACAGGAACCGCATATTTTTGATATTAAGAGACAGGGAATTGAATGGATCAGACTGGGAAACCTTATAAAGGCGGATGATCCGAGTCCATTTCCAGCGCTTACGCAGATTGAAGTGTATGGGAATGAAGGGTGAGTCATTGGGGACGTTACCAATGTCATTTAGATAAGAAAAAGATGTGACAGAGCAACAAGCATGATATTTATAGCGTCTACGTGAGATGCTGCTCTTTATTAGTAGTAGAACACGTAAAAATAAACAGATATTTGGAAAAAATACGTGAGGAGAGGCTTGTTAACGGGGGGTATCACGTAGAATGCCAGAAAATCATTGCGAAATTACGTGATAACAGTCTAAAGATAAAGCTGTGTCACGTATGAGTCAAACTGTAACGTCCCCAATGACTCCCCGGAAATCAGACATAGCGATGCATGGGCAAAAGAAGAAATTACAAGATGCCTTGGAATAACAAGCAGCACAGCTTTGCAGAAATATAGTAAAATTGAAAGAGATGCTCTCTGATATAGTTGAAAGAGTGCGGCTTGTCGGTGAGTCAGATATCAAGGCTTACTGGTATAGGACGCGATGTCGTCCAGAAAGCAGGAAAAATATAATAAAGAATGAGTCAAAAGAACGTCCCCAATGACTCATTCCAAAGGAATTGCTTATGAAACGTGAATTATTTGAAGAAGCACCAATTCCATATGCATATCTGAAGCTGTCGGTACCCGTGGTACTGGCAATGGTGCTCAATGTTGTGTATAACATGGTAGATACATGGTTTATTTCCCTGACCGGAGATCCCAATCTTGTAGCGGGAGTATCTGTCTGTGCACCGATATTTGTTTTATCAATAGCAATGGGCGATATCTGGGGATTGGGTGGAAGCTCTCTGATCTCAAGGCTTCTTGGGGAAAAGAAAGACAGGCAGGCCGGGGGCGTTTCATCACTTTGTCTTTATGCAGCTTTTTTAACGGGGCTTCTGTTTATGATAGTTATGCTGTTATTCAGAAATCCTATACTGCACATGCTGGGGGCAAATGATGGATCCATGCCCCATGCCAGTGCATATTTCATCTGGATAGCTGTTGGTACACCATTTATTATCTTTTCAATGATTCCGAACAATCAGCTAAGGACAGAAGGGCTTGCCAATTACGGAATGTGGGGAGCGATCACCGGAACTGTAGCCAATATAGTACTTGATCCGATATTCATTTTTGTCTTACATATGGGCGCAGCGGGAGCAGCTTTGGCCACATCTATAAGTAATTTAATTTCCTGCATCTTGTATCTGCTTATTATAAAAAAGAAATGTAACGTTTTGACACTAAATCCAAAGGCGGCATCTGGCTCCATCAATAAAATCGGAGAGGTGCTGAGAATTGGCATACCTGCCTCAGTGACAAATATCATGAACAGCCTGAGTATGATGGTTACCAACAGATTTTTGGAGCCATACGGCAATGACTGCATAGCAGCCATGGGAATTGCCATGAAGATAAATATGATCTCTCTTATGACAATAATCGGTTTTGCTTTTGGAGGTCAACCACTTTACGGTTACTGCTTCGGAAACAAGAATTGGCACAGGTTTAGAAAAACTATGCGCTTTGCATATTCTTTGGAAGCCGGGCTGGGTGTTACCTTCGCTGTGATTCTGTCAGTTTTGGCTCCATTTCTTTTGCGCTTGTTCATGAATGATGCTGCTGTAGTAAGTGCCGGTGTCATGATGCTGCGCTATATGCAGATAAGCTCAGTGCTTGTCGGTGTTACGCTGGTATCTACATGCATGTGCCAGGCAGTAGGAAGCGCCAGAGGTGCACTTATTTTGTCTCTATCGAGGCAGGGAATACTTTTTGTAGCGGCTATCTATACGCTTCATGCACTTATTGGTTTTAATGGGATTCTGGCAGCACAGCCAATGGCTGACCTGCTGACCGGAATTGTTGCGTTAATTATTGTATTCAGAATATTAAGATGAGTCATTGGGGACATTACAGTTTGATTCATAAAAAATTGAGTCAAACTGTAACGTCCCCAATGACTCTGGGATTTCAGTTCCTAATGCGACGCCGCTATGTTTTAGCATTGATGATCTGATGCGCATAAAAAGAAAAGCTTTGGAAATTGAAAGATTATCGGCAATACAAACCTGAAAATGGAGGATTTAGGCAGTGAGCAAGGAGTTAACAGCACAAGAGAAAAAAGTGATAGAACAATATTCAGGATTTCCGGAAGGAAAAAGATTGTCTTATACAAAAGCGCATGAGACAGAATTTATTATCACAATGCATTACATACATGAATTCTTGAAAGATGGGGCTGTTATTGCTGATATAGGTGCCGGTGGCGGAACTTATACAAAGGCATTGGCTGAAGAAGGATATAAAGTTGATGCTGTAGAACTTACACCGGAATATGTTAAGCAGATGAAACAAGAATTTGCAGGGAACGATCTCATCCGAGTGTTTGAAGGAAATGCGAGGAATCTGGATTTCTTAAAAGATGACGCTTATGATCTTGTTCTGCTAATGGGGCCGATATACAGTCTGAAAGACTTTAACGAAAGAAAACAGGCATGCAAAGAAGCTCTTAGGATTGCCAAACCCGGAGCGCCGGTATTTATAGCCTTTTGTCTTCAGGATGCGCCGCTTATTCATGAGATATTCATGTCTGAAGATCCGGCAGGTGAAATAACCACAATAGGTTATGATCGCGAAAAAGCG
>JAEEGF011413115.1_pt1 | contig 12563 bp, 12 predicted proteins | sample 9134171 | NCBI WGS metagenome assembly JAEEGF01 (sample SAMN16246542, study PRJNA631951) | gut metagenome | biome: gut microbiome; feature: rumen; material: AP-attached | host: Bos | place: Iran: Karaj | collected 2018-10 | reverse complement strand
GCAAATACTAAGTGATGAATTGAACAAAGAAATAATTAAATTCGAAGCGCTAAATCTTGAAGAAGCTGTTGAAACATTAAAAAAATATAAAGAGAAAGAAAAAACAATATATTAAAAAAGACACTATTTAGTGTCTTTTTCTTCGTCTTCATCTAATAATACTAACAATGTAGCATCATCAACTTCTTTTTCATCACCTGCAAGTATCTTTAATAAACACATATTATCACCTATTTCTTTGAAAATATTGCTATTTCATCTTTTTCATCATCATTTTGATAATATACATAGAATCCATTTTCATACTTATCTACCGGTAATAAGTATTCTGTTTTAATACTATGTATTTTTTCACCATCCAAGAAAATATCTACACGTTTCTTTTCAAATACTAGTTTAACATTATTAATTTCACGTGTCATTTTATGATCTTTTAATTCTTTACCTGTCTTTAAGTCATAATATAAATCATTATCTAAATCATATATTACATTACCCTCAACATTCAAATATACATCATCTAGTTTTAGTTCTTTTTCACTTAAATCTATTTCAAATTTAAAGTTTAATTTATCATCATATACATATATTTTGTTTTCTTTATTAGATTCTAAGAAAACTGTTTTTCCATCAGTAGTTGCATAGAATTCATTAGCTTTTGTTTTCTCCATTGAGAAATCTTTGTTAATTATATATACTTCATTTTTACTTTCTTTAACTTCTTCACTATCTGAATCTTCTTGTAAATAACCTAAATAATCATTATCAATAAAATATATATATTTATCACCATATTTACTTAAACTAAATGAGTTTCTATTAGCACAACATAATTCATAACCATATTCTCCACCTGGATATTTTAAGAAGTAATCACTAATTAATTTATAGTCCTTATCCATAATAGCCATTTTATTATTTTTAGATACTACATAATAATCGCCATTATCATCTATAAAGTCATATTCCATATCAACTAACTTATTACCATTTACATCAATAATACCAGCTTTTTTATTTTTCTCTACTATATATGAATTATTATTAGTAGCATATACACCATCATATGTAGCATCTACTACTACTTTCATATCCTTTAAACTGTATATACCTTGTAAGTTATTATCTCTTTTACTATCTGGTAAATAATATGTAATATTGTTTTTATCATGCGTAATAATTGCACTTTCAACGTCTAATCTTACAGCATCACCTTTAAGAGCAATACCTTTTAATTCTTTCTTTTCTCCTTTTAATGTATAGTAATATGAATTTTTAACTTCGTTATTATCATAATCATAATCATCTACATAAAAGCCCATTAAATAGAAATCAAAGTCATAATCTGTAAGCATGTATTTATCATCATTTACTTCTAGTTGAACAGGAGTTACATAATTATTATCTTCATGTATTTTACTAACTTCTTCAAATTCTTTACCCTTTAATCTATATATAGTATAGGTATTATCTGCATCATGTTGTTCTTCTTTGTATACATACCATTCATTATCTATACCGATACTAAAATCATCATATGGTTGTTCTCCTTCAAACAAAATTTTACCATCAATTTCACTAATCTTATAAAGCATACCTTTTTCAGTATTATATTCTAATATATATTTATTATATTTAATATCGAAATTATTTTTAGTACTTAATAATTTATAATTGTAACCATTTTTAGTTTTAGTCTTTACTTCGTCAACCATTCTTTCATCTTTTCCACCATCTTTATGACTAAACCAATAATAACCTCCAACAGCCAATCCTATAATTAAAATTAATATTACAAGAACAACTGGTTTCCCTCTATCTTCTTTCATAAACACACCTCTATTCTCTTTCTAATCTTCTATTGTCTTCTCTCATTTGTAGTCGCACTTTTTTTAATACTCCATGATCATACTCATCCTTTGAAATAGGTAATCCACATAACAACCTAGTATCTAAGCAATAGTCCATCTGATCAACTCTTCTCTTTAATGAATAATGTTCTTTCAACATTCCCATATTTAATAAATAACTATATGTAGGAGCATCTAAATAATACCTATTATCTTGATATCCCCTTATATAAGCGTAATACAACATGCTTCTTGCAAACAACAAATCATCACTTGTTCTTTGATTCTTCAAAAGATTAACTATAAACTTCCAAGCTTTAATATCCGCTATTCTTTCATCTGGATCACATACATAATTTTGTTGCTTTTTAAGTATTCTAAGTAAAGCTTCTATACTTTCCTCTGCTGGAAACGGAAGTAATCCATGCGTCATACAATAATCTTTTAATGAATACCTTAATACTGTTGATTCTATATCATTTCTACATTGATATAATCTTTGAATATTTCTTGCATGTTCTATCTCATGTTTTATTACTTCTAAAGCAAATACTCGATCGTTATAACATCTAATAACTGGCTTATCATGAATAATCTTTTCTCTATTAATTGTTATTATTTGATGACCATGATCATAAGTACCATAATCTTTCATTTCATTATCTATCATATAATCATCAACAAACCGATACATATCTTCATCTTCATGAGACATTATCGTATCAAATGCAACATCTATAAACCGATCATCTAGCTCCCTATCTTTATACTCCATTAGAAGCCTATATAATCTTTTATTCATAATAAGCACCCTCTCTAAAAATTATAACATAAAAAATTGTTATACAACATTTATAAAAAAATAATTTATAATGAAAAAAATGGAGGTTGAAAATGTTAAACTTAGAAAGCTTAAATTTATTATTAAAATCACTTAATTTACAATTAGAAAAAGTAAATGAAGTTATATATGTTCATGATTATAATTCTGATACTTTTCAAATCTTAACTAAAAAAGATGATAAATATCATTATTTATTTTCCAAAGACGAAATAGTCTATCACTTAACTTTTGATAGTACTCACCTAAAACTATCAAATGGTTTAGGTGAAGTAATAACAATTGGCGACAATAGTTTCGAATATTGTAAAAAAGATGATAAAGATATAAATAGAAATGAATCTTTACTTGTTGTTAATCCCGGTGTCTTATCCTTTTATCAACAAAAGAAACTTAAAGCAACTCCAGAAGAACACTACGCAGTAAGCATTAAAGCTCGCACTGCTAGAGATATCTTCCTTTTTTATAAAAAATCAGAAACTATAGGTTTAAATGGTACATTAAAAATGGATTCTATCGCATCTTATGATGATGAAGACATTGCTATAATTGAAAATCATACCAGACATTATAATAATGATGGACATTTAATAAATAGTGACAGCGATGAAATTACACTTGGTGATGATTTAAATGAATTTGTAATAGAAGAATTCTCATCACAAAATCATACAAGAGAATTATTAGCAAGAGTTAATACAATTATTCCCGGTATCGGTGATGCATTAATAAAAATCAATCCCAACCTATTACCAATAATCCAAAGAATTACTGATAAAACAAAAAAGAAGCAATAGCTTCTTTTTTTATGATATAATTAAGATGATTAAAGATAGCTTGATCAGGGGGAATATATGGATAAAAACTATTTAGTAGATTTTGATGGCGTAATACTTGATTCACAGGATAGATTTCAAGCAGATATGAAAGACAATGTTGATTTCAACGATTGGATGGAATATCTAAATTCTTTAAATTGGTATAATTTCATTAGAGAATGTTCCGAAATAGATGATTCTTTATCTGTTTTAGAACAATTACAAAGATTAAAAAAACTACGTGCTATCATCACTTCTATTCATAGTTTTCAAGAAGGCAAAGAAAAAGAATTATTTCTACGAGAAAAAAACATCATTGTTCCTATAATATATGTATTACCTCGTCAGAAAAAAAGTGAAGTTTACATACCTACTATTTATGACACTTTAGTTGACGACAAACAAAAAAATTGTGATGAATGGATTTTAGCAGGTGGTTCCGCCATTCTATTCGATTCTCACTTAGAAAAACCTGAAAAAGATAAAATAAAATCACTAAAACAATTGCTTTAATGTATGTTTTTATGTTAAAATTATATTAGTATAAGGTAGATGGTAGAAGTGAGTAAGGGCGAATTTTGGTTAAAAAAAACATGGATAGTATTTTAAATTAAATGGTTAAGTGCGCCCGTACTGCCATTTTTTTGTGGGGAGGAATAAAATGAAGTACAGTGAAGATGTTATTAAAAAATTCTTAAGTTTAATTGTCAAAGAAAATGACGTAATTACCATTAGTAAAGAAATGGAAATCACCCCTTTCGAAGTAATGGGAATAATGAGTTATGTTAAAGAAAAAGGTATTAACATTGCCGTTAAAAAAACTCAAGACAATATCTATATGGTTAATATGGGTGATGTTGAATTTAAGGAAAGATATACCTATAGTTTTAACACAGATGAATCAAATGAATTTAAATTCATTGCTATATCTGATACAAGATTAGGTTCTAAATCAGAACAATTATCAATCTTAAATGACATATATCTAAAAGGACAAGAAATGGGTTATACCAATGTAATACTATGTGGAAATATTTCTGCTGGTTTATATCCAATAACTAGCGCCTATGCAGATACTAATTTCGCTGATGATACATATAGTCAAATAGAATATATTGTATCTCATTATCCACATATAGAAGGTATGACAACTTATTTTATAACTGGAAAAAAAGATGGAGATCATCTTAAAAAAGAAAATGTTGATATTGGAAAAAGAATTGCTGATAAAAGAGACGATATGATTTATCTTGGTAATTCTTCTTGTGAAGTCCAAATCGATAATACAACAATGCATCTCCTAGCACGTAAACTAGGTAAAACATACACTGTATCTTATCGTCCTCAACAACAAATTGATTCATACCGTAGTGAAGATAAACCAGACATCCTACTTTATGGTGGGCTTCTACAAATGGAAAAATTCACTTATCGTAATGTAAAAGCCATCTCTGTACCTAGTGTTGTAGCAACAACAAAAGAAATGAGAGAAAAAAGATATTCTAATACAATTGGTGCTTGGTATGTAACCGTAACGACTAATTCTAAAGGTCAATTAGAATCAGTAAGAGCTCTTAGTTCACCATATTATGTAACAGCTAAAGATGATTACCTACATGCTAAAGTATTAAAACCAGCTCCGGTAAAAAAATTGGTTAAAACGACAAAGAAACCAGGAGGTGCAGCATAATGGCAAGTAATATTGAATTAAGTGTAGAATTTGTTAATAAAATATATCGTTATATGAAAAATGGAATGTCTATTGAGACATTCATGGATAAATTTGGTTATAACCAAAACGAATTAAAAGGTATCTTAGAACTATGTAATCTACATGGTAAACAAATTTCTTTAGAAAGATTTGGCGATACTATCGTATTTAGAAAAGACCCTCATAAAAGACCTGTAACATCTAAACCAGATATTGAAGATCAAAAACTTACTCATACAGAATTATGCGTTGTATCAGATACTCATTTTGGTAATGTACATAATCAATTACATTTACTAAATGAAGTTTATCAAGAAGCATATAATCGTGGAATAGATACTGTTTTACACGTTGGTGATATGGTTGATGGAAACTATCCTAATCGTCCAGAACAACCACGTCAACAATTCTTACATGGTTATGATGAACAAGTTGGATATGTCAAAGCTATGTATCCATACGTTGATGGTTTAACTACCTATTATATATTAGGTAGTCATGATGAAACACATTACAAAAATGGACAAGCAACAGTTAATTTTGGTTTAGAAGAAAGAAAAGATATGGTATATCTTGGACAAGATAATGCCGAAATAACTATTAACAATGTTAAAATTGTTCTAGACCATCCAGGTGGTGGATCATCACAATATGTATCATACAAACCACAAAAAAGAATCGAGATAATTGAATCACATACTAAACCAAAACTATTACTAATTGGTCACTATCATAAAAGCTATGCTTTTACATATAGAAATATTCAATGTATATTAGTTCCATGTTTATGTGATAAAACTCAATTTCAACAAAAACAAGGTTTACAAAATGTTCTAGGTGCTTACTTCCTAGATATCTATTCTGATAAAAAGGGACATATTCAATACTTTGAACCAGAAGAAATATTATTTGGAAAAGAAGATGTTTGGGATGAACCTGGTAAAGATAAAAGAAAAGTTAAAAAGTTAGAAATAACTCATGGTAAATACTAAAAAATAACACCAACGGTGTTATTTTTATATGAGTAACATAAATAATACTATAAATAGTACAATTAATATAAATACCATAATTATAACAGTCTCTGCTGCAATATGACCTGTATTATCTGGGCCATCATAAACATATTCATATTTTTTACCTTTATTATGTTCTAACTTATTTGATTTAGGATTTAACGCTTCTACTTTAGCTATATCCATACCTTTTGGAAATAATCCCGCATGTAGATTATCTATTAATGATATATCTATACCTTCTCTAGCTTTACTTTCAATACTTCTTCTTAAATTATGATCTACCATATCATATAAAGACCAATAATCTACACTTTCAAAAGATAAACCAGCATCAGTAAATATTCTTTCTATCTCTCTTAAATAACCATATTTTTTTAATTGTAAATACTTACCATCAATATCATGAATATTACAATTAATAACTAAACTAGGAGACATATATAAATCAAACTCTGATATTCTAACATCTATTCCTAAAGTATCTTTAATTCTTTTCATAATTGCTGCACTATGTTCAAGTAAACCAATATTTTCTTGATCAAACAAAGTATCTGCAACATGTAATTGATTACCAAATACTTTTATTAAACCTGGCCTATCTAAACAGATTCTAGATATTAATGAATAAGCAGCACTAATTCGATCATTACTCTCTTCTAGCATCGTTTCATTATACATTGCATCAACACCATCAGGTACTCTACTTATTCTTTCTTCACTATCATCATTTATATATATAAATGAATATAAATCTTTTAATTCAATACCAAAATATTCTTTCCATACTTCCCTAGTATTCTTACTCTTATCATGTGGATTAAATACTAATAATTCATTAAATAACTCTACTGAATTAATAAGTCTTGTTCCATCTTCTAATGTTTCGCCATGTCTTTCTAAATACTCAAAGAAACCATCAGAAAATCTTTTCAATTCTTCCATCACTTGTTCCTTACTTAAACCAGCAGCTTTAAAATCTTCTGCTGTTGATCTATCAAATAAGGAATGATATCTCATATGTTTATTAAATAACTTACATAATTTTAATGCTCTATCCAAGAAATAACTATCAAAATGCATCTTACCATCTAAACCACATTTCATAGTCATATCATATTTAGCACCAATACTAATAATAGTATCTATACTAGCATCTCTTTTTAATAATTCACTTAATTCAAGTATTTCTTCATATGAAATACTTTTAACGTTTTCATAATCTAAAACAATAAAACGATTTATTCTATTAATAATATCTTCACCATTAGGCAAAACACTAATATAATCACATACTCTTTGTAAATCATTATTATTAATACCATTAAGTACAGCTTCCTCAATATCTCTAGGAAGATTCAATCTTTTTATATTTCTTTCTACTCTGACTTTTTTAGCATTTGCTTTACTATATCCTAAGTAATCTCTAAAATCATCATAAGTACTTTTATAGTATTCAAATAATTCTCTTTTCTTTTCTTCTAAGTTTTCCTCAGTTACATCTTCAACACTGAAATTCATTGGCAATTGATGACACTCTTTTATAAAATCATTAAACTCTTCTACAGAAGAAATATTAACTAATAATATCATATCTATTTGTTGGGTACTCAAATAGATTCCAGATCCATCTTGACCCAAATTAAGAGAACATGGCATCTGTTCTACATCACCATATTGTTCTTCTAAACTACTTTGTTCTAATTGAATATTTTTCTTAATCTCTTCTATATTCATGATATCATCTCTTATCTTTAAAACTCACGAACTCTCAACCCATATTTCTTTAATATATCTAAAACTGAATGTAAATTATCATTTTTATTTCTATATGTATAATCTCCTGATGTTTTAATTAAATAAATTTCTTCATCATCATAATTAACAAAATCTAAAGTAGATTGACCAGCATCCATTGCTGTATTTTTTTGTTTTGTATAATCATCATCAAATTCCATCAAATATTTATATAATTTATCCATATCTTTTTTAGATATTTCTTGATCTGTTTTTTCCAGTTTGTCATAAAATTCATTAGTTAAACCATTAAATGTACTTGGATTAATATTATCATTAAGTTCAAGACTAAATTCGTATATAGAACCATCTCCCATAACTACTTTACCACTATAGTGATAACCCCATGCATAATTAGAATTAGAATAAATAATTAATGCTTTATTATGTAAAGATTTTGGAACTTCTTTTTTAGTCTTAGTTTCAGTTGTCTCATGTGTCTTAGCATAGTATCTTCCTAGGTAAAAACTACTTGTACAACATAATCCTAATAACAATAAAACAAGTATTATAAAAGCGATTTTCTTCTTCATAATATCACCATTTTTATTATATCATAATTATTTAATTAAATTTTACAATAATTGGCAAAAGTCGATTGACAAATTTTTTTAAATACTATATCATTTAATTAGCATGATACACATCATGCTAAGATTGCTTCCACGATTATCATGGAAGTAAATCAACCAAAACCCCCTGAAGACCGGCTTATGCCGGTCATTTTTGTTGATTGAAAGTTTTATATAGTTTTCATATAATATATATAAGACAATAAATTTGATTAGGAGTTTTAAAATGAATAATAATAATAATGTATCAATAAAAACACGAATAACAGTTTCAATACCATTGATAATTGTTCTATTCTTTATTTCTTTATTCGGTTTATTCCTTGCTAGCATTCCGATAATATCATTTGTTCAAGAATTAAACTATGTTGAAACGACAGCTACTATTGTAGATGCCAAGCAAGAAGGTCATTCAACAACATACTACCCTATTTATGAATTTGAAGTAGATGGAAAAAAAGTTCAAGCAAAAGGGTTTCCAAGTAGCAGCGATGAAATAGAAATTGGTAGCACAGATACAATTCACTATGATCCCAAAGATTATGAAAACTTTAATATTGGTTCCAAAAAAGATGGTTTAATAATCCTTGGTATCGGAATAATGATTCTTACTGGAACAATACCTTGTCTTGTTAAACTTATAAAAATGCTTAAAATATATATAACAGGCAAATAAAAAAGAGCATCGCTCTTTTTTATTTGTCTGTATGTATATCAATTTGTTGATATGGAATAGATATCTTATTCTTATCTAATTCATCTTTTATAATAGCATTAACTAAATAATTATTAACTCTTCTATACTTAGGATCACAATAAACTCTAACTACATAATCTATAGAAGAATCATTAAATTTAACTATCCCTTTGCATTCACTTTTAGTAACATGTTCTAACTTTTTAACTCTCTCCACTATTTTATCCATTACTTTAGTAACTTCATCCATACTTTTTTCATATGGAGTTTGAATAATAGCATCATAATAATCACTTAATACTTCTGTATCTACTATATTTCTATTAGATATAACTACCTTACTATTAGTAGCTATATCTTTTATTTGTGTTCTTTTTAAACCGATATCAGTAACTAAACCAGTATATCCATTATATTTTATTACATCTCCTACTTTAAAGAATCCTTCCGTAATAATATTTTTACCCATTATGATATCTTTTAAAGCATCTTGGACAGCTAAACCTATTATTACACCAGCAAGTCCTAAACCAGCTATTAAAGACGATACATTAACACCTAAAACTTGTAATACCATTAATACTACTATAATAACTACTACATATCTAATAATATTATTAATAGCAACAACTAAAGTATCTGCTCTCTTCTTACTATTTTTATCTATTTCTGTATCTCTAAAGAATAAATGCATTACTTTTTTAGTAATCTTTCCACTTAATGAATAAATTAGAATACCAATTATTACTATAATAATTGCTTTAGTATATTTACTACTAATTATTTCCATAAATAATTCCATAAGTATCACCAATTAAATTATAACATAAAAAAAGGTATTTACCTTGTAAATACCTCTATTTAAATACTGATCTTAAAAAACTTCTAACATCTGGATTTTTAACTTTTTTTAACATAGGATGTCTTTTATTCCATTGTTTTTCATCTAAAGTTCTAAGTAAATCAGCAATTTCTTGTTCTTCTTGTTTTTTTGCTTCTACCTCTGCAATATGTTCATCCAATCCTGGATAACCATCAATTGCAATAAGAGATGCACATAGCATATCTGAATATCCCTCAGGATCTTCAACAACTATTATTCCATCTGCAAGAAGCTCTTGCTTTTCTACTAGATAATCATAATATCTAAATATTTCTTCGGGACCCATAACACTTAATAATTGTGTTCTTACAGATTCAGATTCACCAACAAGTTGAGTAAAGAATAATTCTTCATTTTCAGCTTGTGGAATGCTAATCGACGATCCCTCTGAATCAACATTTTTTGTTTCCATAAAAAATTTGTTTTTCTCTCTCTTTCTATGTCCATTATTATAAGATATATGTAGTATTTAAGTCAAATTAATCAATGAATTCTAAGTCATTAATTATATTTCTAAATTGTTTATAACTACTAAAGTTATTAACAATATTATTATCTATGAACTCCTTAGAATCTTTTTTACATTGAACAAGTATCTTAAAATCTCTTTTAATATTAGCAACTTTAAATACCATATCTCCTGATTGTCTTGTTCCAAAAAGATCTCCTTCTCCTCTTAATTCGAAGTCTTTTTGTGAAATATAGAAACCATCATTTGATTCTTCCATAACTTTTAACCTTGGCGTATCTAAATTACTTATTAAATAACAATATGATTGAACATCGTTTCTTCCTACACGACCACGTAATTGATGAAGTGTTGCTAGTCCAAATCGCTCTGCATTAAATATGACCATCATTGTACTATTTTTAACATCTACTCCAACTTCAATAACAGTCGTACTTATTAATACTTTAATATCTCCATTCATATAATCATTCATGATTGCATCTTTTTCGGCATTCTTCATCTTACCATGTAGGATTTCAACTCTAACTTTTCCATTAAAAGCCACATCAAACTTTTCTTTTAATTTAACTACATCATTTAAGTTAGATTCACCATCTTCATCTTCTATTAATGGCGCTACTACATATATTTGATGACCATTCTTTATTTCTTCCAACATATGAAATAAAACATCTTTTAAATCACTTTCTTTTTTTACTTTAGTAATTATATCTTTTCTACCATTAGGTTTAGTTTTAATTACAGATGTATCCATATCTCCATAAATAGTTAATGCATATGTTCTTGGTATTGGTGTTGCAGATAAGTAAAGTACATCACTCATAATACCTTTATTTTGTAAATTACTTCTTTGATTAACACCAAAACGATGTTGTTCATCTGTTATTACAAATCCTAAGTTCTTAAAATTTACACCTTCACTAATAAGTGCATGTGTACCTATTAAGACATCTATTTCTCCATTTTCTAGTTGTTGATATACTTTTTTCTTTTCTAATACTTTCATACTACCAACAAGTAAAGCTACTTTAATATCTGTATCTTTAAACATGCTAGATACACTAGCATAATGTTGTCTTGCTAATATTTCTGTTGGAGCCATCATACTACCTTGATAACCTGCTAAATAGTTAATATATAAACCAATAATTGCTACTACTGTTTTACCACTACCAACATCACCTAATACTAATCTATTCATTCTCTTAGGTCTTATTAAATCATTATAGATATCATCTACTGCTGTTTTTTGATCATCTGTAAGTTCAAAAGGTAAGCTGCTTATAAAAGAATCTACATCACTCTTATTCACTTTTCTTTCTAAACCCACATTACTTAAATCATATCTATATCTTAAATAATTAGTTTTAAACATAAACTTAAAGAACTCTTCGTAGATTAATCTTAACTTAGCTTTCTTAATATGATCATTATTATCAGGATTATGCATATATCTTGTTGCATCTAACTTGTTGATAAATTCATATTTATTAACAATATAAGAAGGAATATAATCTTCTAAATCTATATCCATCTTATAACATTCATTAATTAACTTATTAATATTTCTACTAGTAATACCACTAACTAAATGATAAACTGGTTCTATTTTAGAACCATGGATTATCTCAAACTTAATATCACTAGCAGTAAATGTATTATTCTTTCTATCATATTTACCAATAACATTAATAACTCTACCTAATTTTAAATGCATCTTATAAAAAGCTCTATTAAATATAGTTACATTAATTAAATAGCCATCACTATTTAATCTAAAAGTCATTCTATTTAAATTCTTCTTTATATAACTAACTCTAGGTTCTGTATCTACAATACCTTTAATAGTAACAGTTTCATCTATACCTGCTTCTATTAAAGGAATAATCTTAATTAGATTATAACG
>JAEEGF011220623.1_pt1 | contig 12565 bp, 9 predicted proteins | sample 9134171 | NCBI WGS metagenome assembly JAEEGF01 (sample SAMN16246542, study PRJNA631951) | gut metagenome | biome: gut microbiome; feature: rumen; material: AP-attached | host: Bos | place: Iran: Karaj | collected 2018-10 | reverse complement strand
TATGGCGAAGTGAAGTTCTGAAAAAGCCTGAACTTTTGCATTGAATAAAAAAGGCTAAACGATGAATGCCATAGAGGTCAGACATATATCGAAATCCTACGGCAAGGTGAAAGCACTCAACGACGTGTCGTTCGACGTTGGGAAGGGTGAGGTTTTCGGACTTATCGGTCCCGACGGTGCCGGGAAGACCACGATGTTCCGTATCCTCTGCACCCTCTTAGTGCCCCAGACAGGCACGGCAAAGGTCGACGGCTTCGACGTGGTGAAGCAGATGACCGACATCCGCAAGAGAGTGGGATACATGCCAGGCAGGTTCTCACTCTACCAAGACCTTACCGTGAAGGAAAATCTCGAGTTCTTCGCTACCCTTTTCGGCACCACCATCGACGAGGGCTACGACAGCATCCGCGCCATCTACTCGCAGATAGAACGATTCAACGACCGTAAGGCAGGAGCGCTGTCGGGAGGAATGAAACAGAAACTGGCCCTGTCGTGCGCACTGGTACACCAGCCATCGATACTGTTCCTCGACGAGCCCACCACCGGTGTCGACCCTGTGAGTCGCAAGGAGTTTTGGGAGATGCTAGACATGCTGAAAGAACGGGGCATCACCATCGTAGCCTCTACACCATACCTCGACGAGGTGCGCCGCTGCGAAAAGGTAGCATTCCTCGACCAGGGACAGGTGCGCGGCATCGACAAACCCGCCATTATCCTCGACCGCTTCGCCGACATCTTCAACCCACCGGGCATTGAACACGACAAACCAACAGAGACGGCCGCTGAAAATGTCATCGAAGTAGAACACCTCGTCAAAGCCTTCGGGTCGTTTCATGCCGTCGACGACATCTCGTTCACCGTGCGACGGGGTGAGATTTTCGGTTTCCTCGGTGCCAATGGTGCGGGAAAGACTACTGCCATGCACATGCTTACCGGACTCAACCAGCCCACCAGCGGCACGGGGCGTGTGGCAGGCTACGACATCCGTACCGAGTACGAACAAATCAAGAAACACATCGGATACATGTCGCAGAAGTTCTCGCTCTACGAAGACCTCACCGTGGCGGAGAACATCCGTCTCTTTGCCGGCATATACGGAATGAAGGACGAGGAAATCAAACGCAAGACAGACCAACTCCTCCAGCGTCTGCAGTTCACCGAACACAAGAACACCCTCGTGGCTTCCCTACCCCTTGGATGGAAACAGAAACTCGCGTTTTCGGTGTCTATCTTCCACGAACCCGCCATTGTCTTCCTCGATGAACCTACGGGAGGCGTCGACCCCGCCACACGACGGCAGTTCTGGGAACTCATCTACGAGGCGGCAGCACGGGGCATCACCGTGTTTGTGACGACACACTACATGGACGAGGCAGAATACTGCGACCGCATCTCCATCATGGTAGACGGCAAAATCAGCGCGATGGGCACGCCCAGCGAACTGAAACGGCAGTATCAACAGCCCGACATCGACCATGTATTCACTTACCTGGCCCGCCAGGCTATCCGAAGCAGCGATTAGCACATGAAACAGTTCTTCTCTTTCGTCATCAAGGAAACACGGCACATCCTGCGCGACAAACGCACGATGCTCATCCTGTTCGGCATGCCCATAGCGATGATGCTGCTCTTCGGCTTCGCCATCACCACCGACGTGAAAGACGTGCGCACCATCATCGTCACCTCGTCGATGGACCACCTCACACAGCAAACCATCGACCGTCTGGCGGCATCGGAACACTTCACCATTACCGCCACCGTGGGCACACCGAAGGAGGCCGAACGGCTCATTCGAAACCAGAAAGCCGACATGGCCGTGGTCTTCGCGCCTGACTATGCCTCGAAAATGGGAGAACCTGCTACGAACATGCCCCAAAGTGAACCAGTGGTGCAACTCATCGTCGACGGCGCCGACCCCAACATGGCACAGCAATGGACCAACTACGCCACAGGGGTGCTCACCAACATGTCGGGCGAACTTGTTAATACCAAGATGCTCTACAACCCGCAGATGAAGTCGGCCTACAACTTCGTGCCTGCCATCATGGGCATGCTCCTCATGCTCGTCTGCGCCATGATGACTTCGATATCCATCGTGCGCGAGAAAGAGCGAGGCACGATGGAGGTGCTGCTCGTATCGCCCGTCAAACCACTGATGATAATCATTGCCAAGGTCTTACCCTACATGATGCTTGCCTTCGTCATCCTTACCACCATCCTGCTGATGGGGCACTTCGTGCTCGGCGTACCCATGCATGGCTCCATCATCTGGATTTACCTCGTGAGCACCATCTATATCCTACTCGCCCTCTCACTCGGACTGCTCATCTCCAACATTGCCAACAGCCAACTCATGGCACTACTCCTCTCGGCCATGGTGCTACTGGTACCTATCGTGATGCTCTCGGGCATGATGTTCCCCGTGGAGTCGATGCCGAAAATCTTGCAGTGGATATCGCTCATCATCCCACCACGCTACTATATGGCTGCCATGCGCAAACTCATGATCATGGGTGTGGGACTCGGCGAGGTGATGCATGAAGTGGTGGTCCTCACGGTATTCACCATCGTACTGCTCGCCGTCTCTCTCAAGATGTTCAACAAACGCCTAGAATAGCCTATGACCCTGAAATACCTCATACAGAAGGAGTTCTTGCAGATACGTCGCAACGCGTTCCTGCCACGCCTCATCATCGTGTTCCCCATCATGATGATGTGCGTGATGCCGTGGGTGATGAGCATGGAGGTGAAGAACATTGTGGTCAGCGTGGTAGACAACGACCGCAGTACCTGTTCGCAGCAACTCGTGCACAGCATTGAGGCGTCCAACTACTTTATCTTCAACGGACAGAAGCCCACCTATCAGGCAGCACTGAAAGAGATTGAGACGAGCAAGGCCGACGTGGTAATGGTTATCCCACAGCACTACAGCCGAGACCTGGCACAGGGCAGAAAACCTCAGGTGCTCATCGCCGCCAATGCCGTGAACGGCACGAAGGGAGCCATGGGCGGCGCTTACCTGTCGCAAATCGTCACGGCCAACGCCATCCCTGAGACGGCAGCCATCCAATCGAAGATTTCCACCTTATTACTATACAACAAAAACCTCAACTACAAGGTGTTCATGATACCAGCCCTCTTCGCCATGGTGATGATGCTGATGTGCGGCTTCCTGCCTACCCTGAATATCGTGGGAGAGAAGGAGGCGGGAACCATCGAACAAATCAATGTCACTCCGGTGTCGAAAGGGACATTCATCCTGGCAAAACTCATTCCCTACTGGCTCATCGCCCTCTTTATCATCACGATCTGCCTCCTCCTCTCTTGGCTCATCTATGGTATCACGTGCCAGGGACCTATCTGGCTGGTCTTCGCACTGGCCATGGCACTGGCACTGTTCTGGAGCAGTTTCGGACTCATCATCTCCAACTACTCCGAAACGATGCAACAGGCCATATTCGTGATGTGGTTCTTCGTGGTCACCATGCTGTTGCTCAGCGGATTGTTCACCCCCACGCGGTCGATGCCCTCATGGGCATACGCCACGACCTACATCAACCCCATGCACTATTTCGTGGAAGCCATCCGAACGGTATTCGTACGTGGCGGCGGACTGCAGAGCGTCGCGCATCAACTGCTGGCGCTCCTTGCCATTGCATCGGTCATGGCATTGTGGGCAGTGAGGAGTTATAAGAAGAACCAATGATGGTTTGAGGTTTGAGATTTAAGGTTTGAGATTTGAGGTTTGAGATTTGAGATTTGTACCAAATTAAAGGTAGTGGATGAGTCAAAAAAGGGCTTTGTTTTGTATTGTCATCGGATTTCATTATCTTTGCAAAGAACTACTACACTTTCGCATGAAAAAAATCCTCTATGCAGTCCTTGTCACATGGCTCTTCCTCTATGCCACGACGACTACCGCACAATCCTCCATCGACTTGCGGGGACGATGGCAGTTTGCCATCGACCGCAGCAGCGAGGGGGTAATACCCCTACGGTATGCCGAGACCATCACGCTGCCGGGGTCGATGCTCACCAATGGCAAAGGCGACCCCGTAAGTGTCAACACACAGTGGGTGGGGTCGCTCTACGACTCATCCTATTTCTTCAACCCACGGATGGAACCCTACCGGCAACCGGGCAATACGAAATTCCCGTTTTTTCTCACCCCTTCACGGCACTACGTAGGCAATGCTTGGTACCAACGCACGGTGGTAGTGCCCAAGACATGGAAGAAACGCCGCGTGACACTCTTTCTCGAACGGCCCCACATCGAAACCACCGTCTATGTGAACGGCAAGGAAGTGGGGCACCAGATGTCGCTCAGCGTTCCACACCAGTATGATATAACCGATGCCGTGAGGTTCGGCAAGAAGAACACCATCACCATCAAGGTGTATAACGGCATAGAGAACGTGTGTGTGGGACAGGACTCCCACAGCGTGACCGACCAGACACAAGGCGACTGGAACGGCATTGCCGGACGCATCGAACTGCGGTCGTTGCCCCTTATCCACCGACTACGCGTAAACACCGACATCACGACCGCCACGGCACATATCCTCCTCAACGACACCACCTACAACATTCGCCTGCCACAACCCCTGAAGTTGTGGAGCGAGACTACACCCCACCTGTATACCGAACGGTTACCCTATTGCGGTGATACCGTCAGCGTGACCTTCGGCGTGCGTGAGATAGCCACACAGGGCAGACACCTGATGCTCAACGGCCATGAAATCAAATTACGCGGTACGGTAGAAAACTGCTGCTTCCCCGAAACAGGCTATCCTCCTACCGATGTGGAATCATGGCTGCGCATTCTCGGCAAATGCAAGGAATACGGCATCAACCACGTGCGCTTCCATAGTTTCTGTCCGCCCGATGCCGCCTTTCAGGCAGCCGACCAACTCGGCCTGTACCTGCAGCCCGAAGGACCGTCGTGGCCCAACCACGGCGTGAGGCTGCGACGCGGCATGGCCATCGACCAATACCTCACCGATGAATGCAAGCGCATCGTCGACACCTACGGTCACCACCCGTCGTTTGTGATGCTCGCCGCCGGCAACGAGCCCGCCGGCGACTGGGTGGCATGGGGCAAGGACTTCGTGGCACAGATGCGCGACTACGACCCCTCACGCCTCTACTGCACAGCGAGCGTTGGCGGCGGATGGGCATGGGACGAGGGGTCCGACTACCATGTGAAAGGTGGTGCCCGCGGACTGGATTGGGACAACCACGCCCCTCAAAGCACCGACAACTTCGACGAGGGGATGCGCCTGCCCCGCAACTTCAAGCCCTCCGACGGAAAGCCAGAGAACAACGAACCTTGCATCAGTCATGAACTGGGACAATGGTGCGCTTTCCCCGACCTTAATGAAACCACGGAATACACCGGAGCCTACAAAGCCGCAAACTTCGAGATTTTCGCCGACCTCCTCAAGGCCAACGACATGGAAGGACAAGCCCGCAAATTCCTTATGTCCAGCGGACGGCTGCAGACACTCGCCTACAAATACGACATCGAACGCAACCTGCGCACACGCGACTACGCCGGATTCCAGATGCTCAGCCTCAACGACTACAGCGGTCAGGGTACTGCCCTCGTGGGTGTGCTCAACGTGCACTGGCGCGAGAAAGGCTACTGCACTGCCAGCGACTGGCGGGAGTTCTGTGCCCCCACCGTGCCCCTCGCCCTATGGCCACGGTTCGTCTACAACGCCGGCGACACCCTGCAGATAGGCACGATGGTCTACGACACTACTGGCTCTGCCATCGACAATATCCGCTACACCCTGGCCGAAGATGGACACACTCTGGCAGAGGGGACAGTAGCCGTGGGCGACACAATCACCTACCCCACAGGTGGCATCGACAAACCCACACGGCTCACCCTGCGCATCGCAGCCGGTAATGGCAGCAACCATTATGAGTGCTGGGTCTACCCCAACAATCCCCTACCCACTGCCGACGGCATCCACATCACCGACACCCTCGACAGTCGTGCCCTCGATGTGCTCCGCAACGGAGGAAAGGTGCTCATCTGTGCCGGAGGGAAGATACGCTTCGGCAACGACATAAGCCATCACTTCCTGCCCGTGTTCTGGAACACCAGTTGGTTTAAGATGCGTCCACCTCACACCACTGGGGCATATATCCAGAAAGGACACCCTGTGTTTGCCGACTTTCCCACCGACGACTGGCAGAACCTGAACTGGTGGGAACTCACCAACCGCGCGCAGGTGATGAATCTTGCACAATGGCCCACCGACTACCAGCCCATCGTGCAGCCCATCGACACCTGGCATATCTCACGCAAACTGGGCATGATGGCAGAGGCAAACGTGTCGGGCGGAAGGTTGCTCATCACCACCCTCGACCTACAGACCGACCTCGCCCACCGGCCTGCGGCACGCCAACTGCGCCTCTCTTTGCTGCGCTATATGCAGTCTGAACGATTCCAACCCACCATCACCATCCCACGCGAAGTCATCACCCATCTCTTCGAGCACGAGGCACCAAGTGTGGACATGTTTACCAAGGAGTCTCCCGATGAGTTGAAACCCAAATTGAAATAACATCATAAAATAGATTATTCATGAAAACCCCATCACTCCTTACCATCGCTGTCGCCACGCTCTTCACCCTGACAGCCTGTCACGACACTCCTACCACTACCCTCCCCTTATTGGTGCGCGGCAACATGACCAACACGGGCGACACCCTCATCGCCCTGACACTGGAAAATCAAAACAACCCCGAAGAAATCGCCGTGAGCAACGGCCAATTTGAGAAGAGCATCAGCGTATCTTCACCCACCCCAATGGTCCTAGCCTCTCCTGCCGTGCTGCGGCAACAGCAAGGTGCGTTGATACAAATCATCGCCATGCCCGGCGACACCCTCATCCTCTCCGGTGACGCCATGGGCGAATACACCATGAGCGGCTCTACCTTCTACAAGCAGTATGACGAGGTGGCCAAAGCGCTCAACGGCATCAATCAGCGCGACACACTCAAACAACTGTGTCTCGACTTCATCAAGAACCACCCCAACTATGAGGCTTGCGTAGAGATGGTGGGCGTGCTGAGCAGCATCTCCCCTGAAAAAATGAAAGAGGGCATCGCCCTGCTCTCTCCCGATGTGAAAAACGGGCGCATGAAGACCTTGATTGACGAGATAGTGAAGACGGCTGAGAGCAGCCAGCAGAACATGCCTCCCACATTGGCTGAGGGCAGTGAGGCACCCGACTTCACCCTCACCGACATCAACGGCGGTCAGCAGAGTCTGAAGGCCCTGCGCGGCAAGGTGGTAGTCATCGATTTCTGGGGGTCATGGTGTGGCTGGTGCATCAAGGGTTTCCCGAAGATGAAAGAATATTATGAGAAATATAAAGGAAAGATGGAGATTCTTGGTGTAGACTGCAACGACACCCAGCAAGCATGGCGCAAGGCGGTCGCCGACAACGCCCTGCCATGGCTGCACGTCTACTGTCCTAAGGAGAGTCCGCTGTTAGGTCAGTATCAGATTCAAGGATTCCCTACCAAAGTCATCGTCTCGGCCGAAGGGAAGATTGTACGCACCGTTATCGGTGAGGACCCGCAATTCTACACCTTCCTCGATGAACTGTTGAAATGACGGTTCAATTTTTATGATGAGGTGGTGGACCCTTCTTCATCTTGAAGTTTCGGGTTCACATACAGTGCCGTTGTAAACTTGACAAAAACCATGTAGGTGTCGATAAACTTGGAGAATGCTTTCTTAAAGTTGAAGGCATCCATGTTGCATTCAATTGCAGTCTTCGGGGTTACATCAATTGTTCTCATAATATTTTCTGTTAATAGTAATACTTGATTGTTGTTTATTCTCGACAGACGGGGCTGTCTTTGTTATTGCTGAAACAAAGATAGGATGATTTGAACCACCTGCAATGGATTTTCACCATTTCTTGCGAAACAAGGTGCGACAGGAAAACAAATAAGCGACAAACAAAGAAAAATGACGATAAAAATGTCGCAATCATCCTCAAAATAAAAGAAATCACCGCTCTGGACCCTCAAAAAGTCAGAATGCCAAACAAGATAGAGCAAACCATATCTACCAGGACGAGTGAAACAAAAAAAGGAAAATTGTTTTGTGGTAAAGATGTTTTTTGCTATTTTTGAGCAAAAATAGAAAAACTATGGCAACAATAGACGACAAGAAAGTGATTTTCTCGATGGTGGGCTTAAGCAAAACCATTCAGCAGAACCAGAAACAAGTACTCAAGAACATCTACCTGAGTTTCTTCTACGGAGCGAAAATCGGTATCATCGGACTCAACGGTGCCGGTAAATCAACCCTGATGAAAATCATTGCCGGCATAGACCAGCAGTATCAGGGACATGTAGTATGGAGCCCAAGTTACACCGTGGGCTACCTGCCCCAGGACCCCCAACTCGATGAGACAAAGACCGTGAAGGAAAACGTGATGGAAGGCGTGCAGCATATCTACAACGCCCTGGCAGAATACGACCAAATCAATGTGAAGTTTGGGCTGCCCGAATACTACGAAGACCCCGACAAGATGGACAAACTGATGAGCCGGCAGGCTGAGTTGCAGGACATCATCGATGCCACCGACGCCTGGAACATCGACTCGAAACTCGACCGCGCCATGGACGCCCTCAACTGCCCTCCCGGCGACTGGAACGTGACCCACCTTTCGGGCGGTGAGCGCCGCAGGGTAGCTCTCTGCCGTCTGCTCCTACAGAAGCCCGACGTGCTTTTGCTCGACGAGCCCACCAACCACCTCGACGCAGAGTCGATAGACTGGCTCGAGCAGCACCTCCAGCAATATGAGGGTACGGTGATTGCCGTGACCCACGACCGCTATTTCCTCGACGACGTGGCAGAATGGATTCTCGAACTCGACCGTGGCGAGGGCATCCCCTGGAAAGGCAACTACTCGTCGTGGCTGGAGCAGAAGAGTCTTCGTATGGCTCAGGAGGAGAAGACCGCCTCGAAACGCCGCAAGACCCTCGAGCGCGAACTCGAATGGGTGCGTATGGCCCCGAAAGCCCGCCATGCCAAGGGCAAGGCCCGTCTGAACTCCTACGACCGTATGCTCAACGAGGAGCAGAAACAGAAGGAGGAAAAGTTGGAAATCTTCATTCCCAACGGTCCACGCTTAGGCAACAAGGTCATAGAGGCCGAACATGTGGCGAAGGCATACGACGAGAAAACCCTCTTCACCGACCTCAACTTTGTGCTGCCCCCCAACGGCATCGTGGGCGTGATAGGGCCGAACGGCGCGGGCAAGACCACCCTTTTCCGACTCATCATGGGACTGGAGCAGCCCGACAGCGGCACCTTCGGTGTGGGCGAGACGGTGAAATTGAGTTATGTGGACCAACAACACCAGGATATCAAGCCCGAGAAGACCGTCTACCAGGTGGTGAGCGGCGGCAACGAGACCATCCGCATGGGAGGGCGCGACGTGAACGTGAGGGCATACCTCTCACGCTTCAACTTCAGCGGTGCCGACCAAGAGAAGAAATGCGGCGTGCTCTCCGGCGGCGAGCGCAACCGCCTGCACCTTGCCATCGCCCTTAAACAAGAGGGCAACGTGCTGCTGCTCGACGAGCCTACCAACGACATCGACGTGAACACGCTTCGGGCTTTGGAAGAAGGTTTGGAAGCCTTTGCCGGCTGCGCTGTGGTCATCAGCCACGACCGCTGGTTTCTCGACCGCATCTGCACCCACATCCTCGCCTTCGAGGGAGAGGGCAACGTGTTCTATTTTGAGGGAAGTTACACCGAGTATGAGGCGAACAAAGCCATGCGTCTGGGACTGGAAGAGCCCAAGCGCATCAGGTATCGCAAGTTGATGGAGGAGTAATGGGAGGCTATTTCCGCACCATCTTCTGATTGTCGCGGATGACGACGCCACGGGTCTGTGGCGTAGCGTATCTTCATATCGTTTATCTATTGCTTTTCACCAATAGTAAACAAATAGACCATAATTATCAACATCATTAATTATTCATAGACAAAAAAAGATGAAAAAAACCCTTTGCACCTCTATCCTGCTGATGCTTTCTATCGTCAGCATCCAAGCACAACGTATCGTGGAACGTTATGCATTCGAAGGCACCCTTGACGGCAAGACCGCCGTGCGTCTGGCATTCGAAGTGAACGGCGACGGCATCGCTGCCGGACATATCTATTACCCCAGGGCAAAACACCCTGCGCCCATCATGATTATCGGACACAAAAATTCTGCAGGCAACTATTATATGGACGAATACCAGAACGACGGTGAAATTACCGGTTATCTGGCACTGCGGGTCAGCAAGGGCAAACTCACTGGCGAATGGACCAATCCCCGCACGGAGAAAGAACTACGGTTCACCAACATGCGTTCCATAGTCTTTCCCAAGGGTTTCGGTGGACTATTGGTGCCCGAAGACCCAGGCAAACTGGGCCATCTTTATGGCTACTCGCAATACCACACCGGCTTGAAAGAGATGATGGGTGGACACGTAGAACTGAGAGCCGCAGGGAAAAACCGCGTGCACTTCGATGTATCAAACGTCCCGGGCAACATCGCCGAGGGCAGAAGCGAACAAGGACGTCCTGCCGTGCTGAATGGCAATCAATTCGTTTATAATGAGGTGAACGAGTGCCACTATGGCTTCAAGGCCATGTTCTTCCCCAAATTCGTCGTACTTGAATCTACCACCGACTACGAGACCCGCGACTGCTTCGGTGCACATGTGGCTTTCGACGGCATATATATCAAAAAGAAGGATTGATGGCCGACAGTGCCCGGTTAGCAATTGAAAAGGGGTGGCACTTTTGGCACGGAGCGTTTACGATTTCGTGTTTTTCGCCCCATCATTCTTCTTTTTTAGTGAAATTTGGCGTTAATTAAATAATAATTCGTAATTTTGCAGCCAAATTTTTACAAAAATACGTTTTTATGTCGAATACAAGTACTGTTGTCGGTTCCAAAATCAAGAGCATCAGGGAATCAAAACTCATCTCCATCGAAGACATCGCGGAGCGTAGCGGTCTCTCTGTAGACCAGATCAAATCCATCGAGAACGACCAGTTCCTGCCCTCCTTAGGGCCACTGATCAAGATTGCCAGGGCACTGGGTGTGCGCCTCGGCACGTTCCTCGACGACAACGACGAGTTGGGGCCCGTAGTATGCCGTGCCGCCGAGCGCAACAGCAGCATCAGTTTCTCCAATGGCACTACCGATGCACGGAAGCACATGGAATACCACTCTCTCGCCAAGCAGAAGATGGGGCGCCACATGGAGCCGTTTATCATTGACATCCAGCCCAGCGAGGAGCGCAACTTCAAGTTGTCTGCCCATGAGGGAGAGGAGTTCATCTACGTGATGGAGGGTGAGGTGGAAATCGACTACGGCAAGGAGAAATACACGCTGGCCATGGGCGACAGCATCTTCTACGATTCCATCGTCGAGCACCATGTTCACGGCGTTGCCGGGAAGTCGGCCAAGATTCTCGCCGTGGTCTATATCCCATTCTAAAAGCCACCATCATGCAACAGTTATTTGAAAGGACCTTGGGTGGATGGCTCGAATACTGGGCCGAGACCACTCCCGACAAAGAATACATCGTTTACTCCGACCGCGACCTGCGCTTCACGTGGAAGGTATTCAACGAGCGTGTAGACAACCTCGCGAAAGGCCTCCTTGCCATCGGTGTGAAGAAAGGCAGCAATGTGGGCATCTGGGCTACCAATGTGCCCGACTGGCTGACGTTCCTTTATGCCACGGCGAAGATTGGCGCCGTGCTGGTGACGGTAAACACCAACTACAAGCAGAGCGAGTTGGAATATCTCTGCGAAAACTCCGACATGCACACCCTCTGCATCACCGACGGCACCTGGGAGTGCGACTATGTGGACATGACATACAAGATGTTGCCCGAACTGAAGAACTGCGAGCGCGGACACCTGAAGAGCGAGCGGTTCCCGTGTATGAAGAACGTGGTGTTCATCGGGCGCGAGAAATACCGTGGCATGTTCAACACAGCCGAACTGCTGCTGTTGGGCAAGAATATCGACGACGACCACCTCGACGAGGTAAAGAAGAGCGTGACGTGCCACGACGTAGTGAACATGCAGTACACCTCGGGCACCACAGGTTTCCCCAAGGGCGTGATGCTCACCCACTACAACATCACTAACGACGGCTTTATCACCGGTGAGAACATGGAGTTTACGCAAGACGACAAACTCTGCGTGTGCGTGCCACTGTTCCATTGCTTCGGCGTGGTGCTTGCCACGATGAACTGCCTCACCCATGGCTGTACGCAGGTGATGGTGGAGAAGTTCGACCCCCTCGTGGTGCTGGCATCGATACACAAGGAACGCTGTACGGCAGTCTATGGCGTGCCCACGATGTTCATCGCCGAACTCACCCACCCCATGTTCGACATGTTCGACATGAGTTCGCTGCGCACGGGCATCATGGCAGGCTCGCTCTGTCCTGTGGAACTGATGAAGCAGGTGAGCGAGAAGATGTTCCTGACCATAACCAGCGTCTCCGGG
>JAEEGF010286353.1_pt1 | contig 12566 bp, 8 predicted proteins | sample 9134171 | NCBI WGS metagenome assembly JAEEGF01 (sample SAMN16246542, study PRJNA631951) | gut metagenome | biome: gut microbiome; feature: rumen; material: AP-attached | host: Bos | place: Iran: Karaj | collected 2018-10 | reverse complement strand
CACATTATCATAAGGATGACATTCTCCTTCCTTGAAAGAACCAGTCTCATTCATGGGGGTCCAATCATCATTAGAAGAAAGTCGCTCTTGAACAAGACTATAGGTCTTTTCATCGGCATGCCTGAGATCACAAACAGAATTCACAAGAAACACCAATTTCCCATCCATTGAGCCTTGGGCAATAGATAAAAAAGGCAAAAACAAAAATGCCGTGATGGCTACAAACTTAAACTTACTCATTTCGTATCCTCCATTTTGTCTGGCCAGAAACTCCCATATTCATCCGCCTCCGAAATAAGTACATTCTGCTTCAGCGGTCTCATGATGTTTACATCTTCTATTCTTTTTATATTTTGCTCTGCAAGAGACACGATTTCTGACGCCGAAGGGCGAATCGAAGGATCATACGACAGACAGGACATAACAAATTCACTCAATTCAGGCATGGATTTCCTCATATACGGAATTGGCGAATCCCTCCTCTGGGCTTTGCCTCCCAGACCATTAAAGACCATGCTCCCCATAACAAGGTTAAAAACGGATGCGCCCAAAGACCAGATATCACTTTTCTCTGTCTTTATGTTGTCAGGGGCAGCAAAAAGGAAAGAACTCGAATCTCCAGCAGAACGTCCGCTCCCTGATTCGAAACAAGAACCGAAGTCTGTCAGGAGAAACGCTTTCCCTGTCCAAAGAATATTGGAAGGCTTGACATCTCCGTGGCACAGATTCCTTGCATGAAGATATGTCAACGCTGAGCCAATCTCCAGAATCAGTTTCCAAGCTACGGCTTCAGTGCAATAACCAATAATATTGTCGACGGAACGGCCTTCACACAAGGGCATAGTAATGACGGCGGCCTCTTCTATAACTTCAAAGGACAAAGGCGAGAGGATGTTCGGATGATTCAACGTCTTTCCTCTATGAAACTCGCTTTCAGCCGTTATTACAGATGCATCCGGCGTAAAGCACTTCAGGGCTATGGCCACACCTTCTTTGTTCACAGCAGCCCAGAGTTCACCACCCTGTCCCCTGCCCAACAAATTAATCAGTTTATAATTGCCGAGTATCGAACCCGTCTTATGAATTAAAGTCATCATTGGGCCGGAAAATGAATAAGTTCCAATGTCGGCACAGAATAGCTACAGTGCCTACTATCCTTGTCGAAGGTTGAAATAACGCCTACTGCATAAGCTTTCCCGTCATACACGGCCAAAGCCGGTCCTCCGGAGTATCCAGGCTCAAGATTTCCGCCATGAGAAATCATATGTCCAGGGACATAGTCTTTCAAGACATCTCCATGAAGGGTTTCCAGTCCAGCCTCCTGCCGTAGGGGGTATCCCTTGAAGGTAAGGGAAGATTCGGTGGTAACCAACTTTGAGAGGATTTCTTCGGAAGGAATCTCAATTGTTCCCGCCCGAAATCCTACTGGCATGAAAGCCAGATCGCCCAACATCATGTCGCTGCGGTTGAAACGTCCTGTTATGCTTCGCATAAAGTATCTGTGTGAAAAATCCCCAATCTCAACAATCTCATCTCGCGAATTATCGTATTGGAATTCAGATGACCAGTATGTACCCAAATACTTCCCCTGACTACGAAGCGTGCACTTGCTTACGACCTTGTAACTTGTATCATTCAGGTGAGTCTGGTTGTAAGTTTCAGCTTTCAAAGCCCAGGCTGTTCCAAGAGGAAGGCTATCAACATTGACCTGGGGAAGAAACACCCAATTATAATTCAACCAGGGTTCAATGCAATGCCTGGCTGTAACCAGCATTCCATCAGTTGTAAGGAAGGCCGTTCCGTTTATGACAAGACTGCTTTGTCCAGACGAAGTTTCCCGGCATAGTGTATCTACTTTTCCCAATACAGTTCTCACATAATAGATGGAATCCACTGAAAGTTGGAAAACCGATTGCTCAGCGCTTCTCAAGACAGCCAGGTTACGGTGCTTTAAATCCGGTTGGATAAACAGTCCATATAACGCAAGGGCTATAACAATTGCGGCAGTACATGATACGATGGCAATGAACCGGCGTGACATTGAAGTGAAGTGAGTCGTCCCGGTATTATCGCCTTTACGGATTTCAAACAGGATATCTGCCGTTGTCTCGCTGAATGAAATGCGGTCGCCGCTTTTTAAGTAATGGGTAAGGACGACAGGACTGCCATTGACAAATGTACGGACGAAACCAGAGGTAGGAATGACCAGCCATCCATCTGCAGATCTGGTCGGTTTGATTACAGCGAACCATTCATCGGCATATCGGCTCAGATTGGGGATACGGACTTCACAGTCGTCTCGCTGCCCGATGCGAATGGTATCATCCGAGGCAGCAAGATGCTCGTCTGTCCGAATACCGTTTCCTTTCCAGCGAAGAGTATAATACTGACCGTTCATCGAACCGTCTCCGTCAAAAAGGATTCAACAATAAGCGGGATACATGCTGTGAGGACATAATCATATGTGCGGACGTCAATGCCTTTCTCGTCTTTCTTTAACTCATCATAGGCACAAAGGTCATAATGGGCGTCCCGACTCAGCTTAAACTCCTCTTTGAGTCTGATATCTTCGGCTATTGCTGCACGCTCTTCATCGGTACAAACCCTGGTACCGGAAAGCAGTCGCTCGACGCACCACCGGTTATGCTCAGTCCTTGACAACAACTTGATCTCATCATCAGAAAGGGCATAAAATGTATGCATGTCTTTGTCATCATGCCCCAAAGAATGCATTTTAGTTGCCATGGTCAGAACATTGCAGATATTGGAGAGTCGCATCTTTAGGGTACCTGCATTCTGCCATTCCTTTTCAACCTCCTCCGGAGGAAAAGAAGTCGGGATGCCTTTTGCACCACGATAGCAAGCGTAGAAATAGTGCAGAAGCTTGGAAATCTGCACGAGGGGAAGATCCACGTCGTAACCGACTGTATCCATTCCAAAAGCAAAGATACTCCTATATCTGGACGACTGGCTCAATGACCTTGAGACCATATCTTTGTGTAGACGGACCCATACGGGCACACCGTTTTCTAATAGCACGTCGGGCAATGCGATGGCAGAATCCAGATTAATATTATCATCTGTCCCCGACACAACTATTGTCAATTGTCGCCGCTTATCCTTTGCCCAAAGGGATAATTTTCTAACAACTATTGGGTTACTGGGGCTCCCATCCACAAACTCCCATTCAATATCCACAAAATCTTCACGCCGACCTTCATATTGAGGATGATGCAGAGCAGACTTCCTTTCGTCTAAATTGATGGTACGATAATAAGAGTTGTCAAATAAACTATGATACCTAGAAATAAAAGCATCTATTTTAGATGAACAATCAGGAGTGATGATTGTAATCCTCGTTCGGAGGGGGCAACCTGACTTTCCATCATAATTTGGGAAATGAGCAACCTGTGCAGTTTTGACGGCAATGCTTTCGGCATAACTGTCAAAACCAAAGATAACCAGATGTACGAACTGACAGCTATCAGCAGTAATTGGCTCTCTGTCAAGAACCGGAGAGTGTTGACTGTTGACACCGGGGATACGGGCAATAATGGTCTCTGCCCATGTCTCTTCCATCGTAAATGGGAAGACTTCAAAGACATCATTGACGGATTGCTCGAAGTCGGAAACCTGTAAGCGTCTCAAAGAAGACGGCTGCTTCAGAAGAAGATGAACGAGAGGACGTCGTTTGGCCTGATCTTTCCGGATAGCGGCCAAAGATGAAAGAAACACTTCCGCATCATAATCATCCTTATCGCCTGAAGGCAGTATAACTATCTCATCTGGAATTATTGTCGGAACTACATACTCATCAACGACGGAAATCTCCGCACCACCAGCTTCAAACTGTCTGAAGATGTCGTCTCGAATGGGATGCATTCCGAAAATGGTAACCTTCTTTTTCATATTCTGTCTGCCTCTTTACTCAATTCAATCCAAAACTCTTCATTCCTAACGTCATACCGATTTCAAAGTGCGATTTAAAGATAATCATTATTCGCATCTTCACCAAAATCAATTAATTGGTTATTCTATCACCTCCATAAAAATCGGCATTCTATTTCAATTTGAAAAAAAACAGCTGGAGGCCATTTCTCTGATTTACTGTCGTTTGTGGAATATCGCCCCATAGCTGCAATGGTGGGTGATAGTGTACTATTACATGACTGTCAGCAATTTGACCTCCAGCTAAATGTCGGAGACCACAAGGGGACAGACAACTGGCACCTCTAAATTTCCGCCAGGTATGACGGAAAATAGCTAAATTTGTATTTGAACGAATGCGACGACCATGAAAAAACCATATCTCCTAGCTCTGCTCCTGTTTGCCTGCAACCTTGTGTTCGGGCAGGAGGTGGAGGCGATCAATTTGGGGGAGAGGGACCAGAGTATTACGGCGTTGAACAGGAATTACTACGGGGCGGCGGTCCACATCCAGAGAATGGACCACGGTTCGGTCTGGTCCGTCACGCCGGAATATGGCCGGATCATTAACAATTATATCAGCATGGGCGTCAACGGGAAATTGATGTGGTACAATACTTCGGATTCCGGGATGGGTATCGTTGTCCATCCTTATGCCCGATTCCATACTTCTTTTCCCAGGCCGTTTCCCAACCTGTTCCTGGACCTGGGATACGACTTCAGCCGGCGTTCGTACGACAAGGCCGGGCGGATGCCGACCTATTGCCACGATTTCGGCTTGCGTCCCGGTCTCATCGTCCCCTTCTCTTCCCATTTCGCCTTATTCATGCAGATTTCCTTCTGGGGCTACCAATGGACGCAGACAGACGGTGTCAGGACCGGCTCCTGGAAGTTCTTCCGCCATGACGCGAACGACATCGCGGTCGGCTTCTGTTTCTATATCTAAATACAATCTATGAAGACGAACAAGGAATTTATGACGCCGCGGATCAAGTATTTCGTGCTGCTGCCGCTGGTGCTGGCTGTGACGGTCTTTCTGCTGGCCGTGCCGACCGGTTTCTTCGGGATTGACGGCCTGACCGTCGTACAACAACGTGTCATCGCGCTCTTTGTCTTTGCAGCGCTGATGTGGATGACCGAGATCATCCCGAACTGGACAACTTCCCTGCTGGTCGTCGTGCTGGCGTTGCTCACGGTCTCAGACAAGGGCATCAGCTTTGTCTGTGATCCCAAGTTCGGGCAGCTTGTCGACTACAAGCATATCCTGTCATCTTTTGCCGATCCGGTGGTAATGCTCTTCCTGGGCGGGTTCGTCCTGGCCATCGTGGCGCAAGAATACGGGCTCGACGTAACCCTGGCCCGCTACCTGCTCAAACCCTTCGGCAAACGTCCCCGGATGGTCCTGCTCGGTTTCCTGCTGGTCATCGCCATCTTCTCCATGTTCATGTCGAATACAGCCACCGCCGCGATGATGCTGGCGCTACTGACGCCCGTTCTCGCTTCGATGCCGGCCGACGACCCGGGTAAAGGAGCGCTGGTTCTTGCCATACCGTTGGCTGCCAACCTGGGCGGCATCGGCACCCCGATCGGCACGCCGCCCAACGCGACGGCCGTACGCTTCATGGCAGAGGCCGGAAACAATGTGACCTTCATGGAATGGTCTGTCCGCATGATCCCCTTCGTGCTGATCATGGTGCTGGTTACCTGGCTGATCCTTCCGCTTTTCCTGCCCTTCAAGTCGAAGACGGTGGAGCTGCAGATTCCGGAAAGCAAGCGGTCCGCGGACTGGCGTACCTGGGTGGTATGGATCACTTTCGTGGGTACCATCCTGCTCTGGGCAACGGAAAGCCTTACCGGCATCAGCTCGAACATCGTGGCCATGATTCCACTGGGCGTTCTCACGGTCACAGGTGTTTTCGGGAAGGATGAAATCAAAAAAATCGACTGGACGGTGCTCTGGCTCGTCGCCGGCGGCTTTGCGCTCGGAACGGCGATGGAAGAGAGTGGCCTCGCCAACAAACTGCTGACTGCCATTCCTTTCGGATCGATGAAGGTGGTTACGGTGGTCCTGCTCTCCGGATTTGTCTGCTTCCTGCTTTCGGTTTTCATCAGCAATTCCGCAACGGCCGCGATGATCATTCCGATCATGCTCGTCGTGGCCAAAGGCATGTCTGATCCTTCTGCAGCCAACCAGGATGCCTTCCTCGCCCTGGGCGGAACCGATGTGCTGATTGCCTTCGTGGCCATGTGTGCCTCGCTGGCCATGGTCTTCCCCATCTCTACCCCGCCCAATGCCATCGCTGCCGGTACAGGCCTCATACGCTCTCGCGACATGGCCCGCGTCGGCCTGCTCGTCGGCATCATCGGCTTTCTCTTCGGCTTCGTCTGGCTGACGAAGATATTCCCGTTCTGATCTTATAAAGTGATTAATCCATATGCGCAGATTGATCATACTAACCGTATTACTCGGGTATACACTGGCTGCCTTTGCCCAGAATAGCACAGTCTCTTTCGATGATTTTGAAAACCCGCCCCGTGAAGCGCGACCATATGTGTGGTGGCACTGGATCAACGGGAACACATCCCGGGACGGCATCCGCAAGGACCTGGAATGGCTGGACCGCAGCGGCATCGCGGGCTTGCACCAGTTTGATGCGGGCGGTGCGATGATGCAGGGACTTCCGCCGGTAGTGAAGCAGACACCTTATCTGGGAAAGGATTGGAGAGATAATTTTGCATACGCGATCCGCCTGGCCGATTCGCTGGGCATGGAGACCGGCATCGCCTCTGCGCCGGGCTGGAGTTCCACGGGCGGGCCGTGGGTGGAACCTGCCGATGCCATGAAGAAGCTCACCTGGCGCACGCTGGAAGTGAAAGGCGGCAGCCGCCAGACCATCACCTTGCCTGCGCCCTACACTACGATCGGCAAATTCCTGAACGCCGATCCAGGCATGTATGCCACGGTCTTTGAGAAAATGACGCCCTGGTACGAAGACATTGCGGTGGTGGCGGTCCGCGTACCTGAGGAAGAACGCACCCTGGCCGAACTGGCCGCGACGGTCTCTTCCAGTGGCGGCAGCTTTATGCTGGAACAGCTTACGAACGGCGATATTTCTGACGGTGCCGAGCTGCCGCTCAACGCTTCCGGCACACATGCCTGGATCCAGTACAGTTTTCCGGAACCGGTCACCATCCGTTCCTATACGCTGGCCGGCGGAGAAATGAACGATACCTTCGCCACGGAACGCAGCTACAACAACTATCTGCTGTTCAGCCAGGACGGTGAGCATTGGGAAGAATTGTGCCGCATCCCGTCCAGCCCGGTTCCGCAGCTGACGGCCGATATTCCGGCGACTACGGCCCGCTATTTCCGGCTGATGGTCGTGAATCCCGAGCCGGATTACAGCCTCATCTATTACGGTTTCCCGATGGTCTATCCTACCGGCACCCGCATCCATGAATGGAAGCTCCATACGGTCCCCAAAGTGAACCATGCCGAGGAAAAGGCAGGCTTCGCCTCGCCCGTGGACCTGGGCGACTATCGTACGCCGGCATCACATGCCACCGTTGCGGAGACCATTGACCTGACCCCGTTGCTCCGTCCCGACGGAACGCTGGTCTGGAATGTGCCGGCCGGTCGCTGGCGCATCTACCGTTTCGGCACATCCCTTACCGGTAAGCAGAACCATCCCGCCCCGCCCGAAGCGACGGGCCTGGAAGTCGACAAGCTCGATCCCGACGCCTGGGACCGGTATTTCCATCAGTATCTGGACCTGTACAAAGACGCCGCGGACGGCATGCTGGGTCCCCGGGGCATCCGCTACCTGATGATCGACAGCTATGAAGCCGAATGGATGACCTGGACGCCCCGCATGGAACAGGTATTCCGCAACGCCAGAGGTTATGAGCTCAGGCCCTGGCTGCCTGCCCTGGCCGGAGAAATCCTCTGCAGTCCGGAAGAGACCGAGGCTTTCCTCTTTGACTGGCGGGAAACACTCGGGGAGCTTTTCGCTGCCAATTACGACCGCGTGAACGACATCCTCCGGGAATACGGCATGGCCGGAAGATACACCGAAGGCCATGAATCCAGCCGCACCTTCGTCGGTGACGGCATGGACGTCAAGCGCAGCGCCACCATCCCGATGGCGGCCATCTGGACCTCCGATACCCATACGGAGATCATCAACACGGCAGATATACGGGAGTCCGCCTCCGTAGCCCATCTCTACGGGCAGAACATCGTCGCCGGCGAAACTTTTACGGCCAATGGCATGTACGGGAACGCCTACGGCTGGTATCCCGGCAATTTGAAGATCACTGCCGACCTGGCGCTGCTCAGCGGCCTGAACCGCTTTTTCATCCACGAAAGCGCCCATCAGCCTTCGGACGAGCTGCAGCCCGGCCTGGGCCTGCTGATCTTCGGCCAATGGTTCAGCCGGCACGAGACCTGGGCTGATTATGCGAAGTATTGGACGGATTACCTTGCCCGAAGCTGCTACCTGCTCCAGCAGGGCCATTACGTGGCGGATGTCCTGGTCTACTACGGGGAAGGCACCAACGTCGTGGCCGAATACTGGCGGGCCCATCCGGAGGTGCCGGCAGGCTACTCCTACGATTTCTGCAGTCCGCACGCCCTGCTGAACTGCCTTTCCGTCAAGGACGGACGGGCCGTGACGGAAAGCGGGATGGCTTATCGGATGATTGCACTGGGTAAGGGTGCTCGGACGATGAGCCTGGAAATCCTCAAGAAGATACACCAGCTGGTTTGCGGCGGGGTGTTTCTGATCGGCGAGGAGCCGGAACGGATGGCCGGTCGCTGTGACGATCCGGCTGAATTCGAACGCCTGAAGGCCTCCATCTGGCACAGCGGCCGCAGCAATGTCTATACCGGCAGCATCGCTCAGGGGATGGCCCGTTCCGGCGTCGCGCCGGATTTCCAGTCGTCGGCCGATGGCGTCCGCTTCGTGCATCGCGCGGATGGCGACAAGGATATCTACTGGCTCCGTAATTTCAGCGGTAAAGAAGTGGACACGGACATCGTCCTTCGCGATGCCCGTGGCACGCTCACCGTGCTCGATCCGGTAAGCGGAAAACCGTTGTACGGCGCTTTACGGGATGGCAAGCTGCATCTGGGCGCAGACGACGCGCTGTTTATCGTAGCGGATCCTGCAGCCGCACCGGCTGTGGAGCCTGAACCCTTGCGGCCCGTCGGTGCAATTGCACTGAACGATCCCTGGACGCTGTCCTTCAAGGGGATGGATGCACCCGAAGGTATCCGGCAATGGCAGGAGCTCCGCCCGCTGAATGAATCGGAAGAACCGGCCGTCCGGTATTTCTCCGGCACGGCTACCTACACGAATACTTTCACGCTTCCCCGTAAAGGCATTCCCGCCGGCCTCTCCATCGACTTGGGAGAAGTGGGCCAGATGGCTGATGTTTTCGTGAACGGCGAGCATGTGGACTTCCTGTGGAAAGCCCCGTACAAGACCGTTTTCACCGGCACGCTGAAGCCCGGCAAAAACACTATCGAGATCCGCGTCGTCAATCTCTGGGTCAACCGCCTGATCGGCGATATGCAGCCCGGCGCCGAAGGACACAGCTTCTCGCCTGTGCCCTTCTACAAAGCAGACAGCCCCCTGCTTCCTTCCGGCCTCATCGGCCCCGTCCGTCTGGAGGGGCTTCGCTGACGCTTCCATCCTCACAAAGGGACTCCAGTGAGGATGGGAGGCCGAAAAACAAGCTCCCGTCCTCATTTCTGGCTGAAATTGAGGACGGGAGATGTGATGAGATGCCGGATCAAGTCCGGCATGACGTCAAGACAAATCCGGCATGACGGAATACTACTTGAACAGCTTCGGAACGAATTCGCTCAGGTAGATGCGCCAGTTGCGCCAGATGTGGCCGCCGTCGGTCTCCATGAAGGTGTACGGATACTTGTTCTCGTCGAGCTTCTTCATGAAGTCACGGTTGGCCTGGATCAGGAAGTCGGTGCTGCCGCAGCCGATCCACAGGAGTTTCGGTTTCTTGGAGAAGTAGGTGGACAGCTTCTTGTCGAAATCCTGGTAGATGGGGCTGACGTTCGGGTCGTTCACGCCGATGGCGGCGGAGAACATACCGGACCAGCCGAACATGTCAGGATAGTTGATCGTGTTGTACAACGTGTGGAAACCGCCCATCGACAGACCGCAGATAGCGCGGGAATCCTTCTTGGCGATGGTGCGGTAGTGGCTGTCGATGAACTTCACGACCTCGGGGAACGAAGTCTCGAAGGTACCTTCCATGGTCTGGGGCAGCTGCATCGTCGGACGGGTGTAGTCCGTGGAGTTCTCCAGCGGAGCGGCCTCCTGCGAGATGTTGCCGTTGGTGAAGACCACGATCATCGGCTTGGCTTCGCCGCGGGCGATCAGGTTGTCGAGAATCTGCGTGGCGCGGCCCTGTGTAACCCATGCATCCTCGTCGCCGCCAATGCCATGGAGCACATAGAGCACGGGATACTTGGCTTTCGGATTGTCCTCATAGCCGGCCGGCGTGTAGACGGTCAGGCGACGGTCGAAACCGGCGGTCTTCGAGGGATACCATACCTTCGACACAGTTCCGTGGGGAACGCGGTGGATGGCATAGAGGTCGCTGCGCTCACCAGCCTTGGGGACGAGCAGGACGCTGGTCAGCGAGGCGATGTCGCGGTTGACGAACACGTTGTTGTTGTCGATGACGCTGTTGCCGTCGACGATCATCGTGTAGGTGTACATTTCAGGAGCCACGACGAACGGCGTGGTGTATTCCCACACACCGCCCGGACCTTCCTTCAGGTCGGCGACGCCGGGAGCGTCATAAGTCATCTTGTTGCCGTTGAATTCGACTTCCAGTTTCTGCGTAGGAAGGAAGTCACCGGTAACCTGGACCTTGACGGCCTTGGGGGCACGGTAGCGGAACGTCACCGTTCCGTCGGGATTGATGACGGGAGATTCCACATTGGGGCCTCCCCAAAGGGCCTGCTGTGCAAAGGCCGAAACAGTCAGCATAAGGGCTGCAATAATTACAATTGTTCTTTTCATATTGAATGATTTAGATGCCCGGTCGGAGCCGGGCATGACGGATTATTTAAAACTCTCACCGGCCTTTTTCAAGGCTTTCGGAAGGCATTCCTGCCAGAAGTTCCAGTAATGGATGCCCGGGCGGACAATCCACTCGCAAGTCAGGCCCTGGGCCTTCATATAGTCGGCCACTTTTTCGGCATCGGCGTTGTTGACCGTCGTATCCTCCGTCCCCACCTCGATGGTGAAGCCCGGAAAGACCTTCCTGTCGGACTGGGCGTCGATGAGCGCCTTGAACGATTTGACGTCGGTCGCCGGACTCATGGCATACGCATATCTGAACTTGGCGGGATACTTCAGCGCGTGGTACAGCGTGCCGTAGCCACCCATCGAGAGCCCGGCGACAGCACGCTTGCCGTTGCACTTGTAGAGCTTTTCAACCTGCGGGATCAATTCCTCGTGCAGATAGGTCTCATAGTCTCCCACATAGAAGGTAGTCAGCGCATCGGGCATCACGACAACCATCGGGGTGCCGCCCTGGGCAACATAATCACGATAAATGTTGACCAGGTTGCCCTTTTCGGCCCATGCGTTTTGATCGTCGCCATAGCCGTGAAGCAAATACAGGAATGGAAGCGCACGCTGCGGCTCTGCGCCTTCCGGCAACCACACCGTGTACTTCATGTCCCGCTTCATCACCGAACTCCGAATCGTCTGGTTCTTGAGCAGCAGCGACGTAACTTCCGGCTCAGACTTCAGTTTCGGCACCGGATCGCAGGCACTGAGCGTGAAAACACTCAGTGCCAGCGTCCAGGCAGACCATAGAAAAACGGGCAGGAAGCGTCGCATTATCCGACGGCGATGATACAGGTAAAGCTATAACCCGTGGAGCCCGTGAAGGTCAGGCTGCCGTCCGCTCCCTGCGTGACCGTCACCGTTTCTCCGGCGTTGATATCCACGCGAGTGCCGTCTTTCATATAGAAGGAGCCACCGGAGATACCCCAGTCGGGGAAGTTGTAACCATTGCAGACCAGACCCGGTTCTGAAGCATATTCCTGGCAATCGTAGGTGCCGGAAAGATTGGTCTCGCCGTCCGCGAGCAGTAATTCGAACACAGCGAGAACGGCATCGCCGTCATACATCGTCACCGTGTGCTTCATCACCGTACTGCCCTCGGCAACGGGGCCGACAACTTCGTCGGCATCGTAAACCGTCACGTCGCCGCCGCCCGGCGTATAATCCGGACCAGCAGCAGAGAAGGAGTAACCCGTGGAGCCCTTGAATTCATAGGCACCCTTGGCCAGCTTCTTCACCTCGAGGGTCTCACCGGCGTTGATATCGATACGGACACCGTCCTTCATGTAGAAGGAACCACCGGAAATACCCCAGTCAGGGAAATTGTAGCCGTTGCAGACCAGACCCGGCTCGGATGCGTACTCCTTGCACTCGTAGGTGCGGGCCAGTTCGTTGTCACCTTCGTCGAGCAGCAACTCGAACACGGCGATCAGGGCGTCGCCCTCCGTAATGTGGATGGTGTGTTTCATCACCGAGCTGCCTTCTTCGATCGGAGCGACCGATTCGGTATAATCATACTCGATAGAGGGG